>Ga0316217_10003032_pt1 | contig 19593 bp, 18 predicted proteins | sample 1anoAmetaG_FD_203633 | JGI IMG/M metagenome (GOLD analysis project Ga0316217, IMG submission 203633) | Freshwater microbial communities from Trout Bog Lake, Wisconsin, USA - 1anoA | ecosystem: Environmental > Aquatic > Freshwater > Lake > Hypolimnion/Profundal zone | place: USA: Wisconsin...
AGAATTTCTTCAAAATCCTCTTCAATATGAGTATCATTTGCTTCTTCTATTTCTCCAGTTTTTTTGTCTTGTTTTACAAATAGACAATCCATAGTTACAGTTTCGCAACCATGAATTTTTTTAATTTTCATAATTGTTTGACGCTCTTTTTCTGCTGAAAAGTTTTCTTCTTTCTCTTCATATTCAATAGAAACTTTTGTTTTTCTTTTATCGGCAGAAAAATATAATTCATCTAACTTTTTATCTATATCTTCACCAAATTTTACTTTGAGTTTGCAAAAACCATAATCGTTTGGAACAAGAACTCTTTTGTGTGTAAAACTATCCAATTCCCACACTAAAAAACCTTTATCAATAGATTCTCCGAAATGCTGTTGCAACAAGCTTCCTCCAAAACTTGCTGATTCATTATCATCTTTATAAATTAATATTTTTTTTCCCATGTTCTTTTATCTTTTCGATTATCAATCTTTCAAAATCAACATCATTTATTTCGTTTTCCCAAAATCTTACTATATTAAAACCTTTTTTAATTGCCAATTCGTTTTTAAAAATATCATTTTTTATATTTTTGTTTTGAGTCTTATTTAAAACAGATTTTTTATAAAACTTAGGATTTCCATGCCAGTAATCACCGTCTGCCTCTATTAACAAATTATATTCTTTTAAATAAAAATCATAAATTCTAAATTCATTTTTTCCAGAACCGCATCTTGTAAAAAAGTTTTTTTTAAATTCTATTGAATTATTTGTTAAAATTGTTTTAATTTTTTCTTCTATTTTTGTAGACCTCTTTTTTATTAAATGATTAAAGGCGTTTTGAATTGTCGAAATTCCGTTTTTCAAAAAATATTCATTCTCCCACTTATTTTTTAGGTCTTTATTATCAAGAAAACATGTAGTTCCATATCTTTCTAAATTTTTTTTTCTCTTTTTTTCTTTTGATAATTCATCTGTTCCAGGGTAGTAACCATTTTTGTTATAAAATTCTAATACTTTTTGGGAGAAATTTTTCCTGTGTTCTTTACTTTCCCACATTTTTTTTGTATTATCAGACAATTGCTGCTTTCTTTCTTCGCCAAGCACTATTCCATAAACAAGATTTCCATCTTTCTTATAAATGCTTTCTTGATGTGTATCTTTACACTTTCTTGAACAATATTTTTTTCCATTTTTTATTTCTCCTGTAGTGGCTTTGAAATTTTTTTCACACTGTTTACATTTTGTTTCCATTTATCTAAAATTTTGTTGTATTAGGGTCAATAGAGCAAAAAATTATTTTCCAAGTTTTTTCCATCCTTTCTCTAAATACTTATCAAGCTCTGACTCGTCTATCTCTAATACGTTCTTTCTTTTAAAGGCTTGATATTTATGAATATCACCAAGCATAACGATATCGTAATTAGCAAATTCTGTGATTTTCATCAAATCATCTCTTTTCATTTCCATTCCATTATCCATTTTACATCCATATACAGGATTATGGTATAATGCAATATATTTTTTACCAGGCTCTTTAACGTTTAATTGTGCTCGTTCATTGTCCCACATAGAATAAACACCATAAACTAAATCATCCTCGACCTCATATAAAGCTGTATCTTTATAAAAATAAATTCCATAAGAATACTCTGTTTTATAATAAGGTATTTTATTTTCAGCATCTTCTTTATGTAAAACAAAACCATTATTCATTAACTCGATAAGAGGCTCAATAGTATTGCCTTGAGCTTTCATTTTTTCATTCATATCATGATTTCCCAGGATTATGTCAACAGGAGCTATTTTAGCAAGCTCTTGTAAAAACCAGCCAGCTATTGAAGTGGATTTTGGAGTCATATTAATTTTTATATGAAATAAATCTCCAGCTATAACTATTCTTCTGGGCTGAATTATTTTTAATTCCTCAATCGTTCTTTCAAGAACTAATTTATATTCTTCGAAACGAGAATTTAAACGTATATGAATGTCGCCAAGATGGGCTATAATATTTTTATTCATTTTCCTCTATTTTTTGGGTAAGGTTTTATTTTATCTTTATTTAATTCTTCAAATTTTTTTTTTAAAACTTTTGTCTCTTTAGGGGTGGCTCCAAGAATATACACATATTTATGTTTTGGCGGAACATTCCTACATTCACATTGAGATTGATAAATTTTTGCATAATCCTTTAATTTTTTCTGAATATCTTCAGGAATTAAACTCCAATTTACGCCTTCTTTTTTAAACCAACCATCTCCTATCTCTATATTTAATATTTTGCAATAATTTTTATAATAAGACCTTAATCTAAAATTTCTATCACTAAACCACCTTGAATTTGGTTTAGAAGAATCTCTAAACATTTTTGTCCCACCACTGGACTGTCCTATATAGTAAAAATTACACGCTTGATAGATAGTGCCTAACTCTTTAGCTTCTGGGTCAGAATAAGCCGTAAAAGCTCTGTAATGGGTATTTTTAACCATCCATTTAATTGCAAACATTATTATAGATGAACCAAGGTTTTTTGGTGACCAGGAAATACAAGCCCCTCTACTTATTAATTTTTCTAAACTTCTTTTCTCTTTTCCAAGAGGAAAAGCAAAAGCGTTTGGTGTCGCCATAATAACTACACCTGCCAAATATCCTTTATAATATGCGGCAAACCTATGTGTAGGACGAATTGGAAGGTTCCCAAGCCATTCATGTCTTTCGATAAATTTTTTTATCTCTTGACAACCGTTTTTATCTTCTTTGTCAATATATTCAAATTGAAAATCAGAAACTCTTAAGTTTTTTATGTCTTCAGATGTGCAATTTGTTTTTTCGCATACATCTTTTATATCAGAATTCAAATTAACTTCTCTAATATGATGTTGCCAACAACTTTCTTCCTTATATTCTTTAAATCTATCTTGAGGTGCTAAAATTTTATTTTCCATTTTTTAAACTCCATTCTTTTTGATAATCTTTTTTGTCAATATAATCTTCTTTTCTCTTTTGTATTTCTTTGGACACAATCATTTTTAATTTCATTTCAGTTTGTGTGTCTACTTTTTTGATACCAGACAAAGTCTCAATAACTCCTTTTTTACCTTGTAGTTCATATATTTTTGCGATATCATTTTTGATAGGACACCAAAAAACTTCTATTCCAAAACTTTGCAATAAAGAAGATAATTTTACAACATCTGCAACGGCATCTTCATCTAAACAAAGAACTACTGGAGTCTTGTATTTTATTATTTTATTTAAAAGAACATTGTTTATCTGTTTTCCAAGCATTGGAACACAATTAAAAAGAGGAAACATATCAAAAACTCCTTCAACTAAATAAATTGGAGCAAAAAAATTCACGTTAGATTCATTAAATATAACGTCAAACTTTTTCACAAATTCTTTATCTGGCTTTAAGTAGTTAGGTTTTATGTTTGGATAAAAAGCTCTTCCATCATAATAATTTAATTTACGGCTTTTATCGTAAGAAGGGACAATAATCCTGTATTTATACTTTCCCTTTGTTGTAAAACCTAATTTAAATTTATTTATCTCTTTTTCTCCTATACCTCTACTCTCAAGATATTTAATCGCGTTTTTATAATGAAAATTGTCTCCTTTATAATCACTTAAATATAAAAAGCCTTCTGGAAAAAAAAGTTCTTTTCTTGAGCTTTCATTATTTCTGAGTTTATCTTTTTTAAAATTTGTTTTATTAATATCCTTTATTACAGTAGATATAATATCCAAATCCGCCTCTGTTCCGTATTTTTCTAATAAATCTGAGAGATTTCCTCTGTATTTACATTTCCAACAATGAAATTTATTTTTGTTTGTGTTGTAAAATAAATTAAATTTATTTTCATCATGCCTACATTCGGAAGAATTGCAGTTAAACTCAAATTCAGTTAGATAATCTCGTTTTTTCCTGGGTTCATCAAATATTTTCTCTAAAAAAGATAAAACTAATTGCTTGGCAAAATCCATGAACGCAAATATAAACTAAAAAATCAAAACAAAAAAGCTATTCTGTTAATTTTTTTCTGGCTATAATATCCATCCTGCCAACAGCATAGCTATCAGCCATATCATAGTTTTCTGTTGCAAGTTTATGTGTTTTTTTGGAATAAATCCAATTTATTTGAGGTTCTAATTCCATTACTTGCTCCCAAACTTTATGTTTTTTGTTTGCTTCTTTTTTTGGCAATTTAAGATTAGGGAAAGCAGTTTTCCTTATAGTTTGAACATTATAATGTCTTGGAAGAATTCCATATGTTTTATAACACCAAAAACAAACCATATAATTCATGGCTGTTAATTTTTGAATTGTATCTGCATTTGAAAACTTTCCTTTAAAAACTTTGAGAGGCTCTTCAACAGCCAGGTGTTTGATTAAAAATTTATCAAATTTATTTTCTTCCATGAAAGAAACAAATTCGTCTACTTTATTAAACAAAGTGTCGCCTTTTAATTTAACGTAATTTAAGCTCATTAATTTTTCTTCATCAGAAAAAATTGAAATACCTATGCAGGAAGTTGAAACGTCTAGTCCTAATGTCATTTATTTTTTTTCTTATAAATAAAATTTAATTATAAAAAAAGTAAAACTACATATATGCTCCAGGAGGACAATTTGATTCAGGATGTTGATAATTTGGGTCTCCAAAAACTTCTTCTTTAAATATGCGCCCAATATCTTCTATAGTTTCACAATCAAATGCTCTAAACAATAGTTCAGCCAAATGCATATCTGTCATAGACAATTGTTTTGGTGGTGGTAAGCTTTCTTTGATTAAAACTTCTCGAACAAATTTCCTTATTTCGTTTAAATTTTCCATATTAAAATTCAATATCGCAATTAAATGTAACAACGCTTGTATAATCTTTATCAATAGGAACTGAAGTTTTTGCTACAGCTATAAGTTCGTTGTCACTGTTATATAAACCTAATTCTGATACATATAACGGGTCAAAACTAATAAATCCAGAATCTTCATTTAGATTTACAATAGCAGAATCCTTATTCCAGGTTGGGTTATTTGAAATATAAAACTGTCTTGGTAAAGCCAAACACACTGCTGTTATTTTAAATGCTGTATCTATATTAAAAAATTCTATTGAAGAACAAGGTGTCCCTATTTTTGGCCCAAGAACTCCCATGTCTCCATTTGATACTCCAGTAAAATAAATGTTTTTCAGAACGTTAAGATTTGGTGGATATGCATCTGAATTTTGAACTTGTGAATTACTTTGAGTATATCCAGATGTCCAAGGAAAATTACTTGTAATAGCTGTATGTGTCAGAACAACAAATCCTTCATCCAAAGCTATGAAGCCAACTGGAATATCATAATTATATCCAGCTCTGCCGTTGGGATATGTGCTTCCTCCAACATTTACGGAATAATGAGGGGTTCTAGTGTCTGTATTATAAGTAAATTGAACTTCTTTATATGAAGTTGCAGATGGTTTTTTCAAAAAATCATTAACACCAAGACCATAGCCCCAACTACTAATTCCTGAGTGGTCTATTATATCTCCAGTATCGCTTGTTGACAATCCAGTATAAGGACGATTTATGGCATCTGAAAACAAAAATGCAACATTGCTTCCAATCAATGGATTGTTTTCATATTTAAGAACGTTATCTCCAGTATAAGTGCTTGAATATAAAGTTATAGCACTCAAATTAGAAGATGTTCCAGTATATTGAGGAACATTCATGGTTATAGTTCTACCGTCAATCAATTCAGAATAAGCTCCAGAAGGTATTGGAGCTACAATAATCTGGTCAACATTTAATTGTTGTAATTCTGGATATCTTAAAGACAAAGTGCATCCTGTGGGAAAATAGCTTTGTGTAAATGGAAGATTAAAGCTCAAAAAATAATTTGAACCATAATCAAAAGGGTCAGTTCTGTCACATAACGAATACGTTAAATTATATGATGAAAGTCCTGTTAATATGTTTTTTTCTTGTTGAGCCTCAATTAAAGAGTCAATTGGTTTTAAGAATTTTGGGTCTATTGCCATAATTTTTATTTTTATTTTTTTTATCCTGTTGTTATTTGAGCTCCAGTAATATGTGGAGCAATTGGGGTGGAAATTGTTGCGCTTCCTGGAGGGTAACTTAAAACAATTTGTAAAACACCTATTTCTCCAAATTGATATATATTTGAAGGCATTCCTTGAAATTCAAATTCAATAGTTTTTGTTCTTCCTTCAAAAGAGTTATTTGCCATGCTTCTTCCTGTTTTATCTTTGTCAATAAAACTTATTATAGCATTTTTTAAATCCTGAGTCATGTTAGGAACTATGCTCCAAAGAACAGCATTAACATTTGTTTGTGCTGTTGTGCTCATGGCTTGACCCAAAGGACCAAGCTCTGCCACTGGAACAAGTTCTACAAAATTTACATCCTGACCTCTTCCAGCTAAATCTAAGTTTAATACGTTTTTTGATGTTGCCATTTTTATATTTTTTATTGAATTTGAATATTTTGAAGATTAACTCCTCCAGTTGAAGCGATTTGAGTTGAATTAAATGTTTTGGTATATGTTTCAGTTATTGAACCAGTTGTATATTGTCCACTTTCGAATTGTATTGTAATCTTATTATAATTACTTCCTGTTCCTGGAAAAAATATCCTCATTCTATATCCAACCTGAGAAGGGGTAGCATCTCTTAATATAATAGCCAATTCTCCATTTTGAGCTTGTGTTGCGCCATAATTTTGTGGCGTTACATTATAAATACCATCCTGAGTTAATTGACCATTAATAAAAGTTAAAAGCTGAACTGTATAAACAGTTGGAATGGTAGTTAAGTTTTTACTAAAATCTACATTTACAGATGAAACACTTGATTTATATTGTAAAGAAGTAATTGTTTCTGTAAAACTTGCATCTCCTGGAGTGATTATATTTGTTAAATCTCTTCCCTTTGCTCCAATTATTGTTTCTTGCGAACTGCCAGCCAAATCTGGCATTGTTCCAGCAGACAAAAGAACAGTTGACTGATAGTTAACATCTGGGTCTCCTAATGAAAAATTAACTGGTTCAAATCTATCTACTTGATTTCCATTAGCATCTGTGTAAAATCTTGATTTTTTTGAATTACCAAAAAGATATTGTCTACCTAATTCTGTTAAGTAAGCTGATGCCGTTATTGTTGATGATGATGCTATAAATCCCATTTATTTTTGTTTTTATGTTTTTTTAAAAATCCATTTCTAATTGAACAACTATATATCTTGAACTGTTTTTTGTTATCGGATAAGATGGTTTTCCAACCGCTACCAAATTATTGTTTGAATCAAAAATGTCAACTTCAGTTATGTAAGTGTTTGTATCTAAAAGTCCATCATAAGAATCGTTTAAAGAATCATTATAATCATTGTTTGCCGCAACAGCGGTTATTAGCGTTTTATATGTTGTAGCCATTATATCTGCTGTTATGTTTCCATAAAAGAAAGTTTCATTTCCAAATGTAAGACCAGTTAAATTATTAAAATCAGTCTCTCCACTAAAAATCGTATCTAAAACATAAGAAGTTCCAGAAGCATAGTCTTGAGCACTCATTATAAAATTATAACCAGCAAGTTTTAAAGGGTCAATTGTTAAATCTGTCGTATCTCCAGTATAAATTCCGTTTCCTACAACATTTGAGACAGCAACCCATTGGTCAGATGGAACATCTCCGATTTGATATGTATATCCAGACAATTGTTGATTTACAAGAATTTGAACACTGTTCGCGTTCCATCCAGTGCCAGAAGAACTTGTCATTTCTGCAGAATTTCTTAAAAAAGGAAAAGAATTTGTTGGAAAAGACAGAGATAGATATTGAGGATTTCCATATGCATCTGTTGCTCCATCAATTTGTTGTATATAACCACAAAACAAACCATTTCCATAACCATAAGAAACTCCTGGCGAATAAAGTTGTGAATTAACCATATAAGTAACGTAATATGTATATCCAGACTGACACAATCCAGTGGCTTGCGATGGAGCAAGAGGATATTTCGGACTTGAAACAAGATTTAAATTAAAATTTGGTAATGTCCAATTTCTGTTTGCTTTATATGACATTGCAGCAAGTAATTCTTGGTCTGTAATTATTATAATTTTTAATTTATGATAAACCCTGCCTACAACTAAAGCATTACTTGAAAGGCTGTCTTTTAAATTTCTGTATGTAGTTCCCGCAACCGTATCTGTTATTGTTGCATCATTTCCTCCATCATATAAAACAAGTCCCTGAGTCATTACCTGACCATTGTTTCCAGGCGTATTCCACCACATAAGATATGGTATTTCCATTACAACGCTTCCTTCTATAAGTTGTTCTGCATAAGTGTTTCCTGTAAAATTATTTGTATAATGTATTACGCCAAAAGCTGGGGTGTCAGAAGAAAAACCTAAATATTGTTTTGTTCCATTATATTCTATTGAGCCATAAGAAGTATATCCACTTATTCCGTTTATGGTTCCTGGTAAAGAAACAGTTCTTACAATATTCATGTTCCATAATTGAGGGTCTACTGTAGACCCACTCCCGTAAAAAGATTCTATTGGTTGAGAGGGGTAAAAAATAGCATTTGTACTCATTACAGAAGAGGAATTATATGCATTGTTAAAATTTGGAATATCTCTATCTAACATATAAGTATTAGGACTTGAAGAGCCAGAGACTATTCTATAAAAAAGATAATTTAAAGGTGTTGCAGAATATTCAACAATATTACCATTATATGGTAAATTTTGAGTAAAATTTGGGTTTGACCAACCTATTCTAACAAAATCACCAACAGTTGGCGCATCTCCAGAACCAGCTAATGTTATTATATTTCCACCATTTGTGTTAGCTGAATAAAATAATGCATCTGAGCCTAGTATTTTGCTAGAATCTATATAATAATTTGTATATCCAGTTGTGACTCCAGAGAAAAACCCATAAGAAGCTGTGTGTGCTGTTGAAAATTGTTTTGCAGTAGATACATATTGAGAGAGTAATGGTTGGGGATTAGTCCCATCAAAATTTGCACTTAAATTTGGTTGAGCATCTACTGGAGAAAGAATTCTGTTTAAAGTCAAATCATAAGAACCAGTTCTATCTATAGAATAATTTGCTTCCCTATCAGAAAAAGCATAAGTAGAAAATGTCAATTGACCTAAAGCCAATTGTCTACGACCTAAGTTTGTAAGTTTTACGTTCAAAAACGTCTGCGGCTCTTGCAAAATGTACGACATTATATTTCTTTTTTAATAAATTTCCACATAAAATTTCCTGAAGTTTTTCTTTTTCCAGCACAAAATTCCCCTATATGACTTCTTGTTATACACAAACCATCAGCAGCTTCTTTTATACTATTCCACTCTTTTATAACATTACCATTCAAATCCATTTGAACAACTGGTTTAATCATATTTTTTGTTCTATTTTTTTGAAAATATGGATTTAAATTTGCTTTTCTTAATCCATCCTTCAATTTTTCTGCATGTTCTTTGTGCAATTTCTTACCAAGCCAATATTTGGCATGATTATCTTTACTTTTTTTTCTTTGTTCATTTAGAATTTTTTTACCAAACTGTTCCTTTGAAGACTTTTCTTTTAAATATAAAGATTTTTCTAATCCAAAAAGTTCTTCAAAAGTTTTACCTTTATTATACGGAATTCTATTTTTCCATCTTTCTTTACATGTTTTACTTATTTTTTCTATAGTTTCTTTTGTAGGCATGGACAACCCATCCCCACCATCAGTACCATTGGTTAATTTAAAACCTTCTTCCTTAAATTTTTTTATAAATTCTATTTCTTTAAACTTTGACTGTTCTTCGTTTAAATTGTTATGCAATTCAGTTAAAATTATATTATCATTATTTTTCAAAACAAACTTTATCCAATTTGATTTGTGACTATTTTCATGTTTTATAGATTTCAAATGATAATACAGTCTTTTATCTAAATTAAGCTTTGTTCTACCAACATATCTAATGTTAGAAGAATCGCTTGAAGAAGAAAGTCCATATATTTTATAATTGTCTGACATGTTTTTTTACTTTAAAAATAAAGTATGTTTTTTTAATGTAAATATATAGAAGAAAAAAATTAAATTTTTTCCCAAACATATTTAATTTAAAAAAGTGGCAAATATTAATTACAATACAGCAAATACAATTTCGGTAAACTATTCACCTGGGGAAAATGTTTTAACTCCAGCTACAAGTTCGAATAGCCTTTTTACTTTTGGTGACTTTTCTCTTCAAGAGCCAGACACAGGTTTTGGAGTTGTTAATTTAACTGGGAAAACTTTTTCAAAAATAAATATAGACAATTTAAACAGTTTAACAAATGGGATGTTTGATTATGCTGCTATTTATACAGCCAGCACAAATACAAGATTGTTAAACTTAACAGTAGAAGACCCAGTAAGTTATGCTTATTTTTCTTCTTTTTACACAAAAATAGCTCAAGCTATAAATAATATTACTGCAAATTTTCCTTATGCAATATTATCTCAAAATTTAAGTTTAGGAAACAACATATCAAATATATCTTATAATATGTTTGATAACATTACTAATTTTACAATAGAAGAATCTTCGCTTATAAATCAGGGAAATGTAGTTTATAAATTGGGTGCCACTAATAATTATAGTCTTTTTAACGATTATACTAATTTCTCAATTCAATTATCTGGAGCTGGAGAATCCAGTGTATATCCAATATCTTATTACACATATTCTTCATTAACACAACAATTATATTTTTCTGTTATTGGAAATGTTTTTAGCGGAATATCTCCAACTTTAAACTTTCCTATCTATATAAGACCAAGCTCTCAAAGGTTAGGGCAATTTAAGAAAACAATAAGCCCACTAGAATATCAACTTCTTTATAATGGACAATTTTTAGTTCCATCGCCAGATGTTGATGCTACGGTTTTGAGTTCTTATACGTGGTCTAAAAGTATAGATGGGTTCAATCCAGATTCATATGGTATTGATTTTGATTCGTTTACAAATTCAATATTAACAGATTCACAAAGAGTAGATGAAGTAAAAACAAATATATTTTTAAGAACAGTCATACCAGATAATTTTATTGACCTTGATTCTGATGACCAGATTTATCAAAGACTTGTCCAGGTTTATGGTGATGAGTTTGATAAAATGAAACAATATATTGACGGAATAGCATATGCTCATTCAATTGAATATACAAGAAAAAATTCTGTTCCAAATATTTTCATGCAAAGATTAGCAAGTTTATTGGGTGCTAATTTAAGAAATACGTTTACAGATGTAGATTTTTTTAAATATATAGCTGGAGAAGCTGAAGGAACTGGAAGTTCTTATCAGGATTTTAATTATGAATTGTGGACAAGAATTCTTGTAAATTTAAACTTTCTTTATAAGAGAAAAGGAACAAGAGATGCTATTATGTTTATTTTTAAAATACTTGGCGCTCCAGATTGTTTAATAAATTTTAATGAATTTGTTTATAAAGTAACTCAAAAAAAATATGATGGAACAGATTTTTCCATTGACCCAGACGGATATCCAAGCATAATAAATAACCCAAACATATTTCAATCTGGCGGAGTAGGTAGAGGAAATGGACAGGATTATATAAATTTTTATCACAATTCATTTGACCCTAAAAAAACAGTAGATAATATAAAAGTATATACTGGGCAAACAAGCATATCAAGCACAACAGAATCAAACACAAGAGATACTATAAACACAAAAGAAGTAGATATTTTTTTAGACCCAGCACAACTAATAGAATGCGATGTTAAAAATTGGTATTCTTTAGGTTATGGTTATTGGAATTGGGGAAGCACAGGAAGTTGTGTATCACCTTATAGCGCGGTTACTTTTTCTGGAATAAACACTCCTTTTGATTGGAGTGTTGATGCTAATACTTGTATGATTATGAATCCGCCAAATGTTAGTGCAATGACGATAAATCAATACATGGATTATTTATATGCATCTTTTGTAAATCCAAGAAACAGAAAAGTTTATCCTAATTATGATTTTAACTCTTTTGTATATTTGAATTTAAGAGATATATACTTGAATTATATGTATTGGGGAGGAGGTCAAGAAAGTAATAGGTTGACATTTAAAGAAATTGATAGACTTTTAGAAGTAATAGAGAGAGGAGTCAATGTTTTAGGACAACAATTTATTCCAGCAACAACTATCACTCACGGACCAGCAACTTTATATAGAAACACTTTATTTAACAGGCAAAAATTTGTTTATAAACCTGGTATCAATGACGGTTCTGAATTTAAAAAAGCTTTACCTCCAGAATTTAATCCAGTATTGCCTTCAAATCAAATAATTGTTAATGTAAATGATATAATACACCCTAATTTACCAACAACAAACATACAAACAAAAGTTAATGATGTAATAAGTTCACAAATTAGTTCTAATGGAATTAACTCAAATTACATAGCTCCGACAAGCTCTGTTGTTTCAACGAACAACATAAATATTAATATACCTCCTGTATATCAAATGGATGGCGTTATGTCGAGACAACCTAAAACAGACATAATTCCGTTTCCAATTCAATAATAAAAAAAATATAAAAAATGATTATTCAAGATATAGTTTTAAGTAGAAGTTCAGGGACGCAATATAGTCAATCTCAATATTTATTTCAATCCATAATTATAAAACCAACATATGGCGGGACAAATGAGTATGAATATAATATCCCAACTTTTAATCCAAGTGGAGCATCTTTTGATTATTATTCTCAGAATGTTGATACTATTTCTACAAATTTAAATAATCAAAAAATAATAAGATTTAATTGGTTAAAAGGAACTGAATCTTTAACTGGAAATAGTTTTTGGAGACAAGAAATTTATACGATTCCATATGATTCTTATAATCAATTTTTAACAACTACAGGCTCGACTCAACAAGCTTTATTAAATCAAATAGATAATTACTTAAACACTCCTTTGGTAACTATTGACATACCTGCTTCTTCAATAACAATAAGCGGCTATTATGATTATTTAGTTCCTAACATAGTAAAACCAGTTAATAATTTTGCTCAACAATTATTCATAGACAAGTCTCAATATTTTATTGATTCTAAACTTGTTTTTTCTTCAAAAACAGATAATACAATAGGGGATTTTATATATCAAAATCCATTTGATGGGACAACTCTTGTTCCACCAATTGATATTACAAACCCTTATGTAAGATTAAATACAGATGGTCTTATAACTGGGATAACATCTTCTTCAATTGGTCAATTACCAATAATAGTTTCAGAAGGTAAAAAATCTACTATTGACTATGGGGTAAACAATTTAGTTACAGGATTAACTGTTAATGGTGCTTATTTTGTGTATTTTGTTGTTCCAAAAAAACCCAACATTGACGTTATAAATGGAGCTCCATCAGTTTTAGGAATATTGTCAACTTTTTCTCCTATTTTTAATTTTAACACAGTTGATGATGGTGATTATTATAAACTAGACGTAAATTACGACACAAACGATATTTCTTTTACAGGAAATCAAAAAGCAGAATTTATTATACCACAACAACCAGGAGACCCTGAATTTATCAGAAGCTATTCTACTCCACTATCACCTGGAGTTCCTTTTATTTATAGAATAGGAAACACAAAAGAATTAATTAATATATTTGGAGTAAAGCAAAACGTAACAACTTGGGGAAGAATTGCTTCAGCTTATACTGCTAATGATGGCAAATTTAATGTTTCAGGACATGTTTATCAGACATATATTCAATATGGACCTCCAATTACTGGAGCTACAATTAGTTTTTATGTTGTAACCAACACATCTGCTGTTGATTTAGGTTCAGATACAACTAATTACTCTGGAATTACTGGCTCTATTACGCAACCTTTAGGGGGAGGAGTAGGCTCTACATTCAGTACTATTACAGATGCGAATGGTTATTATTATATACCTGGTGTTCCAGGTGGTTGGTCACAAGTAACATTAACTTCTCCTCTTTCATATTTAGGAAATCCAATATTTAGTAGCTCAACAGAACTTGTAAATATTACTCAAGATACTGGAAAAGATTATAACTTAAGCATATATTGGGGGTTCAGTTCGTTGACCTTCAATGAATTTGAAAATTATCAATTTGTTTAATTTTTCAAATATATTTATAAAATATAATAAAAATGAGTTTAATATTAAGCACAGATACCACGACAATTGCAATAGAAAAAATAAATGATAGACTTACTGGAGGGACAATAGGATATTTTTGGGAGGCTTTTTCTGGGAATTCTATTGTAAAAAGAGATGATAACAATTCTAACACAATAATATCCATTGATTCAACTCCAGGAGGAACCTTGCTTGCTGGAGCATTAAATAGTGGATTTACTGCTTCATCTTTTTCTACTGTTTTTGCTGGAACTGGTAATACTGTAGATTTGTTTAATAACAAAATTTTTGCTGGTGAGAATAATTTTTTTAAATTATCATACAACCCATTAAATTATGTTGGTGTAAATTTTAACGGTTCAAGCATTATTGCTGGTGGCATAGATAATGGCATGAGCGGAGATGATTATTTGCCAGAAATATCAGCGATTTTAAATGGTTCTGGTAATACAATTAACAATAGTATTCAATTACTTCAATATTCCGATGATTACAAAAGAAACGTTATTATAAATGGATTATCAAATGCAATAAGCGGTATCGTTGGAAACTCATGGATTGGAAATGGCTCTGGGAACACAATTCAATCAGAAAATACTGTTTCACCGCAAATAGTTGGATTTACAAAAGGAAATTTTATATTAAATGGTCATGACAACATGATTTCTTCTACTGGAACATCAAATAATTATAACACAATTATTGGAGGATTTAATAATAAAATAATAAATCAAAATAATTCAATTGTTATTGGTAGCAATTTAATTGGTAGTGCAGACACAACATCAGTTAATAATATGTTTTTTACAAATAAAATGTTTGTAAATACATGCGTATATTCTGCTTATACAAATAATATCGGAGATACTTTTAATCACGAAGGAAAGCTAATTGGAGTTATTCAAAACTCTAATCCTTCTGGAGATATATTAATTCAATTATCTAATGGAGAATATGTTGGTCAAATTTTGTTTTTAATAGGAATACCATCTTCTATTAAAATAAGTGGAAAACTTTATACAAAAAATGTTTTACTAAAAAATTCCAATGTAATATCTAAAAAAATAAATACATACTATTACTCAAATGTTATCTGTGTTAATAATACTTTGTATGCCTCTTCTGTTGCGCCAATTCCAGATGTAAATAGTTATGCTGGACTTGGTATTTTCGTTTGGAATGGAACATATTGGGTTCGCTCCGACTTTAGAGGCGGTGTTTAAATTCTACTTTTAATTACTATTTATAAATAAAAAAATGTTTCAATTAATTTTAACTGGGGATACAATTGACCAGGGGCGCATTAAAATAAATTCGTTTCTTTTTACTGGAATAACTGCTAATGGAGGTTGGAGTTCAATTAACTCTGGCGCAAATGGATTTTCTATAGAAATGTCTGGAGAAACATCATTTACAACTGGAAATCAAGATACTTCAACAAATTCAGGAAATATTATTGTCGGAACAGGAAATACGATTTTTGGAAGTGGTGGTTATAATTTTGTGCAAGGAATAAATAATTACATAGCAAGTTCTCAAAACTCTTTTGTAAACGGCATAGGAAACAATTTAACTGCAATAACTGATTCTTTTGTTTTTGGCAAATATAACAGTATTTACGGTGGAAATTATATTTTCATTAACGGTTTAAATATTGTATTTTCATCGAATACTTTAAATAATAATTATATATCAATATTAAACAGCTATGAAAACACGTTTGAAAACCAAGCATTATCTACAAATCCAATAAATAATTATTTAACAATATTAAACAACAGCCTTGTTTATTTTACCGCAGATACTCAGTTCGTAACGATTTTATCAAGTTCTGCTACAACCATTTCTGGAACTGTTACAAATTCTTTTGTCAATGGCTGGAACAACAATATAGGTTCTGGTTTTACTGGAATTAATGATAACATATATATTTTTGGAAGCAATATAACGCCTTCTTATTCTGCAAACACATTAGTTGCTTTAAGTGGAACATATGTCAACAGTCTATGTATAGAAGATAGTTTATTATTAAATTATAATAATCAATTTGTATACACTGGATTGACAGCCAATCCAAATCAACCAGGGTTAGAGGTTGATTTGAATATTAATAACTTAGTCTTTCTCAGCTCATCTGCTGGAACTGCGACAGGAAATTATTTTTCTTCTATATCTGCAAATACAATTAACTGTTTGTTGGGAAGCGGTTTATTTTTTGTCAATTGGGAAAATGCTAGTGCTCAAAATATTGGCGTTAGTGGAGATACTAATTATTTTATTGATGAATACGGATATAATTCAAGATGGGATTTGCCATCTAACACGTTAAGTGCAAATACTATATTTTGTAATTATTCTCCTGTTTTAGGTAAATATTTTAGATATAGAGGTTGATTTATTGCTGAATAAACAATTCTTTAGTGCGAACACTTCCATCTTCATAAGTGTCAACTTGAATGCATAAACCTATTGGTCTTGGTAATTTTTGTCCAGTAAAATTAACCCAATTAGTGGAAACAATGTGCTGATTCAGGCTTAGGTTTGTAACTTCGTTTGAAATAGTGTTGCATTTTCGTATACCAACGCCAGCATAAAAATCTAAATATTCAAGATTTACAGCAGTGTCTGAGGAGCTTTTCATGGTTGAATTGTTAATTAAAACTGCATGCATGTGAATTCCAACTCCTTCGTAGTTAGCTGACAAGGCTGCGTGTGGAACTAAAAATGTCATTGTGTCAGGGAATGGAGCATGTATTATTCCAGATTTTACTGTGTCATGAATAGATGTGGTTACTTCATTTGACCAAGAGCCATTAACGTAAATACTGTCTTGAAATATGTAATAAATATTCCAATCGTTAGATGGCGGAGTTGGAAAACCCCAATAAACAAGTTTAATATCCTCATCAGCACAAAATGCAGTATCCATTAATACCTGATACTGGTTAGCACTGTTACAGCAACCCTCATACCAATATCCAACCAATAATTGATTTTGAGATTTTGCAGCATTGGATGATAAAAAAATTATCATCATTATAATTAAAATTTTGTTTATTGTTTTCATAAATTTTTTTTAATTGTGAACAAATATAATTTATATAACGTAATATTTTAAAAATTGTTTCAAAATACTCGATTTTTTTTTATAAAAGAGCAGATGGACTTGTGTCAGAAGTAAAAGCCACCCATTTATTTATAAATGGACACCAAATAAAGAAATAAGCTGTTGAATAATTATAATTTATTGAAAATCTATTATTGTTTCCAAATGTTCCATATAAATTTCCTGTTTTAGCTGCTATATTATTTGGTGTAGATAAATAGTTCGTGCTTGAATCCGAAAAAAACACTTCTATTAAAGAAGAGGTTGGCATTGTTATGCTTAACATTTGAAAAACATTAACATTTTCTGGATTTGGTATTCTAATCAAGCAACCGCTTGAGGGTGCAATGTGGTGAAAACTATAATTTGTGTCTAGGGTGTAAGAAGATGTGTCTGCGCTAAAAAAAACTTTAGTGGCATAAAGTCCCTGTTCAACATATAAATTTTGAAAATGTGAATAATTGTTTTCTGTTAATGCTGTTAGATTGCTGCCAAATAAAGCAGAATTAAATGAAGTAAAAGTGTTTGTGTTAACAGATATTCTGTTGTTTTGACCGTTTATAATAGTTGTCATTCCGCTATTAGTAGCATACGTATTTATAGTATTTCCACTTCCATTTCCTATCACTTGATGCGTGGGCGATATAAATGCATTTGCGACATTTATACTGTTTTCTTCTCCAGAAATGAACGCAAACTGTCCTACACCAAACAAAAAACCACCACTAAAATTTGAATTATTAGAACTTAAAAAGGTGGAACTGACAAAATTACTAAAATTTAAGTTGCTACTTGAAATTATTGATGAATTTGTTGGAAAAAACTCAGAGTCATTTTCGTTGTTTGAAACTCCATGAATAAAATTAAACCCATCTCCATCCCCAGGATAAAACGTGTTTTCGTTTATTGAATTTCCGCTGCCAATTAAGATATTTTGCTGAGAATTGAAAACATAATTATCAACTCCATCAACTAAATTAAATCCACCATTTGGAAAAGTAAATCCAGAAGAGTTTATGTTATTTCCAGAACCGTTAAATATCAAATTAAATGGAGAATTTCCAGAACTTGAATCAGTTTTATGTGAAATATAATTAGAATTTTCAGCATCAATCCTGTATATAGATTCAAAATTTAAAAAGTCTGGGGTTCCAGACCAAATAAGAAAAGGACTTGTTGCACCAGAAAGTAAATAATTTATTTTTTCTCTTCCAGTTTCAACTGAATCTTGCATAGATACAACATAACTTCCAGGATTAAACATTTATTTTTATTGATAAATAGAGAAATAAAAAATTATGTAGAAAATTTAACCACCATTTAATAAGTTTGAAAATGTTTGATTTATGTTCACATTATTTCTTTCTTGTTTAAACTCAACAATTCCATTACTTGTTTGTTTTTTTATTGAGCCAATGTTATACTGTTTATAAACATTATTATTTTCGTCAAATATAGTATATACACCAGTTTCGAGGTCCCTTTGACTGTTTCCAAATATTCCATAAGAAATAGTTTTCATGTCATATTCAACCATTTCAACTTCTATTAATACTGGGTCAAAGAATGTATTTGAAATCATAATTGTTTGACCTTGAACGCCTATGTTTGTTCCTTGGCTTGAAGACAATGTTCCTCCTTCATCTGGCGTTACAGTTAAGAATAATGAAGTTCCATTTGGGTCTAAAACATATGTTTTTTGTCCTGGGTTAGCGGTATTTGTGTTTGTGGAAACACTTACCAAATCGCTACTTGTTATTATTTTAAAAAAATTTCTTATTTTATTTCCGCTATTATCAAAGTATTCTATTTGATATCCAACAAGACTTGAACCACCATTTATTCTAATGTTTGGAATCACAATTCCTCTTTTTGTTACAGCTGTTTGACCTGGAGTATTTGTTACAATAAAAGAACAATCTGTAATTTGAATTTCAAAAGTTTTCGGTTTAATTAATATTGCATAATATCCAAGTTGATTAAATATTGATGCTGGCAATCTCATTCTATATACCCCATCGCCTCCAAGTAATTTTTGAAAATCTGAATTTGCTAAGTTATCAAATAAAGGTTGTAAAGTTAAATTTCCCGCTACTTCGTTTGAAGGAGAATAGGAATAGAGAATATCAACGTCATCTTTTGTGACATCTGCTAATTTTTTAGAACCGAAAATTCCTAAACTCATAATTTTATTATTTTATTTTATTAAATAAATAGATATACAAAAAAAATCAACTAAATTTCACTGATATTGTGTGGTTTTTTGTTACAGAGCTAAATATATATTTATTTTTTCTTAATATTTATA
>Ga0316217_10003033_pt1 | contig 19585 bp, 10 predicted proteins | sample 1anoAmetaG_FD_203633 | JGI IMG/M metagenome (GOLD analysis project Ga0316217, IMG submission 203633) | Freshwater microbial communities from Trout Bog Lake, Wisconsin, USA - 1anoA | ecosystem: Environmental > Aquatic > Freshwater > Lake > Hypolimnion/Profundal zone | place: USA: Wisconsin...
ATATTGTCATAATATCATTCATTTTTGTCCGAAATGTCACTTTGTCTTTGACGTCTATTCTCACATTTGAATACTTTTCGTTATGATAATTTTAATAATTTTAAGTTAGTCCTTCAAACTTTAGATGTCAAAGGTTAAAAATTCTTGGATTAGATGATTATATACAAAATAGCAAGAATCATAGTTAATTGAAATAACATATCATTTCTGCTCTTCAAGCTCTTCTTTCTCAGCAAAAACTGCCGAATCCGAATATTAAATTTAAGTCATTTCCAGACCTGCTGTATTTCAGCCATAGACTGTAAGGATAGTAAATGTTTGCCAATATCAAAAGGCAAAACAATAGGAACTAGACGTAGGATAAACGATTTATCCTTCTTAGATATTTGCTGAGAGTTATGGAAATAGTGAGGCTGCCTATCGAAGTAACCAAAAAGAAGCTTAGGAATACTTGAATACTCAGCACTCCTAGAAAAATGGCTTGCAAAACGTTGATAAATGAAGTGATGCAGATTATAAATGCAGCCGTGGAAGTAGCTTGGATTGGTGCTAGCTTCAATTTCCTCAATGCAGGGATTAGAAAGACGCCTCCTCCAAGGCCAAAGCCATTGAAAACACCTGCTAACAAGCTGCTTACAAAGGTTTATTTCATATTTTGGTTCATGTAGTCTTCTCCCTTTTAAAAGAGTTCTTCCCCTAGGGTAACTGAAGGAGCCTACCAGATTTCTAAAAGGTTTTTATTACTTTTGAAGAAAAGCCAACCTTGCACAAAGAGAAGAAGCTAGAATACCCAGTAAAAAATAGAGCAAGAGCTGATTCCCAAAATGCTTGGGAACTTTTCTGAACCTTTCATGAGGGAAATGCAGCTATAGCAAAAGATCATTAGTATGATCTGCTTGAATATTCTTATATTGAGCTAGCTTTAGAAAGGGTTGACTGCAGTTTGCTGGATTATTTGGCTGGCCCTTCGTTCGTTCTGCGATGAAATAAGCAATTATTATGTTTCTTTTTTGTATCCTTAAACAAATCTCCCATAAATTTTAGGTAGGGAATTAAAGGCGACTCCCACAATAATCAACATAAGTACAAAGCTAGGGAGTAACTTGTTTAGGAAGACTCCTATTAAAGCCCCCATGAACATGATGGGCAGTATCACAAAGGCATAATTGTAATGTACTATTGGCTCATTATTGAGTGCGGTTTGCATTTGGTTGATTACGTTTCCGAATGAAGCCCCGAATACGCAGGCAAAGCTGATCAGAGTTGCATTTTTGGGAAGCATGTCGAAAAATAGGATCATGACCACCACGTTTGGCCCTCCTCCTCCCAAGCCTGCAAGCGAACTCAGTCCAGCTACCACCATCATCAGGATGATGCCTATGAGTCGACTTATCGCAAAAGAAGATTATTACTATATCGCTCCAAGGTTGTTCATAATTGAGGTATCGCTCAAACCGAATTAGCTCATAATTATTGATTTTTTATATCAATGGATTATTAAATATAGTATAACAGTCAAATGAACAGAAATTCGAAGCAGAGATGCACATTGGCCAAGGCTATTTTCTAAGCTTACATTACTTGTAAATTATATCTTCTTCGGACGATCGCAAATTAACAGACAATAAAACTAATTTATTATATTTAATGAGCCGCAAAATAGTCTCAGTTCCTTCTATAGAGTAGGCGCTAGAAACCACCTCCAAAGATTAGTATATCGCTAACCTAAAGGTGCAGTGTAGAATGAGGGAGGAGGCGTTGAGGACTGCCGAATCTTTGATTGAGGCCTATCAAAAATAAAATTAGTCTCTGAGGCAGGAAATCAAAAATTTGAAGTTCGCTCTCTAGCAAAACTAATTACACTAAATCGCGCTTTAGTCTAATGAGTAGACAATCAAAAATCTGTAAAAAAATATACTCAAGTATTCTGAAAAAGTGAATGATTTGCTCGAGAAAAATTTATTGGCTGATAAAAAGATTAGAGGACTTGAAAAATAACTGTAAATGCAGAGGTAGTAGCAAAAGAATCAGAGGTAAATAATTAGGGAAAAAGTGAACCACCAAAAACGAAACTAAAAGCACAGAAAAGAGCTTTAGAGCCACTTTCTTAACTTTTTGAAGTTTCCGTAAAGAGAAAGCAGTTTCTAGTATTCACCGAATGAGAAAACTAGCCCTGGTAAACAAAGCATGATTACAGCGGTAACAAAGAATGATCCAAAAAAAGTAGACAGCAATATCAAAGTACTGTAATGGAAGCTAAGGCAAAAAGATGAAGAAGTCGTAATTCTACTCAAAAGGATTAACAACTTGTAGTAAAGAATTCGCAAAGCAGAATATGAGGGGCGAAAATAAAAAAATTTAACACAGGATTCGATTGAGAATTTGTCATCTCAGAAAGGCTACATCAGCTAATTTACCCAGTGATTAATTATTCTATTTCTATAATTTCTTAGAATATAATTCATAATGAGTTGTAAACAGTTCTGTAGAAGTTCTAAAGTTCTGCGATTCGAGATTAGGAAGCCATTCTTTCTTTTAAGGATAGCTCTTGCAAAATGTGATGCTAATTTTTAAGTTTCTGAAGCTCTTTAGACAAATTCCCTAGTTCTTAGAACTTATTTTTAATGATTTTTTCATAGCCTGCCAGAAGTTTCTTGGTTTTCTTCTCGTTCCCTTCGACCTTCTTGCTGAAGTTTTTCTAGATAGAAAAAAATGTACATACTCCTCTACATTCACTTTATATTGCTCAATTTATTCTAGTTTTTGCCTCTCTTATATAGCCAAGAGAACTAACCTGGACTACTTCTTATTAAAATCTAGTCTGACAAACCTTTTTGCCGACTTTAGAGTTTCATCTGTAAAGTTGACCTAGTTTAATACATTTGGAAGTTCCTGGGCCACTAATTATCTTGCCTACTATATTTTTTCGAATGCAATGTATTACTTGTAAGGAGGGGGGTTTTCTGGAAACTACACTCCATCGATTGGGTTGTCAATACCGTCAGAATAAATCAAGGAAAGCATTTATTTCTAGATTAGTTCCTAAATCTTTTCTTTTCCCTGAGGAACTAGATAATTAGGAATATGACGAGGTCTAGGTAAGCCTTTTTTGATGACTTAGGTTTACAGTTTTAATCTTTCACTTTACTCTATGAGTTTCAGTTTTCTTTGCCTTCTTTGCTATTCTTCAGCATCCAAAACTTATTCTTATTACTACTCCTCCTCTTACTCTTCTGGAATATCAAACTAAATGATATTTTCGGGTTTTTTAAGCCCTTTAAACAATGATTTCAATTTTCCCGGATCTTCTTCCCATTCATTTAGAGGTGTTTTCATTCTTTCACTAATAACTCTATCAACTGATCTCATTTGTCCTTTATTTTTTTAAATTTGTTTTAGATAATTAAGGCCTTCTACTCCATCAACATCGTTGCTTTCTTCATTCAATGGGGTCGTTTCTCGATGGTTTAATGATAGATTAACCCTCGCAGAATATAAAATCTTGTTCAGAGGAGTCATTCCATATGGGGTCTCGGCCTGAAGAGATTGAAGGGGTGTAGTGATGTTATATTTTTTCATGTTTTACAGATCCTGCTAGTTTATCTGAGGCTCAGGCAGCTGTATTGGTAAAGTTGCTGGCCTCCTAATATCATTCTTCTTCTATAGCATTGTTTTGAGATCTCTTTCTTTAAACTTTTTCATTCTTCTTCGATCTAGCTTTCTCTGTAGCTCTTCTTCGACATCTCTTCTTTTGCCCTAGAGAGTTTGCAAAGTGATGGTTGAAGCGAAGCTGACGTTTTTGGGTGTTTAGCCTTACTATGTTTTATAAACAAACTAAGGAACATCTCTTTTGAAGGGAATTTATTTGTTGTAATCTATATCTTTCTTCTGTCTCAATCTTTTCAATTATTTTTGAGTGGGCACATTTTCAACTCCAGCCATTTCGAGCTCCCTTATCTTTTGAAGCTGGGCTAACCTCCTAGCTTATTCAATAATTTTTTCTCTTTCTTTTCTCTTGGCCTTTTTACCTTTTGTGTTTGCAAGCCTTACTCTTACTTCAGCAAGCATTTCCTTCTCATCCTAATCCATATCAATGGGATCAAGTCTAGCAGGTTTTGTTTCAGGATTGGGATCGATTTAACCAGGTCTCAGTTTTCTCAAGTCTTCTCCCTATTTTATACTCTTTCCTTGAGCCATATCCAGCAGTTTTTCGTATCTTTAATAGCATTGGGTAGGTGTCCGACCAACGAATGGAGCTATGGTACGCCATTGACTGGGAAAGACACGAGCCAACTGAAGTAATTTTTCATCTTCTCCTCTTGTCCACTCTGTTTTTTTGATGCTGGGGTCCAGCCATTAATACCATCTCTGTTTGCATTGTTTGGCAGATTTTCTCTGGAGAAGCGAGCTGATTCTGGACCACTGGTTGAGTCCATATTTCATGATGGCGGCTTTTAATATCTCATCTTCGGAGTTTTTCCAAACTCCTCCCTTCATGATGTACCTCATTTTATAATAGATTATGCATAAATATATTCATACACATCATAAGGCACTCATTTTTTAAATCGGACGTCTAAATTTTGGTAGATATAGGCCTTGTTGTTTTTGTTTTTTAACTTTTGTTGCTCGCATTATTTGACAAACTGTTTGAGATCTTCCCTGGAGCTGAAAATTAGATTAAAGTATCTCTAAAACTAGTTTTGATAGATAAGCTTGATTTTCCTGCCTGGGGCTTCTTTGCTTTTTTATCTTTCAGATATGATGCAATTATTGAAGGGCAGGAAATACAGAAATTCCTGTTTTCCTTCCAGTTCATAGCCATATTCTCCTTTAAAGCAAATCAGTCCAATCGGTTGAATGACTATAATCGCATTATCTTTGAAAGCTAGAAGTCCTTACTCTTGCAATCTAACATAAAAGACTGGTTGATCACTCAGTGCCAATCTGTAAGGATTGTTCATGTTTGCTATTTTGTGTTTCATATTAATCTATTGATCGTCCACTCTCAAAAAGATGTCATCTTCCAACTTCGTTGACAACTCTATTTTATTTTCCTTGATAAGTCTATTTATTTTTGTTGTTAAGTAGTTAGCGAATTTCTACCTGCTTCGAATACTAAAGATAAGAGGGTTTACTATATGCTTTTTCCCATCTAGCTGCGAAATGTTCTTGGGTCTGATTATAAAAAGAGTGCAGTTCTCTCTACAAAAGACAATATTTTTAATGTTTTGGAAAGGGAGGTATCGAACTAAACGAAGTTTCATATCAAAGTAGCAGAATCTTTTATGAGTAAAAAGGAGGGTGACTTAGTATTTCGCACCATGAATATTAATTAAAAGCCCTTTTGCCAAAAAGTGTTAGGGAGTAGAAGGCTCCTCCGGCTTGCTTATTACGGTTGATGCTTGCTCAGCTTTAGCTATAGTCTTTTTCTTTTAAAATCCTTTATTAGTATCTTAGAGAGCAATGGAGCTATTATCTGACTCTATAACTTTTGTCAGCTCTTGTTCTGCGGGTAAAAGACTGCTGTCAATAACATTTAAATTTTCCTATTGAATCTGGGGCAAATTTTAGGCTGCAATGTTTATTTTTTATAAATTCGATTTGCTAGTTGCCTTGTTAAAGTTTTCTTAGCTGATTCTTGCACTAATTCTACCAGGCAAGTTGACTTAAAAGCTTGGAAGTTCTTAAGTTTTAAGTTTACTTTTCTTTATTGCTGAATTTATCAAGGAACTTCTAACTCCTAGCAATAAAGTTTCATTTCCTTCTAGAATTTGCGATTTGTTAATGATGGAGTTTCTAAGAAGAGTTAGCTTAGAATTAGCTAAAAAGCTCCTTAAATCTGTTTTTTTGTTCCTCATCTCATTCTACAGTTCTTCTATTTTGGCCTATAAAATCTGTATTTTCAAAGTATGTTCTTATTACTTCTTGTCATAAATCTTCTTCTAATTCTAGCGCTATTTGAGTAATCGATTAAACCTATGTAATGTGTCGTCAAGTTTTTGCTTCAAAGACCTTTACTGGAAAATACGCTACTTTTTTACGATTTGAGACTGCACGTTAAACTACTTTGTCACTTTTTCGTACTAATTGTAAAGCTAATTGTATCTTTCCTTTTAATTCCTGAGCTCCTCCTCGATTTACAGATGCAAACTTTCCAATTTAGTCAGTTCTGCAGACCCTAGCTGAATCTATCTCTCCATGGAGAGAGCTTGCTACTAGAATTACTTCTTTTATTTCTAAACTTAGGTTATTTTTGTCTTTAGCTGATGAATTTAGTTTTTTTGCTCTGTAACCACTTACTCGTAAAGTTACTTTTACTAATTGATTCTTCGCAAAGTCTATTGAAACTAGCCACACCTGACTTATGCGGCCTCGTACTGGTTACAAATAAACCTGATGTCCTCTAACAGATCATTCTATTGCCTTTTCAAACTCTAGCTTAAACTCTCTGCCTGCTCTCGTATTTATATGTCTGTAATGAATTCAGTAAACAGCATTATCTTTTTGTGCCAAAAGGCAAAATAATTACATAGTCTGACCTTAGGATCACTTATTAGTGCGATTGTTAGCTAATCAATGATCCATTAGGGCTATGATGCCTGCGGCTAGGTGCTGATTCTTCTGTCGTTTATGAGTTTTTCGGGGCTGAGGGAAGGCTAGGTATACTAATCTATTTAATTGCTGATTTCCTTGAGCATCTCAAGTATCTTGACACAGCTGATAAACTCTGATTTATGCGATTTTTCAATCATTATATCTGTAATAATCTGGTAATCAAGCCTATCATTAATGAATTTGCTTAAGGCTCTGTCAAGTATCCTTTTGAACTCTTTTTTGCTGATTATCAAAAGGTTCTCACCCATCTTTTTTGAGAACTATTCTTGATAGTATTTAAGCTAATTTTTAATAATTTTGCGATTTTAGTTTCTCAGAGCCTCAATGAAACTTCTTATGGACCTCAGGTTCATAAGCGAGAGCTTCATTTCATCGCAGATCTTGTAGTAGAACTCAACCAGGCTGTCTTTGCTGTGAGGACAGTAGAAAAGTATCGAGATCGCAGTTAATCTCTAAATCTAGCTGATGAACTATTCAAGGCTGTAAAGTTCTTAACTTTTTTATGAGTTGGTAAGTAGCATTTACCTAAAATTCTACTCCGCAGTTGACATACTTAATTAAATATGACAACTTATATGAAATTTACTTATTAATTTTTGGCAAGGCAATTCTGACAGAGCCTCAAGCATCTAAAATGTATATGAATTTAAATGATTGAGATAAAAAATGGGATATTAGAGCATTCAGTCAGTAAATGATGCATTCATTCGATTTTTTCTCTCCTTTGGGTCGACTTGCTAAAATCTTCTTGGCCATCAGGGTGAAGATTTCGCTGACATTAAAGTTGTTTTTCGCAGAGCAAACTGTGAATTAAGTTGTGCAATCGCGAGAAAATTTCTAGCACTCATCCTGAGATATTTATTAAAGTGGGCTTTGCTAGTATTTGGTGGCTAGCAGGAGAACCGGAACGCAGACTTGAGAGTTCTTGCTAAATTCCTACTAATAATACGTTTGCTTTGTTATTTAGGTGATCCAGAAGCTGGCCACGTCCAAAGTGCTTTTTCGAGTAAGATCGTACATCACGAAAATTCCATCCGAATTTCTTCAAGTACAAACAAATTTACATAATGTTTTGCGCAATTATTGAATAGTCCTTCTCTTTCCGCATACCTTTGGTATCAATGAGCTGCAAAGTCACGGTAAATTTGTTGATCTTGACTCTCGCTTGTCTCTAGATCTTTGCAAAAATACGTGGCTGATCATATGCGTAGGTTCATATTACTAGCAATATTTGCCTTAGACGTATCTTTGGCAGAGAGCAGTTTTGCCAACTTTGCTATCTCCCAGCAGCAATATGTTCAGAGGCTTCTATATTTGAATCATCTAAATTATTTCAATAACCAATTAAAAGAACTTGGATTCTCTAAAGCACTTTTGAGGTAGTTTGAGCTAAACCCTTACTTCTTTGAATTTCAATAAATCTATCGCTCAACGATGAATTTTTATTTTATGCCCAAAAACACAAAATTTCAGAAAGCCACAAAAGGATTCAAGCTGTGGAGTTTGCTTACAAAGCTTTAAAATCAAAAGAAGTAATCTCATAATTATATTCTAATATTGCAAGACAATGAAAGATATGAGGGTTCTAATTGTGTCTCTGCTGATAGGATTTAAGTAATCAGAATTAGCATGGCAATTTTCTTCATGATCTCGAGTATGAGAGTGTCATCATTATCAACAAATCATTTAATTATAAATCGAATCGCTATAATCAGATTAATTAAGTTCTAACGTCAAAAATGGAAAACCCTTTACTCAACTATCCCAACGCTATCAACCAGGAACTCTTCTCAGCTATAGCGAGGGATGATTTTTAAAATGCGCAAAAGCTTGCGAATATAGGAGCAAATCCAAACGCCATCTTTCTCTTGGAAAAGAACGTTAATATCAGTTCTCTTAACCTCCTTGTCACTAAAACAGCTCAAATCGGGAAGTCCAAAGGTCCAGGCAACGCGCAATACATTGCTAGCAGTTCTCTTGTTAAGACATTAGCAAAAAAAGGATCTAACGCAGCAACATTGTAATGTAAATGTGCAAAGGAGCACAAATGCCCTTTGTTTCTGGTGCTATAGGTATTCAAAATCAGCGAAGAATAGCAAATAATCTAAAGTAAATGCGACCTTGTTCGAATTTTGATTTAAAACGGGGCGAACATTAGATATGAACAAGATCAAGATAAGAAAGCAGCCAAACATCCAGGAAAGTGGAATTTGAAATGGTTTGACATCGATGGCATTAGGAACTACCTCATCACCAAAAACTTCAAATACGTCTAGACCAAGATTGAAAAATGATATTTGCCTTTTTTAATGAAGCTAATTTACAAACAAACCTTGTAGATAGCTGTTTATCTTTTGAAAAAGAATGAAGGCATATTGGTTTCAAATACCTTTAGAATAAATAAGGTAGGATTTGGTCGATAAATTTAAGATTAAAATTAAAAAATGAACGATTACAAAACTCCGAGAAGAAAACATTCTACTCTTTTCCAAAGGATGTAGGATGAGATTAACAAAATTTCAAAGAAGCTTTCAGCGGCCAAGCAAATTCGCCAAACTCATAGTCACTCCCGCAAGGCCACAATTTCCCATCCTATCCCTTCGTATGTCTCCTCGTTTGATACGCCCTAATAGACAGTTCGTATGCATAAAAATATGGAACTTAATAGTAGGTAGTTAACAAAGAAAGTGAGCTATCTTGATGACAGGACGAATCTGATGTAGCCATCGCATAGAGATCTTCCTAGAAAGTTGAGATTTGATTCTAGGATGGAGGAGTCGTCAAGTAAGTAGGTGAAAAAGGTTTTGGATTAGAATAGAGTACTGGAGCAGAGAATGAGATTTATGAAGAATGTGTGCTAAGAGCAAGCTTTTAAAATTGGGTATTTAAGGGCTGAGAGTAGGGAAAAAAATGCACAATATTAGTAGTAAAAAGCAAGGCATCGTCAGTAGAAGATCTATCTGTCAAAACTAGCAGAGGGGTACAAATTGAAAGCCCAAAAGTACAAGCGTTGGATAGGAAATGAATAAAGCCTTTAGCTTTAAATATAGGATTTATGATTCATTTTACATTTCATCAATAATATCATAAGTCCGTGAAAATCAATCACAACTTGTAATCTTTTATCATTGAGTTATTTAAGCTCACTCCCAAGGGGTCTTCTTCTTTTTGTTTGCAACTCCAGCAGCTGTATATGCCATTCTATTCGAACAGATCACTTCCTGGAAGCACCTTGTAGCAGCTGCTGCAGGCTCTACGCACCAAACTATCTAGCGACCAATCACCTCCTCCTATACCTATAAAGAATGAAGGGTTTGGGTTCACTGAACTGCTGAAAAGTCCTGAATTATTGGTCGGAGTAGTAGACGCCACAGTCTTAGATGACTTCGGACGGATTTGAATTTGCTATTTGTATCCCTAACTTTATTTCTATTTTGGAGCTTCATTTTTAGCTTTAGCCTTGAAGAAGGAAGCTTGGGTCAGTGAAATAGGATTTTTGGGCTCTTCTGATATACCTTGCTTGGTTCGATACTATTTGAGTGCTGAGATGAGAACTTTTTGCTGGTTAGCCCTCATCATAAGAAAATTGAGCTATTAGCTGGTGATTTCTAGCAAAACCTCAAGCTAATCATAACCCATATTGATCAGGCCATCCGCAAAATTAGCAAGCCCTAGTTTAGTTAGGAAGTTGATAACTTCATCATTCCGATCTAAGTCACTTTACAGTTACTTTTTTGTTGGATCAACTCTTTTTAAAACACTTTTGAACTATTTAAGCTGATTTTTTGTGTCTAGACCACCAGCTCAGTCAAATTAATGCTTTCTCGAGTGACCAGACGAGATTACTACACTTTCTAGACTTTCGGATTTGTTTATTGTTAGCCTACGCTGACTTAAATAGATTTCTTCTCTCCTTTAAAAAACTTATTTTCTTCTGTTTTTTGAATACTAATGCTGCCTTTACTCTGAGCAGGGTTGGTACTAGTAGATTGTTCGTTGCCTTTGTTGAATCTTTTTCCCGTCTGCCGCATTCTAAATATTTACTATTTTACGCCTATCTATCTTTTTATATCTTGGCTCTAAGTTATGAGATTTTGTCTGGCTTGACCTCTCCAGCAGCCTCCACTTATTTATTTGCAGTTGGTAGCTATTTGGTTGAGCCTAAGTTAGCTGAAGGCTTGCTTTGTTAAAGCTATAGTACCGAGCTATTTTGAGCTTTTGGAAATTAGTTTTCATTTATATTTTAAATATTAAGAAGTTAAAACGTAAATCAAACTTTTAATATTTTGGTCCTTTTATGGTCCAAATTTTTCAAGTAAGCTCTTTTTGATAATAATTTGCATATTGAGAGCCGAATTAAAATTATTAACTAACGATAAATATATTTAATTCCTAATCTCATGTCTGAATTCGACACAACAGATAAATTTTTCAGTACTTTGTTTGCTATTCTAGATTAGCCCTTTCTTCCACGTCCTTTAGGCCAAGCGCAGCAGCGGAAAGCTTGCTTGTCACAATCTTCTAATAGCTTTCAAAATCGCTCTAACACAGCCCGCAGATTAGTTCTTAATACTAAGCCCTCAACCCAAGCCATCCAAAAAAATGACCAAAGTTAGTTAATAAACATTCGAATGCGTAAATGATCATTCATTTTAGTGAAGATGCAAAACCCGAAGAATCGGCAGAAATTATTGAGGGGCTTTTAGTAAAAAATGAAAGTTTAGTAGAGCTTTTAACCTCAGTCTTTTTTCACAAGAAAGAAACAAATTAAAGCTCTTTCAACTGCTCAGACCTAGCAAGTCATCCTCGCAAACAAATAAGTGCGATCGAATACTGTTCAAAACGCAGAGAAAGCCTCATACTTTGATGATGTTTGTTCTGATGCTTAAGCTTTGAAAGCTTATAAAATGATATCACACATAGGAAAAGGTGCATTTACAGTTGTTTCTCTGGCCATAGGTCGCTAAGACAAAAGGAATTATGCCGTTAAAACCTACTAAAAGATAGAAGCTTTGAATTGGACAAGATTAGCATGCATTAAAAGATAAATAAGAAACTTGAAATCGCTGGAAAATAGTCGGATCATTAAGCTTGTAGAAGTTATAAAAGAGCGTAAAAAACTTTATTTGATCTTATAGAACGGAGGGAAACAAAGTCTTTCAGGGCTAATTAGGAAATAAAGAGTTATCAACTCTGCAACATGCAAAAAACTCTTCAAACAAGTTCTATAAGGCATTTCTTATTGCCATTAAAATGGAGTTTGCCATAGAGATTTGAAGCCCTAAAACATTCTATTAGATGAGTAAGGAAATATTAAGATAATTGATTTCGGTTTTAGTGCAAACTCTAGAATAATGCTATCTAGTTACTGTGGCACTCCTGCCTACATGTCTCCAGAAATCGTGAAAAAATAATCATATGTAGGAGCAAAGGCTGACACTTGGGCACTTGGAGTCATGCTTTATCTAATGGTGGTTGGACATTTGCCTTTCAGAGCTTCTAATGAACAATAGCTAAATAGGTTAATCATTTCGGGAAAATATAGGTATAGAGAAGAAGGAAGTGTGCCATAAGGCGCAAAAAAGTTGATACAAAGAATGTTACAGACTCAGCCTTAGGCACGTCCTTCTGCAAAATAGTTGCTTGAAGAAACCTGGCTAAATTGATAGATAATTCACAATTTTTTGCAGTGGATATACTATCATCAACTGCTAGCAGCAGGTTTGGCTTGTTTTTCATCCATTAAGAAAACGTGTTTGTAAAGGATAAAAATGCCTGCTGCGAAGAGAGCACTCCAAAGTAGTATACCCAATGGGCCCATGAGCAGTCTTCTTAAAAATCCGAACTTTTCAGGGGCGGGTGCGGACTGATTCACTTGTTAAGTTTTTTAAACAATGATTTGGTCATTCCTTATTGATATCTTCTCTTTCTTTTTTTGGATAGCAATAATCTCTTTTAGCTTCTCTTCTTCTTTCACGGCTTTCTGAAGTTCTTTTTGCTTGTCCCAGGTGTTTTTCAAGTAGTTGAATTCGGTTTGTGGAGAATCTTCTTTAAGAATAATTTACTTTCAAGGGAATCCTGATAAACGATGATACCTTGGACAATCGGGTTGTCAGCTTTTCCTTTGGAGAAAGTGAGCTTAAGTTTGTTATTTGAGATGGCATTGGGGATTTTAACTCCATCTTGGTAAACTCCGTCGCTTTTCACTTCAATCTCGATATACTATTAATGTGCTGCATATTTCTGTCCAGCTTTCTAGATTACATCAAAATCTTTTCTCACTATCTTGGTTCCAATCTTGATGTTAAACACACGTTGCCCTGGAGACGTAAAGTACATCTAGATAAAAAGAGAACAACCTCTGCGAATTTCAAGATGAGAGTATGTTTTCCAGTTCTGACAGGAAGTAAGTAAATCATATCGTCATAGGTGTGTCGCTCATACATATATAGCTTCTTTTCGAAGGTATACCTAAATGACAGTCAATTTACAAAATATCTGCCTCCTTAGCAGCCTCGTTTGAATTATAATCAACGGGTATCGATTTCCCGCTTACGTAGCTTTCATCCTTCATACACATTCAAGTACACCTTGATATTTGAAAGACTTATCGTGGGATTCTACGACTTCGTCTTTGGACCCGCAGTTGAGAGCGACAACTACTTTGTTTCCAACTATAGGTTTGGTAGCAGTCTGCGAAATCAAGAGGGTCAGTAAGAGAGAAGGGATTAGGTGGCTCTTCATTGATATAATACGTAAAAGATATATATTAAAAGATTTCAAATCATTTAATAAACTCGAAATGCTGCTAAATATCCTCCATCTACAGGCAATTCTATTCGATTAAAAAGTTTTACCCCTTGGGCACATGGTTATCTAAAGATAAGTTTTATTCCAATTCTACTTATTCCAAATTCTATTTGAGCTCTATGCATTTTTGAGTTCTCTAAGTTCTCGCCTAGTTTGGCTACTGCTTTTAGCTTTATTCTTTTTATATCTGAATAGCTAGTTTCTAGAGCAAGGCTGTGCATTTATTCCTAATAAAGGGGCAGGGATCATTTGCAGTAATTTATTGTACAGTGCTCAAAAAATCGTCAGCTAATCCTGCTTTAAACTGATAGTTGGCCAGTTCATAAAAAAGCTCAATTAGGTACCTTTAGTCCATATTCTAGGTTTATTCTTAAATTTTTATCAGCTCTATCTGCTTTTCGATGGCGTTTGTATAATCACAAGCTTGCCAAAGCTTCAAAACATCAGCCCTCAGCAAATGCTTTTAAATCTTTTCAGATTCTTAGCCCTATATCAAAGTGCTATTTGCTTTTACTTGATTTTCAAAGTATTCTTTCAAGTTTTAGCTGACATTATCAGTATAGTAGTAGTCTAGAAAATTCGATTGTTTAACAAGTTATAAGGAGACAACAGCTTCATTTTCTTTGATTCCATCTTTTAGCCTGAATTGGGTGTAAGGAGCGAATATGTATCTTCCTTCGTAGTAGAAGTAGGGACTAAAATTCGTGTTTTAGTCATTTAGAGTGTCATATTAGATTTACATCTACAGCTTAAGGCAATCCTGAAGAGGCTAAAAGCTTCCTTCCTCGAACATTACCAAAAAATTCTTAAAAATGACGATTCCCTGGTCAAGAAAGTTTTAAAGCAAAGTTTCTTTTGTCCAGTGTACCAATTTGAATGAACCAATTTTAGGCATTTGGTAATAAGCTATGAAGTTGTAGTTGATTAGATAAATAATTTCTCTGAGGTGCCTTAGCTATTTTTCATCTAAAGTTTAAATCGTTTTCAAGCTCTCGTTAAGCTTGAACCCCATTCCTTTCTCTTCCCCGAAAAATTCTCTTACTCTCTTAGATAGTCCACGAATGGAGTTCTACTTGATTTCATCAAGAAGATAGGCAAAAGCAGTTTATGAATACTTCAGCTTATACTTTTCCTTTAAAAACTGAATCGAAACGGCTAGTTCTTTCCTGAACTTTTCAAGGTTAGCAACTGGATTGTAATCGAGTTTGAGCAAGGTGGAAGCATCATGGCATATCTACTTCACTTAGTGCTGTGTTATATTGGATTTGGAGACGATATAAGATACTTAAAATACCTAGCTTCCTCCGTTTCTGAGATTTTAATTGATGCTTTTGACACTGAAGTAGCTGTTGGCACGTATATTGGGATCAGACCATTTTATCGCTGATATTCTATGCTGCTTGTTTCTAATTTTTTCTTGTTTCAAAATTATCCTTTGCTGGTTTTGGTCCAAAATGACAGGAACTGCTATCACTTTGCTTTTCAAGTAGCTCAGAATTTTGCTGAAATGACTGCTCACGAATGCCCATTTCTTCTCCGCTAGTAGTTATTAGTTGATCCTAGATTTGTTGCAGAAAATGATGATTTTGGATTTGCTCTGAGACTGTTCCAAAAATCGATAAACTAGGTTCCTTTCACTGTAGTTGGTAATAATAAAAGGCGAGCAGTAAAGAAGCTTTCTGTTGTAGGCATAAAAATCTTCATAGCATCTATAACTAATTGAGTTTTTCTAAAGCTCTGCCTTGATATCCTGAAATTTAGAGCAATTGTGGTACTTGTCAATGATGTCAACTGATTTGCAGATTCCTTTTTCTAGCAAGTACCCTCTCTTTATCTCTCTAATGATTTTTCTGAGACCCCTTGGTGAGTTTTACGTTTATTAGTCGATGCCAAGTAATTGAACCCGAAAAGCTAGCTTGTCCTTTTCTAGTTATTTCTCAAGAGTAGGCTTTTCGTCAAGAGGACAAAGTATCACTAAAGAAAAGAAATACTTGGAGATTTTTAAAATCTAGCGTAACTCTTTAAATTCTCTACATTGGAGCTGGAACTCTTCCAAAGTCTACTTGAACCTACTAAAATGGGGATTTTTAGAGCAAAGAAAGATTTTTGTGATAGTTAGTGGCGGCTGTGTAAAAGATTTGAGCATGGCAACTTAGTTAGCGATTTACTGGAAGTTGTTGGTGATAAAGTATATATTGGGATGATAGGTCTCTTAGGAATCTAAGTTGCAGTAGCAGATGACCTTGGTCTTTTTGTTTATTAGCAAATCAACAACCTAGTTTTGGAAAACGTAGTCAGTTACAACGACTCTCGATTCTACTATGCTCATTTCATTTTCTAAATCTTAAAAAGTGCTGTATACTTTAAAGGTGATGCCTTTGGATTTGAGAGTTTACTGGAAAATAAAGAGCTGAGGCTCTCCGTCTCCTCTGAAATCCTTTAGCAGTTTTAAATCTATAACTTATTTCTTTCTGCTTTCCTTCATAGGAGGTTCAGCTTTTTGGTCAAACTGCTTGAGTTCTTCGTAACTCTAAATATAGGTTATTCTGGCCAGATTTTGTTCAGTATCAGTGGTTTTGAGCTTGCCTTTGCCTAGCACAAATATCTTGGGATTTGAACTAATCTATTTGAGTCCTTGGAGGAGCTCAGGGAGGTTTGATTATGGAATTACGACATTATTGGAGTATGAGTCTACCTGGTCGGAAATAAAACAGTCGACAGACATATATGTTTTGACGTTGATTGCTGAGCTTTCAAGTGAAGCCCTGACGATTTTGTTGGAAGGCTTCAAGAAGGCTGGGTCGATGACACTGTAAGAGAGAGTGGCTTGATGGTGATTTAACCTGCTTTATTCGCAGCCCATTTAAACTTGCTGATATAGAATATTACAAATAGAAATTAGCCTCACGAGATTTTCGGGTAATATTTCGTGTGAAAGTTTATTGCCAATCATTCGTTATTTGCTTCACAAGATTCTATTGGCCTCTGATAGACGTTTTGGATTTATATTGCGAAAAAACAGTGGGAAACTATTTATTGTGATTGTATTTAGAATTTAGCATGGAATTTTAAGGTTAGATAATACTTATTATGGCTGGCCTTGATTCAGAATACAAGGTTGAGATTGATTTTTATCTGGGAGAGTCCAAAAAGAGAGATACAATGATCTACCTTGCGACTCATAAGCAGCAGGGTAGCACCTTTGCTTTTAGATATTACACAGAGGCTGAAAACCCCAGACCGGACTATATCCAATGGTAACCAACACAAATTTACAAGTTTTAACAACTGACCATAGAAAGAATGCAGTTTTACCGATAGGATTTTGATAGTTTGTGCAAAAGAGGTTAACTGAAAGTTTAACACAAGATTCAAATCATGCTAGCTGCATCTATTTAACTCGAGAAGCATCACAAAAAATCTTAAGTGCATGGCAACATTCATTCTAGAAACTTACTATTGGACTAGCAAAGGAAATAGGTTCATTTTTTTGACCCTTTGAAGGGTGGGAATCTGGATAGTAGGTATTCTAGCCCTGAAAACCAGCTTTATGGTGGGCTCGTCGACTCAGCTGTGGACGTATGGTCTCTAGGAATACTTTTCATATAAATTCTCTCATAATGGCCTCTAAGCTAAGGGTAAGAATAATCTATGATTCTTAGAGACAAGCCTTATGAATACTTGTTATTTCCTTAGGCCGGGTGGTTATAAAACCGATTAAAAGATGTGGATGACAAGGCAATTAAAAGATTGGTCGTTAAGATGCTGGATCGAAACTTCAAAACAAGAATCACTATGACTAAGGTTGTAGAAATACTGGAGAGGATTATCAAAAAGTAGCATATAGTGTAGTCTTTCTGGTCAAAAACCAACTAAAAAGGTGATCTTTTACCAGTACGTTTTTCGCTGATTGAATAGGAGAAGAAAACCCTAAATGAAAAGATGTATAAAATGGACCAATGGATCATGAGAAAGAAACTCAAAACCAAATGGCTCTTCTAAACACCATATGTGTTTCATAAAAATCATGTTCAATTCGAATATGATACGAAACTAAATGTGTTAAAGATCACTGTGTTCCATCCCGATTACAAGTTGCCTTTACTACAGGCGACTTATGATAGCAACTAGGTGCCTGTTCCAGTTAGAGAGAAGCTTGAGCTAAATTTACTGGTACTGCTTCTCTACCACACTCCTGCCTAGCAATTCCAGTTCTTGATGAATGGAGAACTAAAAGTCTAGTTAAACGAATCAGCCCTTGAAAATATGGTCTTTGATGTTTCTGATTGAGTTTACGAATATATTTGGAAATCTTATCTTGGAAATATGATTAGCTGATTATTAAATTAAGTTTAATATTAAATATGAACGATCCTACATTCACAAAATTTGCTTTTTAGTACCACCTTGATTTAGGGGAACAAAATGTAGCTAAAATAGTCATTGACCAAGACTCTGACCCATATGTTGAGGCTTCTAAGTTTTGTGCGAAACACCAATTAAAGTCTATCTATGTGACTATCATCGGAGATGCTATTGCAACACAAATGAAGCTCTAAAAACAAACAAAAAGCATTGATGCAGCAGATTAAGGTCGATAAATGACTATTCAAGGTGTCTGCAACAAAAAATGCGAAATCCTCGAATCAACTACTATGCAAACTGAGCTCAAATAATAGGCCTAAAACGCAATATAGCGTTCATTTCAAAGAACAGGGAGTTCAGCTCAACTGAAGAGAAAGTAGGTGAACCGAAACTCGAATGTTTTTGAAAACCTTTATCATAATCATAAGCAAATAGAAATGAAAAAGGAGATCATCCGAAAGCGTTCCTTTTAGGCCATACCTTTTAAGCCCAAGATCAATCGTTTGAGCGAAAGAATAGTCGAAAAGAAGAGAAGTCTGGGCAATGCCTAGCTCAATCTTCCATCCTCAACCCTGGTAAATAAGCAAATCAGCTTGGAAAAAGAGGCACTTATTACATTGAACTACACTGTGAGCAAACCCAGCAATAGGTAGAATCAAAGTGAGCTGAAGTAGAACAGAGCGAACGAGTAAAAAAACAAAAATACGATAAAACAAGAGATAATTTCATACAAAAGAAGGCAACTGCCCTAAGAGATAATAAGTAAATTGACTGAGAACAAGAGTTATGATAGAAATCATGGTTGTCGATGAAGTTTGATTTGAAATTGATTGCTACTGATTAATCTCTTAGGGAGATGTGTGAATTGAATTCAATTGAATTAATAGAACTAACTCATTGAACGGTCGATGTTATTGTTGTGCTTGTAGGGTAGTTTTTGATAACTGTTTGACGGGCATATGTATTAGTTTAGATAGATATTTCCAATGACAGATCTCTAAGTAATAAACAACTTAATCTAGAGCCTAACCTTTCCCTTTTTCCCTTCCATCATCTCGATTTTCTGAGCTTTACTGAGATCACTCGATTTGGGGTTGAGACCGCTCCATTGGACTGTTTTGAGGACAGTCTTTGGCTGTTGTAAGATCTCCACTCGATGAGGCGGGTCGGGTTTGGAATCTTGGCCAACATTCCAAAGTATCGATGAGTCATGTAAGAGCTAATCGAAGGGTATATGAAGACTGGTGGTCAAGAATACCTAAGGGTAGGTAGATCAGTGTTTTTTAGGCAGAAGTGAGGGAATCCATTTGTTCTTGCATCAGGAGACATTTCTGAGTTGATTCCCGAATGAGAATATTGAAATCATTTGCGAAGGGTTGATCAAAATATGAATGAGTTATAAAAGGGAAGCAAAGAAAAAGCAAATCTAAAATTATGTAACCAAAAAGTCAAGACTAAAAATTGGTAAGGCGCATAGGAAAGCATTAGGATGTTTGAGGACTGAACAAAATCGAGGAATAATTGGACTGAGGCTGAAGAAATAACTCCTTTTTAAAAACAATTTTTATAAATTCATATTTGAAATTTCCAGGACTCCGTTGAATTCTTGAGGTAGTGAGTGTCACGAGAGCCACCGCAAGATTTACCTTCGCTTCAAAATTTTTATTTTATTTTATATTATTAAGCGCTTCCCTTAGTCATAGCATATTAGTTTAAATAGGGAGCTCCATCGTGAAACTGGAACAAAACCGTCCGCGTCCAGGGCTTCTGCTTTTGCAGGCCCACAACATTA
>Ga0316217_10003034_pt1 | contig 19575 bp, 17 predicted proteins | sample 1anoAmetaG_FD_203633 | JGI IMG/M metagenome (GOLD analysis project Ga0316217, IMG submission 203633) | Freshwater microbial communities from Trout Bog Lake, Wisconsin, USA - 1anoA | ecosystem: Environmental > Aquatic > Freshwater > Lake > Hypolimnion/Profundal zone | place: USA: Wisconsin...
AGGCGCCGGGACAATGCATGATGGGCAGTTTGACTGGGGCGGTCGCCTCCCAAAGAGTAACGGAGGCGCGCGATGGTGGGCTCAGAACGGTCGGAAATCGTTCGCTGAGTGCAATGGCATAAGCCCGCCTGACTGCGAGACAGACAAGTCGAGCAGAGACGAAAGTCGGCCATAGTGATCCGGTGGTCCCTCGTGGAAGGGCCATCGCTCAACGGATAAAAGGTACGCCGGGGATAACAGGCTGATACTGCCCAAGAGTCCATATCGACGGCAGTGTTTGGCACCTCGATGTCGGCTCATCACATCCTGGGGCTGGAGCAGGTCCCAAGGGTTCGGCTGTTCGCCGATTAAAGTGGTACGTGAGCTGGGTTCAGAACGTCGTGAGACAGTTCGGTCCCTATCTGCCGTGGGTGTAGGAGAATTGAGAGGATCTGCCCTTAGTACGAGAGGACCGGGGTGGACGTACCTCTGGTGGACCTGTTGTGGCGCCAGCCGCAGTGCAGGGTAGCTATGTACGGACGGGATAACCGCTGAAGGCATCTAAGCGGGAAACCCCCCTCAAAACGAGTTCTCCCTTGAGAGCCGTGGAAGACGACCACGTTGATAGGCTGGGTGTGTAAGCGCGGTGACGCGTTGAGCTTACCAGTACTAATCGCTCGATTGGCTTAATCGTTCTCATTTACAATGTCCGCAAGCGCACATGGCCAAAACCATGCCGCTCGCGAATAGGATAATACCAGTTATTGCTTTATTCAAAAAATGCTTCTCATTCCTGTCCTTTGCCGGCCTGGTGGCCTTTGCGAAGCGCCTAAACCCGATCCCATCCCGAACTCGGCCGTTAAACGCTTCAGCGCCAATGGTACTATGTCTCAAGACCTGGGAGAGTAGGTCGCTGCCAGGCCTGCTAAGGACAGGGAATTTCCCTCTGATACGATGTATGCAGTCTAGTCTTGACGCGGGGTGGAGCAGCCAAAGGGCTGAGCGCCGCGAAGCCCGTCCGATCAAAAAAATGACCGGGCTGCGCACTTAAGTTTCAAGGTTTATCGCGGGGTGGAGCAGCCCGGTAGCTCGTCAGGCTCATAACCTGAAGGTCATCAGTTCAAATCTGGTCCCCGCAACCAAAAATATAACGATATATCAATAGTTTACGCAAAGCCCCGTATGGCTCTCGCCAGCGGGGCTTTTGCTTGTGTCCGCACTGTGTCCGTTTTTGGGGCCATTTGGAAACGCGGCGGCTCTCAATATCTCTATCAGGGAGCAGGCGGCGTGGGCCGATCGTAGGAGGCTGAAAAGATCGTGTGAGTACCTCATTGTCGACAACGCCTTTGCAACGCCGGTGCTGCAAAATCCCATCCAACACGGGGCTAATCTTGTTATCCACTCCGCGACCAAATTTCTGGGTGGCCATGGCAATTTGCTAGCCGATCTTGTGGTCGGAAAAGTTAATATTTTGAAAGAAATCCGATTGCATGGATTGGGTTATCTGATGGGGGTAACCTTGCACCGCAAAGCGCTTTTCTTGTCTTGTGCTGATTGAAAACACTCGAATTGCGCGTGGAACGCCATTCGCAATCGGCCCAAACAATCGCCGAGTGGCTTGCCAATCGCGACGAAGTCGAAAGCGTCTCCTCTGCCGCATTGGCGCGTGGCAAGGCCCATGACATCTACACACAACATCTACATACGACAGATGCGCGGCGGCGGTGGCCTATTAAGCTTTGAAATCAAAGGCGGGATTGAACCTGGCAAGGCTTTTATGAACGCGCTCACTCTCATCTATCGCGCGTTAGCCTTGGCGATGCCGAAACCTTGATCCAACATCCGGCTAGCATGACGCATGCCGCCTATAGCGCCGGGGAACGCGCCAAACATGGTATCTCCGACGGATTAATCTGCCCCTCGGTTGGTCTCGAAACGGTGACGGATCTCATCAATGATCTTGATCAAGTTTTTGAACATCTATCGTAAAGAAACGATATAAATTTTTTATATCTAGGATCATTAATAGAATAAAATTTCACTATAAAAGGATTATCTTTAAACCACGAAAAAATTGGTTAGATATTCTAAATTGATCCACGAAATAAAAATTCTATTTGCATTGACCGTTGATCGGTGCTCGGCGACGATAATGTCAGTATTGGTTCGTTATTTAGAATAAATATCTATCTGTACGATTTCCGGTGAAAGGAACGAATGATGGATTCGTTAGATTTAGTGAATGACCTAGGCCGCACCTATCACCAAAGCCGCGAGATCGCATCAGCGCTTGATACCTATAACCGTGAGGAACAGTCTGACCCGATTTCCGTTTCTCCCGAACGTGCTTATGAGCTTGTCAAGGCGCAAGAGGCCATCTTGGTTGATATCCGCACCATAGAGGAGCGTCGCCAAGGCTATCCGGAGAACAGCTTCCATATTCCATGGCGTATTGGCCCAGCGTTGTTGCGGAATCCTCGCTTCCAGAAAGTGTTGAAGGAAATCACTTCACCCGACACGAAGATTTTATTGATTTGCCGGACGGGTAGGCGCTCGCTCGAAGCCGCGCATGAATTGCGAAAAATCGGTTTCGACTTCGCCTATGATGTCTTGGAAGGCTTCGAGGGGCTTGAAGATGCGGTTGGGGTTTCTGGCTGGAAAGCCAAGGGGTTGCCGTGGACACGCTAGTTGAACGCGCTCATCTCTCGCTGTCTACGGATGAAATTGATCTCGCCCATATCGTCAATGAACTCAGCGCCCAGCGGAATGTCTGGCGTGCGCGCCATCCGTCACTCACCAGCCAGGGGGCGCGAAAACTGCCTTCAAAGGCAGCAATCGAGCGGATTATCGCAAATTTGAAAGCGGCGCTGTTTCCCGGAAGACTTGGGCAATTTAGCGGCGATCATAGTGGTGAAAATTTCTATGTTGGTCATTTGCTGAATGAAGCGCTAGTGGCGTTGCTTGAACAGCTTGAGATCGAGCAGTCCTATTTTGCACAATTTTCTTCCGCCTCCGTGTATGACGAGCTGATCCCAGCGAAGACCGTTCTGAAGCTTTTTGCCGAACAACTCCCTTCGGTTCGCGCCTTGATCGACGCCGATGTCGAGGCGGCCTATCGGGGTGATCCGGCCGCCCATTATGTCGATGAGATTTTGGTGAGTTACCCCGGCATTATTGCCATAACCCATCACCGTCTGGCGCATATTCTCTATCAGTCCGGGTCGCGAATTATCGCTCGAATCATTTCGGAAATTGCACATTCCCTGACCGGTATTGATATTCATCCGGGCGCTACCATCGGCAGTGAATTTTTTATCGATCATGGCACAGGCGTTGTGATCGGCGAGACCGCCATTATCGGCGACCGGGTGCGGCTTTATCAGGCAGTAACCCTTGGTTCGCGGAGTTTTCCCTCGGACGACAAAGGCAATCTCCGCAAAGACCTACCACGCCATCCGATCCTCGAAGATGATGTCGTCGTTTATGCCGGCGCGACCATCCTCGGGCGCGTCACTGTTGGCAAAAATTCCGTCATTGGCGGGAATGTATGGCTTCTAAAAAGCGTACCGCCAAACAGTAAAATCTATCAAGCTCAAACGCGTTTTGGAGATGAAATCCAATTTGGCGAGGGCATTTAACGCCCAATCACTTAAAACCACGAAAATAGCTACTGAAGGAAACGAGAATGACTGATCCCTCTACCGTTCAAAGAGCGCTCGGCGACAATGCGGCAAGGCAGCTAGCCAATGCGACCAAGACCGTCCCCCAACTCTCCTCCATCACGCCGCGCTGGCTTGTGCATTTGTTGCAATGGGTACCCGTTGAGGCCGGCATTTACCGCTTGAACAAAGTCAAAAATGCCAATGAAATCCGCGTCGCCTGCACGCAGCGCGATGAGTCGGTTCTGCCCGAGACCTTTGTCGATTATGAAGAACCCGCGCGCGAATATTTTTTAAACGCGGTAACAACAGTTCTCGACGTCCATACGCGCGTTTCCGATCTCTATAGCCGCCCGCATGACCAGATTCGCGAGCAGCTTCGTTTGACCATTGAAATCATCAAAGAACGGCAGGAAGACCAGCTTATCAATAATTCGGATTACGGCCTTCTGGCGAATATCGATGAAGCGCAAAAAATTTCGACGATTACCGGCGCGCCGACGCCCGATGATTTTGACGAGCTCATCACGAAAGTCTGGAAAGAGCCGGGTTTTTTCCTAACCCACCCGCTGGCTATCGCGGCCTTTGGCCGGGAATGCACGCGCCGCGGCGTGCCGCCACCGACGGTTAATCTCTTTGGTTCGCCCTTTATCACCTGGCGCGGTATCCCGCTGATCCCGTCCGACAAGGTGCCAATTGTGGATGGCAAAACGAAAGTGTTGCTGATCCGCAGCGGCGAGAAGCGCCAGGGTGTGGTTGGCCTCTTCCAACCCGGTGTTCCGGGCGAGCAGAGCCCCGGCCTCTCGGTGCGGTTTATGGGCATTGGACGCAACGCCATCGCCTCCTACCTCATCTCGCTTTATTGCTCGCTGGCGGTGCTGACGGAAGATGCACTTGCTGTCCTCGAAGATGTCGAGATTGACCGGTATCATGACTATAAAGACACCTATCGTTGATCCGGCCGTAGCGGGTTTACAAGCGCCTGCAGATTCAAGCCATGAGTTTCATGGCATTGATCTGCAGGATGTACTCTCTCTCGCCAATCAGTTTTTCCGGGAAATTCCGGGCGCGGACGGGCTTGGTCGCGGCCCTTCCGTGTTTGGGGTGGACAGCGGAATTTCCGGCGCGCGAAGCGCCTCGCAATCAACGGTGAATACATCCGCGCCGATATCGTTTTCGGGGGCGGGTTTCTCACCCACCGGCATCCCGCCCGAAAGCCTTGCTTTGCAGAACAATGCGGTCAAAGAACGCATCCCGGGCGAAGCGCCCGGCTCGGCCTTGGCACCAAGCGGATTATCATCCATCGGGCCGGGGGATTTGCGGGTCTCGCCGGGCTTTGAGGGTTTGGTGCCCGATCTCGGCCTCGGTGCGAATGCGCCTGCATCGACCCCATTGGCGAACCCCGTCGGGCATCACGCGGACCGGCTCTATCTTGTCAGCGAATTTGTGCGGCACGACCGGCAGCCTCATGCGCCGCACATCGACCCTTCCGTGTCACGGGACCACCACACGCCGTCCTTGCCTTCCGGCCGGACCGATTTCCATTTCCCAGATGCGCCCGATCTTGGGCTCTCACGGGCGCGCCCGGTGCATACCCAAGCGGGCTTCGACGTCCATCGCATCCGTGCGGAATTTCCTATACTTTCGGAAAAGATCAATGGCCGCCCGCTGATCTGGTTTGACAATGGCGCAACCACTCAAAAGCCGCGCGCGGTGATTGAGCGGCTGACCAAATTCTACGAGAAAGAAAATTCCAACGTCCACCGCGCGGCCCATACGCTCGCGGCACGCGCAACGGACGCCTATGAAAAGGCGCGCTCGATTACCGCGCGGTTTATCGGCACCGATGATCCCCGTGAAATCGTCTTCGTGCGCGGATGCACCGAGGCCATCAATCTTGTGGCCGCTACCTTTGGCGAAGAGCATATCGGCGAGGGGGACGACATCATCCTCTCTCATCTCGAGCATCACGCCAATATCGTGCCTTGGCAGCAACTCGCCAAGCGCAAGGGTGCCAACCTTAAAATCATTCCCGTTGACGACACCGGACAAATTATTCTCGAAGACTATGTGAAACTGCTTTCCGAGCGCACCAAGATCGTTTCTGTTACGCATATCTCAAACGCGCTCGGTACGATCGTGCCGATCAAGGCCGTCATCGATCTGGCGCATGGCGTTGGAGCTAAGGTACTCATCGATGCCGCACAATCGATTGCGCATGAGCGGATCAATGTCCGCGCACTCGATGCCGATTTTCTGGTGTTTTCAGGCCACAAGGTTTTCGCACCCACGGGTATAGGCGTGCTCTATGGTAAATATGCGCTTCTTGATACATTGAAACCCTATCAGACGGGCGGCAATATGATTGCCGATGTCACCTTTGAGCGCTCGCTGTTCAACCCCCCGCCGTCGCGCTTTGAGGCCGGGACGGGCAATCTCGCCGATGCGGTCGGGCTTGGTACGGCGCTTGAGTTTTTGGAGCAGATCGGCATCGAAGCGATATCGGCCTATGACCACGCCTTGCATACTTATGCCTCTGAGCAGCTAAAGACGATACCGAATATTCGCATTTTCGGCACCGCGAAGGAACGTACGAGCGTCTTGTCGTTTCTTATCGGTGATACCGAGCCGAGCACAATCGGACGTGCGCTGGATGGCTACGGTATAGCTGTGCGCGCAGGCCATCACTGCGCACAGCCGATTCTGCGTCGTTTCGGTGTCGAGGGAACGGTTCGTGCTTCGCTGGCGCTTTATAACACTTTTGATGAAGTTGATTGTTTCATTACGGCATTGCGAGAGATCGCGCGAAAGAACGGATGACGTCCAGTCCACAACCGGTTTGACAATGACGTCTTTCATTTCAAGACTTTTAAAAAAAGCGCGCAACGTATCTTCGCAATGCCCTTAAGTCCAATTCGCCAGTCTGATATCAGCCCTTGATAATTTCTTTAATCGCGTTGTGTTTGTCGATCATGACATCGACATGCTCAAAACCGTCAAATTCATTATCGCTCAGATAACTAAACCCCAAAATCACCACCAAGTCCCCGGGTTGGAATAAACGGGCAGGCGGTCCGTTGAGACAAATCTGACCCTGGTCGCCTTCAATAACATAGGTCTCCCAATGCACGGCATTGCTTAAATTATTGACGTGAACAAATTCAAACGGTCGAAGTTTAGCAGCTTCCATCAGTCTTTTATCAATGGTGATACTCCCTTGATAATTGATATTGGCATCGGTGACCGTTGCGCGGTGAATTTTACTTTTTACCATACAGGTTTTCATGACATGACCTTTGCCGCGAGGGAGTATTGACTGCGCCGGACATTTATCGCGCGATGCCGTTCTGAAGGCAATTATTCTATAAAACAATTTTTTGAGGCCGTATCGTTTCTGCTGCGTCGTTTCTCTTGCCAAATGAAAAATCTTCCAACTCCCGCGCGGCACCTAACACCATACCGGAATCGGAAAAACCCGCAGTCCGAGCATCTGGCCCAAAACGGAATCATTTACTGCCACAAAGAGCATTCAGAGCAGAATATTCGCAAAGTCGTCTTATCTTTAGAAGCACTTATTCCGAATAATGTGACTTAATCTAGGAGGTTTAACACATCGGGAAATAGCACGTGTCATTTGCACTCAGCCTACTTGATAAGAGTCCTGTTGCCGCAGACGCAACCGGTACGGATGCGATCAAGACCAGCATTCGCTACGCTCAATTGGCGGAACGTTTGGGCTATAAACGCATCTGGTTTGCCGAGCATCACGGCAATGCCGGGCTTGCGGGTACGGCGCCTGAAATTCTTGCTGCGGCGGTGGCGGTTCAAACCTCGCATATCAGAATTGGAACGGGCGGCATTTTGTTGCAGCATTATAGCCCGTTCAAGGTGGCTGAAGTCGCCAAGGCGTTGAATGCGCTGGCACCCGGGCGGATCGATCTGGGCATTGGCAAAGCACCCGGCGGATTACCCGCAACGGCGCGTGCGCTTCAAACCAAACATGACGTCAACAACAGACCGGGCATTGACGCCCAAATCCGCGATCTGGATGGCTTTTTGGATGGCACTCTTCCTGCCGAACACCGCCATGGTGATGCGGTAGCCCATCCGCAAACAACGGCGAAGATTGAACGCTTTCTCCTCGGCGCGAGCGCCGACAGCGCCGATTTGGCCTCGGAGCTCGGCTGGAATTTTACCTTCGCCGGACATTTTAACGGCGACCCGCAAGCGATTGAAACAAGCTTTGACCGGTTTAGAAAAGCCACAGGCCGCAGCCCTTCGCTGGCACTTTATGCCTTTGCTGCACCTTCAGCGGAAGAGGCGCGCGCAGCCGTCGCGCATGTCAAAATTTTTCGTCTCTCGCTGCCCGATGGTCGCCGTCTGAATGTCGGAAGTGTCGAGCAAGCGGAAGAGTTCGCGCGTCAGGCTGGCGTGTCTTCTTACGAACTCCATGAAACACCGCCAAGCATTGTTGCAGGCGATCCGGATCAGGTGAGGGCCGAGCTTTCATCCATCAGCCGCCGCTTTGGTGTCGAAGAATTTATCATCGATTCCCCCGTTGCCGAACCTGCGGCGCGACTTGCCAGCATTGAACTGATTGCCGCTGCCTCGCGCCTGCGCGTCGCTGCTTAATTTTACCGTCAGAAAGGGCCTACCCCATGAGCGCATCCATTCCATTCGGCATTATGCTGCAAGGCGCGGGCAGCCATATGAACGCTTGGCGTCATCCTTCAAGCCCGCCGGATGCGAGCGTCAATCTTGATTACTATATCGATATCGCCCAAAAATCCGAAGCGATTGGCATTGCCTTCGGCTTTGTTGCCGACGGGCTTTATATCAACGAGAAATCGATCCCGCATTTCTTAAACCGCTTTGAACCGCTGACGATCTTATCGGCGCTTGCGTTGCGTACGACAAAAATCGGTCTCGCTGGAACGGTATCGACCTCTTACTCCGATCCCTTCACCATCGCTCGCCAATTTGCCTCGCTCGATCTGATCAGCGGCGGGCGGGCAGGGTGGAATGTGGTGACATCGCCGCTTGAAGGATCAGCACGCAATTATAGCCGCGAGCAACATCCCGAACATGCGCTACGCTACCAGATTGCGGATGAATATCTCGAAGTCACCCAAGGCCTTTGGGATTCATGGGATGATGACGCATTTATCCGCGACCAGAAAAGCGGAAAATTTTTTGACCGCGAAAAACTGCATGAACTCAACCACCGGGGCCGCTTTTTCCAAGTCGACGGACCGCTGAATATTCAACGCTCGGCGCAAGGCCAACCGGTGATTTTCCAAGCCGGATCATCCGACGCTGGCATCGGACTTGCGGGTAAATATGCCGACGCGGTGTTTACGCATTCGCCTTCGTTGGAGGAGACGCGCGGTTTCTTGCAACAGGTAAAAGCAAGCGCGGTGGCGCATGGCCGCTCCGGCAGCGATGTAAAAATTTTCCCCGGTATTGCGCCAATTGTCGGCGAGACAAAAGAAGAGGCACAGCGCAAATATGAAATCATCCGTGATCTGCTGACCATCGATGAGGCTCTGGCCTATCTCGGGCGCTTCTTTGACCATCATGATTTCAGCCAGTATCCGCTTGACGAGCCTTTCCCGGAACTTGGCGATATCGGCCGCAACAGTTTTCGCTCGACGACCGACCGGATCAAGGTAACGGCGAAAGAACGCGGCTTGACGCTCCGGCAAGTCGCGCTCGAAACCGCAACGCCGAAGCCGAATTTTATCGGCACGGGTTCCGATGTAGCCGAAGAGATTATCCGCTGGATTGATGCCGGTGCCGCCGATGGTTTTATCCTCGGCTTCTCGGTGATTAATGAAGGGCTTGATGATTTTATCCGTCTCGTCGTGCCCGAACTCGAAAAGCGCGGGCGCTATCAGCGCGAGCTTAAAGGCTCGACGTTGCGTGATCATTTGGGCCTGCCCCGCAAGGTAAGCCGATACGAAAACCCATCCAATACTGGTCAGCAAAGCCTTGCCTCATGACCTTGCATGTTCGCCCATCGCGTGACCCGCTTGCCGATATCACCCGTTCGCTTGGTGAATTTGTCGACCTGCGGCGCGCGTTTCATCAATATCCCGAGCTTGCCTTTCAGGAAACCGAAACCTCGGCGCGGATTGGCGAGCTGCTGGAAGGTTGGGGATATGAGGTTACGCGGCAGGTTGGCAAAACGGGGGTTGTTGCCTCCTTGACCGCAGGTTCATCCAAGCGGGCGCTTGGCATTCGTGCTGATTTTGATGCGCTGCCGATTGAAGAGGCCACAGGCCTTCCCCATGCGAGCACCAAGCCCGGTCGGATGCATGCCTGCGGCCATGACGGGCATACCACGATCCTGCTGACTGCCGCCAAACAGCTTGCCGCAACACGCCGTTTTGACGGCACTGTACATCTTTTCTTCCAGCCTGCCGAGGAGATAGGGGCGGGCGCAAAAGCGATGTTGAAAGACGGTTTGCTCGACCGTTTCCCGGTTGATGCCGTCTATGGTCTGCACAATTGGCCGGGTGTGCCGGCGGGTCATTTCGGCTTCGTAAGCGGCCCGGCAATGGCGGCCGTTGATAAAGCCGATATCACGATCATCGGAAGGGGCGGCCATGGGGCCTCGCCGCATGAGACGGTTGATCCGGTGGTGGTTGCTTCGCATATCATCGTCGCCTTGCAGACGCTGGTGTCGCGCAACGTCAATCCGCTCGATGCTGCCGTGATCACGGTTGGCTCGATCCATGGCGGAGAAGCCTCCAACGTTATCCCCGACAGCGTTGAATTAAAGCTCACCATCCGCAGCTTCCGCCCTGAAGTCCGTGATCTGTTAAAAACACGTCTTACCGACATCACGCAGCTTCAAGCGGAGAGTTTCGGTGCGCGTGCGGATGTCAAATACCATCGCGGTTTTCCGACCGTTGTAAACAGCGCCGCTGAAACAAAGCGGGCGCGTGATGTAGCCGCCAAACTTTTTGGCGAAGAGCGCGTGGTTGAGGATTTTCAACCCCGTACGGCGAGCGAAGATTTTGCCTATTTCCTTGAACAAAAAGTCGGCAGCTTCGTCTTTGTCGGCAATGGTCCCTCCGCCCCGCTGCATAGCCCGCGTTATGATTTCAACGATGAAATTATTGCGCCCGCTGCGGCCTTTTGGGTCGGACTGACCGAAGATTTCCTCGCGCCAGCAAGCGCATCCATCCCACAGGAAAGGGCAGCCTTATGAGCGAATTGACCTTTTATTACACGACACCCACCGACCCTAAAGCCAAGCCGCTGATTGACGATCTGATTTTTGAATATGATAGCCGCTATGGCGATTTTTTTGAACGCGAAGGCGCGGTTGTCGAGTTAAACCGCTACCCACCCTCCGATTTCGCGCCTCCGCACGGCAATTTCGTGCTGCTGATCAGAGACGGTGAAACCATCGGTGGCGGAGCGTTTAAACGCTATGATGAAAGCACTGCCGAATTTAAGCGGATTTGGACGAGGCGCGATCTGCGGCGTCAGGGGCTTGCCCGAAAGGTTGTGATTGAACTCGAAGCGCAGGCTGCGAGACAAGGCTATGAGCGCGTCTATCTCACAACCGGATGCCGCCAGCCGGAAGCTGTAGCGCTTTATCTTGGCTATGGCTACACGCCGCAATTCGATGTGAATGGCGATCTCGAAGAGATCAAAAAGCTGCCCTTCATCAAGCAGTTGAACGACGCCGTCTTGCCCATTGAGAGCGGTATCATTGGCCGCACTACCGCCGCCCCTTCAACCCATCAAGCGGCTTAATCAGCCCAAACAGGAGCCGGTCGTGACCGCTATTGATCAAACACCCCGCTTTGGCGATGCGTTACCCGAGGAGCGGGGCTCGGAGGATTTCGGCACCTATAAAGTCATCCGGGCGCGCTATCCTTGGCGTACCGTTGGCACAATAGCGGCGGCGCTCATCATCGCCGTAGTTTTAAACTCGATCCTTGGCAATCCGCGTTGGGGATGGGGCGTCTTTGCGCAATGGTTTTTCTCCGAGCCCGTGCTTTTGGGGCTTGGACGGACGATATTGCTCACCGTTTTAGGCACCGTCTTCGGCTTTACGCTCGGCACTGTGTTAGCGCTGGCGCGGGTGTCCGGCTCGCCGCTTTTAGCGGGACTTTCCTGGACCTATACATGGATATTCCGCTCCATACCGCTCATCGTCTTGCTCTTGATTTTGAACAATCTCGGCTATCTCTATGACACGCTGACGATTGGCGTTCCGTTCACCTCGTTTAATTTCTTCTCCTATCCGACATCGCAGCTCATCAGCCCGTTTTCGGCGGCGATTCTGGGCCTCTCGCTCAATCAGGCGGCCTTCACCTCCGAGATCATTCGGGGCGGTATTTTATCGGTTGATCAGGGTCAGCTAGAGGCAGCTTCGGCACTTGGTATTTCGAAACTGCGCCAAACCTTGCGGATTATTTTACCGCAGGCCATGCGCGCGATTTTGCCGCCTGCGTTTAACGACATTATCGGCCTCGCGAAGGGCACCTCAAACGTTTATATTCTCGCGTTGCCGGAGCTCTTTTACACGATCCAGGTTATCTACCGCCGCAACCTCGAAGTGGTTCCGCTGTTGATGGTCGCCACCATCTGGTACCTAATCATTTTATCCGCGCTTTCAGTGGTGCAATATTTTGTTGAACGCCATTTTTCTCGCGGCGCGCAACGCCACCAACCGCCGGTTCTGTTTCGTCCTTTGCTGGATTGGATTGAACAGCGTCTTTTCAACCGCGCACCGCTCGTCTCGGCGCTTGCTCCGGAGCAGGCTTACGCTCCAACGCGAGCCATCGATTCAAGCTGGACGGGGACGACGACCGAAGGCGGCCATGTCACCATCCGGCAGGTTTCCAAAAGCTTTGGTGCGTTGAAGGTGATTGATAAAATCAGCCTTGATTTCACCAAAGGCAGCGTCACGGCGATTCTTGGCCGTTCCGGTTCGGGTAAATCAACGTTGCTGCGCACGATCAACCATCTGGAGCGCGTTGATGAAGGTTTGATCGCCGTTGACGGTGCGCTGATCGGCTATCGTCAGGATGGGCATCTGCTCCACGAGTTGAAAGAGCGGGATATTTTAAAGCGCCGCGTCGATGTCGGTATGGTGTTTCAAAATTTCAATCTGTTTCCGCATTTAACCGCGATTGAAAATATTATCGAAGCCCCCGTTGCGGTGCGTGGCGTCGCGCGTGAAGAAGCCATCGCATTGGCGCATGAACTGCTTGTTCGGGTCGGGTTAGGCGACAAAGCCAATGCCTATCCGCGGACATTGTCGGGTGGCCAGCAGCAGCGACTGGCGATTGCCCGTGCACTCGCCATGAAGCCGAAAGTTCTGCTGTTTGACGAGCCGACATCCGCGCTTGATCCCGAACTCGTCAATGAAGTGCTTGATGTCATCAAAGAGCTCGCGCGCTCGGGCGTTACCCTCATCATTGTGACGCATGAAATCGGCTTTGCACGTGAGGTGGCCGATCATGTCGTGTTCCTCGATCGCGGTCACATCGTCGAGCAGGGACCACCTGCCATTGTTCTGACGAACCCTTCCCACCCGCGTACGCGGGATTTCCTCGCCAAAGTGTTGTGAGAGGCACTTAACGGCATCTACCCCCCAACCCTCAGGAGATCTATCCCATGTTAACGAGACGAAAAATAACCGCAGCGCTTGCTGTGATGACGACCTTGGGCTTTGTCGGCCAAGCCTTGGCGTTTGAACTCGATCTGACGCCCGAGCAGCGCGACAGACCGCGCGCGCAGAAAGTACCCGAAGCGATCAAGCTTATCGGCGAAAACTATAAATTCGTAACGCCGGGTAAATTGACGGTTGCCACCGTTGCCGGAAGCCTTCCTTTCGGCACCTTTGCCAGTGACAATAAAACCGTCGTTGGCTCGGAACCGGATCTGGCGCAAATCGTGGCCGACAGCCTTGGCCTTGAGCTCAATCTCGTCAATGTTGCCTGGCCCGATTGGCCGCTCGGCATTGTTTCGGGCAAATATGATGCGGTGATTGCCAATGTCACGGTAACCGAAGAGCGCAAAGAGAAGTATGATTTCTCCACCTATCGCAACGATCTGCTCGGCTTCTATGTCAAATCTGACAGCACGATCGCGAATATCAAAGAACCGAAAGATGTCGCGGGCCTCAGGGTCATCGTCAGTTCCGGCACCAGTCAGGAGCGTATCCTTTTGGCCTGGATCAAGCAGAACGAAGCTGCTGGGCTGAAGAAAACCGAAGTGCAATATTATGACGATGACGCAGCACTGCAATTGGCGTTGCAAAGCGGAAGAGCAGACGCCTATCTCGGCCCGAACGCGACTTTGAGCTACACGGCGGCGATCAATCACAAAACCAAGAATGTCGGCACCTTCTCGGGCGGTTGGCCGCTTACGGCAGAAATCGCCGTCACCACGAAAAAAGGCTCCGGCCTTGGTAACGCCATTACGGCGGCAATCAACGCGCAAATCAAAAGCGGCGTTTATGGCAAGTCCCTGGCACGGTGGGGGCTCGACCATGAAGCGATCAGCGAGTCACGCACCAACCCTCCGGGTCTGCCAAGAAGCTGAGGGCGTATAATTCATGCCTTCCCCCCATGGGGAAAGGTGTCGCGGGACGCGACGGATGAGGGTCTGATGTAGCGAATTTAGCTGCAATGAAATGTAATTTTAAGTCCATTCTTAGCACTTAAGCGCCTAGCTCCAGACCCTCACCCGACCCGCTTCGCGGGCCACCCTCTCCCAAAAGGAGAGGGAAGTTTTCGTCATATTTTAGGAACAAACCAATGTCCAATCGCCACCCTCTCTTCGCCCTTAACACTCTAGCGGTTGCTGCTTTGTTGGCGATCTCGATTTTTCCGGCCTTTGCGGTTGATTATGATTTCTCGCCCGAGCAAAAAGCGCGGCCCCGCGCGGAGCGCAATCCGGCGGTGATTGCGGCCATTCCCGCCTCGTTTAAATTTGTGACGCCGAACGTCTTCACCGTCGCCGTCGCCCCGTCAACGCCGCCAATTGCGACCTATGCGTCCGACACGCAAACCGTCGTTGGTGCCGATCCCGACATTGCCCAACTGATTGCCGACAGCCTCGGCCTTACCCTCAAGCTCGTCCCCGTGGCTTGGGCCGATTGGCCGCTCGGGATCGTATCGGGCAAATATGATGCCGTGATCTCGAATGTCGGCGTTACCGAGCAGCGCAAAGAAAAGTTCGATTTTTCCACCTATCGGCGCGGCTTGCACGGTATTTTTGTTGCCGCGTCCAGCAAGCTTGAAAAAATTACCGAACCGCAAGACGCCGCAGGCCTGCGCGTGATTGTTGGTTCTGGCACCAATCAAGAACGCATTTTGCTCGAATGGAGCAAGCGCAATGTGGCGGCCGGATTAAAGCCGCTCGAACTGCAATATTATGACGACGAGGCCGCAAGCCTGCTGGCGCTGCGATCAGGCCGGGCCGATGTTATTGTGCAGCCGCACGCGCAGCTTTTGTTCATCGCGTCGCGCGATAAGGACATCAAACAAGTCGGCGTCTTAAGCGCCGGCTGGCCCCTCACCTCCGATGTCGCGATCACCACAAAAAAAGACAGTGGCCTCGCGCCCGTCTTAACCCTCGCGCTCCGCGATTTGTTCACGGCGGGCAAAGTGCAAACCGTATTGGCGCGATGGGGGCTGGAAGATGAGGCGCTAGAACGGCCTGAAACCAATCCGCCCGGCCTTCCGAAATATTGAACCGAAACGCTCATACCCATGTCCCATACACTCGCGCTTAAGCGGCTCAGTTTTCTCGTTCCCGGCAGTTTTCCTTCCGATGATCCGCGGCGAGGACTGGAGGAGACTTTGCGGCTGTTCGAACTCGGCGAAGCGCTCGGCTATGATGGCGGATGGGTCCGCCAACGGCATTTGGAAAACAGCGTGTCGTCTGCCGCCACATTGTTGGCCGCTGCCACCCAGCGCACAAAGCGGATCGATTTGGGCACCGCCGTCATCCAGATCGATTACGAGACACCCTTCCGCTTGGCCGAAGATCTCGCCACCGTCGATGTGCTCTCGGGCGGACGGCTGCATGTCGGTTTAAGCGCAGGCCGCCCGCAGCTCGCCGTATGGCTGGGTGAGCTATTCCCCGGTGACCATGATAGCGTGCCCGGTCAAGCCCGCATACTGGCGCTGCGTGAAGCCCTTATCGGCAGTGGGCTTGGTTCCGAGGATGCCCTTATCACCTCCGCGGCCGGAATATTGCGCCCACGGGTGCAGCCTTATGCGAAAGGGCTAGCGCATCGTCTCTGGTATGGCGCAGGCTCTGTGCGTTCGGTTGACTGGGCGGCGCAGAAAGGCTTTCATCTTCTGGTCGGCAATATCAACACCGCCGATGAAGGCGGCGGTTTTGCGGCTACCCAACGCCGACATATTGATCGCTATCGGGCAGGTTCCGTCTTGGGTCCAGAAGCCCGCGTCGAAATCGGACGTGTGATCTTACCCTTGCACTCTGCCAATGCAGCAACCCGCGCGCGTTATGAGGCCTTTGTGCGGGAGAGAACCCCGCGTACACATGGACCGCAAGGCGAACGCGGCGTGCAATTTGCGGCGGATATCATTGGCAGCACGGACGAGATCATCGCTTCCCTTAAATCGGATATCGCGTTGACGGGATGCGACTCGCTCCGCATCGAACTGCCCTACAATTTTTTATTTGACGACTATGTGCAAATTCTAAGCGATATCGCTCATGAAATCGCGCCTGCGCTTGGACGGCGCGGTCAGGATAAGGTTTCGGGTTCTGCCGAGATTTTCCGGACGGATCAGATTAAGCCCTTTGATACGTCACACGATATTATCCGCAAACGCGTCGCTCAATGATCGGCTATGATTCATGCCCCGCCATTTTGCTCCTTTCCAAGATGAATTGATGCCGCTGGTGCGGCCTTAAAGATAAAGGTTACCATTTTCATCGGGGTCTCAAAAAAGAAGTTTACGACCACTACCATTCACAAAGGCCCAAAAAAGTTTCTCTTTGAAGTGGGGATAGTGGATTAATTTTGCTGTGATGTAGATGAAGACGGTAAAATTAAACTAAATATATGATTTTAAATAATATTTTCTTGATCTAAGGTATTGGAAGCGGCACTTCTTGTTCAATTATAGCTTCGATTTACAAGGATTATCGTGATGCGTTTACCGGTTCGAATGATTGGCCTATCCGTGTTTTTTGGGTTGGCGTTAACAGCCTCACTTGCCAAAGCGGACACGGTTTTACTCAATGTCTCGTATGATCCAACGCGGGAATTTTACAAGGAGTTCAATCAGGCTTTTGCGGCGGAATGGAAATCGCAAAAGGGGGATAGTGTATCGATTCAACAATCGCATGGCGGCTCCGGCAAGCAGGCGAGGGCGGTGATTGATGGGCTAGAGGCGGATGTCGTAACGCTTGCCCTTGCTGGTGATATCGATGAGATTGCCGCGCGGTCTAACAAGCTCCCGGCGAATTGGCAAACGCGGTTACCGAATCATTCCACGCCTTACACATCGACGATTATTTTTCTCGTTCGTGCGGGTAATCCGAAGGCCATTAAGAATTGGGACGATCTCGCGAAGTCCGGTGTCGGCGTCATTACGCCTAATCCCAAAACATCAGGCGGCGCGCGCTGGAATTATCTTGCTGCTTGGGCTTGGGCCAACAAAACCTATAATGGCGATGAGACAAAGGTTCGTGACTATATCAAGGCACTTTTTGTCAATGTTCCAGTGCTGGACACGGGCGCGCGCGGCTCAACCGTCTCCTTCGCCGAGCGTGGGTTGGGCGATGTTTTGATTGCCTGGGAAAATGAAGCCTTCCTTGTATTGGACGAGTTCGGCAAGGATAAATTCCAAATCATCGTCCCTCCTTTTTCGATTAAGGCGGAGCCTCCTGTAGCGATTGTTGACGCCAATGTTGATAAAAAGGGAACGCGCAAAGCCGCTGAAGCCTATTTGCAGTTTCTCTATTCTAAAACCGGGCAAGCCTTGGCGGCTAAGTACCACTTCCGTCCAACCAATCCCGACGGTGTTGATCCCGCTTTGATCGCCGCTTTTCCAAAGCTCGAATTAACAACGATCGATGCGTTTGGCGGATGGCCAAAGGCCAGTGCCGCGCACTTTGCCGATGGTGCAACGTTTGATCAACTCTACAAGCCCGCGCAATAGAACCGGGGTTCCGTTTAATGGCCGTGTCTCGAGCACGTTGTGTTTTGATGAAATCAAAACCGTGCTCTCGTTCTTTGTTTTGTCGCATGTTTTTACGATTAACCGGCTTCCACTTAATCGAAACATGCTTTAACACGCTTCTCCGAAGGCGGGTCATCCCCGGCTTCGGTATCTCTTTGGGGGTTACGCTTTTTGGCTTGGGCCTGATCGTCTTGGCGCCTCTCGCTGCGCTGGTTGTGAAGGCGATTGGCTTGGGGCCTTCTGCCTTTTTTTCCCTTGCCACGGCACCCCGCGTGATCAAGGCGTTGCAGGTTTCTTTTACGACCTCTTTTATCGCGGCTTTGTTTGATGCCGTGGCAGGGCTTATTATTGCGGTGGCGCTTGTGCGGTATAAGTTCCCCGGACGAGGCCTTGTCGATGCCATTATCGATCTGCCCTTTGCCTTACCGACAGCGGTTGCTGGCATTGCCCTAGCATCGGCCTATGGGCCGAACGGATGGATTGGCGGTCCCTTTTCGGCTTTGGGAATCAAGACCGCCTTTAATCCCACGGGCATTGTGATCGCGTTGGCGTTTATAGGCTTGCCCTTTGTGGTCCGAACGGTTCAACCGGTTTTGAGCGAAATCGAGCGCGATACGGAAGAGGCGGCAGCATTGCTCGGTGCTACCCCGTTCCAAACCTTTCGCCGGATTATTCTCCCCGCCATTGTTCCAGCTCTCATTACGGGGTTTGCACTCGCTTTTGCGCGCGGGATTGGCGAGTACGGCTCGGTTATTTTTATCGCGGGCAATATCCCGATGGTATCCGAAATTGCGCCGCTTTTGATCGTGATCAAATTGGAAGAATTTGATTATTCGGGTGCAGCTGCCATCGGCGTCTTGATGCTGTTCTTTTCCTTTCTGCTGCTGTTTCTGATCAACGGGATCGAGCGCGGTACCCGCAAGGTTTTTGGCCATGATTGACGAAAACCTCGGAGCCATCACAACTGACCCGATGCGGGAGACGATCCCGTGGAAAAAGGAAGATGATCGTCCGCGTCTTGATGGTGGCCCGGTCGTCGCTGGCCTTGTCATTACGGCGGCGCTGCTCCTGATTGCGGCAATCGTCGGATTACCGCTAATTGTTGTATTTGGCTCCTTTGTGACGTCGGGCTTTGAATTAATCACAACAACGCTCACCGATCCCGATACGGTGTCTGCCCTCGAACTGACACTGCTTGTCGCCGGGCTGTGCGTGCCTCTTAATACCTTGATTGGAGTTGCCGCCGCATGGGCTGTGACGAAATTCGATTTTTACGGGAAGACGCTTCTATTGGTCTTAATCGATATTCCGTTTTCCGTTTCGCCTGTTATTGCGGGTCTGATTTATGTCTTGCTGTTTGGCGCGCAAGGACTGTTTGGGCCCTATCTTCAGACGCATGACATCAAGATTATTTTTGCGGTTCCTGGCATTGTTATGGCCACGCTTTTTGTGACCTTTCCTTTCGTTGCACGCGAGCTCATTCCGCTTATGCAGGCGCAAGGTCGGCAGGATGAGGAAGCGGCCCTCTCCTTAGGCGCGTCGGGTTTTACGACCTTTGTGCGCGTCACAATGCCAAAGGCCAAATGGGCTTTGATGCATGGCGTGCTTTTGTGCAACGCGCGTGCGATTGGCGAGTTCGGAGCCGTATCTGTGGTTTCGGGTCATATTCGCGGTCTTACCAACACGCTCCCGCTGCATGTTGAAGTGCTCTATAATGAATACCATTCCAAAGCCGCCTTTAT
>Ga0316217_10003036_pt1 | contig 19563 bp, 10 predicted proteins | sample 1anoAmetaG_FD_203633 | JGI IMG/M metagenome (GOLD analysis project Ga0316217, IMG submission 203633) | Freshwater microbial communities from Trout Bog Lake, Wisconsin, USA - 1anoA | ecosystem: Environmental > Aquatic > Freshwater > Lake > Hypolimnion/Profundal zone | place: USA: Wisconsin...
TCCGTCGTGCGATGGCGCGCTCCTGTGCGATGTGCTGCACTATTTCCCGCGCGAACTCAAGGCGGCCTTGCTCCGCAAAATCTTCGCCGCGCTGCGTCCCGGCGGCCGCCTGGTCATTCGCGATGCCATGGCGGATGCGGGGGCCGCCCACCGGCTGGTGATCCGTTCCGAAAAGAACGGCGTTTTTCTGGGTCAAAATCAAGCCCGGTTCGGCCTCCATTTCGAGGACGAAAAAACCCACCTGGCGCTGTTGCGCGAGGCGGGCTTTGAGGAGCTTGAAAGCCGCACGGATGCTGGCTTGGGTTCCAACCGGTTATTGATTGCCAGAAAACTACCGGACCTGATTGGCGATTAAAGCGCCGAGCTCCTTGCCCGTCTTGGCATAGGATTCTTGAATCCTGAACCCCTGCTCCAGACCGGGGCCAAAGTTGGTGAGGCCAGCATAAGGGTCCGCGCCGACCATCTTTCGGCAAGTGACCACCGCCACCTGATTCTCCCGGTTTTGCGTCGCGACAATAATTGCGTCGGCGTCCAGGAGCCCATACCGATGCCAATAAGAACCCGGCTTGATGCAAATGGATTTGAGCACCAGGGTGTACTTGGCTTCCGGATGCTGGCCGAAATTGAGGTCCACATTCCGGGCGGTGAATTGCTTGTTGAGCAGTTGTTCGAATTTGGGCTGGTACCGCCCGGCGCGGTTACCCTGCCACCGGCTGAGCCAATCGTCGCCGGCCCCGGCGGTTTGCTGGTTGCGCTTCTCCACACGGACTCGGGCATACTCCTCGTCGGTCTGGTTTCCCACTTTCATACCCGCGTAGTCGTATTCCAAGTTTACGACCGTGGCGCCTTTCAAGGCCGCCAAACTCCCCGATTTCACAGTCACAACATTTTTGCAGCCACAACTGAGCAGCGCGCAAACGATGGCAACGGACATGGTTTTTATCATGGTATTTATCATATTCATGAAATTTGATTGGAGTGTTGTTTTCTGTTTTCGACGCCCCCGCCATTCAACGATGGTCCTCTGGCGCGAGATGTTGGAGTTTGTCTTTTCGATCTCCGGTGGTGAACTCCTCCAACAATCGCCGAACGGTATCCTGTTTCTCTTGCTCGTAAGCTGCCGACGGCGGGGTCGGCTCGACCCAATGATTACGCCTGGTCCACTCTGCGACGCGCGCCCGCGTCTCGGCATCTTGATGCAGCGGTTTGATCTTGAAACTCACCAGCGCGGTCCACAAAAGGGTGTCCGTCCGCAAGTCGTAGATTTGATCCGGAAGCAGTTGAGCCTCCACACAACCGGTGGCCTCAATCGAGAGATTCATGAAATGATGCGTGCCCGGTTCACAAACGTAGGCCACCGAATGGCCATTGCCCAAGTCCGCCACGAAGTGTGTGTCGTCCCAAATCCCAGTGTAAAATTTCTGCCCCCACCATGATTTTGGACGCTGAACGCACACCAGCGCCTTGCCGGGCGGCGGCGCGGACGGGATGGTTGCCGCCGCCGCCATGATTTTACTGGGCTTGGCCATCGGACCGGCACAGCCGCTGAAGAGCGCGCCGGCGAGCACAAGGGAACAGAAGCCGAACCATTTGACTGTGAGTTTGATGTTTTTCATATATTGACTCTTATTCCATGGTTAAGGTTGCATCGTGAAACTACCCCACTTGGTGTCATCGGGGTTGGTTTCGTCGGTTGGGTTGTAATAGTTGGCGTTGAAAAACTGTCCGCCGGTGGCGGAGGTGAAAGTCACTTCCACATAGGTCAGCTCCCCTAAGTGGTCGGAACTGGTGTTGCGGGAATCGGTGTCGTTGAATTGGAGAATTGCCACTGTGGGGCTGAAAGTGATCCAAGCGTAAACTCCTGACAAGGTATTGCCGTTTTGTTCCGTTCGTTGCCATTTGCCATCATCGTAAAAAACAATGGTGGCGCCTCGTTGGAAATTGGGCCCGTACTGAATATGTACCGTCATGCCCGCCACGGTCGCGGGCGCAAGTTCAGTAACCGGCGACAACGTCAGCGTTCCCGCGCCGGAACTGGGCCCGTTGGTCCAAGTGCAGTTGGCCGTGGTGGCGCTGGTGAACGTCAAATTCAAGGTGGTGGTGTTGGTGGCGCCCAGCGCGCTAAACATGCCAATGTCCATATTGGACACCACCGCGGTGTTGGGACCGGTCTGGAAATAGGCGTAGGTGCCGGCGCAATAATCGTCCGCATTGGTGTCGCCGCTGGTGCCAGTCTGGCTCCAAGTGTCCTCACTCCAAGCGAGGACCAGTTCTTTCCCGCCGACCGCAGGCTTCAACGTCCCGGCGTAGCCCGCGAGGGAAGCAGGAGCCACCACGCCCAAGAACTGTACCGTGTTCGTCGTCGAGATGTTCCCAGCCGCATCCTCGGCACAGGCTTGTATGATATTTGTGCCGAACCGCACCGGCAGATTCGCGGCGGTCCAATTGGTGAATCCGTTGCCCGTCTGCGCCAGGGTCCAGCCGCCGCGGTTGATCTGACACCACACTTTGGCGACCCCCACATTGTCACTGGCTTTGCCAATGACGGTGATGTTCGTGCTGCTCCACTTCAGGTTCGCGGCTGGGTAGGTGATCGTGGCCACCGGCTTCGTTACATCCGCGAAATTCGCGATAATGGTCAGATTGGAGGCCATGGTGAAGGTGAGCGACTTGTTGGTGGTCATCGTCACCCCGCCACCCCAATAATAGAAGGTGAAGCCATTCGAGGCCGTGGCTTTCATCGTATAATTCGTGCCGATCGCCAGGAGCGCACCGTTGTAATTTGGGGTGACGAATCCCGCGCCGAGGACCTGCACCACCAACGGCGCGCTCAGCACGTAATCAAGGGCTACCGAATTCGTCAGCGAGACGTTGCCGCTGTTGTCCACCGCATACGCCTGCACAGTATTTGTTCCTGGCACCAGATTCAACAGCGCCGACCAGTTGTTGGTGCCCGCCGCGGTCGTCCACCCATTGTTGTTCAGTTGGATGTTCACCGCCGCCACCTCCCAATTGTCGGAGGCCTTGCCTTTGACAGTGTATAAGGCATTGCTTACGCGCTGGCCGGCAACGAGATTGGTAATGCTCACGGTGGGCCGGTTGGTGTCCACGAAGTTCACTGCCAGCGTCAAATTGGACGCCATCATGAAATGGACGATCCTGCCAGCGGTGGCTGCGCCGGCAAGCCCGTTCGTCGCAATCACCCAATTGCCCGCCGCGAACCCGCTGGCCGGGCTGGAGGTGATGGAATAATTCTGGCCTATATTCAGCCACGCATTGCTGTAATTGGGTGCAATCGTGCCCAGACCAATGGCTCCAATTTGCAGTTGGTTGCTCACCACGAAAAACACGCTGGTGTTGGTGACGGGAGAAGCGTTGCCGCCGGCATTGATCGCATAGGCCGCAATGGTGTTGGTGCCCGGAACCAGCGTCACCGCCGCTAGCCAGTTCGTCCACAGGTTGGTGGTCACCGCGTTACACCACGCTCCGCCGTTCAAGCTGTAGCATACGTTGGTAACCGCAACCTTGTCCTTGGCCGTGCCCGCCACGCTGAACCCGGCCTTGCTCCATGGTGCCCCGGTTTTGGTGGGATTGGTAATGCTCAACGCCGGCCGGTTGGTGTCCGGCGGCCAGACGACCTGCAGCATCAAAACCTGCGTGGCCGTCTCGGACCATGCGTCGGTCACCTCCACGGTGAAAATGTAGCTTCCCATGGCTGTCGGCGTGCCGGAAAGCAAACCGCTGGCCAAGAGCGCCAACCCCGGCGGCAACGAGCCGGAGCGGTTCGTCCAACTATACGGTGGCAGCCCGCCGGTGACGTTCAACATCTGGTAATAGACCGTGGAGTTTGTCGCGTTGGACAATGAAGCGGTGTTCAACGCGAGCGGCGCGAGGGTCGAATTGTAGATCTCCGCGGTGTTAACCGAGGGGCTGCCTCCACCGACGCCGCAACCGCCAGCGATCAGCACATTCCCGTTGGGCAATAAAGTCGCGGTCTGCCATTCAAGTGCATCCTCCATCGCATCGGTGGCGGTCCAAGCTCCGGTGATTGGATTGTAAGTCTCCGCGCTGGAATGCACGTCACCGTCATCTTCCTCGCCTCCTGCGATCAGCACGTTGCCATTGGACAATAGCGTGGCGGTGTTACCATGGCGCGCCCCGGTAGTCAGCGACCCGGTCAGCGTCCAGACTCCGGTCGCCGGGTCATAGAGTTCCGCACTGTTGGTATTGATGGTATTGCCGCCGGGGCCAATTTTGCCGAGGCAGCCCGCAACCAGCAATACTTTGCCGTTGGGCAACAAGGTTGCGGTGGCTTGTTGAGAACGGGCAGTGTTTGGCGACCCGGTCACGGTCCATTTTCCGGTGGCCGGATCGTACAGCTCCGCACCCGGGGTTGGGGTGCTGAAATGGTGACCCGTTCCGCCACCAGCCACCAAGACTTTTCCATTGGGTAGCAAGGTTGCGCTATGACCAGCGCGCGCTGCGGTCATTGGACCCGTCAAGGTCCAAGTCCTGGAGGCGGGGTCGTAAAGTTCCGCGCTGGAAAGGGCATTGATTCCATCGGTCGTCCCACCTGCCACCAGCACCTTGCCGTTGGGCAGCAAGGTTGCCGTATGGACTGCGCGTGGCACCCTCATGGAGTTGGTCGAAGCCCATTTTCCAGTGTCCGGGTTGTAGAGCTCCACGCTGGAAAGAATGGCGCTGCTGCCTTGGCCACCAGCCACCAGTACTTTTCCATTAGTCAACAAAGTTGCAGTATGGTGATTGCGCGCGTTCACCATCGCGCTGGTCGCGATCCAGTTGCCATTGTTTGGGTAATAGAGTTCCGCGCTGGCCAGAATCACGCCTTGGGTGTCGGCATTGGTAATCCCCCCCGCCACCAGCACCGTGCCGTTGGGCAGCAACGTGGCCGTGTGGTTTTCGCAATTCGTGATCATCAAGCCAGTGGTGTATTGGAACGACTGCGCCATCGCTGCTGGAAAGACCGCTGATTGGAAGACCAGCGCCGCAAACCCTGCCATCGCGGCCTGGGTGATCTGATTGAGGACTTTATTTGTTTTCATGGGATTTCCAACCTTATTGCTCGGTTACCCGGAAGTAACCGGCGGGGCTGTTGGTGACTGGCACGGTGACTTGAAAAGGTAAATCGTTACCGACGCAGTTGGTGTACCAGACCCAGACGCCGGTTGCCAGGTTGGTGTTTCTCTGGACGATATAGTTCTGGCTGCTGACGGTCGGGAAACTGAAACTCAATTTTCCATGAGAATAAGCGATGTTGCCGATGGTGATTGGCACTTGGGGAATGACCAGAGCGAAGACAGTGCCGTTGCCGTTGGTCCCGCCTGCCTGGGACATTCCGTAAAGATAGCCGTCAAACGCCAACAAGGCGCCCGCAGGATTACCCCCGTCTTCGCCTCCGCTGAACGAGTACAGCGATGTGAAGTTGCCGGTGGGGGTGATTTGGAACACGGTGCCAAAACCACTGATCCCGCCCCAACAAGTGGTTCCATACAGATCTCCGTTTGCCGCCTGAATCAGGCTGGCGGAGGAATTGGCGCCATCATTCTGGTCGGTGAAGGAATAAAGTGAAGTGAAGGTTCCGGCGGCGGAGATTTGAAAGACTGTGCCACAACCGTGGGTTCCGCCATTCCAAGTGGTTCCGTAGAAATTACCGTCACTGGCTTGGAGGAGGGCGGCTTCCGGAGAACCACCATCGTCGTAACCGCACGTATGTAGCAAGATGAAGTCCCCTTTGGTGGAGAGCTTGAAGATGGTGCCCCAATAGACGTTGGTTCCTCCATTTTGGGCGGTTCCGTAGAGATAGCCGTCAGCGCCTTGGATGAGGCTGGCGGCGGGATTAGCGCCGTCGTTCCCGCCCGTGAACGAATAAATTGAAGTGAAGGCTCCGTTGGTGGAGATTCGAAAAACCGTGCCAGCGCCATTGGTGCCGCCATCCCAAGTAGTGCCATAGAGGTAGCCGTCCCTGGCTTGCAGGAGGCTGGCGGTGGGGTTGGCGCCGTCGTTCCCGCCGGTAAACGAATAAAGTGGAACAAAAGCGCCATTGGTGCTGATCTGAAAAACCGTGCCGGCGCCGTTGGTGCCGCCATTGCACGTGGTTCCGTAGAGCAGGCCATTAGCTGCTTGGACTAGCGCGGCTTCCGGAGCAGCGCCGGTTCCGCCAGAAAATGAATAAAGGGTCGTGAGTGTGCCCGTGGCGCCAACCCGAACAATGGAACCTTGGCCGTTGGTTCCGCCCGCGACCGTGGTCCCATAAAGGTTGCCATCTCCCGCTTGAATGAGCGGGGAATCGGGATTTGCGCCGGCACTGCCAGGCAATGGAGCCAAGGGGGAGAGGAGTATCTGCAAGGTGGTCGGGACGCTTTGGGCAGCGCCATCGCTCAAGTTGGTGAAAACCAGCCCGGCTGAATACACTCCCGGCGCCAAGCTGACGGCGGCGGGGGTGGGGCGGACGGTCAAATTCAGCGTGCTGCCCGATGGCACCATGCCGTTGGAGGTTGAAAAACTGAGCCACGGGGAGTTGGCCGCGACCCAATTCAAGGCAGCCGTCCCCAAGTTGATAATGGCTAGGTTGGTTTGGGCGGAGAGTCCACCCGGGGGGACGGTGACCAAAAAGGTCCGGGGCAGGATCTGAAGCGGATCGAGTTCAAATACGGTGCCGCTGCCACTGGTGCCGCCATTCGCAGCCGTTCCGTAGAAATTGCCGTTGCTGGCCTGCATCAAGCCAGCGGCGGGATTGGCCCCGTCAGCGTCTCCAGTGAAAGAACATAGGGCTCGGAAAAAAGCATTGGTGGGGTTGATCACAAAAACCGTGCCTTGGCCCGCATTTCCGCTTCTGGAAACGGTCCCCAAGAGCAGGCCGCCGGCGATCTGAATCAGGCTGGCGGAGGAATTAGCACCGTCCATCTGGCCATTGAACGAATAAAGTGAAGTGAAGGCTCCGTTGGTGGAGATTTGAAAAACCGTGCCGGCGCCATTGGTGCCGCCATTCCAAGTGGTGCCATAGAGATAGCCATCATTGGCCTGAAGGAGGGCGGCTTCCGGAGAACCGCCATCGTCGTAACCGCACGTATGCAGCAAAGTGAAGCCCCCGTTGGTGGTGAGCTTGAAGATGGTGCCCCAATAGACGTTGGTCCCTCCGTTTTGGGCGCTGCCATAGAGGCAGCCGTCAGCGCCTTGAATGAGGCTGGCGGCGGGATTGGCGCCGTCGCTCCCGCCCGTGAACGAGTAGATTGAAGTGAAGGCTCCGTTGGTGGAGATTTGAAAGACCGTGCCTGCCGCATTGGTTCCGCCATCCCACGTGGTCCCATAGAGGCAGCCGTTGCTGGCTTGGAGGAGGCTGGTGGTGGGATTGGCGCCGTCGTTTCCGCCGGTAAACGAATACAGTGGGACGCAAGCGCCGTTGGTGCCGATCCGAAAAACCGTGCCGTAGCCATTCGTTCCGCCATTCGAAGTTGTCCCATACAAATATCCGTCGCGGGCCTGGAGCAGGCCGGCAGCGGGGTTGGCGCCGTCATTCCTTCCGGTGAACGAATAAAGTGCAGTGAAGCCATTGGTGCTGACGCGGAACACTGTGCCATAGCCGAAGGCTCCGCCACTCGATGAGGTTCCGTAAAGATCGCCGTCGCTGGCTTGGATCAAGCTGGCCGCGGGATTGCCGCCGTCATTTGCGCCCGTGAACGCATAGAGCGGATCAATCCCTTGGGAAACAAAAGGCGCCTTGGCGGGGCCGCCCCCGGTCTCCACCGTTACCCCGTCCAAAATAACCCGCTGAACCCCGGGAGCCCCGTTGTCCACCAGCTCAATCGAGGTCAAGGTCTGCTTGGCAAAATTCGCTGGCAGGACAATGGTTTGCATGTCCAGATACGCGGTTTGTCCTTCCATCGGTGAATTGGGAAAGCTGTAAACATTCACGGTCGTCGTTCCATTGATGGCGCCCCCGATCCAATTGCGTATGTCCGAGCCGCCAACGAGATATTTGGTATAGGTCGCACCGCCGGAGCCGGTAAAAATCAGCCACGCAGCCGCACTCGGCCCTCCCAGATTCCAATAAGTGTTGATGAGCGTATAAACCGTGGTGACGCCTTGGACACCAACAGGTATCGTGATACTTTCCTGGCCGGGTTGTCCGTCCATCCATCCGTTCCACGCCTGGAATCCCGCGGCGTTTGATTTGAGATTGAAAGGAACGCCCCCCAGTTCCACCACGCCAACCGGCCCGCTGGGCATGTAGATGGCGGTCGTGCCATCCGGGTCGGTTTCGGCGCGGGTTGCCCAGGTGAAATTCGCCTGGCTGGAAAAATCAACCGGCGCAAAAATTTGTGCGTGCGCCACGCCGGAAAAAATGAACAGCCACGCGGCCGCGGCGCTGGCCAGCAAGCCGCGGGCATTGGTTCCAAGACGCAAAAGGAATGCTTGCAATGGCCGCTTCGTATGGTGTGTTTTCGTGTTTTTCATTGATGCTTCAAGTGCTTGCTTCCGCGGCAAGGATCGCAATGCCGGCCAATGGCCGATCGCCTTCCGTCCCGATATTCCCAGGCGCCCGCCTGATTGGTCTTGAATTCCACAAAACGCTCCGCCTGTTGAATGCGGCTGACCTGACTAATCACAATGTGATCATTCATGCTAAACCCAAACATTACTTTGCATTTATTGGCAAATACTTGGCTTAAATTGCCCTTTTCCTCCCGCCCGGCAGGCCCCTGACGGGCGGGGACATCCTCCTGGGTTGTCCCCGCTCGCCGCCCCGCCGGCCACCCGTGACCGGCTGCCAGCCGGCTGGTTCCCACCTTGGCTGCTGCCCGCAAACGCGCGAGCTTGCCCTTGCCAGCGAACCAGCGATCCCAACCCTGATTCGTTTCATTTGGGTGCAAGGTTACAATGGAATGCAACTTTTATGCAGCCCGGCTCCGCGCCAAAGGTCTGCTTGGGCGCAGTCGCCTACGCGGTTCACTACAATGTGGACCAGCGGGCCTGCCCAAAAGATTCTATTTCTTTTCACGGTTTTCAGGGTCTGTTTTCTGGCCCTTGCCTGATACAGAGGAAGAATCGCCGGAAGGTTGCACGGAATCTCAAAAAGGAACGCTTGCACTGTTTTTCGAGTCTTGTAAGCTCCCCACAAGGTTGAGGCGGGCAGGCGTCACGGCAATTCAAACCGAACGAACGCCTTATGGACAACACGGCAAACGAAACCGCCAACCCGGCTTCGGCCACCAGTCAAGCCGGCTGGTTTACCACCACCCATTGGAGCCTCATCCTCAACGCCCGCGACCCGGATTCACCCAAGGCCGGCGAGGCCCTGGAAAAGCTCTGCCGTAGCTACTGGTATCCCCTGTACGTCTATGTCCGCAGCCGGGGACTGGACCAGGAATCAGCCAAGGATCTGACCCAGGGCTTTTTCGCCCGGCTGCTGGAAAAACACTATCTGGCCCAAGTCCAGCGCGAGAAAGGCCTGTTTCGCTCGTTCTTGCTGGCTTCCCTGAAACATTTCCTCAGCGACGAGTGGGACAAGGCGCGCGCTCAAAAACGCGGCGGCGGCCAGATCCACATCTCTTTGGATGACACCACTGGCGAAGACCGCTACCGCCTCGAACCGGTGGAGGGCATGGATCCGGAGAAGCTGTTTGAGCGCCGATGGGCTATGACGGTACTGGAGCAGGCCCAGGCGAAGCTGGCCGAGGAATATTCCCACGCCGGCAAATCCGTCCTGTATGCCCGCCTCCGGGCCTTTGAAATGGGTGAGACCGGCGCTCCAACCTTTGCGCAAGTTGCTGTCGAACTGGGGCTTACCGAAAGCGCCGTGAAATCCGCCGCCTTTCGAATGCGGCAGCGTTACCGCGAACTGGTGCGCGAAGAAGTGGCCAACACCGTTGCCAGCCCGGCCGAGATTGACGAGGAACTTCGCCACCTAATCACCGTCATCAGCGCATGAATCGGCAGGGGAGTTTTTGGCAGGGGAATGCTGGTCTGCGGAATCAGCAGAACCCTGCTCTCTGTTCTCTGCTCTCCTCCCTCTTCACGCTTCACCCCCGGCCCCCCGCGCAACCTTGGGCTTGGTTTTCCTCTGTAGTGGGTGTAATGACTGCCAAACCATCAGCCTGAAATCCGGCCATGTTCACGTCCCGAAAATGTCCTAAGTGTGGCGCGCCGCTCTTGGAAGACTTTTCCGGCGGCTGCCCGGCCTGTGCTTTGCGCGGGGCGCTGGCGCTATCCGCCGCTCCCACTGCAGCGGTGGCTGTGATGGCAGAGCAACCCAGCGACCGGATTGGCCGCTACAAGTTGCTGCAAAAAATCGGCGAAGGCGGCATGGGCACGGTCTGGATGGCCGAGCAGGAGGAGCCCATCCGTCGCCGTGTGGCCCTCAAGATCATCAAGCTGGGCATGGACACCAAGGAGGTCATCGGCCGCTTCGAGGCCGAACGCCAGGCCCTCGCCTTGATGGACCATCCGAACATCGCAAGAGTACTGGATGCCGGAGCCACGGAGAATGGCCGACCGTACTTCGTGATGGAGCTGGTCAAGGGGATTCCCATCACTCGCTACTGCGACGAAAACAAACTTGGCACCGAGGAACGGCTCAAGCTGTTCACCGATGTCTGCCACGCCATCCAGCACGCGCATCAAAAGGGCATCATCCATCGCGACCTCAAACCCTCAAACATCCTCGTCACACACAATGACGGCGTGCCCATGCCCAAAGTGATTGATTTCGGCATCGCCAAGGCCACAGGCGGCCAGACGCTAACCGACAAGACGGTGTTCACGGCCTTTGAGCAGTTCCTTGGCACGCCAGCCTACATGAGTCCCGAGCAGGCCGAGATGAATGCGCTGGACGTGGACACGCGCAGCGACATCTACGCGCTGGGCGTGCTGCTTTATGAGTTGCTGACGGGCAAGACGCCGTTCGAGGCGAAGGAACTGTTGGCCAAGGGCTTGGATGAAATCCGCCGCATCATTCGCGAGGAAGAGCCGCCGCGCCCTTCGACCCGGATCAGCACTCTGGATGCCGCCGAACAGACCATTTTGGCTGGGCAGCGCCAATGCGAACCACCGCAACTCCGCGGTCGCATCCGGGGTGATCTGGATTGGATCGTCATGAAGTGCTTGGAAAAGGATCGGTCGCGGCGATACGACACGATTGGCGGACTGGCGATTGACATCGGCCGGCATCTGGCGGGAAAGCCGGTTACTGCCGGCGCCCCCGGGATGGCGTATCGGGCAGGCAAGTTCATCCGCCGCCACCGCTATGGCATTGCCACCGCCAGCGCCATCGTGCTTTTGTTGTTGGTGGGAGTGGTGGTGAGCACCTCACTCGCGGTGCGGGCAATCAAGGCTGAAGCCCAAACCAAACGGCAACTCCAATTGACCGAGCAAGAGAAGGAAAGGGCGCAAGCGGCGGAGCGGCAGGCCAACGCGGCAAAACAGGAGGCCTTGAAGCAACAAGCCGCGGCGGACTATCAGTCGTATCTGGCGGATATCACCTCGGCCCAAGCCATGCTGCATTCGGGGGAAACCAGCCAGGCCAAGCAGTTCTTATCCGCTTGTCCAGAACGCTTCCGGAATTGGGAATGGCAATATCTGAGAGCCAACTGCGACCAGAGTGTTCAAGTCTTCACCGGTCCAGCCAAGGTGCGCAGCGCAGCTTATCGCCCCGACGGTTCGCAGGTCGTCACTGGATGCGCGGATGGAAGCCTGAAAATCTTGGACGCTATGACGGGAAAAACCGTCTTGGAATTGCGGGGGCACCAATCCAGCGTGGGGTCAGTCGCGTATAGTCCTGATGGCAAGTACCTGGCCTCGGCGGCGGGCGCTCGGGAACGGGACAATTCCCGGGAGGTTGTGGAGGATAAGCAAGCCGCACGCATTTGGAATGCCAGCACCGGCATGCAATTGGCGCTGCTGCGGCATCAGGCGCGGGTGAACTCGATTGCCTGGAGCCCCAACGGGAAGCAGGTCGTAACGGCGGCGGGGGTTTGGGGAACGGACAACGATAATTCAGCAAGAGTCTGGGATGCCGGCACCGGACAATTGGTGCTGACGCTGGCGGCGAATCATGGCGCCGTGGTTTCAGCGGCCTTCAGTCCCGACGGCAAACGGATCGTTACGGGTGAATGGTGGAGTACCGGACGAGTCTGGGACGCGGCGAGTGGCAAGCAGTTATTAACCTTCGACGGTGGGCCGGCGGAGGTGCTTCCGTGCGTGGCCTTTAGTCCAGACGGCACGCGAATCATCGCCGGCTCCAGTTCCAGCCGGACCGTCCATGTATGGGACTCCGCAACGGGCAAAGAATTGATCGCGTTGCATGGACATAACATTGATGTCATCACCGCGGTTTTCAGCCACGATGGGCTGAGCATTGCCTCCGGCGGCGCGTGGGGGGATGGGTTGCGGCTTTGGGAGGCCGCCACCGGAAGACTCAGTCACTTGTTCTGTGGGGATGTCGGGGGCTTTGATACAGTGGCTTTTAGTCCCGACGATTCCCGACTCCTGACCGCATCTGAAGACGGCAAATGCCGGGTGTGGAATGCCGATGCTTGCTGGAGTTTCCCCGTGCTCCGGGGGCATCAAGGCAGCGTTTGTTCCGCCGCGTTCAGTCCGGATGACCGCCGGATTGTCACCGCGTGCAGCAACTGGGAAAATGGATCGGACAATTCCGCGCGTATCTACGACGCTTCCACGGGGCGCCTTATCACCGTTCTGCAAGGCCATGCGGCGTCGGTCAATTCGGCTGAATACAGCGCTGATGGAAGACGCATCGTGACGGCTTCCAGCGACCAAACTGCGCGCGTTTGGGACGCCGGCACCGGCGAGCAACTCCTGGTTCTCCGCGGCCACGCCAAGGACGTCAGCCACGCCTCGTTTAGTCCTGATGGCAAAAAAATTGTCACCAGCTCGGGAGGCTGGTACTGCGGGTTTTCCGACCACACCATCCGCATCTGGGACGCCGCCACGGGTGGAGAGCTGGTCGGGTTCACCACGCCGGAAACAGAAACCCACTGTGTGGCCTTCAGTCCAGACGCCACCCGGATTGCTATTGCCACCGGATGGTGGACCAAGCCCAACACCTGTTCCGCCCAAATATTGGATGCCACAACTGGAAAACCAACCGTCATCCTTCGCGGCCATACCGACAAGGTGTTTTCCATCGCTTGGAATTCAGATGGCTCTCGCCTTGTGACCGCCGGCTGGGATGAATCCGCCCGCGTGTGGGATCCGGTCACCGGGCAGGAACTGCTCAAGCTACAGGGACACGAAGGGTGGGTAAACAGCGCTGCGTTCAGTTCGGATGGTTCCCGCATTGTCACAGCCTCCAGCGACCACACCGTGCGAATTTGGGACGCCTCCACTGGAGCGCAGCTACTCGTGCTTCGGGAACATCTAAACCATGTATATTCCGCGCAGTTTAGCCACGACGGCACCAGGATTGTCACGGCCTCAAAAGATGGAACTGCCCGGGTTTGGGATAGTGTGCCCCTCCAACTGCGATACCGGGAACTGCTTGCCAAATGAACCAAGACCCTTGCTTATGAGACTCCCTTGTTCCAACCTCATCTATTCACTGACGCTGCTTTTCCTCGGGTCGTGGTCGGCCGCCGTTGCCGCCGGCGGTTCGGCTGGCTATGTGGTCGGCGATCTCAGCCGCAGCGATGCCTTGATCTTCGAGGGCCTCCAGGCCGTACATCGCGAGGAAATCATCAACGCGCTGGCCTCGCAGCACGAGTACCAGTTGGCCGCACATCCCGCTGCTCCTGTCAGGGTTTATTTGGATACTTTGAAGCATTCAATCCTTGCCGGCTACCAGCACAGCGGTTTTCCGCTGGCCATGGTTTCCGCCCGCGTAAGCGATGACGGCGCGCACCATGTTATCGTGCGCGTATTGGAAGGCCCGCGCTTCCGGTGTGGCGAAATCAAAGTAGTGGGCGGCAAGCGATTCCTCAACGACCCGCTGCGCGCCCAACTCATCCAGAGGCTCACCGCCCCCTGTCCTTGTGAAGATCAGGGTGCAAGTTCTTTCCGGCACCATTCGGCCTCTCCGCTTCCCGGGCAGACCAACCGCGTTGATACCCCCTGGCTGGCCGGACAGCCGGCTCCATTCGACGAAATCTCGCGGCAGACCTTCACCACCTGCGCGGAAAATGCCATTCTGGATATGGGCTACTTTCAAACGAAACTCTACGTGCGGGTGGAGCAGGATCCGGCCCGCTCGCTCGCCTATCTGGTGGTGGAGTTTTTCCATGACGGCGTTCGCGGGACGGTGGCCGAGATTGACGTGCAAGGCTGCCAAAAGAATACGCGGGAGCAGGTGCTGAATTATCTTCATTTGAAAAAGGGCATGGAAGTCCCACCCGGCTTCTTGGCTGGTCTGGAGGATAACTTGTGGAACTCCGCCCGTTTTCGACGGCATGACGTCTCGCTGGTTCCCTTGGCCAAGCCCGGACAGCAGCAACTCAAAATTGAACTCTCCGAAATCGCCGAGGCGCCGCCGCTCGGGCAGGAGTTTGACCCAGCCATGCAGGAAGTGCTCAAATTCAGCCATTGGCTCGAACAGTTCAACACCCAGCCGGAAGACCTGACCGCCACTTTCAAGGCCCGCATCGGCGCCTGGCCCTGGGAGGGCACCTTGGCCTGCTCCGCTGCCGGACTGGCGGTTTCCCTCCGGAACCCGGATGCAAAGCCCGCAACCATCCTCGATTGGACCGCCGTGGTCGCCGAGCCGCGGACGGCTTTCTATTCCGGCGCGCAACAACGCAAGCTGATGATCACGAATATTCCGGCGCAATTGGAAGTGTATGCCCAGACGGAGCGGCAGGGAGATAGCAATAATGTCACTTTCGGCATGGGATTTGCCGGAGAGCAATCCCCAGTTCCGCCAGTGCGATTCGCGTTTGACTTGGAACCAGCTCTGTTCGTTCACCTATTAGCCAGCAATTCCGTCTATTCCACCGCGGACGGGGTTGCCACTTTTGGCAATCTTCCGGCGGTGGAGACCAACGACTGGAAGTTGAAGCTGGACGCCGGCACCGGCCGGCTCCTTGGCTTTGAATTCCACCAGCCAACTTTTGAATTGACGGCGACTTCTGGAAGCGGCGCCTTTGCCCGCAACCTTGAGGAAATTGACCGCCGCGCCCAAGCTTACCGCCATGCAGTTTCCGGGGCTGGTGGCCATCCGGCGGTTTTGCCATCCGCCATTTCCATCTTTGGTCCCGACTTGCTCCGCTGGGTGTCGCTGTTGCGCACCAATAGTTCGCCGGGTGGGACCGTCTTGCTACAATGGCTCACCGATCAAGCCGACTTTGGACGTATCGTTTCCCCTTGGAACCGGCTGTTTGCCCCGGGGCCCGACTCCTCCTTTGTCATCCCTGACGCGAAGGGGGGTTCCAAACCAGACGGATTGGCGGCGGGGATGCGCGAGTTCTCGGATTTTCTGCTCCAAAAGTGCGACGACATCAGCCCGCATGGCTCCTGGCCGTGGACGGTTTTGCACGAGACCGCCATGACTTGCGGCGGACAGGGGCAATATCTCGGCGCCGAGGTGCAACGCACTCTGGAATCCCCGGACACCGGCCCGGTGGGTTGTCTGGTCGCATTGTCTTTTCAGGCCCGGTTTGATCCGAACGCTGCCCGCGCCTATTTTGCTCACAGCCTGGCCACGGTTTCTCCTGCCGGCTTCCGCAAAGATTGGCGGCTCCTGCTGGATGAGCATACGGTGCTCGGCGGCTTTTTGGCCAACCTGCTAGGCGAATTGCGCTCCATCACCGACGCCGAAGCGGCGGTGCTGACGGCCGGGAGCAGTCCAGACGAGGCCGCGTTCCTATTGCAATGTGTGCAATTGCTCAAAGCCAACCGCGATCAACCCGTGTCCGAAGCGCTCTGGCCCGCCCTTGAACAGCATTGGGACCAGGTGGTTCGGCCCGGCTTGCTGGCGGGGTATGTGCAAGTGTTCCAACGTGTGGAGACCGCCCTTCGCTCCCAGGGCAACGCCGTCGAAGCCAACGCCGTTCACCGCGAACTGTTGGCTTTGAACCAGAAATTATCCGCCCCAAAAGCAGCGGATGCAAAGGCCGCGAACGCAGCGGCTGGCCACGCGCATTGAATCGGGGCGGTTGCCTGTCTCCCACTAGTTGGAAGGCTGATCGCCAGCCCTAACAGGCGGTTGATATCATCGCCTCGCGGGGGCACTGGGCCGGCAAAAATCGCGATTTACGCAAATTTCTGTAGGTCGCGTGCCCTCACGCGGCGTCTTTTTGGATTCTTCAACCGGCTGCCAAACTACTCCTCCGCGTCGGGGTCCATCCCCAAGTCCGACATGGCCTTCTTCAAGCAATCGGGGCAGATTCCGTGTGAGAACTTGGCTGAAGAACGGCGGGCCACAAAGTTCTCCACCTGGTGCCAATAGTTCTTGTCGTCGCGAATCTTCTTGCAGTAGCTGCAGATGGGCAGAAGTCCGTGCAATGTTTTGTTGGCTTCCAACGCCTCCGCCAGTTTTTGATTCGCTTCCTGCAACTTGCGGTTGGATTCCACCAGCTCGTGGTTCTTTTGGGCAATGCTTTCAAAGGTGGCCAGCAGCAGATCGAGAATCTGGCTGCGCCCGGCGCTGATCGAATACTTCGCGCCGGCGTAAGTGACCTCAATGCCGGCGCTGGAGTTGGGAGCATATTGCGTTGCGGCGTGATCCAATATGGCGCGCAGACGTTCCAGCAACACCGGGCCAATGGCCGGCTTGACGCCGTAAAAGTCCGCGCCGGAATCCAGTCCTTTGAAAATATCCTGCGGACTGCCCAGCATGGTTAGCAGCATAAACGGCACTGGCCGGAATCGCGCATCCGCCTTGACTCGCCGGCAGAATTCGTAGCCGTCCATCACCGGCATCATTACATCACTAATGATGAGGTTCGGCAGCCGCAATTCCATCAGATCCAGCGCCTCCACGCCGTTCGTGGCGTGCGCCACCTCATAATTCTCCGCTTCCAAAACGGAGCGCAAAAATCCCGCCTGCGTCGGACTATCCTCGACCATCAAGACCAAGGGGGAAGCCCTTTTGCGAGGGGCGATGGCAGAATGGTCCGATTCGTTCATTGATGGCGCGGCCCAATCATGAAAGCGGCCACGTAATTGTTTCGGCGAAATCTGCCCGCACTTTAGTGTCAAATCGGCGGCGAATCAGTTTTTTTGGCAAGCTCCACATCGGGTATGGGACGGTGCCTCGGACCGCCTTGCGTCGGCTCCGGGCGGAGAATGGTGGAGGCGGCGGGAGTTGAACCCGCGTCCCAAGCCAACCTACCAGCCGCGACTACATGCTTAGCCCGGAGAAGATTTTCTGCTATGCGATGACGTCCAGGCTCGAATCGCACTGCCTAGTCCGCATGGAATTTTCTCGGTCAACCACGCGCGGTCTCCGCGGTCAACCATGCCTGCCATAGCGTTCATCCAGCGTAGCAGGTGTCTGCCGGCGAACGTCGCAGCAGCTTAGGCCGCGAGGGCTAATTGTTCGTTAGCTTTTTAGTTTTGATGCGATGATTTACGAGGCCAACGCATCGTCCTCGGCATGCCGCCTCTGGCGTGTTCACCTGGTCGAAACCAGTACGCCCCCAAAGCAACCATCCCTATGGTCACCTGAAATGCGTGCGCGGTCAAGCCGGGAGGAGGGCAAACTGACCAGAACTGAAAACGTGGTGACGAGCCGCCCCCACCCCGGTTTCCCGCGAAGCTGTTTCCGTCAAAAATCCTTGAAGTCGCCTTCGAGGGGGATTTCTTTCCGGCGGGCCGTGGCCACGGGGGCCGCGGCGACCGGGCCGTGGCCGTTCCCATTGCCGGTAAGGGATTGGCTGGCTTTTGGCGGCATTGGGACCGTGAAAGCAGGTTTGGTCCTCACGGCTGGTTTGGCTGGCTGGTCGCTGGCGCCTGCGGCGTGCAGACCATCACCCACCAAGCGAATCAGTTCACCGACTGCTTGTTTCATCACCACCGCTTGCGAATTCAACTCCTGGGCCGCCGCGGCGCTTTCCTCGGCGCTGGCGGCGTTAGATTGCGTGACCTTGTCCATCTGGCCAACGGCCGAGTTGATTTGGGTGATGCCCTGGGTTTGCTCGCGCGAGGCGCCGGCCACTTCCGAGGCCAGTTCATCCACCTGCCGCGCCTTGATGACAATGTTATTAAGCGCCGCGGCGACTTTCTGGCTGAGGTCAACTCCTTGTGCCGTCGTATGAATGGCCCCCTCGATTTTAGCAGTGGTTTCGCGCGCGGCCTGGGCTGAGCGCTGGGCGAGATTGCGGACTTCGTCGGCGACCACGGCAAACCCCATGCCTGCTTCGCCGGCCCGGGCGGCTTCCACGGCGGCGTTGAGCGCAAGGATGTTGGTCTGGAAGGCGATCTCATCAATGGTCTTGATGATTTTGGCGATGTCGTCGGAAGAGATCTTGATGGCGGCCATGGCTTGGTTCATGGCGCTCATGTCTCCCGCGCCCCGGTCGGCGGCGGTGCGGGCTTCGCGGGCAAGTTCGTTGGCCTTTTGGGCGCTCTCGGCGTTGCGCTTGGTCATGCTCGCCATTTCTTCGAGTGACGCGCCGGTTTCCTCGAGGGAAGCGGCCTGTTCCCCCGAACCTCGGGCCAGGGTCTGGCTGGCGGAGGAAACCTGCTCGGCCGCCCGGTTCACTTGGCTGGAGCTGTCATTCAAATCCTGAACCAAGTGGCTCAATGCCTTGCGCACGCCGGCAGAACTAAGGGCGATCCAGAACATGGCGAAGGACGCCAACACGACGCTGGCGGAACCCAGCCACAGAACATACTGGCGGATATTGCCGAAACTGGCGACGGTCAGCGCGGTGCGTTCGCCGGCGATGGTGGTGCAGAAGGTTTTCACCTGTTCGGCGGCGGTATTTAGGGCGGTGACTTTGGCGGGCACTTCCGTGTCCAGAATCTTCATGGCACCGGCAAAGTCCTTGTCGAGGGTCGCCCGTATGCGGCCCATGGTCTGGACATAATCGTCGAGGCTGCCGGAAAGGGCGAGCACGCGTTGATGCCCTTCACCGGCCGGGTAAAGCTGGTTGAGTTGGGCGAGGATTTCGGCGTTGCGCTGCTGCACGGCATCGGTCTCGGCCAGTTTGGCCGGGCGTTCCTTGTCTTGGGCAAACATCACCTCAAAGGAGTGCAGGCGGTAAATCGCCAGATTCTCCTGGAGCGAAGCCAGGAGCCGGAGGCTGGGCAGCCCCTCTTGTTCCAGTCCTTTCGTGGCCTGCGTGCCGAGTTGGCAAACGTTCCAGAAGACCAAACCCTGCACCAGCAAGAATACCAGCAGGAGCAATACGAGCGCCTGGATGATGAAAAAGCTGGTTCTAATCGAAGTCCGGTTGAAATAGCTCATAAGCCAAAAATGGCGGCGCCGGGCGCAAATGCCCGGAGCCGGGAGGTTATTTTATTTCAATCTTCTTCACGCCCGACGTCGCGGTGTCGGCGGGCACAATGGCGATGGCGCCTTTGGTGGCGGCCACGAGCGCCACCAGCGAAACGGCGTCGTCCGCCTTCTTAGGCTCCTGCCCGCGGCCGGAA
>Ga0316217_10003037_pt1 | contig 19562 bp, 28 predicted proteins | sample 1anoAmetaG_FD_203633 | JGI IMG/M metagenome (GOLD analysis project Ga0316217, IMG submission 203633) | Freshwater microbial communities from Trout Bog Lake, Wisconsin, USA - 1anoA | ecosystem: Environmental > Aquatic > Freshwater > Lake > Hypolimnion/Profundal zone | place: USA: Wisconsin...
TAATCAACTTCATTGTGACCTAAAGCGGTCTTGAAGATCAATTGCTCGCAATGGTGGTCAACGTCGAAAAGAACGAACTTTAAGTTAAAAAGCAAGAACTCGTCAAAAAGCAAAACGAATTCAAAGTGATTCTAGACGAACTATAATCCAGTTTGCTCAAACAGCTCTCAGAAGCTGATCCAGCTACCATTTTGGATAACAAGGAACTCATTGACAACCTTTAGAAAACTAAAGCCACAGCCATCTCGATTGGAGAGCAATCCTAAGTGGCAAAGGCAACTGAAATCGATATCAACGCTCAAAGAGAAATCTATCGTCCCGTGGCAGCAGAAGGTGCCATGTTATATTTCTTGTGCATTTCCCTGTGCATCATCGACCACATGTATCAGTACTCTCTGGAAAGCTTCATAAAGTTCTTCTTCAAAGCTATAGAGAAAACAGCAGAGAGAGATGAAACCAGAGTATTCAAGCTTATTGAAAACATCAGGTTCACGATTTACCAGTGGGTCTCAAGAGGACTCTTCGAAAAGCATAAACTAATCTTCCTGTCCATGATTACTTTCAGACTCATGAGCAAGAAAGTTATTGACGTCAACTACACGCAGGAAGAGATGGACTTTTTGATCAAAGGTATCCCTCGCCCTGGACTTGAGAACACTCTTGACTGGCTGCCTGACACCTCTTGGAACATGGTCCAAGCACTTGCCCAACTTGAGTAATTCAAAACTTTTGCGCAAAACATGGAAAAAGACGCACCCACTAGATTCAAAGATTGGTACAACGAATTGCAGCCGGAAGATGTCAAACTACCTTTGGAGTGGAAAAAATTGGACTCTACTCCATTCAAGAAGCTGTTGGTACTTAGATGTCTGCGTCCTGATAGAATCACCGTCGCACTTGGCAGATTTATCAAAGAGGCCCTTCCAAAAGGTGACGAATATATTGAAATGGACTCAAAGTCTTCATTCCTAGACATCCTCGGTTCAGTGATTGCTGACTCAGAGCCCCAAATTCCTATTTTCTTCATTCTCTCCCCAGGATCAGATCCTGTGAAATAAGTCTAAAAAATCATCAAGAGAGACAGAGATAGATACAGAATCTAAGCAGGTAAATCATTCTTCAGCATTTCATTGGGTCAAGGCCAAGACGAAGTAGCCCGCCGCAGAATCGAAGAAGGCAACAAATAGGGACATTGGATCATGTTACAAAACATCCATTTGATGCCCAAGTGGCTCATCTAGCTCGAGAAAATCCTAGATTCCTTCTCAGGTGATACTGGAGGCTCTCACATCAACTTCAGGTTGCTACTCTCCGCTTAACCCTCTCATGGTGTTCCCATCGGCATCTTGGATAGATCCATCAAACTTACTAACTAGCCCCCTTCAGGAATAAAAGCTAACATGAAAAGAGCTTTCACTTACTTCCCTAAAGAGGAAGTGGACGAAAAAGATCCCAAAGTAAAGTGCATTCTGTTCGGACTGTGCTTCTTCCACTCTACAGTCATCGAACGCAAACGTTTCGGTCCTCTCGGATGGAACATGTCCTACCCCTTCAACATGGGAGACCTCAGAGATAGCTATCTCGTCCTCAATAGATACATGTAGACAGCAAGCGGATCCTCAAAGATTCCTTTCGAAGATTTAATCTATATATTCGGTTAAATAATGTACGGAGGACACATTGTCGATGACTGGGACCGAAGATTGGCCAAAGGATATTTGGAAAATGTGATGAATTCCACCATTTTCTAGGAAGAGGAACTCTTCCCCTACATCGATGGCAAAAACATCAGCTTTAAAGTACCTTTGCCTACCAACTATGAGAAATATTTAGAACACATCTAATCTTTGGGTGCTGAAACTCCTCTCGCCTATGGCCTCCATCCAAACTCCGAAATCAGTTTCAGAACTACTCAATGCAACACTCTGTTCAACACTTTGCTGTAAATCGCCCCCAAAGACAGTGGTTCAGCAGGCGGCTAGGGTGGCAAAACAACTCAAGACATTCTCTAAGCAATGATCAAACGTTTCCTAGAAGACATCGGAATAAAGAGCCTGATCTTCTCTGTGGATGAGATAAAGAACAAGATGGACGCAGACCAAAAAGGACCTTATCAAAACGTGTTCATCCAGTAGATAGAGTACATGACCATTCTGCTCACAGAGATAACCAGATCCATCGATGAAATCGACCAAGGCTTGAAAGGATTGCTCACTATCTCTGAAAAGATGGAACAGACTATGGACGCACTTGTCGTCAACAGAGTCCCCTCGGTCTGGGCCAATCTCGCCTACCCCAGCAGGAGAGGTCTCGAAGGATGGATCATCAACCTCCTACAGAGAGTGGACCAACTCAACTTGTTCAAAGATGACCCTCTCAACTTACCCAAAGTTATCATGATCTCGAGGTTCTTCAACCCTCAATCCTATCTAACCGCCATCAAGCAAGTGGTCGCCTCAACCGCCAACCAGAAAGGAGGAGCCGCAGTTGTAGAACTCAACAAATTGTACATCCAAACCGATGTCACCAAAAAGGCAATCGAATAAATTGACAACACTCCCAAAGATGGTTCCTACGTTTACGGATTTATCCTTGAGGGCGCAAGATGGGATGTAGCAGGAGGCTACGCTGAATAGTCAAGGCCGAAGGAGATGTTCTCTCTGATCCCTGTGGTTTATTGCAAAGCTCTGCCTTTGCCTGCCGAAGGAAAGGAAGATAAGACAGTTTATCAGTGTCCAGCCTACAAAACTGAAGAAAGAAACGCGACCTATGTGTTCACTGCCCAGCTCAAGACACGCCATCCTCCTCGCAAGTGGATTTTGGCAGGTGTGGCCATCATCATGGATGTATAAGGTCTTTCCGACGACACCAAAAAGAAAGAGAAGAAATGATTCACTATATATAAAACAAATAATTTTAGCTATCAACATCAGCATCAATGGACGAAGCAACCTTGGAGTCCACCTGATGACAGTAGGGTCATTGCCGATGTTTTTGTAAGCAATCTCAGTTTTCTCTTTTAGCTGCTTTGTTGTCTAGGTTGTGATTTGTAGCTTTTCGGAAGTTGTGACTGTAGTCAAGTTAGTGACAGTTGTACTAGTCCTTCAACATTTATATAGCTTGCTAAACAGTTTTAAGAGTACCTCTAAATTAAAGAATTAATTTATAAATTATTTCTACTTGCGCGGTATTCTTTAATAAAGGTGGCGGTTGTCCAAATTTGATAATAAAGTAATTGTGAATGAGCCGCAAGGTCAAGGACAAGAAGAACTACAAGATGTACAACTAGACTCTTTTCGAAGTCTAGAACATCGTCCAAATGAAATGGGTCAAAAGTACACCACATCTCATATAGACCGACAGTTCTGCTACATCAAGTGGAAAGGCTATGATGAAAAGTTCAACACCTGGGAGCCCAAGGACCACATCACCTTCTGCTACAACTACGTTGCCCCCTCGGACAAGGATGACGACCCTGACTACCAGGAGAAGCCGCAGGCCTGCAACCCCACCCCTCATCACTACCAGACCAGGACCAAAAAGAAGATAACCCCTGAACATGTGGAGAAGGCGCCGGAATCTGAGGAGAAAGAGGACCATACCTAGCTTGAAGAACAGTCAGGAGCTCCACTCATCAACTTCAGCCCCTTCCCCCTTGAAAAGTCCATCAAGGAAGGGAATAAGGAGTTTCTGGAAATCCGGAAAAAAGGAGACACCCAGCACCGCCTCAGCTCAAAGTAAGAGCTAGTCCACCGAGTCTATTAGCTCTATCTCGACAAAGCCACCCAGACCCGAAAAGGAAAAGTAGAGACCCTCGATGGCAGACTGATCTACATGAGCGAGTAGGTCCTGAAAGCAAGGTTCCCAGAGAAGGTGATAGACTACTACGAGCAGCAGCTCAAGAGCAGATCCATCAGATATGATTGATATGACTATTTTGCGAATAAGTCTAGGAAAATTATCACCAATAAGTACATACTTAACTTGGTAATAATCATTATGAGTGCCAAGAGATCAAGGACTAGAAAGTCAAACAGTGATGCCAAAAACCAGAAGCAGAGGGGCTTCGGCAGACCTGAGGACGACCCCCTTGAAACCTATTTCATGCAGAAGCTCAGAAACTGCAAACTGCAGGTCATCAACGCCGAATCCTAGGCCTAAATTGAGTGCTTCAAGTTCCAAGACTCCAACCCCGAGGCCATCGCTAACCGCAAACTCCTCGACGATGAGGACAACTACGGCAAGGAGAAGATGCTTATGGTCAAAAACTGGTTCAAGGAGATCAATAGTGAGCATTATGAGCTGCTGTGGAACAGCTTTAAATCGGGGGTTGAGAAGTGGGAGTTCAAAGAAATCAACTCTAAGGAAGATTTCCCTGAATACTTGTTTTGCGACTAGTGTGACCTAAGCTACGTCCTTTATACTGCACTCAATAGTCCTATAAATTAGCTCAAAAATAAAACTTAGTTCGATTACGCTGAACTTCTCTTCTTTTAACTCCTTTGTTTCGCGTAAGCCTTGACCTACTTAGAGCTCGAGACCAGATTTCTTTTAGAATAATCAAATAGTTCAAAAAAATCTATGACCAGATTCTAAAAAACATGGCCGGCCTGAAAGAAAAAGTGTTGCTTCACTACTAGAAATCGGCCAACCTATAGAAAGAAGAGGAGAGTGAAAAGAACGAATAAAATGAGAGCATAAAGATGGACAACTGGATGCACTCCCAAGAACTGCCCATGGAAATCGCCAAGGGAGGCTCCATCAAACTGCCCAACGAAGAAGTAGACGAACACTTGTCCAAAAAGCCCAAGACCAAGAAAATACAGAAGGAAGAAAAACCGGAAAGGAAGAATTCAAGGCCCAAGAAGAAATAGGAAATCGAAGAGGCACCCATTGACTTCAAAGATGTTTAGGTTTTGCTGCATAAGCTCATCACTCACATCGCCTGGGCCTATCGCTACATCTACCCGGAGGAAAAAAAGAAGAAGCAGCTCGCAATTCAATGATCCTTTACCACCTCATTACACTTGAATATGCTACTTTCTGGGTTTGCCAGCTTAATAATGACCGAAATGGAGATATTTGAGTAAAAGAGTAACAAATTCATTCTCATAGACACTTTGGGACAAAATAGTTTAAGTCTCAACTAAGCTACAAGTAAAAGGGTTATCATTACGATAACCAAATTCTACTAAGATCTAATTGGAATAACATTATTAGCTATCATTATGGGGTAATCCTATCATTGCCAATATATGTTTGAGTAAAGTGAGATAAGTTAGATTTGTGTTGGTTGTAGAAAGGTGGCTGTCTTATATAATTTGAGAGTATTGTTGATATGAGCAAACTAAACCCCAAAAACATCGTCTATTACGACCCGGCCAAACTGGTAGTGCAGTAGTAGCCCGACGGCACAAGCTTCCTGTCCCTAATCCTCTGCTCCGCAGGGATGTTCATGCGCAGCAAGCTGATAATCTGGCTCTCGGTGTTCTTCATCATCTCGACCTTCTGCCGCAGAAAGAACGGGTCATCGATCCTGCAGTACCTGGTGAACCTGATGATGATCATCTTCGGACTGGTGACCATCTACATGATGCAGCCTCCCGAACAACTGGCCTCTTGATCTGTATGCTTTATAATACAACATGTGGTTTAAGCAAGCAGCCAGCTCCGTCTGGAATGTCACTAAGAACATACTAACCGACCAGCGCAGTCCCGCCAAACGCCTCCTGGACGACATCTACGAGTCCCAGTAGTAGATCATCTCAACAGCCAAGCTGAACGAGCTGGCAGGTCTGACCTTCGACCTCTAAACTTTCCAGTAGATCGTCGAAATCGTCATTGAGAGGATCAGGGTGTTCAAGTACGATCTGTAGGAGTCCAGGAAAAACCTGAACATGCTCATAGTCATCAACTACCTCATCAAGCACGGCGCATCGGCCTTCGTGGATTAGCTGAGAGAGTACATCCCCACCTTCAAAAAGTACCAGTCCCTGGAGGAGCTCAAGACCTACGAGGATGAGGACAAGCAGGGCAAGTTCAACTACGAGCTGGAGAAGATCAAGAGCAGGGCCAACCATATCCAGAACCTGCTGGAGGACAAGCAGAAGCTGCTCAAGGAGAAGGAACTCTCCATGCTCATCAAGCAGAAGCTGAAGCTGTACTAGAAACAGCAGAACAAGGACAACCTGGGCAAGGGCAACTAGTCTGTGGCCAGGACCCAGTCGCGGGAGAAGGAGATGAGTCTGAAGATGAACAAGTTGGAGTGGATGATGGAGAAGTATCTCTGGCAGTATGTGGACAAAATTGACGGGAAATTGGAGGAGGTGTCGGATAAGGTGTTGAAGCAGGTTGACAAGTACATCATCGGCGAGGAGATGCCGTAGAAATTCGAGCTCGAAGACGAGCATGAAGACGAGGACAACGAAGCAGACGGCAAAGCACGGGAAGGTTATAGGCCGATAGATCATGGAAACGATGACGACTTGATGAAAAGACTGGAGGCTGAAATACAGGAAGGAGGGGATGCCAATAGGGCTGTGGACTCGAATCTATTGGAGTTTGAGGAGGTTGTGGAAGAGGTTTTGAAGAAACAGCCGCAGAATTAGAATTTGATTTGAAGAGTGATAGTCGAAAAAAGATATGTTTGTTGTTGATGGAAATAAAGAGTAATGAGAGAGAATAAGAGTTTGAAAGAAGATCAGAGAGATTTCAAATCACCTTTACTTCAGCCTAAAGCTTTCTCAATCCTACTTTTATCCCTTAGTTATTGAGCAAACTCAAAATATTGGTGGTTTTCCTACTTTCTGAAAACAGTTTCAGCGAATCAATGATATTCGCCCTATTTAGCTTCAGGTCCTCCTTCACCGACCTCAGCACAGTTGATTTGGCCTTAACTGTCTCCGTGCCCAGCTGCTTGAGTCTAAAGCAACTTATGTTGCATGCCTCTTTTGAATCAATCTTGATGCTCTTGGCGAGGCAATCCAGCGAGCTGGTACTCCCCTTGACCGAGCCAGGATGAACAGGATGGCCATTCTCGTTGTTCTTCTGCAGCTTCATCTTCTTGAAAATGCTCATCATCTTCTTCTTCGTTCGAGTGGCCAGAGTCTCATTGCCCTCCTGTCCACCACCCTACTCCTAGGTATTCCCCTTGTGAGTCTTCTTGCTCATATTGACAACATTAACGCAGTCACTGAGAGCACAGTTGCCTTCCTTGGCATATTCTGAGCAAGTGCTTTTGATCCTTCCCATTTTCTAGATCTTCATCCTCACTGACTTCTTCAGCCCATTGCTTATGCTGTTCGAACTCGAAGCTCGCTTGTGGGCCTTCTTCAGCTGCTGATACAACTCCTGGCTTTTGTTTGAGATTATCAGAGAGCCGAGGGTCTACTTCGACAGCTAGTGCCTGCCGGCGACCTTGATCTACTTTGTCTCACCATCCGACCCAATTTTACGGAACTTGACTTCTAAGGCTGTTTTGTCGTGTACTAAAGATGCTTGATAATTTTGGGGTAGGGCCATAACGATGGCCTTCCTGTATAGCTTCAAATTTTAACTTTTTATTCCCATCAGTTGAGTTAGTTAGTCGCTTCCGTTTTTGCAGGTTTCGGTTTTTTTCAGCTACTAAGTACTACTCTTAGAGTTTAGGGTGAAGCTTCTCTTGCGTTTTAGCCATATTTTTTCACATGGCAGTGACTTTAATGAGGTTTTTTTATAGTTTGTGAGTTTTTCCTTGCATTTTTGGCGCACCAGTTCCTTTAAAAAGGTATTCCGCTCCTGCTTGAATGCGGATATCTGAGAGCTGAGGTTGGGCAATCTGACCGCTTCCTCGGCTTTAAAGTTGAGCGAGTTGATCTCCTTTTCGATCATCTATTCAGAATACTCAAAGAGCTCAGTTTTGGCTCTCTATTCCCTATTGTTTAGATCTACCTTGGGCACCGAAATTTGGATAGAAACAGTCTAGTTCTTCAGATTGGTTAGATCTGGTTATGACTGTTAATTGTTGCAGTTCCTTTTGCGGAAGGTAATCGCCTAGTCCAAGAAATAGCCATCAAATGCTTTGGTTTGTTGATCCACTTAGAATCTCTAGATCTTTAAAGTTGAGCATTCGCGTTGTGCCGTGGTCGAAGAAGAAGGTTGCGAGTCGATTGGGCGTTTATTGGGCTTTTTTATGGCCATAAAGGACTCATTCATAGTCTAGTAATTTATTATTACTTTAAATAAAAACAAAGTCACCAATAATAGCCATATTCTGCTTCCCAGAATAAATGAATCAAATGCATCTTCCTTCAATACCTATTAAAACCTACAAATTCAAGGTATAGGTCTGAAATGGTTGTAATGAGGCAGAAAAAATTAAAATCATTTGCGAGGGTTGAGAGGACATCCTTCTTGCACCAGATGTTTGACCCACCCACTAGCCCCACTCTAGATATCCTAGTGGCAGAGAGGGCAGCGGTTGGCTTGAGCTGGAGCCTTGGCAGTTATGCACTCCTTCATTTTGGTGTGAGCATTGAATTCGCGGGAAGGAACTGCTTCCTTGCATTTGGGACATCGTTTGTAGTATTTGTGGTTTGCGCATTCTGCAAGAAGGTGGTTGTTGAGTGTGCTTACTTCGATTGCCTGGCTGCACTCAGGACAAAGGGTGATCATCCTACAGCTTGAGTACAGATGCTGATCCCTGAAGTCTTCATTTTCGAACCTCTTGTCAAAAAGTTTGCAATAGTCGCAGATGTATTCAGGGTTGTTGACCTTGACGATATCCCTGGGCTGGCTGGAACTTTGGTTTCTCTGGATGTTCTTGAAGGACTTGCCCTTGTTGATCTCTACCTTTGTGATTTCTCCGCCTTCGGATTATATCCTGTCCTCGATAAGCTTGATTATCTGGGGTTTGAGGTTTTTGAGATCAGGGTAGAGGTTCTCATAGCCCATCTACTTGCTCAGTTTGGCCATCATGTTGACGGCTGCTGCTCGGACCTAGCTGTTCCGATCCTCAAGATACTTCTTGCCGAAATCAATCAGGTCATCCACTTCTACACTTACTTGGTACTTCTCGATTATAGTGGCAAGCATGTTCAGTTTGCCTGCGGTTATCTTGGGCACCTTCTAGCGAGGGTTGCTCAGTAACACTTCAAAGCACAGTTCGCGGTTGGTTAGCTCATGGGCAGGAAGAGAAGCAAAGACGTCCTAGACCTACTCTCTCAATTTGTCGTTGTTATGACCCAAGTAATCACTCAACTTTTCGAGAATGTACCTCACGTTTTTGGAGAGGTGTCCTATAGCCTTTGGCCTGCACTTCTTCATCATCATTCCGAAGAAATCAACTACGCTCATAAGCAGACTAAGGAGATTGTCATCAATCAGCTTCTTTATGACGAAGATAGAAGCAGCAACGAAATCCTATACTTATCGTTTGTCTGCGAATTCAGCCTTGTCTAGAAAATCGTTCACAATTTTCAGCCCTTTTTCTCGGTATGAGTGGTCTCTGGACAAGATATACTCAAAGGTGATTTAGTTGAAGATCGGAAAGTACTTACTGCATTAGTCGAATTGGTCGGGTGTCAGTTTTTCTAGCTTTTTAAGTGATGGAAGTTCCCTTGGACTCAACATCTCTTCGTTTTCAAGGTTAGGCTATCTACTGCTTCTGAAGCTGCGGTTGTGGGCTAGATATCTTGGAGGCAAAGCTTTAATCCTATTCAACCCCACTGAATCTCTTTACAATTCTTACTAAATGGGGTATTTATCTTTTGCTCTGATCTTAATCTCATCGAAAGGTATACTTATTGATTTGTTTTGCTTGATGGAATTGAGGTCAAAGCTGCCTTTGTTCCTTGCTTCCGATCTCCTGGAAGGTATCTTGTAATGCTCCCCATTTTACTCAGTTTCGGGATCATTGAAGTCCATCTTGCTACTGATGAATCTTTTCTTTGGGGTGAAGTCAATAGGCTTATTGTCATAATTATTGCTGGCTGACTGAACTGACTACCTTGCAAACACCATTGGTCCTCTCAACCTCTTCATCCTCTAGACGATCTCCTTTGCATCATCGTAGTCCTCCCTTTTAATCGCCTCTTTCTTCTACTTCTAAAGCACAATCAAAGCTTTGATGTTGCCTTGCAGCGTTTATATCTGCTCTTTGTAGTCTTTGGCATCGTCAAAGCGGTGTGAGTCAATGGCTTAGCTTTTCAACTGCTCCAAATTCTTCAATTTCAGAATAGTCTATCTATCCAAATCGCTGAGGTTGGCCACAACATTACCTTCTTTGTTGCGTATCATGTTCCGCTCGACAGTCACCTTCTCCCCGTACACAAGTAGGGCAATTATTCCGATCTGGTTGAAGATGTTGATGTGATTTGCGTAGTTTTGGTGGAAAGTAAATTTCAGCAATAGGAGCATGCGACCTCCCAAACTTATGTTTCGCAGCTAGCGTGATTGATAGTTGGTGTTTGCGCCTGATTCTAGAGTTGTATAGCCGAGCCGCACCCAATTCTATGCTTGGTCTTCTTTCCCTTCAATCTCTATTTTTGTGCAAATTTTGCTTTGATGGGACAGGAAGGAGATGTTGCTCACCAGAGAGAGCTAAAGAAGCTAAATGACTATGGTTTGGGGGTAGGGTGCAAAGCGTTTCGAGATCCATCCTCTGGCTTCTGAAGATTGGAGGACCAGTTCTGAGACAGGTCCTTCGGGATCTTCACTGGAACAATAATTGATGCGATAATTGATCCTCCGTGGGCGTTGCTTGCTCATTTGCGTTGATTAATTTTATTAGCAAACAAACTTAAATGTTATAATCTGTGATAAATTCCATAAAATCGGTTTTAGTTGAACTTTTTCACAAGATCAAAGTATTCCCCCAAAAGTTTAATAAATCGCATGATCTATCAATCAAATATAGCTTTAGAATATCAATTTTCATAGCATTTTTCTGACGCGAAACTTTTTCGGTCGAAGGTTGTTCTCAGAGACATTTTAGATCAGAGGAGTTGTTTTGAACTGTAATTGGGAATGATTATGCTAGATTTTTTTGTTCCTTCTCTTTTCCGGAGATTACTATCTTTACTTTAATCCTAATTTTTAAAGTTGTTCTTCGTAGTTATTCTCTTTCTCTGAAATGCCCATTTTTCGCGCTTTTTTCACCTTTATTTGTGGTCTCCGTACCTGAGTTTCTTTTTTTTCTAAACTAAGTCTTTTGAAGCTTTCCATAAAATTGGCAACTATCTCTTTCCTAGTTAATGTGAGAACTCCCACCAAAATTTCTCTAACTTCATTTTCCTTTGAGTGGTAAGCAGGCAAAACGGGCTGAGACTGTACTTCTATGTTTGCTGATGCCCCCATAAACTTAACGGATATAATATTGTAAAATAGGCTAAATGCTGCAATTGATAATTGTGTAATCAATAGCTGAATTCCTGGTTGTTTTTCTCCCACTAGACGATGATATCCTCAACGTTTTCTCCAAAGTGGGCCAAAGCTGAGTCTATCTGGCCATAGGCAGTATTCTCATACTTGACATACTAGATCTTGTCCCCGTTGAGTTTGACATCAGGCTGGACTGTCAATCTTCTTGGCTTCTTGTTCTTTATCACTATTTCCCGATACTTCAAGAATGTTTCGTCGACCTATATCAAATACCAGTTACTTCGAGATATTTTTGGAAGAATTTGTTTCCTCGCTAAAAGTCAGCAGTTGACTTGTAAATTTGTAGGTGTTGAAGGAAACGGCCAATTGCTTCTTTGCCTTTTGTTGGGATCGTTTATTTATGGAGAATCAAATCAAGATCGGGTTTGCCATCTTTTTCAACCTCAACAATCTCAAAAATTCCACCAGCTTCCCTTAAAACGCTCAGAATCGCGTAAGAGGCACCAATGTGTGCTTGCAGCCACTTGCTATGCTCCACATCAAAATACTGTAAACCTTTTATGCCTCCCATTATCAGATCAAACCAACCCACGTAGACAATGTCCCATCTTTATTCTTTGCTAAATTTAGGCAGAAGGGTCTATTGTATGTCTTAGAAGACTGAAAGGTACAAAGCTACGCTATCTGCTCTGCATTATTCATAAGTTGAAGCAATAGCTCCGAATACACTGTGCCATGTTTCGTTGGGTTTGTAAAAAGTTTGGAATTATTGCCCATCAATTGGCGACAGGAAAAGAGGTTTTTAATGATAAAGTCGTCCTGAACCATGGCCTAGAAGCTCATGCAAAGCAACAATAACAAAAAGTGAAGGGTTGTAATATTTGAGGTGTAGTTACTTTTAGTTTTCAGGAACGAACTGCATTCCTTCTATAGTAGGCTTACCGTAAGCATTTCCCAAATTGACGTTTTTGAAGCCAAGATTTTGCCTGATTTCGTCATAGTTGGGAATGTTGATTCCTACTGGAATGCCGCTTGAGGCAAAAGCAAGCACATCCAAACTAGTGAAGTCAGGTTTTTTGAACTCTTGGACCTAGAAATCTGCACCCCAGGGCAAATATTTAAGCGAAGTCTCAGCCCCCTCTACTAGTTTGTTGAGTAGCAGTGACTCTTCAATGTTTACTACAGCAACAAAACCTTCAAACTCAGCTCTGATCTTCAAAGGGTCTAAGTAGCTCTCAATAAATCCGATGTTTGTTTCAATAATTGGTCCTTTATCCTGGATCCAATACCTCTGCGACTCAAGATGCTTCTCCATTTCGCCAGTCCTAAAGTGAGCTATATACTCTTCAATCATATTCCTTTGTATCTCATTGGCTGAGTACTTCTGAGCCTCAGCCAGGTAGTGGTTGACCAGCTTTAGGAAAGGTGAGAACTCACCATACTGTATCTTGATCTTAATTCCATCTTGTTCAATCAACTCCTCTTTGGATTAGACTGCCGCAACTTTTACTGTGTACTCTGTGTTCGATTGCTTTGTTAGTCGATTGTTCTAGGACTTTATTCCTTTTCCTATCAGAATCTCTTTGATTTTTTCAGCATCTGCCTCAGTCACATTTTTGGAGTAGTATCCTGAAGTGCCGTTGTGATCTGAAAAAGCAACTAACCCCAAAGGTGTCTCAGCATTGAAAACTAACTTTCCTATTCTTCCATAGATATTCTGGAAGTCAGCTGCATGTTGTGACCAGTAAGGGGTGGCCAAAAAGAAGTTTCTGAAGTTCTATTCAGAGCATTAGGGAACAAACTTGGTATCTCCGAATGATTTGTAGTTGCCTGTGTTGTCAATCACAGCAGATAGGTAGATGAGTATCTGTTTGATGGTTAACTCATCAAATTTTTATTTAAGGGTCTATACAGTCTGCTTCGAACCTCCTTAAAAGGCTTTGAGAATGAGGTAGATTAGGGCTGGAGATTAATATGATCTTTAGAAGAAACATATTTTGGCCCCATTCCAAGAAGCCTTGGCGAAATTGTAAGCATAGAAGGCTTGCTGTTGCTGTAAGGCCAAAAAAGCCTGTTCGCAGTCAAGTTCAGAGAAGGTGGTTGTGATTGGGATGAAAGGTTGAGCCATAATTTTAAAAAAATATCAAATTAACAAATCTTGAATCTGCTCTAATATTATAATAATCAAAGTCTGTAAAGGATGCATGAAACAGATAACTCTTATTTCGAAAATTCTAGCATTTAATGGTATATATTGAGTGAAAGTTTACCTATTTAGCTCTTAATACATATCAACCGATTTTTTCAATTTTTATATTAAATTTTCTTTTGCTTTTTTACAATTAACAACCTTCCAAAATCGAACTCTTTTTGCCAATTTATTTATCTTTTGTACAAAAATTACAATAAATTTTTCATTCTTCCAATTAGAAAACTATGGTTTCTTCATCAAAATACATAGTTATCTGAAAACTGCCGAATAATCTTTAGAAGTAGCATTTATCTTCGCAACTGCCTAACTTTCAGAACATTTTAAAGAACAAAACCTTTTTTTCTGGCTATTACGTAATCGTTATATTTATTGTAGCTTATAGCTTACAATTATTTCCAATTAATGATCTTCCAAACCTATCAACAAAAACTTCAGCCAACTTCCCCTCAGCAAACTGTAGCTTCTTTGGCAGTGCTTTCAAAAAGTCAGTCCTTTAGAAATACCGAGGAAAGCGCTAAGAATGCTAGCAGAATCTTTTCCGTACGCACTATGATCAAAAATACGCCTATTTCTCGCCCTAAAAACAAAGGCTAGCAAAGAATAACAACTCTAGTCAAAGTGCCTCTTTACCTCCGCACAGGGCTTCAAGCAAAGCTGAAAAAGAAAGCCGCCAAAGACTAAGACAGAGACAACCTCTTAGACTCTCTAGGTAATAGAAATTCAAGTTAGATCTGAGTGCCAGCATATGGTGTTTGTATGATTCGGAGTCGAAGAAACACGTCGGGTTCAGATAGGACTGCAAACGAGAGATAGCCAGTCTCACCAAAATAATGACCACCATCGTATCAATCGAGGTAATAGAGCGACTATCCATACCTTTGGGTACGTTTGATATAAGAAGATTTAAAAATAAAAGTAACAAACGTTTCCAGGAGCATGGTTGGCACCTCTGCCGGTCTCAAGGCCAACTACTGGATCACCCTCTAGGATTTGCTGTATGGAGTCATGCTACCTTCAGGCAACGACGCAGCATACGCGATTGCTTAGTACTTGGGGTTTGTGCTCCTCCGTTCGTACCTTAAAACTTCTTGGATCTAGTTCTAATAGCCGTTAGATCTCACCAAGTAGCAGACCATCTTTTTTGTACAGTAATTCATAAAGGCGATGAATAGCAAAGCTAAGGAGCTGAATCTTAAAAGCACATGTTTTTCCAATCCTCATGGACTCTCAAATGCAATGAATACCTCTTCAGCCAAAGATATCATTAAGATCAGTAGGCATTCTGTCAAAAACAGCAAATTTAGGACAATAATGAATACTAGAATTCACCAATATGCCTTGTACTAATCGGAAAAAGTGGGGAAATGTATCTTTGGAAGCTGGAAAAACACCAACATTCTGCTATAAAAAGGCTGGTAAGGGGTAAAAACAGGCCATACTCCTACAGCCGGAGGATGCCTTTCAAGTCTAAAAGATGGTATTTACATAGTCATCCTCAATTCTGAAAATGATGAGACTCGCTTTAGCGACACCTAGAAAATCTACGAATGGAATAAAAAGAGGTAAGAGTCGAAAACTGCAAAAGCAATCAAGAGAGCAGTTTCGGAGGCAGCCGAAAGGAAAGAAGGTAAGTAGTTTACAATCCGATTCAAGCCAATAACCTAGATAAGTGACTATGTTTGATCAGTCATATGTTTTATTGAGGTATGAATCAAGGCGATTAAAAGGAGTTCCCTAATTTGCACTGACAAAGTGCTGAATCCAGAAAAGCCAAGAGCCTAGGAAATGGTACAATTAAGATTCCCCATTGTATAGTTGACCTCTAAGTCTCTAAATTTTAGGTAATCCACTTGCTGAGAATGAGGTATATTTGAAGGCTGAGGGTAGGAAATAGAAGAAGATTGAGAACTTTGAGGGTTTTGGCGTCCAAGTTCCTATTTAATTGAACAATTTGACTGTTAAAGGTTGTTATTTGTCCTTGATCACTAGTTTTATTCTATCTTCTATCTTATCTTTGGTCAAAATCAGCAGATTCGTCATTAATTTTCAAAAAGAGATATTTAGGTTATCTCAAAGACAAAAGCACTTATTATTCCCTGATTATTGCAGTTTCTAAAATTTGAGAAACTTCAAGTTTATAAACATTGCTAAAAGATTAATAAAGCACGGAGAGGACAATAATTTGAGCAAAAAAATTGCTCTTCATGAGAGGAAAAGAAACAAAGGATACAGCATGATTGCCAATTGTCATAAAAAGAGCAATTTGAGTGTGATTGACCAAAGATTTGATATCCCGTAGCTAAGAAAATGGTCAAGTAAACAAATTATTGTGATATTTTAAACATTTGCAGCCGTCGCATACTACAGGTCACTCAAACGATCTGTTTACAACTTCCTAGCTCCTCTGGAATCAATGCCTATCCCAAATCTTCGATGATATGGAGCGTTAAAAGTCGATAAATGAATTAATATTAAATAATAAATATTATATTGTGATGACTGAAGAAAGCACCATCATTACCAAAGAAATCGGACACCTCAAGGGTCACTCCGACTGGGTCACTGCCATTGAAACTGGACACCCCCAGAAGGAAAACGAAGACACCCAAGTCCTCATCACCGCCTCCAGAGACAGGACCATCCTCATCTGGAAATTCAACAACTAATCCAAAGTCACCACAGACTTCGGTGTACCCGTCCAATCTCTCACTGGACACTCTCACTTCATCAGCGATCTAGCTCTTACCAACGACAACAACTATCTCCTCTCTTCCTCATGGGACAGAACCCTCAGACTCTGGGACCTTCGCACTGGAAAGACCACCCAAAGGTTCTCCGAAGACGGACACACCAAAGAAGTCCTTTCCTGCGCCATCTCCTCAGACGGAAGATACATCCTCTCATCTGGATCCGACAGAGAGATCAAGCTCTGGAACGTCAAAGGTAACTGCAAACACACCGTCAAGGAGTACAACCACAACGACTGGGTCTCCAAGGTCAGATTCATCCCCACCTCATCCAAAACCTCAGTTGGTGGACAATACTTCGCCTCTATCGGATGGGACGGCTACCTCAAGATCTGGAACAACCAGACCTTCAACATCAAGGACAGCATCAAGGTTCACGACGGAAGCATCAACGCCATCACTGTCTCTCCCAGAGGAAACTTCATCGTCACTGGTGGAAAAGACAAAAAGGTTAGAGTCTTTGACTTCAGCGATGTCGAAAAGCCAGCCCCAAGCCATGATGCAGGATCTTCAGTCAACACCCTTGCATTCAACCCTAGATGCCACTGGATCGCCATTGGTACTGAAGTCGGATGGCAAATCTGGGACTTCGAAGCCAAAGATACCCCAGTCATTGGAGAAGGAAGCTTCAAGCTTGAAGGAAAGAAAACTAACGAGGAGAAACAATCCAAGAAGACTAAAGCTGACAAATTCCACCAAGTCACCTCAATCGCCTGGAACACCCTCGGAAACAGACTGTTCGTCGGATTCAGCAACGGAGATTTGAAGGTCATTGAAGTCACTGAAGAGAAAGCTAACTGATTTCTATGTAAATGATAGCGATAGCCTTGCCGAACTTGCTGCGACATTAATAGCGGCTTGTGACAGCTCACACTAGTGAGAGGAAGGGGCGGCATCGCCAACATAAACACTTTGCAATACCAACCTTTTTTTCTTGCTTCTTATCTACTAAGAGTTACATAATTTGTTGGATGGGATATTTGAAGGAAGAGAAGAAAGACCTCAGAGTGACTTATGAAGAAATCAAAGTCTATGAATAAAGGCTGCATGCAAAGGAAGAGATAGCTGATTGATGGTTCTCGAGAATATCATTAGTATTTGTTGATAATCCTATGAATTAATAATTTATACTTTTTTTGGGAAAGTATTTAGCATGAATCTAGACAGGGAAACGAAGCTTTTTTTTGAAAGATTGTAGGGCAAGAGATAATAAGTTCTTTAAAAGATACAGGCTGGCCTATAAGTTAATGAATTTATTCTGCATTTCAGCCAGAATCTGACATACTCGAATAAAATGAATGACGAGTTTCTTTACAAAAGTCACTTTCAAAAGCTATTCAAGACAGTAAAAAAGTGTAATTAGACTGAATACCCCAAAAAGTTAAAGTCTTGCGAACGATAACTAATTGCCTAGATAGCTTAAAGCTAAGAAGATAGTGCCTTCCTAGTATAAGATTCTTTCATGAAGGAATCACAGAAAAAGACATAGTCAAGTCGTATCTTTTAAGTTGATAGGAGGTAAGAGTAAAAGCAAGAGCTAAAACAAAGTCGAGAATTCTAAAAATCTAAAATCAAATTCGTCCCTATTGAAGAACGAGTTGTTTCTTATAAAAAGTAGAGGGAAGAGTCCAAATAATAAGTTGGCGAAATTAGAAAAAAATAGGGATCAAGCGCAATAAAGTAACCTAAAAATGGGCTGATTAGATAAGAATGGCTAAGCTATAAGCCGTAAAATTTGAAAGATGAAGAATTCGAAGAAATTAGCTCAAACTAAGTTTTTGTTTAAATTCGCTATTTTTCACCAAAAGTTTACAGCAAATATAGCTACGATGATTATCATCTAAGAAAATAGATTGAATCCTTTGTTCGGATCAATTTACAAAAGAAATAAATAGCAGTTAACAGACCCTCCAAAGAAATCCCCATCCTCGAAAGTACTGTATTCGTGAAAAGCGCAGATGCAGGAAATTACCAATTCGACCCTTTTTGTGGCAGTGTTTAAATCAAGCTCAAACTGTCCTAAAGATCTTCCAAAGAGTTCTTCTCCCAAAACCATCCTATTAAGATGATTGACTCAGATTATGAGATTAGGCACACCTAAGTCTAGAAACCGGAAGATTGGAGCAAATAAACTGTGAAATTGAATAGCGACAGTAGTGTTGAGCAAATTGTTGAGTATGTATGTGAAAAAAGGCAATAGTCCGAAAAGATAAAAAGATAGCTGATAAAAGCTCTGAGAGAAAACGGAGGAGCCAAGACTATCCAAGATATGTATTCTTTTGAAAAGCAAGACTTTAATACTCTCAAGATTAAACCAGCATTGATATTTTAGATTCAAGAAGTAATAGAAATCATCAAAGAAAACTCAAAGATCCAGTCATTCAAAGACTAGAAGAAGGAGAAGAAATAGTGCTTGAAGGTGGCCAATTCGCACAAAATCCTCAGGTTTTTGGTCTACAAAAACGAAGGAGTCAATGGCGTAAATAAAATTGCCTGGTTGAATATGAAGAATTTGCAAAACGCCATCGCTATTGTAAAGGAATAAATCCATAATAATGAGCTACTGTAGAAACTTTAGAAATAGTTCGAACAATTTGGACTAACTCCAAAGGACAAGCCCATTCCTTTCTCAAGAGGGCTCATCTTGTATGGACCTCCAGGGACTGGTAAAACCGAACTCACTGAAGCTCTTCCTAACATCATGGGATTTCATCTGATTTAAAAAGGACTTTCAGCTGCAGATTTCAATCAATCCTTAGTCGGCCAAACCGCAAGAATGATAAGAGACCTTGTGAACAGAGCCAACTACTCTCCTTATTTGATTTGTTCGATCGGCATTGACGAAGTTGATGGTCTTGTCCCTGATCGAAAAGATAAAGACTAGAAAAGCAAAGGCTAAGGCATTTCCATGCTTCTCAGTGTGATTGGAGGCAACAAAAATGTTAGCAACCTAGTCTTTATGACTTCAACCAACTACCTTAAGAAAATTGACGAGGCGATTCGTAGAAGGTTGAGTGGGCAGTACCAAGTAGGTAGACCGAATGCCACGGAAAGAGTTAAAATCATATAAACACGAATGGAGTATTTCAAAAAGCAATAAAATTCATAGCTTAAATCTCATCTCAAAGAGATAACGGCTAACTTTACTGGAGCAGCTGTGCATGGTCTTTGCAACTATTTGCTTAGAAGTTTAAGAAAACAGGAAATGAATGGAGAAAGGGCAGTCCTCACCACTAAGAACATTG
>Ga0316217_10003038_pt1 | contig 19559 bp, 14 predicted proteins | sample 1anoAmetaG_FD_203633 | JGI IMG/M metagenome (GOLD analysis project Ga0316217, IMG submission 203633) | Freshwater microbial communities from Trout Bog Lake, Wisconsin, USA - 1anoA | ecosystem: Environmental > Aquatic > Freshwater > Lake > Hypolimnion/Profundal zone | place: USA: Wisconsin...
TAGCTGACTACAAGTCAGCGTGGCGGGCCGAACAGGTTTGCCGTATGCCAAGGTTCCCTCGAGTTGCATGTGGGATCTGGTGGAATATTTGTCCTACCAGCGCGTAGCGGTGTCGTATGAATACCAATCCACGCACTTTACTGTTTGCTTCCAACGCATGGATCAGGCTGGCGCCCAAAAGCTGCTCGATGAATGGGCCACCTCCCCCTCCCAGTTGCTTGAAGTCAGCTAGGCCCGAAAGCCACCGTCTCGGGTGAGAATACCCGAGCTAAGATTGAAAAATATTCAGAGCGTGTCGTCAAAGCGGCCCGCTCTGTTCGTTTTTGCGATGAACACCCCATCCATACGCGCCACAAGCAACCGACATCCACACGCGTTCATTGCCATTTCTAACGACATAACAAGGCCGGCTGTTCGTTTTCCAAGCAGAACGACGAGCGTCGTGCGACTGGCACCGTTGCGACAGCGGAAACTTTTTTCGCGGGAGGTAACCGGAGCAGACGTGGTATGCTGGGGACGTGGGGGTGGTTTAGGAGGCGCCCCCGCGCTACGATTGCGTATGTTCTACGAGCCTCATATTGACCGGGTGGAGCTTCAGTGCCCCCGCCTGCCCGCCCCATTCGACGGTCTGACGATCCTGCACCTCTCCGACCTGCACATCACCCGCTGGACCCGTCGGCTGACCCTCTGGCAGGCGGCGCTCCACTCCCTTCGTCCTGACCTAGTGGTGGTCACCGGCGACCTCGGACACCGCGCCTGGCTCTGGAAGACCTCCCTCCCCAACATCGCCCGACTGCTCGACGCCATCCCCACCACCTTGGGCACCTACTTTATCTTGGGCAATCACGACTCGCTCAAGCTCGGCTCGGCCTTGGCCAAGAGCGATCGGCGCTACCTGCGAAACCAAGCCGTCATCCTCGAACGCGCCAACAGCAACCCAGGCGACCAACGCCTGGCCCTGATCGGCATTGACCAGCATCGGCGAATCGACACCGACATCCCCTCGGCCATGCAGGCGGTCCACGCGTCGGACTTCAAGCTAATGGTGCTCCACTACCCGGATTTGATTTTCTCCGCCGCCGCCGCCGGAGCGGATGTATGCCTCGCCGGCCACACCCACGGCGGCCAGATCTGCTGGCCCGACGGCCAACCGATCATCCGCCACGACTCGCTCCCCCAGGAGATGTGCACCGGCATGCACAGAATCGCCAACACCTGGATGATCGTCAACCGCGGCATCGGCGTCGCCGGGCTCCGCATGCGGCTCTTTTGCCCGCCCCAGGCTATTCTCATCACGCTGCGGTGCCACAAGGCTGATCTCCGCGCATCACCCCTCAAAGCAGCTCAGATCGGCGGCCGGGAAACCTTGACGGGCCGACCCTCGCGAGCGCTGACGTAGAGCGCATCCATAAGCCAACTGTGCAGCACCCCGTAGCGCACCGGGCAACGCGGCTCCGCTCGCCCCAGCAGACAATCCACAAAGTTGCCAATGGGCGTAAAGTGCGGGTGAACAACCTTCGGATACTTGATGAGTTGCCCGCGATGGTCATAGTGCTCGAGCCGGCCGCCGTGAATACCGGTGTGGACCCGTCCTTTGTCGCCGGCGATCCAGATCCCTTCCTGCCACCCGGGAGTATTGCCGCTGATGGTCACTGCGCCGAGCACATTGCCTTCCCAGCGGATGGTAATCGCCGCGTTGATATCCACGAGCATGTCTTTGTAGTCCGTCCAGCAGAATACCTCCGTCACGGGCCGGTCAATGAGCCAAGCGATGGAGTTGAATAGGTGGGCGCCAGTGTCGTACATCTGCCCGCCACCGGAGAGTTTGGGATCGTGCCGCCACGTGTTGGCCGTGCCGGTTTTCCAGCTTTGGCAAGAGAATGCGGTGACGGTTTGGAGTTCACCCAGGGCGCCGGTCTGGAAGAGTTCGCGGATGTACGCGAATTCCTGGGAAAACGGGGCCTGAAACGCCACTTGAAAATGCCGCCCGGTGGCGGTGATTTTCTCCGTCAATTGCCGGGCGTGGTCCGAGCTTGTCACCATGGGCTTTTCGCACAGCACGTCGTAGCCATGTGCCAGTGCGGCCATGGTTTGGGGAAAGTGGCACGTGTGCGGGGTGACGATCAGCAGCGCCCGAAGCCCTTCCGGCGGATGGGCAAACAGGTCCTCAATACTGTCATACAGCTTGATCTTGGGATCCGCTTTGCATTTCTCGCGGTGAAACTTCTCGAGATTCTCCCGCTTGATATCGCATAGCGCCACAACTTCGACATCCGGCACATTCCGAATGTGATCCGCATGCGCGCCCGCCATCCCGCCGCAACCAACAATGGCCAATTTCACCTTATCACTCATGGGGCCTCCTAGGTTTACTAATCGTCAACAATGAATCGCAAACGTATGACAACTCATGCCAGAGGATTTGTCAATAACGCATCCCCCCCCGTCACCCAAACGCCTTACCCCTCCCGGTTACGCACCAAGTCGCGGACCCGTCGCAGGTGCCGCCGCGCCTCGGTCGGCACGCTCAGCAACGGCACCAGCACATATTGGTTCAGATTCCCGTATACACTATCCAGCACAAACCGCATCGTGTGCTCGGCAGGCTTGTCATGCCAGTCCTGAATCAGAGGCAAAAGCAGAAAATCCGCCGCATATTTCATCAGGGCGCCAGTCAAAATCAAGATGCCGTAACGGTTGAACGTAAAAGTCCACGGCGTCCCCACCAGGAACTGATAGTCCACCCATTGCAGGTGTTTCATAAGCCAACCGGCCGACACCGCCGAGACAAAGCCCGCCAGCGCAAAGAGAACCGTGCCCACCGCCTGATAGGCCGATCCACCCTTGCGATTGAAACGCAGCATCATGTTAAATGACGCAATGTCTTGCCCACCGCCCACCAGCCCACCGTAGATCTGCGTCAGGCATAACCAGGGCAACAACGCCGGAGAAATGAAAATCCACGGCAGCCAACTCAAGCTGTGGAGCGTGGAACTGACAAACAACGCCGGCTTGCGCCCGAATTTATCCACCGCCCGCCCCCAGATCGGGTACCCCAGAAACTGACCGATCTGATAACTCACCGCCAGCACCACCGCCGCTGCAAGGTACTTCCAATCGCTCCACCAGATCTTCGCCCCCGAGGCCGTCTGATCATCGAAAAACCGCAGCAGCAGCACATACCAGAACACCTGGCACCAGATGACCGCAAACGTCCAGGCGGCATAGTAATAGCAGTATCTCATGAACTGATCGTCGCGCAGCGGAGCCGAGAGCGTCTTCCAAAACTCCGAGATCTTCGTCGATTCCATCGGCGGATCATCCACACCCAGGAACGTCAGGATGTCTAACGACCCGACGAGACCGGCAACCATGAACAGTACCGAGATCATCAGCACCAACGGGCTCATGTGGCAGGCGTCGGCAATCGGTCCGAGATGTTTGCCAAACCACGGAAACTGGCCCACATCCAGCAGGGCCCCCACCGCCACCCCCGTCAAAAGCATGACGCCGATGCCATAGCGGCTGCGCCGCGCAAAATACTTGCCGCGAACCCGCGTCGGCACCAGATCGGCCATCCAATGAACCCAGGCCTGCCCGCCAAAGGCATTGAGGCCGTTGGACACCAACAGCAAAGCGACCATCACCAGCGCCCCGGCCTTGTGCGGGTAGATCCACGGCAGCAGCCCGATCAGCACGTATAGCAGGCGATGGACGGTGACCGTCCAAACGAAAAAAGCCTTACGTTTGCCCAGCCACTGCAGCACGAGCGTCCCGGGCACCGCCAGCAGAAGCCCCGCCTGCGGAGCCGCCCCCAACCAACCGAATTTGGCGTCATCGGCCCCAAGCCATTCGCCCAAACGGGTTTGCGTGCTCCCGCCAACCGCTGCCATCCAAAACGCACCAAACAGCCACGCCACGGTGGTCCGATGCAGACTTCGCCGCAGATCCAGACCGCTGACGCGCCCGGTATTGGCGATCGCTTTGCCGATAAGATCGTGAGGGGCAGGGATACGGCCAGATAACCGCGGAAGGGATGACAAAGACATGGGTTGCTTTCTTGGGCTGGCAGTAAGACAAGTACAGGACCCCCAGACCGTATGCCGGCGGGAGGCAGCACCGTTACTAGTATACTGCCGAGGGGGGCCAGATAATGAAGCATGGGTACAAGTTTCGCCATCGCGAAGCAGCGATCGCCGTTCCGAACCCCTTTCACGTCGTCGTTAGGTTCCGCAAAGCCCGATCCAACGCCTGCAAGTCGACCGGTTTAGTCAGGTGGACTCGAAACCCTGCATCTTTGCTTCGCCGAATATCCTCTTCCATGCCGAACCCCGACAGGGCGATCGCAGGGATCGGATGTTCCCGCGATAGTTTCGCCATCAGTTCCAGCCCCGACCCGTCAGGCAGGCCGATATCGCTTATGAGGATATCGAACGGCATTTCGTTCGCGGCCTTCAGCGCCCCCGCGATCGTCGAGGCCGTACGCACGTGGTAACCGAACGTGCGCAGCAGGTGGGCCATGACCTCAACCGTATCCAGATGGTCCTCCACCAGCAGGATGTTTCCGAGGTGAGCCCGCGGCGCAGCGCACGAAGCGGCCACATGCATCGAATCGGGAATACTCGTAAGCGTATGCGGCGTCGTCAGCAGCGGCAATTGCAGCGTAAACGCCGCTCCGCACCCGGCGCCATCACTATGCGCCGCCAGCGTACCTCGATGGAGCTCGGCCAGCGTCTTGGAGATCGCCAGCCCCAGGCCCAGGCCACCATATTGCTTGTTGACATCCGCCCCGCCCTGCTCAAAGGCCTTGAAAATGTGGGCCAACTTCTCGGGCGCAATGCCCACCCCCGTGTCTTCGACCTTGATGGCCACCGTGCCGGCACTGCCATTGTCTGTGCTAAAAGTAATCGTCCCGCCCGCCGGCGTGAATTTGATCGCATTGCGCAGCAGGTTCCAGATGACCTGCTGTAGACGCGCCGGATCAGCATCCACGTGGGTTTGCTCGGCACTCATCTTCATCTTGATTCGAAGGTCTTTGCTTTGGATATCCGCCCGGCACGTACGGATGGCCTGATGCACCACCTCGTGCACGTCCACCGCACAGCACTGCAGGCTGATCTTGCCGTGCGCCAGACGATTCAGATCCAGCAGATCATCAATCAGGCGGGTCTCCAACGATACATTCCGGTGAATCAACTCCACCGCTGCCCGCTGCTCGGCCGAGAGACTCGTATCCTGCTCCATCAACTCCGCCGTCGTGAGCACCGGCGTCAGCGGATTACGCAACTCGTGCGAAAGAATGGCCAGAAAATGATCTTTGGCGCAATTGGCACGCTCCGCAGCATCCTTAGCCTTTTGCAGCTCTATCTGGGCATCCTTGAATGACGTGATATCCATGAACGCCGCCACCGAGCCGCGGATCGTCCCGTCCTCATGGCGCAGCGGAAACGCATGCCCGTAAATCGTCTTGCACCCGCCGTCAGGGCGATGCACTTCCAACTCGATGTCCCGGATCTCCCGACCCTGGGCCGCAGCTTGCTGTAGCGGGAACTCCGCCGCCGGCAGTTCCTTGCCATTGCAGTACGACCGTAACGTCGGCGTGTATTCACCATCAGGCGGAGTCTGCGAAAGATTATCCAGGCCCGCTATGCCGAAAAGCTCGTGACTGGCATGGTTTCCCGTGATGCGGTGACACAGCGGATCGTGCGCAAGCCAAATGCTCGCCGGCACAACTTCCATCAGCGCCGCCAAATCCTCGGCCTTGCTCCTGGCCGCTTGCTCGGCAACGCGAGCTTCGTCCCGCGCCGCTTGCAGCGCCTGTTCACAACGTTTCTGTTCCGAGATGTCACGTATCACGCTCAGCACATACTCAACCTTATGGTCCACGTCGAATTCCGGAACGAGCCGTGCGCACATATGCACCTTGCCCGTCGGCGCATCGTAGGTGAATTCAAAACCTCGCTCCTCCCCGATCGTAAATACCTCCGTCAACGCCACCTCCCACAAGCTGCACAACGGCTCCGGAATACCGGCTTCTTTCTTGGTCTTGCCCACAAAGTGACTCGCGGGCATACCGGTGTAACGTTCCAACGCGGGATTCGCGTACACAAAACGCAGCTGGCGATCAAAACGCTCGATAATGTCGGGCGCATTTTCCACCAGCGTTCGATACTGCCCCTCACGCTGACGCAGCGCCGCGCTCAAACGCTTGCTCGCCGTAACGTCCTTAAAGCCGCAGTGGACCGCAACGACTTTGCCCTCCTGCAAAATCGGCCCGCCCGTCACCAAAATATCGATGCGCCGCCCGTCCTTTGTAATCAGCGCCGTCTCCAGGTTTTCCGGCATTTCCCCCGCCACCGTTCGTTGAAATCGACGCAACGCCTTTTCCATCTGATCTGGTGCACAGAGATCCTGAAACGACCTGCCCAGCAGCTCATCGGTCCCATACCCCGTAAGCGTAACACAGGCCGGATTAACGAAAACCAGCCTCCCCTCGGGGTTCAACGTGAAGACCCCGTCGGGATTTCGCTCCATGAGTAATCGGTATTTTTGCTCGCTGGTACTATCGCTTTCTTCCGCAGCAATACGATCCGTAATATCACGGATGAAAACCGCCAGAACATCCTGACTCGGCAACGCACGAACCTCCAGCCACCGCTTGGCAGGCGCGTAAAATTCCCGGAAGATCAGGGGCTTCCGCTCGGCCATCGCCTGGCGGTAATAAGGTTCAAAAGCATGCGTATGGCCTTGCGGGAAAAAATCCCAGAAATTTCTCTTCAGGAGGCTCGCCCGCGAGTGCCCGCAAAGCCGCTCCGCAGCCGCATTCACATACACGTAGTGCCAGCTCTTATCAAAAACGATAACCGCATCAGAAACGCGCTCGAGCAGCGCAGCGGCGTCGATGGACGTGTTACTGCCGGAAACGGTGGTCACACTCTATCTCCTTTTATCGCGCCAAGGTGACAATACTTGTGAGCTGCAAAAAGAACGTGTCCAGCAGAGAAATGAACCTTCAACCGGATTGCTCTACCGCAATCTGGACAATGAAGATATCACTAGTGTGAGTGATGTTGGCATTTAAGTCAACCCCCCATCGCCGCACGGAATCGAACAATTCCAGGACCACCCCGAACTACGTCCGCCCGCGCACCACATCACCCGCGACGTCCGCTCAGTAAAACGCATCGATCACGACTATTATTGCAGCAACATTCCACCCTTCCCTCGTAAAGCTCAACTTAGCCGCACGCCACCTCCTCCCACCGGCAAGCTTGGCGTCTCACGTATAAATCCCTCCTCTGAGCTTTCACATTGTCCCGCGAAGGTTTAATCTACCCTCTTCCCGTGCAGCCAAACAAAAGGACCCCGCATGAATGCCATGGTTTTGATGATCGCCGTGCTCTGCACTCTCGCGATCGCCTATCGTTTCTACTCCAAGTTCCTCGCCGCTCGCGTCCTGGGTCTCGACGACACCCACGTCACTCCCGCCTACACCCTGCGCGACGATCAGAATTATCACCCCACCAACAAGTGGGTCCTCTTCGGACACCATTTTGCCGCCATCTCCGGCGCCGGACCATTAATCGGCCCGGTCCTCGCCGCCCAGTTCGGCTACCTCCCCGGACTCCTCTGGATCCTCATCGGCGTTTGCCTCGGCGGCGCCGTCCAGGATTTCGTCATCCTCGCCCTCGCCACACGCCGCCAAGGCAAATCCCTCGCGCAGATCGCCTACCAGGAAGTCGGCAAAACCGCCGGCACCGCTGCCACCATCGGCGTCCTCTTCGTCCTGGTCATCGCCCTGGCTGGCCTGGGCAAAGTCGTCGTCGAAGCCCTCGGGGGACGAGACGAACCCTACCCTGCCGGCACGACCTTCGTCTCCCCCTGGGGCCAGCATGCCCAGGTCGAACAAGCCGCCAAGGCCGCTGGCACCAACCCTGACTTCAGCAAACTTCCACCCCTCACCACCATCACCGCATGGCCCGACGATAACATCATCCGCTACAGCATCCCCACAGGCACCATCGTCCGCTACCCCACCGGTGCCGAAACAGTCGTCGGCAGCCCATTCAAACTCTCCACCCGCCCCCTTTCCAGCCCCGTTCCCATCAGTCTTGATGCTGGCGCAGGCTCCAAAACCGAAGGCTTCGAGATCACCGTCAAACCCGCCGTCCAGGCCCGCCACATCATCGCCGGCTCCGCCTGGGGCACCCTCACCATCTTCCTCACCATCCCCATCGCCCTCCTCGTCGGCTTCTACATGCACCGCATCCGCAAAGGCAAGGTCCTCGAAGCCTCCATCCTCGGCGGCCTGCTTACCCTCGGCGCTGTCTACGTCGGCAGCCTCGCCGCCGACCCCGACAGCACCCTCTTTGGCACCTTCAACCTCACCGGCTCCCAAATCGCCACCGCCATGGCCGTTTACGGCTTCCTCGCCGCCGTCCTCCCCGTCTGGATCCTCCTGGTCCCCCGCGACTATATCTCCTCATTCCTCAAAATCGGCACCGTCGCCGTCCTGGTCCTCGGCGTCATCGTCGCCCACCCCACCCTCCAGGCCCCGGCCCTCAACTACACCTTCATCTCCGGCGGACCCATCCTCGGCGCCAACCACGGCATCTTCCCTTTCGTTTTCATCACCATCATGTGTGGCGCCATCTCCGGCTTCCACTCCCTGGTCTCCTCCGGCACCACCCCCAAAATGATCCAAAAAGAATCCCACGCCCGCCCCATCGGCTACGGCGCCATGCTCATTGAGGGCCTCGTCGCCATCGTCGCCCTGATCGCCGCATCCTCCCTCCCCAACGCCCAGTACTACCACATGAACACCTCATGGAAAGACCTGCCCACCTACCAACGCTATATCGCCGCCATGGCCGAACACGACAAGGCCGGCGGCCCCACACTGGCCGACCGCGAACAGCAAGTCCACGAGACGCTCCAAGGTCGCACCGGCGGAGCCGTCACGCTGGCCATCGGCATGGCCTCCATCTTCGACGAAGCCGCCAAGCACATCCTCGGCGCCACCTCCAAGTCCGTCAAAAGCTTCGAGCAAATCATCCCTTACTGGTACCACTTTGCCATCATGTTTGAGGCCCTCTTCATCCTCACCACCATCGACGCCGGCACGCGCATCGGACGATTCCTCCTCCAGGAAATCTTCGGCAAAGCCTCGCCGACCTGGGGCAAGCCCAGTTTCATACCTTCGGCCCTCATCGCCACCGCCCTTATCGTCGGCGGCTGGTGGTATTTCCTGACCTCCAACTCCATGGCCGCCATCTGGCCCATGTTCGGCATCGCCAACCAACTCCTGGCAGTCATGGCCCTGGCCATCGCTTCCGTGGCTCTCCACCGCATGGGCAAGACCCGCTATCTGGCCGTAACCCTCCTTCCCATGGTTTTTGTGTGCATCACTACGTTCACCGCGGCCGTGATCCTGCTGTCGGAGCGATGCCAGACAGTTCGCTCCCAAACCGCGTCGCACGCTGATATCGCTAACGCGTATTTGACCGGCGCGGCTATCGTGGCGATCCTCATCTGCACGATTGTGATTCTCTTTTCCTCGCTCCGCCGACTCATGAGCAAACCGCCGCTGACTCCATCAAACCACCCTGTCACCGCCCGCGTATAAGCCCTTGCCCCCCTCAGATCCCCCCTATTCCCCCCTCAATTAGACCGAGGTTCCGTCATTTGGCCCCTCTGTTCTACTATTTCTATCGACAATGTAGAAAATCACTTGCCAACGCATTCTTCCTATGGTAAAAAAGTCATCTCACGCTGCGGAACGGTTCGCGGCTTTCGCGAGTTGCTATTTATACAAGGAAATATTCATGTCAAACCCAGCTCCTTCATACGGACTTGCTACGCTCGCCCTGCACGCCGGCCAAGTGCCCGACCCGACCACCGGCTCGCGTGCTGTGCCCATCCACCAGACGACCAGCTACGTCTTTAAGAACGCGGCCCATGCGGCCAATCTTTTCGCCCTTAAAGAGCTCGGCTGGATTTACACCCGCCTCATGAACCCCACGACCGACGTTTTTGAACAGCGCATGGCGGCCCTCGACGGCGGCATCGGCGCGCTGGCGCTTTCGTCGGGGCAACAGGCCATCGCGGTGGCCCTCTTCAATCTCGCCCACGCCGGCTCGCATATCGTTTCAGCGGCGGCGCTCTACGGCGGCACGGTCACCCTTTTTGGCCAAACTTTCCGCCGACTGGGCATTGATGTGACATTTGTCGATGCGACGGACCCGGCCAACATTGCCAAGGCCGTCCGGCCCAACACGCGGGCGGTCTATATTGAAACTCTTGCCAATCCCAAGAACGACGTGCTGGACTATGAGGCGATTGCCAAGGTCGCCCATGATGCCGGCGTTCCGCTGGTGGCCGACAATACGGTGGCGCCGATCATCTTCCGTCCTTTCGAGCACGGCATTGACATCGCTGTCTACTCGGCCACCAAGTTCATTGGCGGGCACGGGACTTCCATTGGCGGCGTGATCGTTGACTCGGGCAAGTTTGACTGGACCAAGCAACCTGAAAAGTGGCCGCAGTTCACGAAGCCTGATCCTTCCTATCATGGTTTGGTTTTCCAGGAGGCCCTGGGCCAGCTTTCCTACATCATCACGGCGCGCACGCATTGGCTCCGCGACCTTGGCGGTTGCGTCAGCCCGTTCAACTCGTTCCTCTTTCTGCAGGGCCTGGAAACGCTTCCCCTGCGTATCGCCAAGCACAGCGAAAACGCCTTGGCGGTGGCCAAGTGGCTCGAGAAGAATCCGCTGGTCACGTGGGTAAACTATCCCGGTCTTGAATCGCATAAGGATGCGGTCCGGGCCAAGAAGTATCTGACCAAGGGCGCCGGGGCAATTCTGGGCTTTGGCATCAAGGGCGGCCAACCGGCCGCGGTGAAGTTCATTGAGGCCGTCAAGCTCGCCAGCCACCTGGCCAACATCGGCGACGCCAAGACCCTCGTGATCCACCCCGGTTCCACGACGCACAGCCAGCAAACGGAAGCTGAACTGAAAGCCGCCGGCATTTCGCCGGATTACATCCGCGTGTCGGTTGGGCTGGAAGACGTCAAGGATATCCTGGCTGACTTTGAACAGGCGTTGAAAGCATCTCAGGCATAACCACAGCAATACCCCCCTGCCGGGGGGGGTTACTTTTAGAGCACAAGCGACCAGGAACGGTCGAGGCCAGAGCCTCTTGCGTTCCTGGTTCGTTTTTGCCTCCATTCAGCCGGGGTTTGCTATGCGCTGGCATATGGGAGATTGTCTGGTTGTCGACGGTCCGTCTCTTTGGCAGCACAGGCGAGGCATGCCGGGCTGCGGGAAACGATGCTTCGGGCGCTGGCATGGGTCTTGCGAGAGCCACACGCCATGTTTCGGTGCACGCTCTGTCGGGCGTCGGCACTGTGAAACTCGACGCGTTTTTTGCGAGGTTGGATATGTTACGGAATCTACTGTTGGCCATTGCGGCGGGCACTGTTGTGAGCAGCGTGGCCCTGGCGGACGACCAGATGACGCCCAATGCGGGCATGGGCCAGTCATCCATGGCCATGGAGAATAGCGAGGCGACTTCGTCAAACGCCGACAAGGCGTTCGCGGCGGTTCTGATCAGCCACGCCCGGTTGCAACGGCAGATCAGCCAGCTGGTGGCGGAGAAGGCGACCAACCCGGAGATCAAGAAGTACGCCCAGGACCTGGCGGACGATGCCGAGAAGATCCGCCTGCAGGTAAAGACGGCGGCGGACAAGGCGGGGATCACGCTGCAGCAGGACCGCATGCTGCCACGGGACCAGGCGGTGCTGGATTTTCTCAAGCAGCTTCCGGTGAGTTCGTTGCAGCGTAATTATGTTTTCTATCAGGCCGGCGTTACGCAGACGCATCGGCTGATGTGTGAATGGGCCGCCAAGAATGCCAAGAAGCAAGAGATCAAGGATTTGGCGCAGGATCTGAGCACGAAGATCCAGACGCGGCATGAAACGGCTGAGAAGCTGGCGCAAAGTGAGATCGACAATGGCGAGCACATGGCCAGTGAAGAGCATTGAGGGAGTGCTTGAGTCGTTGACGGGATGAGGGGAGTGGACCTGAGACCAACAGGGGCAAGGATGCCCCTGCCACCTCTGGGATCACCATGGCGGTGCTTTTGACCCCGCAGCGACGCTGGGCGTCCAAGCCACCCAGCGCCCGCGCGGCCGACCTCGAAAGGAGCCCCCTTGATGTCACGAAACGATCCCTGGCCGCTTTCGCCTTCGGCACGCCCGCCGTCGTCTGCTCCGAAATACGCCTTCCCGATGCCTCTTACATTTGTATGTCTCTAGGGATACCCAATTATGGCTGTGGCGCGGTGATGGCAGGCGCTGGTTGGGTTTCCGGAACCGCAAGACCAGTCTTGGTGTCGAGGATTACGGATGGCACTGTTGGCACTTCGGCGGCGGGTATATCCCGGACCGCCAGAGCACCGTCGATGAGCCTGTACGTTTCCTTGCCGGCAGGGCGATACCACACCACCGGTCGGCCTGCTTCGCCGAGTGCGACACCTTTGCCGGCGTAGTGCCAGTCGGTGCCGTATTTCTGGTTGCCGGCAAAGGTCAGTCCGCGGCTGATCTGCATCATGCCCTTGGAAAACATCTCCCCCACGGCCTTCTTTTGCTCGGCGGTAAGCGGTGCTGGCGCCGTGCCCGGAGTGCCAATCGGGGATATCCCGGGAGGCATCGCGGCTTGGGCGGGCATAAACTTAACCATCGCCACGGGTATGACGGGCACAAGCCCCGCCAGAGAGAATTGGTCCGGGAATGCTCCATTGTTGAACTCGCCGAAGGTACGGAGGCCTTCCACGAGATCCTTGTACGTTGGTTCGCTTAGGTCGAATTTGGACTTCTGCACTTCATAGCCGACCGGCGGCGTGGTTGAAAGCAGGGTTTCATCGATCTGCTGGTCCCATAGGAAATCCGTGTATACTACCGTCACCTTGGGCAGACCGTCCGCCTGCATCTTCCCTTCGATCTCCACCGGTAGCCGCGTTTGATCGTCTGCCCAAACCGTCGATTCACCGAAGCCAGGCTGGCTGGTGCGAAAGCCCGAGGCCGGCCGGCCATGGATCTGCCGCTTACCCACCGGTTTACTGGCATCGGAATTCCACGTACGCATCTCGTCGATGATGTTTATCTGCTCAAGCTGTTTGCTCTTTTTCGGTCCAAGCTCGAGATCTTGCGCCATGGCCGTTTTCTGCGCGGGCATTAGGGTGAGATTTTTGTGGGTATGATAGTCATAAACTGATATCGTTCCGACCATTACATCACCCTCGATATACTCGATCCGCACCCGCGCCGGGTCGGCCATAATCACGTGCATCACGTACTTCTGAGTTCTCTGGTCTGGAAAGACTATCGTGCCGGTCATCCGAAACTCGGCCGACCTTACCAACTTCACCTGATTGATCACGTCGGCAAAGGCCATGTTTCCGCCGTTACCCGTGAACAACCAGATGCTGAGAATTGACAGACCGAGAAGCAATACAATGCTGGCCGCGAGAGTCCATATACGTTTCATATTCCGCCTCTTCTGCACAAATTGGGTATCAAGTTTCTGAACCTTGGCCAGGGTGGCCGCGAGGAGGGTCACCGAGGGGCCTTCCGGAACCTGCAGATTCCGTAACGCCGCGGCGGCCTGATCGACGAGAATGTCATTTACCTCATCCATTGCTCACCTCTCCTGCCGTTTGGGAACGTCGTTTTGTTTGAGTGGGTTGTTGGAGTTTATCACGCAGACCCGCCCGCGCCCGATGCAGGGTAACGCCCACGACATCGACGGACGTGCCGATTTGCCCTGCGATTTCTTCGTAACTCATTTCGCTCAGATGCCGCAGGCAAAACACTTCCGCCTGGGTTGCGGGAAGGTCCCGCAAGGCTTCGCGAAGACGAACCGAAAGCTCGCGGGCCTGGGCCTCTTCAACAGGTCCGATGCGGCCGGCGATGGATTCATCCAGCGGGTTGGGAATAGGCTCCTGGCGGCGGCGGCGGAGGGCGTCGATGGCCCGCAACGTGGCCAGGCGACGCAGCAGGCCGCCCCAGTTGGCGACCGTCTCCCGCCTAGTCACGCTGAGAGCGGCGATAAAGGTTTCCTGAAAGCAGTCCGCGGCGTCGGCGTCGTGGCCGAGGATGCGATAGATCGTCTGCCACACCATCGCCCCATGGGTGGCCGCGATCTGCGTCCAATCGGTTTTCACAGGCACCCTCTCAATGAACATGCGATGTCACTGTTATTGTCGTGACGAGAGAAGGATTATTAGCAGCCAATCTCAAGATTCTTTCGGCCACCTCATCGCAGGAGATTTCCGCATAAACGAGCATGCTGTAGATATAATTCGTCTGCCGCCCTCTGACCGGCCGAGTACGACCAGAATGGGAGGCGGAAAAGCCAGGGCGGGAAAGGGGGGCCGAAAGGCGGTCAGGGATTTTTCGCCTTGACCCACGCAATGAATAATCGTCGCATTTTCACATGCCGACTCAGCCACCTTATCCGCCCGCCGGGATGGTCTTCCACGTCATCAATCGCGGCGTGGGTCGGCAGGCCATTTTCCACAAGTACCAGGATTACACGGTCGTTCAAAGAGTCATGGCCGAGGCCGAGCGGCGCGTGGCGATCCGGCTCCTGACGAGTTCGAAAGGGGCCCCCTTGATGTCACGAAACGATCCCTGCCCACCCAGACCCATTTTTCGCCCTGAGGATGGTTAACCCGCCTTGTCCTGCTCTAGCATGTGCCAAAATGTCTGCCGATTCGAAATGCGGGAGTCGAACGACGCCCGTCGCGCTTAGTTTGGGAATCAATTGATTTTAGGCCTGTTCCCAACGACATTCCTGATAGCGCCAACAACGGAAACGTGGTTCGCTCTTCAATCAATTCCCAGACTCGCGGCGACGCCGCAAAATTTGGGAGGCGTGATTTGCTTTTGGCAAGTGCTCGACAAGATTGATGGACGTTGGGAAGTTCGCGGAACCTTCAGACAAGGATGCCCCTGGCACCTGCTGCCACCTACCGTTGGGCGGGCGTTTGGCGTAAAATGCTCCCTTATGTCTAAGCCTTCGACCGATTCTGATGCTGTCCGATCTGCCAAGCCGTTGGCGCATGCGAAGTATGTGACCTTTGAGGAGCCGCTGGCGCTGGAGAAGGGGTTTTCGCTGCCGCGGGTTACGGTGTGCTATGAGACGTACGGCACGCTTAATGGGGCGAGGGATAACGCTATTCTTATTTGCCATGCGCTCTCGGGCGACTCGCATGTGGCGAGTCGCGACGCGGCGGATGACCCGGGGTGGTGGGACCTGATGGTTGGGCCTGGCAAGCCGATTGATACGGAGTTGTATTTTGTTATTTGCCCGAACAACCTGGGCGGTTGCCGGGGCACGACGGGGCCGGCGGATATCGATCCGACGTCGGGCAAGCCGTACGGGGGGGATTTTCCGGTTATCACGACGGGGGACATCGTCAACCTGCAACGGCGGTTGCTGGACCACCTGAATATCCAGGTGCTGCGTGCGGCCATCGGGGGGTCGATGGGCGGGCACCAAGTGCTGACATGGGCAACGGCGCATCCGCAACGGCTGCGCGGGGCGGTGGCTTTGGCGACCAGCCCGCGTCTGACCGATCAGGCGTTGGCGTTTGATATTGTGGGGCGCAATGCGATTCTGCGTGACCCGCACTTTCATGCGGGGCAATATTATGCCAATGGGCAAGGCCCCAACGTGGGGCTGGCGGTGGCGCGCATGCTGGCGCACATTACGTACCTGTCGCTGGAGGCGATGACCGAGAAATTTGCCCGGGACCGGTTGCACCCGCGTGCGCTGGAGACTGAATTTGAGACGCAGTTTTCGGTGGGCTCGTATTTAGCGTACCAGGGGCACCGCTTTGTGGAGCGGTTTGATGCCAACAGCTACGTGGCGTTGACGCGAGCGATGGATCTTTTTGACCTGGGCGCTACGCCCGAAAAGCTCAAGGCGACGATGGGGCAATCTACTTGCCGATGGCTGGTGATTTCGTTTTCTTCGGACTGGCTTTTTCCGCCGTTCCAGTCGGAGCAGTTGGCGCATGCGCTGCTGGCCAGCAATCGACCCGTCACGTACGCGCAGGTTGAATCGGCCTGCGGGCACGATGCGTTTCTTCTGGCGAATGACATTGGCCAATATGGCGAGATGACGCGGGCTTTTCTGAAGAACATTGAGGTAGTATCGGAATTGCCGGCAGGCTCGGCCGCGCGGGTGTCGGAGAAGGCGGCACTGAAGGATGGGGGCAATCAGCATTCGGAGACGTCGATCTTCCATGGCGACCGGCTGGATTTTCAGACGATGCTCGAACTGATTCCTGCCCGATCGAGCGTGCTGGATTTGGGCTGCGGCCCCGGGGCGCTGCTGGGGATGCTCAAGGAGCAAGGCTTCCGGCGACTGATGGGGGTGGAATGCGATCCTGACTCGGTGTTGAGTTGTACGCGGCGGGGGTTGGATGTCATCCGGGCGGACCTTAATCTTGGCCTGCCTGGGTTTGCCGACAAGCAGTTTGATGTGGTGATTCTTTCGCAGACGCTGCAGACGGTGCGCGACGTGGAGAAGATGCTGCTGGATATGCTGCGAGTGGGCAAGCGGTGCATTGTTTCGTTTCCGAACTTTGGCTATGCGCCGATTGTGGAGGAGATTTTGCGTACGGGGCACACGCCGGTGTCGAGCAAGCTTTTGCCGCACCAGTGGTATAACTCGCCGAACATTCGTTTTTTTACGATCGCTGATTTTGAGGGGTTTTGCCGGGATAGGAACATTGCGATTCATGAGAGCATAGCGATCAATACGGAGTGCGGGATTCGGGTGACGGAGGAGCCGAATCGGAATGCGGATCTGGCGATCTTTACGATCAGCCGGTGATCATTTTCCTGTTTTCTCGACAACCACCACGAGTCGGAAGCCCAGCCATCGGCCCAGGGGGCTCAGGGCTTTTTCCAAGGTCCAGGCGGCGGGGAGGAGGAGGTTGGGGATGAGGCGGCGGCCGGAGAAACCGCCGCTGAGGGGGTAGACGAATATGCTGCGTGTGGCGCGGAGTTTTACTTCCAGGGCGGGGAAGCGTTGGCGGAACAGGGGCAGGTCGCGGAAGAACAGGAGGGTGGGAATGGCTTGATTGGCGTCGAAGGCGCCGCTGGCGGCGGCTGGGCCGAAGGCGGAGGGGTCGGGGTCGCCGGGGGGGGCAAAGAGTTGGGCGTTCATGACGACGGGCTCGGGGTGGCCCAGGCCGAAGACGACGCGTGAGACGGGGGATATGTAGGGTTCGGTCATGACGATACGGCCGCCAGGCCGGAGGACGCGTTGGGCTTCGCGGAAGAACTGGAGGGGGTAGCGGACGTGGTGGAGCACGTCCTGCATGACGAGGTTGTCGACGGTGCCGTCGGCGAAGGGGAGGCGGGTGGCGTCGACGGCCAGGTGGACGTGGGGGGTCGGGACGATATCGGTGGCGATGACGGGGGGGAAGAACTCGCGGAAATTGCCGGAGCCGCCGCCTAGCTCGACGACGAGGCCATAGCGATCGGCGGCGGGGGCGTTTTGGCGCACGGCGAGATGCTTAACCATTTCGGCAAAGTAGCGGTGGTAGACTTGGCGGAGCAGCGGGCGTGAGCGCCAAGCCTGGGCGCGAGCGTCGAGGACTTCTGCTTCGCCCTGGCCTTCGCCGGGGACGGTGGCCGACCATGCGGTGGGTTTGTTTTTCATTTGAGGTTGAGCCCTACGCCTTCGTCTTTCCATTTGCGCATCAGGACGTTGAGGTCGTCGGTGGTGCTTTTGAGGCTGCGGGTCAGGTCGACGAGGCCGTCGTAGAGGCGTGGGTCGTTGATGAGGCGGCCGGTGGTGCCTTTCCCCTGGGCCATGGCGTTGACGGCTTTGTCGAGGCTGTCGAGAGTGGTGACGAGTTTTTCGGCGACTTTGACGATTTGGGTGCGGGTTTCGCCGACGGTGGCGTTGGCCTGTGTGGCGGCGGAGTTGATGGATTTGGCGGCGTTTCCGAACTCGTCGATGGCGCCGTTGGCGCGGTTTACGGAGGAGTTGACGTTGCTCATGATGGATTTGAGTTGGTTGGTGGCGTCATCGACATTGGTGACGATTTCGTGGAACTGGGCCTGGGTTTTGGGATCTCCGACGAGGGTATCGAAGCCTTTGGCGAGGCGGTCGAGGCGTTGGACGAGGATGCTGATATTGGCGGTGCGGAGTGCGGGGTCTTCCTTTTCGAACTCGGCGAGGGAGCGTTTGCCGAGGAGTTCGTCGAGATCGTCGCCGACCCTGGAGATGCGGTCGATGACGCCCTTGGGGATGAGGCCGGCATCGGCGGGTAGGAGGTGCCGATGGTTTGCTGGCCGAGGTAGGCCTGGGTATTGGTGGGGATGTTGACGGTGCCGTCGATGCTGCAGGAGACGAGGACGGTGGTCATATCCGGCGAGAGGGTGACGGACTGGACGTTGCCGACGACGACGCCCTGGAAGTTGACCTTGTTGCCAGTGCCGAGGCCGTTGGCGCTGGGGGTGACGAGGGTCAAGGCATAGGGGCGGGAGGGTCCCCAGGCGGGGAATTTGCCCAGGGCGAAAATGCCGAGCATTAGGAGGCCTAGGGAGATCAGGATCGTCAGGCCGACGATGACGTTTTTTACGCGTTCACTTAGCATGGGAGGGGGCTCCGTTTTCCAATTTGTATTTTTTATTATGCATTTTTCAATGGTCGTGGCCTTGGGCGTGTTGGATTTGGGCTTGGAGGTTGTCGCGGCGGGTGGTGAGGGCTTTGAGTTCGGGGTCATCGGCGTCGATGCCTTGGCGTTTGGAGATTTCGAATTCGACGTCGGAGAGTTGGAGTTGCAGGCCGGCGATGGTGGCGCGGAGGAGGGCTTTTTGGTAGGCGGCCTGGGTGTGGGCCATATGGATGGAGGCCTCCTTGCCGCCGGGCGCCCCGTTGCTGTGCAATTTGGAGTCTGATGCGATGGCCGTCATCGTCTGCCCCAGTGCCATGCCCGTTTTGCCGACTTCTTCGCGGGCGGCGGCGAGCTCTACTTGGATGTCAATATGTTTGATCCAGTCTTTGCGGGGGTCGTCGGCGGCGATGCGTTCTTTCTGGTAGCGCCAGTAGACGAGGGCCTGGCGATTTTCGGCGAGGAGGGCTTTGGCGCGGGCTTCGGTCTCGGCGCCGACGGCCTTTTGCATTTCGTCCTCCGCCTGCTCCCCTGCTCCGTCGGCTTTTTTGAGCTCGCGGATCTTCTGGGCGGCAGTTTCGGCGTCGGAGAGGGCTTCGGCTCGTTCTTTTTTGTCTAACATATGGTCACACCACATTTTTGCCTGGCCTTTGAGCTCGGCGATATCGTGGGCGTCGGCATCGGATCCGGCGCCGAATTTAGCGTGTTCGGCGGCGTAGACGGTCCATGCGGCGTCGAGGGTGGTATAGCCTTTTTCGATGCCCGCGGCGAGGAGGGCGACTTGGCCGAACTCTGGGGTGTCGCTGAGGAAGGCGTGCTCGTCGCCGGTGGCAATGGCGTGGGCACGTTTTCTTAATTTGGGC
>Ga0316217_10003039_pt1 | contig 19556 bp, 14 predicted proteins | sample 1anoAmetaG_FD_203633 | JGI IMG/M metagenome (GOLD analysis project Ga0316217, IMG submission 203633) | Freshwater microbial communities from Trout Bog Lake, Wisconsin, USA - 1anoA | ecosystem: Environmental > Aquatic > Freshwater > Lake > Hypolimnion/Profundal zone | place: USA: Wisconsin...
ACGAGATCGCAGATCCCCTGCTGCGCAGCTTTCGCCAGTTCGCCGACGAGCAGGGGGAGGACCGCCTGGCGCTGGCCGCCTGCAGCCGGGGGGAGGGGCGGGCGTTTTCGATGGAAGACCTTGCCGCGGTGCGACCGCCGACCTTGGTCGTCGCCGGCGCGCGGGATCATCTGGCGGGCAGCGTCGAAGGGCTCGCCGACGCCATCCCCGGCGCCTATGCGGCCACCCTTCCAGGATGCGACCACTTTTCGGCGATCGCCCACGCCTTCTTCAAGGGCAAGGTGTTCGACTTTCTGGACGGCTGGCTGGACGCGCCAGAGCCGCTGGGATTTCGCTGACCCCCGCATTGCCTTGACGGCGGCGGGGCTTCGTCGTCTCATTGCGCCACAAAAGCGAGGACACGGCTCATGTCACACGATGCGGACGCGCCCCGGGCGGGCTTCACGGCGATGGTCGACGCCACCGAGGCGGACTGGAAACTGATCGCCGAGCAGATGAAGCCGTTCCAGCGGGGCCTCGCAGACCGGGTGCTGGAGCATCTGAAGCTGCTGCAGGGGGACTATGGCGGCTATTCCGTCGACCGGTTCGAGCACAGCCTGCAGACCGCCTCCCGCGCGCTGCGCGACGGGCGGGATGAGGAATATGTCGTCTGCGCCCTGTTGCACGACATCGGCGATACTTTGGGTTCGGCCAACCATGCCGATGTCGCCGCAGCGATCCTGAAGCCCTATGTGTCCGAGGCCAATCACTGGATGATCGCCCATCACGGCATCTTCCAGGGGTATTATTTCTTCCACTACCTGGGCCTCGACCGGAACATGCGAGACCAGTATCGCGGCCATCCGCATTTCGAATACTGCGCCCAGTTCTGCCACCTGTATGACCAGAACGCCTTCGACCCGGCCTATGACAGCCTGCCGCTTTTGACCTTCGAGCCCATGGTCCGCCGCGTGTTTTCGCAGGTGAAGACGTCGATCTACAAAAAGCCCCAGGCCGCCTGAACAGAGGCGGCCCGGGCCTCCAAGGTTCAGCGCGCGTCAGCGTAGAGCTTGACCACCCGATAGAGATAGTCGCGGCCCTCCAGCAGCGAGCGCACCGGAATGCGCTCGTTCAATCCGTGAACGCCGCTGCTTGCGGGGTCGGCGAACATCCCCGAAAGGCCATAGGTCGGCACGCCGCCGGCGTTCAGATAGCGACCGTCCGTGGCCCCGGTCGAAAGGGTCGGAATCACGGGCACGCCGGGCCACATCGCCTTGGCCACCGCCTCCGCCGGACCCATGACCCTGGCCGAGAGGGGCGGCGGCGGGGGCGTCGGCGAGATCTCTCCCGACAGGGTCACCTTCACGCCGGGATCTGCGATCACGCGCTCAAGCTCGGCCTTCACGTCCGTCGCGGACACGCCGGGGAAGATCCGGCAGTTGATATTGGCGCCCGCGCGCTGGGGCAGGGCGTTGGCGGCGTGCCCGCCGTCGAGGAGGGTGGCGACGCAGGTCGTTCGCAGCATGGAGTGCCAGCTCGGATCCCGCGAGACGATCGCTTCGGCCGCCGTATTGGCGGGATCCTTTGCGATCGCGGCCATCGCCTCGCCCCGTTCGCCGCCGATCAGGGCTCCGGTCCGGGCGAAATAGGCCCTGGTCGTGTCGTTCAGCTGCACCGGAAAATCGAACCTGGACAACCGCCCGAGCGCAGCGGCCAGTTCATAGATGGCGTTGGACGGCACAGGCCGCGAGGAGTGTCCCCCCGGATTGGTCGTCTCGATCCGGTAGTCCTGATAGACTTTTTCACCCGCCTGAATGGCGAGGTAGATCCGCTTGCCCGAGGGGTCGAGCAGGCCGCCCGCGCCTTCGTTCAGCGCGAATTCGGCGTCGATCCAGTCCTTGTGCGTTTTCACCAGCCAGTCGGCGCCGTTGAACGCGCCGGACGACTCCTCCCCGCAGGTCAGAGCCAGCTTGATGTCATGGCGGGGGCGAAAGCCTTCCTGCTTGTAGCGGATCATCGCGTCGGTGAAGCTTGCGGCCATCGCCTTGTCGTCGGACGCGCCGCGGGCGTAGAAATATCCGCCCTCTTCGATCAGGGTGAAGGGATCGCGGGTCCAGTCCTCGCGCCGTGCTTCCACCACATCGATATGGGCGAGCAGAAGCACCCCCTTCGTCTTCGGATCGCGGCCGTGCAGCACGGCGACCAAGCCGCCTTCCTTGGGGTGGTCTGGACCGGCGAAGAGATGAATGTCCGCATCGGTATAGCCCGCAGCCTTGAGGCGCTTGGCCATGCGTTCCGCCGCCAGGGTGCAGTCCCCCTGCGACAAAGTGGTGTTGGTCTCGACCAGTTCCTTGTAGAGGGCGCGGAACGCCGGCTCAGTCGGGTCCGAACCTGCGGCTTGGGCCGCGCCCGTGGTCGCCAGAGCCGCGGCAACGGCGGCGAAAACCTTGAATTTGAACATGACGGCTCCTGACCTGTCGCGCCGCATCAGGCGACCACACTTCCGAATATCGCGCAAGCCGCGTCAGGTGTTCAGAGACGCGGCGTTCAGGGTTCCGGCGTTCATTGTTCCGGCGTTCAGGCGGCGTCGGCCTCTCCCGAAGCGGGCCGCTGCGGCGCCTTGCGCTGGCGAAGGGGCAGGGTGAAGCTGACCGTCGTACCGCGTCCAGGCTCGCTGGCCATGTCGAAGCGGCCCTCATGCAGCTCGACCAGCGACTTGGACAGGGCAAGACCAAGGCCCGTGCCGTGCTGGGTCTTGGCGTGCTGATGCTCCACCTGCTGGAAGGGCTGGGCGAGGCGCTCAAGGTCTTCCTTGCTGATGCCGATGCCGGTGTCCATCACGCTGATCTGGACGAGCTCGCCCACGGCGCGCGCAGCGATCCGCACCTGACCGCCGCGCGGGGTGAACTTGATGGAGTTTGACAACAGATTGAGGAGCACCTGTTTAACCGCGCGGTGATCCGCCTCCACGCGGGGAAGATCGGGCATGTCCAGGCTGACGATCAATCCGCCGTCGTCGGCGCGATTGCGCATCAGCCGAACGGCTTCCTCCGCAACGCCGGAAAGATCGACCTGCTCCAGGTGCAGACTGTGCTTGCCCGCCTCGATCTTGGCCATGTCCAGAATGTCGTTGATGAGGGCGAGCAGGTGGTGACCGGAATTGTGGATGTCCTGGGCGTATTCGACATAACGCCTGTCGCCGAGGGGGCCGATCATCTCCTTGGCCATCATTGCGGAGAATCCGTTGATCGCGTTCAGCGGCGTGCGCAGCTCGTGGCTCATATTGGCGAGGAACTCGCTCTTGGCGGCGTTGGCCTGCTGGGCGCGGATCTTCTCCTGCTCATATTTGGCAGCGAGATCGGCCAGCTGGGCGCCGTTTTCCTCAAGCCTCACCACCGCGCGCTGCAACGCCTGTTCGTTGCGACGGCGCGCCTCTTCCTGCCGCTTCACGGCGGTGATGTCGGCGGCGGTCATGACCACGCCGTTATCGGAGGTTCGACGCTCCGAGATCTGCAGCCATCGCCCGTCCACCATTTCGGCTTCGCGGACGTCGGGATTGGCGTCCGGCCCTGGACGGTGGTCCCGAACGGCCATCTCGGCGATCTGCTGGATGACCTCCCGGCTCGTGCCCGGCTTCAACAGCAGCGGGTCGAGGGCGAAGAACTCCTGATAGTTTCGATTGCACATGACCAGTCGGCCGCGCCGGTCCCACAGGACAAAGGCCTCGGACACTGACTCGATCGCGTCGTTCAATCGCGCCTCCGCCGCCAGGCCCCGCGCCCGCGCGATCCGCTCCCGCGTCACATCGAGCGCCACGCCCATGATGGCGCTGTATCCGCGATCGTCCCGCGCGCCTATGCCCTGGCCGCGACAGTCGATCCAGGCGTCCCCACTGGGGCCAGGCACCTTGAAGGTCACGTCGAAGGCCCCGTGTTCGGCGGCGTCGACCAGCGCCTTGCGGACCCGTTCGCGGTGCTCGGGCGCGATGCGCGCCAGCACGTCATCGCCCTTGGCCAGACCCCCGCCGCCCCAGCCGAACATGATCCCGGTCAGGTCCGACAGGTCGACCATGTCTTCCCGGATGCGCCACTCCCAGATCCCGCAGTGCGCGGCTTCCACCGCGCTGCGGAACTTGCGTTCCACTTCCAGCCGCTCACGCTTGGCGACTTCGGCCGTCCGGGCTTGTCGGAAGACCACAAGCGCCAGGCAAAGACTGATCGCGACGGGGGCTAGCAGCGCAATCGTGTCCTGCACCAGGTGTCCGCTGGACGCCTGGGTGATGTCGGCCGGCGGCTGGGCGGCGACAGCGGACAGGTTGTCGCTTTCCACGGGGACAGCGGTTATGCGCAGACGTCGCTCCACATTCGGCGACTTGACCACCGTCTCGCGACCGAACCTCAGGTCGTCCTCAAGCTGGGCTAACGAAACGCCAAACGCCGATTCAATGTTCGCGCCAGTCAGACCCGTATCGGACGCGGAGATGATCTGGCCGGACTTCAGAACCAGCGCAGAGGTCAAGGTCGCGCTGTTCCGCGGCGTGTTGAAGATCCCCTGCTTGAGCGCGATCATCAAGATCGTGTTCGGCGCGTTCCGAATGTGTCTCGAAAAAATGACATCGGAGGCGGCGCCGTTGCGCTGGGCCAGCAAGAGGCCGGTCGGGTAGGTCGCGGTGCGCACCCAGTCGATCCCGACGGCGGGGCCGGCGGTCCCGACCAGCTGACCATCCTGCACAATGGCGACGGAGCTCGCCGACTCGCCGCCCAGTTTCAGCGCGCTGGCGGCCAGGTCGTTGGCGCTTGCGGTCGGGGCGAGGCTTGCCAGCTGGGCGACCGCGTCGGCCGCGGACCGGATGGGCGCAAGCACGATCGCCGCATGGCTGGCCAGCGCCGCCGCGCCGGGCGAGGGGTCGGACGCTGCGCTGGCGGAACGGTGGATGCGCACGCCGACGAAAATCGTATAGGCCGATAGAAGCAGGAGCAGCGTGAGCACAAGCACCCGGACCGGCGTCGGAAACGACGTCGGCTCGGATACGAGTTCGGCCGCAGACGTGCCCGCCGCGCCGCGTTTTGCGTCATCTTTGCGCGCCGAAACGACCAAGCCCGTCCTTCTCAATTCCTCAAGCCCGCCCCATCGCCAAGCCTGACGAGTCTTAGTCTGATTTGCCCCCGTCTTGTCACCCGCCGATCGCGCGCGTGACGATCTCCGAGACGTTTTTCGACAGATCCTTCGCGTCTGCAATGCGGGCCAGCTCCGCGCGCATCAGGCCGGAGAGGTCCGGCAGATAGCGCGCCCATCCGGACAGGGGCTCGACCAGACGCGCGGCGACGGAGGGGTTGACCTTGTCGACGGCCAGGATCTGATCGGCAAGGAAGCGGTATCCAGCGCCGCTCGGATCATGGAACTGGGCCGGATTGCCCACGGAAAACCCCTGGACCAGGGCCCGCAGGCGGTTGGGATTGCGAATGTCGAAGTCGGGGTGAACGGTCAGGCCGAGGACGCGCCCCAGCGCATCGGCGTGGGGCCCGCGCGCCTGAATGGAGAACCACTTGTCGATGACCAGAGGCTCGTCCTTCCACTCTGCGTAGAATTCGGCCAGCGCCTCGTCGAACGACGCGCCGCCGATCTGCGAGAGGGCGGACAGGGCGCCCATCTGGTCGGTCATGTTGCCCGCCCCCTTGAAGTGACCGCGCGCGCGGGCCGCGGCGTCGGCGCTTGGCAGGGCGACGATCAGATCCAGCGCCATGTTGCGCAGCGCGCGGCGCCCGGCCTGCTGGCCGTCCGGGGAGAACGTGTCCGCGGACTGCAACGTCATGTGCAGTGTCCGTAAAAGGTCGCCCAGGTGGGCCGAAACGCGCGCCCGCAAGGCTTCCCGGGCGTCGCGCAGCGCGGCAGGATCCACCGGGGCAGGCGCGAGCAGCGCAAGATCGGCCTCCGACGGCAGGCCAAGGACCAGCGCGCGGAAGGCGTCGTCGGCGGTTTCGTCCGCTAGCGCCTTTCCCAGCGCCGCCGCAAAGCGCGCCTCGCCCATCTCGTCCGGCGCGCCCGCCGCCCGCGACAGGATGAGATCACGGGCCAGCACCTGCCCTGCTTCCCAGCGGTTGAAGAGATCGGCGTCCGAGCTCAGCAACACATAAAGATCCGCCGGCGCGGCCTTGGGGCGATGCAGGGTCACCGGGGCGGAAAAGCCCCGCAGCGCCGACACCACCGGGGCAGACGCCACGTCCGTCAGCGTGAAGGTCTGCTCGTCGATCGTCAGGACGAGCAGGTGCTCGCTTGCCGAACGTGTCTTGAATGTCGAGGTCAGAGGCTCGCCTTGCGCATTGAGAAGGCCGACGCGGACCGGAATGGGCACGGGCGCCTTGGTCGGCTGACCTGGCGTGGGCTTGAGGCGCTGGGACATGGTCAGATGAAGCGCTTTTGCGGCCGCGTCATAGGTCTCGACCAGCGTCAGTTCCGGCGTGCCGGCCTGCTCGTACCATCCGAAGAAGGCGGAAAGATCCGTCTTCGACGCCGCCTCGAAACAGGCGAGGAAATGCTCCACCGTCGTAGCCGTTCCGTCCCAGCGCTCGAAATAGAGGTCCATGCCCGATCGGAATGCGTCCGCCCCGATCAGGGTCTTCAGCATCCGGATCACCTCGGCGCCCTTTTCATAGATGGTGGCGGTGTAGAAGTTGTCGATCTTCAGATAGCTCGACGGTCGCACCGGATGGGCCATGGGGCCTGCGTCTTCCGGGAACTGACGGGCGCGCAGCATCTTGACGTCCTTGATCCGCTGCACCGCTTCGCCCCGCTGGTCGGCCGAGAAGCTCTGGTCGCGGAACACCGTCAGGCCTTCTTTCAGGCACAGCTGGAACCAGTCGCGGCAGGTGATCCGGTTTCCGGTCCAGTTGTGAAAGTATTCGTGCGCCACGACGCTTTCGATCCGCTCGAAGTCCGCGTCGGTGGCGGTGGCCTCGTCCGCCAGCAAGAGGGCCGAATTGAAGATGTTGAGGCCCTTGTTCTCCATCGCCCCGAAATTGAAGTCGCGCACGGCGACAATCATGAAGAGGTCCAGGTCGTATTCGCGTCCGAACGCCGTCTCGTCCCAGGCCATGGACCGCTTCAGCGCATCCATCGCGTAGGCGGCGCGCGGAGACTGGCCCTGATCGACATAGATGGCGAGGCGGACAGTGCGCCCCGACGCCGTGACGAACGTGTCTTCCAGCACGTCAAGATCGCCGGCGACCAGGGCGAAGAGATAGGACGGCTTGGGGAAGGGATCGGACCATTCGGCGAATCTGCGGCCATCCGGCGTCAGGCCCGATTTTGCGAGGTTTCCATTGGACAGAAGGTGGGTGTAGGCCGCATCCGCCTCGATCCTGACCGAGAATACCGACAATACGTCCGGCCGGTCCGGATAGTAGGTGATCTTGCGAAAGCCCTCGGCTTCGCACTGGGTGCAGAAGCGGCCGGCCGAGACATACAGCCCTTCCAGCGCCGTGTTGGCCGCAGGATCGATCTCCACCACCGTTTCGAGCTCGAAGCGCTCGGGCGGGGCGAGGAGCGTCAACGCCTCCTCGCCGAGTGTGAAGGCCGACGGTGAAAGCGCTTCGCCGTCAATCTTCAAACTCAGCAACTTCAGGCGAACGCCATCCAGCGTCATCGGCTCTGGCGTCTCGACGGTGCGGGCGACGGTGAGCTTCGCCGTGACCCGTGTCGCGCTCGGCGCAAGATCAAACGCAAGATCGACCTTGTCGATGCGATACGGATACGGCCGGTAGTCGGCCAGGCGGACGGGGGAGGGGGACTCGGTGCGCATGGCCAGACTGTAGCCATTTCGCCACGGCCGCGCCACCCAGGCGCCACAGTTGCGCAGCGTCAAGGATCACCGGGTCAAACGGGCGTCTACCGCCGGTCGTGGACGTCGCCAAAGACCCATGGCCTTCGCCGCGTCCGCCAGCACACCGCCAGCCAAAGAAGGGGATCCCCATGGCCCGCCTCGCCCAACTCGCCTTAAGCTTTGTCGCCGCCACCGCTCTGACCGCCGCCGCGTCCGGCGCGCTTGCCGAAGACGCGGCCTTCACGCCGAAATCGGCGGGGCATGTCATGTTGAACATGCGCCTCACCGACGTTTCGCCGGACGCGGGCGACGCGATCAAGACCGCCGCAGGCGTGGACACCGGCCTTAAGGCGGACGTCGGCGACAGCGTCGTGCCCACCGTCGGCATCGCCTATTTCTTCACCGACAATGTCGCCGCCGAACTCGTCCTCGGAACATCGCAGCACGCTGTGACGGCCACGGGGCCGGGGACGCACATCGACGTGCGCAAGACCTTTGTGCTGCCGCCGGTGCTCGACCTGCAGTACCACTTTGCGCCGAAGGCCAGGTTCAGCCCCTATGTCGGCGCCGGGGTGAACTACATGATCTTCTACAGCGGCAAGAACGAGAACAGCTTCACGGTAAAGACCAGGGACGGCTTCGGCGCCGCGCTCGTCGCCGGCTTCGACTACAATCTCTCCGGCCGGTGGAGCGTGAATGTCGACGTGAAAAAGGTGTTCTTCAACACCAAGGCCACCATCAATGGCGGCGCTTTGACGTCCAGCGTCGATCTCGACCCCTGGGTCGTCTCGGCGGGCGTCGGCTACAAGTTCTAATCAGACGGCCTTGCGAAGGGGGTCTTCGTTGGTGGTCGCCGCTGACAAGGGCCCCTGACGCGGGTTTCCCGCCACCACGGTCAGCACGCGGTTCGCCTCGCGGGCCAGAGCCGTCACGGCCGGCGGCGCATCGTGCGGCGCCTCCTTGACCGTCTGGACAAGCCGCCTTGCAAGTTTGAGCAGCGCGGGCGCCTGGGAGATCAGACGGGCCTGCGCCTCCATCATCGCCGGCGAGCGGTCATATTCCGCCGCAGGCACCCGCCAGCCGCCCCAGTCTTCAGCGTCGGTCACCACCACCGGAAAGGTGCCGGGGAAGGGGTGGTGGGTGCAGTCTTCAGCCGTCTGCCACTTGCTCTTGGCGCGCAGCACGCGCCAGTTCCCCTCCGCCTGCGCGTCCAGCGTCCCTGAGGAGTCGGCCTCGGCCAGCAGTTCGTGGCCCAGGAACTCGCGGCCGAAACCGACGTCATAGGTGATCCGCACCGGCTCATCAAAACCCTTGGCCCACACCGGCACAATGCGCTCAATCACCGACCAGGCGCCGACGCACTCCACCCAGACGCGCTGATTTTTCGCGAATTGAGCCTTGGCCATGTCTCGTCCTTGAGTCTGTTCTCGAGCGCTGCGCGCCGTCCCTGCTTACAGGCAAATCATTGACGCTGGGTCAATCTTTCCCGGGCTCTGCAAGCGGCCTATGGTCGAGGTCAGACAAGTAGAGGCGCCGTCCTGTTCTGGCGGCGTACGACACGGGAGCGAAGCCAGTGAATTTCGACTACTCCGACGATCAGAAGTTTCTGAAAGCCGAGGCGCGAAAGTTCCTCGACGCCCGGGCGACGGCGAAGGTGAACCGCGCGGTCCTCGACGATCCGGCCAAGTCCTATGACCCGGACCTCTGGAAGGCGGTGGCGGAGATGGGCTGGCTCGGCGCCGCGATCCCGGAGGCGCATGGGGGTCTTGGCCTTGGACATGTCGAGCTTTGCGCCATCGCCGAGGAGCTGGGCCGCGTGGTCGCGCCGATCCCGTTCGCCTCGACGGTCTATTTCTTCGCCGAAGCGGTGATGCTGGCGGGGTCGGACGCCCAGAAGGCGGAGCTGTTGCCCAAGATCGCGTCTGGCGAGCTGATCGGTTGCTTCGCCACGTCTGAAGGTCCGGGCGCCGTTGCGGCCGACCGGCTCACCTGTACGGTCGACGGCGGCAAGTTGTCGGGGGTGAAGATTCCCGTCACCGACGGCGACATCGCGCACAAGGCCATCGTGCTGGCGAGCGAGGGCGGCAAGCCGTCCCTTTTCGTCGTCGATCTGTCGGGCGTGACCCGTGAGACCTTGAAGACCCTCGACCCCAGCCGCAGCGCGGCGAAGCTGACCTTCATGGGCGCCTCCGCAGAGCGTCTGGGCGGGGCGGGCGATGGGATCGCGCTGATGGAGGCGGTGTTTGATCGCGCCGCCGTGCTGATCGCCTTTGAGCAGGTGGGCGGCGCGGACAGGTGCCTGGAGATGGCCAAGGACTATGCCCTGGGCCGCTACGCCTTCGGGCGCACCATCGCCGGTTATCAGGCGATCAAGCACAAGCTGGCCGACATCTATGTGAAGAACGAGCTCGCGCGCTCCAACGCCTATTACGGCGCCTGGGCGCTGAACACCTCGGCGGCGGAGCTGCCCATCGCCGCCGCCGCCGCGCGGATCGCCGGATCTGAGGCCTTCTGGTTCGCCGCCAAGGAGAACGTCCAGACCCACGGCGGCATGGGCTTCACCTGGGCGGTGGACTGCCACCTCTATTACCGCCGGGCCAAACAGCTTGGCCTGGTCGCCGGCGCGGCGCGCGCCTGGAAAGAACGTCTGGTCAGCCAGCTTGAACGTCGCAACGCAGCATAGGGGCGAAACCATCATGGATTTCAACGACACAACCGAAGAAGCTGCCTTCCGCTCTGAAGCCCGCGCGTGGCTCGAGGCGAATGCGCCCAAGGTCAATCTGAGCGGCAAGCCGGAGGCCGAGCTCCTGCAACTCGCCAAGGCCTGGCAGGCGAAGAAGGCTGAGGCCCGCTATGCCTGCATCACCTGGCCCAAAGCCCTGGGCGGGCGCGGCGGCACGCCGATCCAGCAGGTGATCTTCAGTCAGGAAGAGGCCAAGGTCGGCGCCCCCCGCGGGTTCTTCGACATCGGCCTTGGCATGTGCATCCCCACCGTCATGGCCTTTGCCGACGACGCCACGAAGGAACGCTTTGTCGGCCCCGCCGTGCGCGGCGATGAGATCTGGTGTCAGCTGTTCTCCGAGCCGTCGGCGGGATCGGACGTCGCGGGCCTGCGCACCAAGGCGGTGCGCGAGGGTGAGGACTGGGTCATCAACGGCCAGAAGGTCTGGACCTCCGGCGCTCACTACTGTGACTTCGGCATCGTCCTCGTACGCACCGACCCCGACGTGCCCAAGCACAAGGGCCTGACCATGTTCTGGATCGACATGAAAGATCCGGGCGTGACGGTGAAGCCGATCCACCAGATGTCCGGCGGCTCCAACTTCAACGAGGTCTATTTCGAAAATGTCCGCGTGAAGGACAGCCAAAGGCTCGGCCCCGTCGGCGACGGCTGGAAGGTCGCGCTGGTGACCCTGATGAATGAGCGCCTCGCCGTCGGCGGCGCGACGGGCCCCAACTATCCGGAGCTATTGTCGCTGGCCCGCTCCACCCCGTCGGGGGACTCTTCGGCTCTTGAGGATAGCGCGTTCCGCGAAAAGCTCGCCGACTGGTACGTCCAGGCCGAGGGCCTGAAGCTGACCCGCTTCCGCTCCATCACGGCCCTCTCCCGCGGTCAGACGCCGGGGCCGGAAGCCTCCATCGGCAAGATCGTGTCGGCCAACCAGCTCCAGGCCATGTCCACCGAGGCGATGGAAGTGCTGGACCAGTACGGCATCATCTCGGACCCCGAGCTTGCGCCGCTAGAGGCGGGCTTCCAGCAGTCGGTCATGTGGTCGGCGGGCCTGCGCATCGCCGGCGGCACGGATGAGATCCTGAAGAACATCATCGCCGAGCGCGTTCTTGGCCTGCCCGGCGATGTCCGCGTCGACAAGGACGTAGCCTTCAAGGACATGCCGACGGGGCTGTGACGGATATCCGTAGGGTCTAATCAGTCGCAATCTTGCGGGCCTTGGCGAGGCGCTCGACACCCCTGTCCAGCGTCTCGTCGCGTTTGGCGTAGCAGAGGCGAAGGCTGCGGGTGACGGGGGCCTCGTCATAAAAGGCCGAGACCGGGATCGTGGCGACCCCCGCCTGTTCCACCGCCAGCCTGGCAAAGTCCGCGTCCGCCATCTCGATGCCGGAGCCGGGAAGGTCGATGTTGAGAAAGTACGTCCCCTGCGACGGGGCGACCTGGAAGCCCTCCGCCACGAGCCCCGCTGTCAGCCGGTCCCGCGACCGGCGAAAGCCCTCCCGCATCTCGATGAGCGGCGCGTCGTCGAGACCAAGACCCACGGCGATCGCGGCCTGCAGGGGCGGGGCGATGGTGAAGGTCAGGAACTGGTGCGCCCTTGCAATGGCGCGGGTGAGGGGCGGGGCGGCGAGGGTCCAGCCGATCTTCCAGCCGGTGAGGGCAAAGATCTTGCCCGCCGAGCCGATCTTCACGCACCGCTCGGCCATGCCGTCATAGCTGTAGAGCGGCTGGAACAGCGGATCGCCGAACACGACCTCTTCCCACACCTCGTCGCAGACGGCGATCAGGTCATGGCGCACGCAGAACCTCGCCAGCCGCGCCGACTGGGCCGCGTCGTGCACAATCGCGCACGGATTGTGCGGATTGTTGAACACGACCAACTTGGTGCGCGGCGTAACGACGGCCTCGAGCATCTCGTCGGTAAAGCGATACTCTGGAGGACTGAGGGTGACAAAGCGGGGGACGCCCCCCGCCCGCCGCACCATCGGGGCGTAGCTGTCATAGAGGGGCTGGAACAGGATCACCTCGTCCCCGGGCGAGATCAGGCCAAGAAAGGTCGCGGCCAACGCCTCGGTCGCGCCGCAGGTGACCAGGACGTCGGCGGGATCGATCGTCAGCCCCTGACGCCGGTGATAAAAGCCGCACAGGGCCTCGCGCAGATCCGTCGACCCCATCATCGGCGGGTATTGGTTGTTCCCGTGAAGGGCCGCCTGCGCCGCCGCCTGACGGACCGCCAGCACGCCTTCGGAATCGGGAAAGCCCTGGCCAAGATTGACGGCGTCGTGCTGGCGCGCGAGCCCGCTCATGACCTCGAAGATCGTGGTCGGCAGCGCGCTCAGGAGTTTGTTGGTCACCGAGATCCGCGCGGAAAGGCCAGCGGCGGGCCGGCCGCCGCCGGTGCGCCGCAGAGGTCGCCATAGAGGGCCGACAGGCCCGTGAAGGTCGCGTCCCAGCCATAGTGGGTCTCGGCCTTGATTCTGGCCTTCGCGCCAATGGCGGCGGTGTCCCGCTCGAACAGGGCGCAGATCGCCTCGGCCATCGCCTCGGGCGTCGCCTTGCTGGCAAGCTGGCCGACATCCTCGTCCACCAGCTCGGCGATCCCGCCGGACGCCACGCCCACCATCGGCAGGCCGCAGGCCATGGCCTCGAGCGCGATCAGACCGAAGGGCTCGCGGTCATTGGCGTGCACAAAGGCGTCGCAGCTCGACAACAGGCGCGCCATCTCGCGGGGTTCGCGCACATAGTCGAGGAAGGTCGCATTGTCCTGCGCGCGGCACCCCTGTCCCGCATGGATCAGAAGGAGGTGATACTCATCGCCCAGAAGGTCCATCGCCTCGAGCAGGACGTCCACATTCTTTTCCCGAGCCGGACGCCCGGCAAACACCAGAAGCCGCGTGTCGCCTGGCAGGCCGAGCTGGGCGCGCAGACCGTCAGGGTCCCGCCGCGACGGACAGAAGAGCTGGGTGTCCACGCCCAGGGGCTGGACATGGACATTGGACACGCCCGCAGCGTCCAGCCGCTCGGCGATATGCCGCGAGGGCGCCACGACCCGGTCGAAGCGGCGGAACAGTCTCGCCCAGCGCCGCCGGACCGGCGGCTCGGCCCAGCTGCCGAGGTGAAGGGCCGCCAGCGCCGCCGGATCGGAATGGCAGAAGCCGACCACGGGAACGCCCAGACGCTCGCCGGCTTCGAGGGCCGCGTGTCCGGGACCGTAAGGGTCCCCCGCCTCGATCAGATCCGGTTGCAGGGCGATCAGACGCTCCGCCCAGCGGCGGGTCGAGGTCGGCCAGCGATAGCCGTCGCCAAAGGGCAGGCGCACGGCGGCGACGGTATAGGCGCCCCGACCGTTCGGGCCGGTGGCGTCGCCGGGCACGACGAGGGTGTGCTGGATCTGCGGCCGGTTTTCCGCAAACCACGCGCGCTTGGCCAGCAGGTAGCGCTTAACGCCCCCCGACCGCGGCGCGAACAGCATGGTGGTGTCCACAAGATGCGAACGCTTGGCGCCGGCGCCCGCTGACGGATCTCGCCAGGCCAGATGCGCCGCCGTGTGGGCGAGGGGGCGGTGCGAGGCACGCTCGTCGTCATAACGCCACTGCAGAACCAAGCTGGTCCCCCATCCTCTAAACGCTGAACCCCACGAGCGAGGCGGGACCGTTCCAGCGTGTCCGCTGGACGACCCGTTCTTGCCCGATACCACCAAATGGCGCGTAGGTCTTGACCCGCGGATACGAAACGTCGACCACGAGGTAAACCCGCTTCAACCAGCCGGCGGAGTCAAGAGCGTGCACGCAATTCTCATTGGCGCCGGTGTGGGCGGACTGACGGCGGCTCTGGCTCTCAGCCGCCGGGGCGTGTCCGTCACGGTTCTGGAACGATCGCCCGTTCTGGGCGAGGTCGGCGCCGGCGTGCAGCTTGGCCCCAACGCGACGCGGCTCCTGTTCGATCTGGGGCTGGAGTCGGCGCTGCGCACGGCGGCGTTCGAGCCGGAGGCGGCGGAGATTCGCTCCGGACAGACCGGCGCCTTGCGCCTGCGCAACCGGCTGGGGGCGCGGGCCGTGGACCGGTGGGGCGCGCCCTATCTGCAGATTCACCGGGCAGACCTTCAGAAAACCCTGATCCAGGCGCTGGAGGCGGCGCCGGGGGTGGGCTTGCGCCTCGGCGCCGATGTCCACGATCTTCGGCAGGATGACACAGGTGTCGAGGTCGGCCTTGCGACCGGCGAGACGCTGCGCGGCGACATCGCTATCGGCTGCGACGGTTTGCGTTCCGAGGTTCGCTCACGGCTGTTCGGCAAGGACGCAGCGACCTTTACCGGCCAGGTGGCGTGGCGGGCGGTGGTCCGGGCGGACCAATTGCCGATGGGCCTTGTGCGGCCCGTCGCCGCCGTCTGGACCGGGGCGGGCAAGCACTGTGTTCACTATTTCGTGAAGTCGGGACGCGCGGTGAACTTCATCGGCGTGGTGGAGCGGGACTGGCGGGTGGAGTCCTGGTCCGAGGTCGGGTCGCCTGAGGACCTCGTCGCCGACTTCGCCGGATGGCCAGAGCCCGTGCAGGCGATTTGCCGGGCGGCGGAATCGCCGTTCCGCTGGGCGCTCTATGATCGGCCGCCGCTGGCGCGGTGGAGCGTGGGGCGAATCAGTCTGTTGGGCGACGCCTGCCACCCCATGCTGCCGTTTCTGGCGCAAGGCGCGGCCATGGCGATCGAGGATGCCGCCGTGCTGGCGCACAAGGTCGCCGGCGCCCCGGACCCCGTCGCCGCGCTCAGCGCCTATGAGGCCGCAAGGAAGCCCCGCACCTCGCGGGTGCAGGCCGCCTCGCGCTTCAACGCCCGGCTCTTTCACTTGCCGGGGCCCGCGGGCGCGGCCGCCTTTGCCGCGGCGGGGCTTGCTGATCTTCTCACGCCCGGCGGCGCCGCGTCGCGTTTTGACTGGCTTTATGGTTACAAGGCCCCATGACCCTGATTGAATTTCCCTCCGCCGCTGAAGAGGCCGCGACCGTCCTTGCAAAGCTCGGCGTGCCACAGGCCGCCCTGACCGGCCCGCATCCGGCGAGAAGCCCCATCACCGGGGAGCGGCTCGCCGGGGTCGCCTATGCCGATGCGGCGATGATTGAGTGCACGCTGTCTCAGGCCCGGTCGGCCTTCCTCGCCTGGCGGGCGACGCCTGCGCCCCGCCGCGGCGAGCTCGTCCGCCTGTTCGGCGAGACGCTGCGCGCGGCCAAGGGCGATCTTGCCCGCCTCGTCACGCTGGAGGCGGGAAAGATCCTCTCCGAAGCCGAGGGCGAGGTGCAGGAGATGATCGACATCTGCGACTTTGCTGTGGGTCTCTCCCGCCAGCTCTATGGTCTGACCATGGCGACCGAGCGGCCGAACCACCGGATGATGGAAACCTGGCATCCGTTAGGCGTCGTCGGCGTCATCAGCGCGTTCAACTTCCCGGTGGCGGTCTGGGCCTGGAACGCGGCGCTGGCGCTCGTCTGCGGGGATCCGGTGGTGTGGAAGCCGTCGGAGAAGGCGCCCCTGACCGCCCTTGCCGTTCACGCCCTGATGGGAAGGACCCTCGATGCGTTTGGCGATGCGCCCGAGGGGCTGGTGGGCCTCCTCCTCGGGGGCCGCGAGGTGGGGGAGGCGCTCGTCGCAGATCGCCGCGTGGCCCTCGTCTCCGCCACCGGCTCGACCGCCATGGGGCGCAAGGTGGGGACTGAGGTCGCCTCCCGCTTCGGGCGCTCGCTGCTGGAGCTTGGCGGCAACAACGCCGCCATCGTGACGCCCAGCGCGGATCTTGGCCTGACGTTGCGCGCCTGCGCCTTCGCCGCCATGGGCACGGCGGGGCAAAGATGCACGACCCTGCGCCGCCTGATCGTGCATCGCACCGTCGCCGAGCCGATGCTGGCGGCGCTGAAGACCGCCTACGCCTCTGTCACGGTCGGCGATCCGCGTGATCCTTCGACCCTGATCGGCCCCTTGATCGACGGCGCAGCGGGGGCGGCGCACGCGGCGGCGCTGAGCCAAGCCCAGCAGGAGGGCGGGCGCGTCCATGGCGGGGAGGGTCTGGCGCTGGGCGGGGCGGGGGCGGTCTATGTCCGGCCCGCCCTGGTCCACATGGACGCCCAATCTGCGGTGGTGATGAAGGAAACCTTCGCGCCGATCCTTTATGTCATGACCTATGAGGATCTCGACCAGGCCATCGCGCTGCAGAACGCCGCCGACCACGGTCTGTCCTCGTCCATCTTCACCCGCGACCTGATCGAAGCGGAGCGGTTTCTGTCGGCCTCGGGCTCTGACTGCGGCATCGCCAATGTCAACATCGGCCCGTCCGGCGCGGAGATCGGCGGCGCCTTTGGCGGCGAAAAAGACACTGGCGGCGGGCGGGAAAGCGGCTCGGACAGCTGGCGCGCCTATATGCGCCGCGCCGCCAACACCCTCAATTACGGCCTGACGGTCCCCCTCGCCCAGGGCGTGCGGTTCGAGATCTAGAGCATATTTCGGGCGAAGCGGATGCCGGTTCGTCACAGAAAATGGCATAAATATAAAGGGTTATGAACAAAGCCGATCCAGTCTGATTGGGTTTTGCGCATAACTCCCGGTCGCGCCGCGTGGGATGAGGTGGACGCAATGGTCTTCAAAAGCCGGACGTGTCGTCTGCCTGTATTTGGGGCGGCTTTGCCGGAAAATGGTCTGGGTCCATTCAATATCTGCCCGCTCTTCGGCAGGAGACAATTTGATTGGCCTTGAACTTCATCTGAATGGCCAAGGGCATTCCGACAGATTTTGAAACGACATAGTAAAACGATGCAAATGCACAAGGATTGGCGCGTCTCGTTTGAGACCTACCGGCAGGTGCTGGCCAGTCGGGCGTGTTCTGGAGGTCCTGCGGGCTTACCTTGGCGCTGTCCGACGCCATGATGATCGCCATATAGACAAAACTCAGTGTGAAGAATACGGCCGATGAAAACACTATGACTGTGATGAAGTTGTCGAATGTACGATTGGTTTTAAGGGGTATTGGCATCTTTATTGACCTCAGCTTCAGGTCCGACACCCGCCGTTCGCGCTGATCCCTGACCTCACGGGTCCCGAGAGCTCACCGCCGGTCGAGTTCGTGCTCGATAATGTAGACGAGGGCCTCTTCGGACGACATGGGCGGCGCATAGCCGAAGCCCTGGCCATAGTGACAGCCGGCGTCGCGCAAGGTCTCGGCCATGGCGGCGGTCTCCACGCCCTCGGCGACCACCTCAAGGTCGAAATCCTGGGCCAGAGAAATCACCGAGCGCACGATCTTCGCCGAGCCCTCGTTCGCCGCCATGGTCCGGGTGAAATAGCGATCGATCTTCAGTCCGCTGATCGGCAGGCGCGCAAGCCAGGACAGGGACGAAAAGCCCATGCCGAAATCGTCTAGGCTCAAGGTCGCGCCCACGGCCTTCAGTTCCTTCAAAAGGTCCGCCGCCTGGTCCGGGTCGCGCATGACCTCGCCCTCGGTGATTTCGAGCTTCAGCGCATTGGGGGGGAGCCGCCCGGAAACGATGATCTCGCGCACCTCCTCCACCAGGGTCGTGCGCTGCAGGTCGCTGGTGGTGAGGTTGACGCTGACAAACAGTCTGTCGCCGCCAAGGCCCTGCTGGCGCCAGGCGCTGATCTGGCGGCCGGCGGACTTGGCCATGACCAGACCAAGCTGGCCCATCAGGCCGGTTTCGGCGGCCAGCGGCAGAAAGTCGTCGGGGGGCAGAAGGCCGCGTCTTGGGTGGCGCCAGCGCGCCAGGGCCTCGAACCCCGCCAACGTGCCGTCGTCCAGGCGGATGATCGGCTGAAAATAGGGCTCAAGCTCGCCGCGTCTGAGGGCGCTGCGCAGGTCGTCTTCCAGTCCCAGCCGCGTCAGACTGTCGTGCACGGGCGCTGAGGTTCCATGGCTTTGCAGGATCCGCTGCGCCGATTTCAGCTGGCCCAGCAAGGCTTCGGCGCGGCCGAGCAGATCATGCGCATTCAGGTTCGACGTCTTTGACTGGACGACGGTCGCCACCACGATGGCCGGGTGAACGGACAGATCGCCGATTTCGATCGGCCGCTCCAGCGCCGCTTTGAACTGCTCGGCGGCGGCGGCTTCTGGTTCGTCGAGGAGGCAGACAAAGGTGTTGTCGGCGATCCTTGCGGGGAGGGCGCCGGCGCCGAACGCCTCGGTGAGACGCTCCGCCAGAATTCGCAGCACCCGGTCTGCGACCTGATAGCCCAGGGCCTCGTTCAGCCGTCTTGCCCTAGCAAGGTCGCCGACCACCAGGGTGCGCCCGTTCGAGCCGGTCGAGGTGGCGTCCACCGCGGCGATGAAGGCGGGCCGGTTGAGCAGGCCGGTCAGTTGATCGGTCGCACCGTCCTCGACCTCCGGCGCGGTGATGACGCCGGCGAAGGAGCGACCGTCCGCAAGCCTGCGCCCGCGCCACATCCCGGGGACGCCGTCGCGGGTCAACACCTGCCGATTGAAGGTCTCCACCGGCCCTGACGACTGGGTCAGCAGCTCTGTCAGTCCAAGGTCCTGCGGACGAATGAGCCTGGCGACCGCGCGCAGCGTTGCGCCGCGCGACAGGCCTTGCAATCCAAACCCCTGCAGATCGCCCTTCAGGGAGATCCGGCCCGACACCGCGCGATAGTGGAACAGCACAACGCCGGAGTCCTTGAGGGCCTTAATCAAGCCGACGCTGCCCGATTTCGGCGCGGCGTTCATCTCGTCAGACATATACCGTTCCCTCAGCGGTCGGCGCGCAAGGTCTCGGCCGGTTCGTCCAGACGAACCAGTCCAAACAACAGATGATCTCGCCAAACTCCGTTAATTTTCAGATAAGCCCGGGCTCTTCCTTCAAGTTCAAAGCCCGCCTTACGCAGTAATCCGCTCGATGCGGCGTTTTCAGGACAGCAGGCGGCCTCCAGCCGGTGCAGGCCAAGGGTCTGGAAGGAGAAGCCGACAACCTGGCGAACGCCCTCCAGGGTATAGCCGCGGCGAGCGTGGGGACCCGCGACCCAATAGCCGATGGCGCCCGACT
>Ga0316217_10003040_pt1 | contig 19549 bp, 14 predicted proteins | sample 1anoAmetaG_FD_203633 | JGI IMG/M metagenome (GOLD analysis project Ga0316217, IMG submission 203633) | Freshwater microbial communities from Trout Bog Lake, Wisconsin, USA - 1anoA | ecosystem: Environmental > Aquatic > Freshwater > Lake > Hypolimnion/Profundal zone | place: USA: Wisconsin...
TTATTTTACTCTGGCGGTTTCCTTATCTTTAGGTTTTTTATGGTAGTATTGTCCAGGCCCATGCTCAGGACTTTTTTCTTGACTTTTTTTTAAAGAATGCACAAACTAATTCCTAGCACTGTCTCCTTTGTAGCCTAAATTGTCGCCAGTAGAAGCACATCTAATATGACCAAATGCATTTCCATGGGTTTGGTAGTTTTTATTTTTTTTATTTTGCGACCTGAGATCATAAGCTGCCCACTACTCTTTGGTGTAATCCAGCTCAAGAGAAGACTCTGAAGATGTTTCCTCGACATTTATTTTGGGGAAGATGTATATGAGGTTAGGTATTGACTCCAGTTGTAGTCGTTCTATTCTTTTTCTGCGTTTTAGTAGACCTTCTTTTAACTTGAACTGCGCCTCGATCTACCGTGAAGATTTGCTTTAGTTTTTGAGAATTAGCTTTTTGATCCGCTATTGTTCGTTGGTCAAAAACATATTCAAAATACATACTATATATAACTCCATCTTTTCCCAAATACCAAATTTTTTAGCGTTTTACTTTTCTCCACCGAAAATTAGCCTCAAACGTTTTCGTCCCTCATTCTAACAAAAATTAAAAACTTATAATCGTGAATCGAAAATGGGCCAATGTGAAACTTGCACCAAATAACTTGAATATAACGCAATAGACAGTGATGACTTACTTACTAAACTCTAACCGACTGAAATTGGAAGGGACATACAGAAACTTAGAACTGATAACCGTGACTCTATCACCAATTTTAAATTTACACCAATGCCAGACAAATCTTTCTACAAGGGCAAACTAAGCGACACCAAAAGAGAAGGTTACGGCTAGAACTATGCAGACTGCTTTAACTATTTCGGATTTTATAAGAATAATATGCCGAATGGATTGGGGACTATTATCACTGAGCATCAATGCATATATGGATAATTTTAAAATGGTGTATTGCATGGAAAAGGCAAAGAATGGGGCCAAGGCATAACGTTTGAAGGAACCTACAAAAAAGGATAAAGAACCTAAGGTCGGTTCGTAACTGACGAGGTAACATATAATGGTAAATTTCTGAACAACCTCTATCATGGGCAAGGCACACTCACCTTCAAGAATGGATCAAGCTATACAGGTCAGTTCTAGAATGGAAAATTCCATGGACAAGGAGAGCTAGTCCTATAAAGTGGATGCAAGTACAAGGGAGGTTTTAGATAAGGAGTCTATGAAGGATATGGTGAATACAAATGGCCCAATGGCAATTTCTATAGAGGACAATACCACGAAGGAAAACGCAGCGGATTCGGTACACTTAAAATAGGTAATCTTACTTACGAAGGCAATTGGAAAAATGGAGCCAGATAGGGACACGGGATTCTCACCCACTAGCAAGATTTTGCCTTCGGTAACTGGCAAAATAATATCTTAACTGAATAATGATTCATGCTTATAATCTGGGAAACCTATCTTTAAACACATTCAGTAAAAGTAGCAAACAAAATCACATCTATACAATATCCAAATTGTCGACCTAGTCCTCCTTTGCATTTTTCAGTCTACTCTCAAACTCAGCAAGATTAATGGTTGGGGTATGCAAGCCGACAAGCAAATCTATCACTTATTGCTTGTAGTTGTCCTACATGTATTGTTTGTAGAATCTGCCCAAAGTTTTCAATCCGTGGTCCATTATACCTTTCAAATCTCGACGGCCTGTCCGCGTTACATTGGTATGTGTGGACCCTGTGCCTGTGTAATGCTTTGAAATGAGGTCACCATTGTCGGCCCAACAGTTTTTAAGGTTGATGATAAACATATTTGACGTTTCTGTGCCTCTGGTTGCCTTCAGAATAGACTAATTGCCTAGAATAGTTTGCAAATTGAATCCACATTTCGACAGAATGTTGCCTAGCATATAGTTGGCTAGTTTTGTTTGGATGATTCCTGTGCGGTCTAAGCAATCTATGCAGTTAGTTCGAAACACTCCTTTTTGTTGGGTTATCACCTATTTCTAAGTCAAATTTTCGGAATAATAGCCGAAAAAGTTGTTTATCGCACTCACCTTCTAAACCAAGTAGTCAGATCTTTCGAATTTCTGTCCTTTACAGGCAAAATGAAAATCGTAGAACTCATATTTCAAAAAAACCAGATCTAGCTATTTGATGAGACTTTCGTAGTAATTCGTCAAGCAGCTTTCTCCGCTTTTAGTTTTGGAAAGCAAGTTGATGCAAAATATGTTTCCGTAAATCTTCTAAAGCTACTTGAAATGCTTTTCAAAAGCTGATCGATTATCCTCATGATTGCTATAAAACTCAACCTAGGCATAAATTCCTGATTGCTTCCAAAAAGCAGGCACTGAACCTCTGATCTGCACGTGCGAGAATAGATAACCCCCAACAATAATTATTTGTTCAGTCTCGCAAAAATTAGCTGTATTTCCTTTGGTATCGATTCCTCGCGCATTGTAGCGAGTTCCCCCCATCTTCCAGCTACGCCGAGTTATCAATATGTACTATAGCTTACGACCTTGAAGAAACACTTTAAAATACCTCACTGAACCCTGCATAAGTCCTACGAACCAGCCTTTGTCCTGCAACTGCAGTAGTTGCTCACTCATGTTTACATTCCAGTAGTATGCACGTCTTGATTGGTATCCTTTAGCGTAAGCCTGCCGCGAAAGACTGAGGTCATATTCATAGCTGAAATAGTAACCTTCTCTCAATAGGTAGTTTTTCAGAAACAGAATATAATTATCTATCTGCGTTTTCTGCTATCCCGAGACTTCCTCACTGCAGGGTATCAAAGCAACCTCTTTCATCTAGAATATATCATGGCCCTATATAGCGCAAACCTTTTCGCAGCTTTGCGCCATAAACAGATAGGTTTCCGACAATACGTGGAGTAGTCCCATAAAAGCAGTAAACTGATTTTTAGTAGTAAATCCTGGTTCTATTACTTCCTATCTATCTTAATTGTATGTTACTTACTTATTTCTTTGATTTTGGGATTGTGCTTCCTCGGTATGATGAGATTGGTGCGAATGGTTTTGTTAGAAGGGTTGGAATGCAGCAAGAAATGTGTGGGGTATGTGTACAAGGTAACCAGTTCGAGGTTGACTGGCATTCTATTCATTTATTCAATGTCGTTTTCATTGAGCATCTCAGGCATCATTTCAATTATATAACATCCAACAACAAATCATGATATTCTTAACTCATTTAAACATACTCGCGCTTCTCTTGCTACTCCAACGCTAAAGTTCACGCTACCTTGCCCGAGCTATTTGCACCAATTCGTAAGGCACGCCATTTTGGCCTTACCTTTGAACCTGCTTTAGCTTTGAATTTAGTCCTTATTTTATCTTCTCAAGGCGTTTCTAAACCTTGTTTTCAAAGAAACCCTTTAAACGAGACACTAACATCTAGATCTAATCCTAACCTAAACCCATATTCTAGTTGCTATTCATAGCTTTCAGTTAATTGACAAGCTAAGTGGGTGCCCAATACTGTTTTTCCCTTTCAGCTGGCGTTCTTTAGCATGTCCTTTTATGCTGTTCCTGCAACCTCTTCAAAAAGCTGAGTTAATTTGAATCATAGTAAAATACATAGCTTCTATACTCTGAAGTCGACCTCACTAGCTCCACCAATCTTTGCTTAGATACATCTAAACAGCTCTCACTGTTTTGCTAAGTGGTCCCTCTCTTATTTCTCACCGGTTTGGGTCTATGTTTTTTGACATCGGTTGATTTGGCGATGGGATGTATACTACTCTAATTAAGTAACTTTGAGTTATTCTAATCTTGAATCTGAGTTTGCTGGAGTTCCTTGGCCAGATATTTGTTCTGCTTGCTTAGCTGCTAAGCTGTTCGTCTCAGCATATCAAGCTACATCTCCTTCTATTTACTCTGCACTGCTTCTTTTGATATTTGTTATCGTAATCTCAAAATCTATAGCTCGCTTACTTCGTCTTTTAGTTTGCTTTATTCTTTTTAGTTGTATTGCTTGATTTTTTAATTCTACTGCTTTTACTTTGCACCAAAGTTTTTGTAATTGGGAGCGCTACTATTTTGAACCATTTTGCGGCTGTGCGGAGTTAGTTGCTCGAGCATAGCTTTGCGTTTGAGTTTAGCGTTAGTCCAAAGCTCACTCAACTGATCATGTATTTCCTCACTAAGGTCGCTATCAGAGTCTTCCTTCATTAGCTAATTCAAATGTTAGTTGTTATAAATATCAGATTAAACAGTCTAATTTATCAAAGTTCGATTTATTATATTTTTTAAGATTTTTTCTGTAGCAGACTAATATATATGAGTATTATCTTTTTTAATTAAATGTCTATATAGCTTTGATCTTGCTTAAACTCAGTAATTTGTTCACAAAGCTATTGGCATATCGAATGGCAACAATTTAAGCTTTATTACATTAATTTATGGGCATTTCTGATCCTGTTTTTAATAGAAGAAGAACTAGTTTTTCTTCCTCAACTTTAATCTTTTCTGAAATTTTTTTTTATTTAGTAATCTAAAAGTTATTTTAGGTCAAGCTACGACAAACTAGCTAAGATCAATGATCTTCTATATTCCTTCGCTTCTCTTAAACCAAGAATTTAGCTCAAAAATTCAGAAACTTGCCCCCAAAGAGTGACATTTTGAGTTTCTCAAAAGAGACAGTAGATATACGTATGATTCAAATTCACTGATCATAATATAACTTTAGTTACGATTATTAATTTGTCACAATAGCCTAATCTTCTAAATATTATAACACCATGATAAGAAGACCAAGTTACAAAGATTTCCTCAACCAAACCCTGCAGTCAACCCAAAAAACTGTATACACCTCTTCCAACCTTCCTTCCTACTAGCGTCAGCCGTTCTCCCCTTACCACACCAAAAGGTCTACTGTCCCCTAGAATTCTAGCAAAGACTACAAACACACTAGCTCTGCTTTGGCTCAAACCCTCCTCCAAATTCCAAGCAATCCTATCTCTATGAGGCATACCCAAGGCTATACCCGAGTAACTTCAGACAAAAAATAAAACATGGATAGCTCTGTGAACTATATTCATAGATCTAAAAATACCAAATCTCCCATTACTCAGCTCAAAAATAGCTAATGGAAGCCTAGTTGGCAATAGCTACCAAATTATAACGAATACTAAACAAAAAAGTCATTCCATCAGTCAACCAAAGGAGGGGAAAAGTTCCTAAATCACGAATATGCGACCACTGCTCCAACATTGACCCACACGCGATCAAAAGCAGTCATTAGTGTACCTTTAGAAGAGCAATTGGCCGAAGCTAGAGAATATACGGGAAATGGAAGACCTAAATTGCAAATAACTGAAAAAATAACTTTTAAGAACGAAGGCAAGAGCAAGCCTTGCATAAGCGCTGCTGTTTTACCTATTACTTAGTTGAACAAATCACGCTCCACCACTCCCATCAAAGCTCCTACAGCCCAAAACGAACATTTCTTGAGCCCCATTCAATTTAGAAAAAAACCATAGAGCTGCTTGGACAAATCCAAAGACAATATAGATTACCTTTAAAAGTCAATCTCTAAGTCGAGGATCAGAAGTTCTGCGAAACCTTAGACTGTTAGAACTTAGTCCACCAAACAAAAAATGAGTCTTAGCGATTTTTTAGTTGGTCGTAAAATGGGCGAGGGTAGGTTCGGAAATGTCTTCATGGTTATTCACAAGCCTACAGGAGCTATTTTCGCGCTCAAAAAAATCCAAAAAAGCGTATTAAAATAGCACATGATGATAGATCAGTTCTCTTTATAAGTGAAACTGCAGGCTGCAGTCTCACACCCCAATCTAGTTTCAGTCTATGCTGTTTTCGATGATAAGTAGCATGTCTATCTCTTACTTTAATATCTTTCAGGAGGTTCTCTTTACGGCTAGCTCAAGAAAAAGGGCAAATTTACAGAGGAAGAAGCAGCTGAACGCACTAAAGCACTCTGCAAGTCAGTCTAAGCTCTGCATGTTCGTGGCATTGCGCACAGAGATATCAAGCCTGAAAACATTATGATAGTATAGGTAATTATGCTTTAACTCAGGGAGTTTGTAAACTTGGGGATTTTGGCTGGGCGACTCTTTGTGATGAGCGGAGAAGAACTTACTGTGGAACAACTGATTATGTTTCGCCAGAAATAGTTTAGGGCAAGTAATACGGCCCTGGGGTTGATATGTGGTGTGTTGGAGTTCTCGCATACGAGCTGATCACCGGAAGACCTCCATTCTACCATCTGAGCAAACAAGAAACATTTAGAAGGATAGAAGAGGCAACCCCTTCATTCCCCACTTCGATGTCCAAGGAAGCTACTGATTTCATCGGAGGTTTGCTGAGAAAAGTGCCCGAATAAAGAATGAGTGCTACAGATGCCCTAGCACATTCCTTTCTCACGAAAAATGCCTGAGTAGATTGATCTTACATGCTATACTACTTTGTAGTGTGCTTTAAATTTGATATCCAAGAGCTGAATAAATATAATCACTGCGAGCGAGTCAGCTTTATGTTTTATTCAATATGAATATAGAAACCTCCCTCCTTGCTCAATAAATACCCAAGGAAGACTTCAGTGGTCTTTCATAAAAATTCATCCAGCATCTCAAAGGATTGACGGCCGCACTCAACTAGCCCACAATCGATCTGCGAAAACTTAGAGTATATTTAGCCGATGGTGTCCCGGACTAAGTTCCCTTGCTACGTTAACTAGCTTGGAAAGTCATCCTTGGATATTTACCTCGGTGTCGTTCGAAATGGGAATAGCAAGAGTAGAGACAATCTAAAAACTACTCATAATTCATCAAACATTATCTACCGGAATAGCGTTACGAGGACTACCCCATAAACCTCACAAAAGTTCATCCCAAATGGCAGTAATACCAAGATGATTTTTACTTATGGGAGCAGATTTAGAAGGACACTTCCCGCACGCAATCAGAATTGGCATTTTTCTCTGCACAGGTCACGCCAATCATGATCCCTTTTTTGACTGCTGCCCGCAAGGAAAAGTGGAAACTAATAAACGGAGAAGGTGAAGGCAGTTTCACGGTTTGGAATAATAACAAAGAAGAACAAAGAAAAACCTATCGCTATGACTACATGACCAGGATACTGTATGTCTTCGCCAAAGCCAACCCTAAGGTTCAGTATGTCCAAGGAATGAATTAAGTGCTTGCGCCCATATTTTACCTTCTTAATAATCGCAAAAAAGACACTATACAAGAAGCCGCCTCTTTTTTTATGTTCAACAATGTCATGAGCGACCTCATGGAATTGAATATAGAAGACTTCGACAGGAAAGAAAACGGGATTCATGCGAGAATGAGAGAAGTAGATCGCACCCTCTTGGTAACTCTTATGGAATATAGATTGCTTAGCCTCTAGTTTGGTAAAAGTTGGATTAGCTCAAAATAGATCAAATCTACTATTGTTTTAGATGGCTAACACTTCTGTTTGCTCAGTAGTTTGAGCTTTTTTAAATTCTAAGGATCTGGGAAAGCATCTTCGCTTGCTAGGATCGACCCCTTTTTGTCAACTGTTTAGCCGTAGCCCTCCTCTCTTCAATACGCGATCGAATTTTATCTGGGACTTATGGTTCCATATTAGCAGATATCAAAACTATTCGAGAGCACATTAACATTCCTGATGTTGTTTTTCATGCAAACGAACTTTACCATGAGTTGCGCGGACTTGATATAAACACCTTGGCCAACCAAAACCTTTTAAAATTGAGGAATAAGGAGATAAAGAAAGTAAAGAGTCATAAAAGTCGCATCTTTAACAAAATAATCAAAAAATTTATGTGATTTAATACACTTTTAGCTTAATATAGAATTCATTTATCATTTCTTCATAGGTTTTCTATCAGACGGTTAATATCTAAGTAGTCTTCAACTGTAAATTTGCTTTAGGTATAGCTTTTGACTACGTTGAATAAATTCGGATCAAAAGTTGAAGTTTCTTTTGGCTTGATTCTATCGTCACAATATTTGTAGATTTAGTACAAACTTTACAAAGCTTGAACTTTGTCTGAGTAACGCATCATGAAGTCTTTTTGTTCCTATTCAGTTTCCATCTTGACTTTCATCAGCTGATGATTATGCTCTCTGATGAGGAAAACTGTATAAACTTTTAAAGATTAATAGAACCGCTAGGCGAGTGGAGCTGAGTGGCCCAAATCAGGGAATTTACGATTGACCATTCTTATGGTTTTAATTTAGTTGTGCTTAATAAAATCCATATACTCCTTTTAAGTCTATTTGATATATTCTTAAGCCTTCAGCTGGATCGAAATGAATGAGCAGTTTGATATAAGTTAGAGCCATCCCTTCAACTCGAAGTGATTGACCTTCTTGTCGCTGATACTTTTGAGCTGGCGGATCACAATTTTGTAAAATGATAACATAAACACTTATTTGGTTTAAAACTAGAATAGGAAGCTGTTGAAGTTTTTGAGGCAGCTCAGCAAAAGTTAGGCGAACATTATCTAGGTTTTCAGCTTACTTATCCCAGCTTTCTCAAGCTAACATTAAGATCCAAATGAAGTCAAATTTGTGCTTTCTTAGGATTGAAGAGATTTCTTTTAGAATTTTCCTGACAAATGACCGTTTTTGGCAGTCTACTCTTCAAAATTAAAAGCCAAAAACTATTCTCCAGTCATCCTTTTGTTTTCATTGATTCGTGTTGATTTCGTGATAAATTATCGTATCCTCTTACTTTTGATCGTTTAAGGCAGGACTAACTCATTTTTGAGGAGTTAAATTAATTCCTTCTAAGTACCAGATGGCCAAGGAGTGTTTTTTATTAAAATCTAGTACATAATTATTCCCAATGAGAAAATATCTGATTTAAAAGAGTAAAAGTTTTTGGTGAGTGCCTAAGGAGCCATGTATAATGGGGTGCCGACGTTGGTTTTACCCTTAAACCCGAATTTGGTCCTAATTGCGAATCCAAAGTCACTTATTTTCCATGTCTTTCCTAAATAAGAATGTTTTTACCTTACTTCAATATGTTAGACGGTTTGAGGTCTCTATGCAGAATCTCTTAGGAGAAAAGATATTTGTAGCCAGCATTAACTTGATTCATAATTTATATGGCTTTGGCCTATGAGATAACTCGTTCTTTTTTGATGAATTCTTATAGGGTACCTTAGGAACAATATTCCAAAACAATATAGTAGTAATTAGGAGCCTTTATCACTTCAAAAAACTTTATGATGTTCGGGTGGTTGAGTCTTTTATGCAGTGAAACCTCTGACTGCATTAACTCCATGGACGTGTCCTGAAATTCTCTCATGTCAATCTTCTTCAACGCAAAAGTTTTGTAAGGAGGCGTAGTTTGGGTAGCTTTGAATACCTCACTAGAGTAGCCATAGCCTATTCTATCCTTTTCAGGGTCATATTTGTACTGCCCGATTTCTATGAGTTTTCTCTTGGGTTAGTCGTTGCGCGCTAGCAATTCATGAGAGCGAACCTTAGAAAGCTGGGAAGACTGGCTGACAGGAATAGTCACATCTTTCTGAATATTCCACATCGTTAGTGTAGTAAAGCGATTTATTTATATAGTGGTTAGGCGTTAGGGTAGGAGCACAAAAAGGTAGTTTTTTATTAGTTTTTATTCCAACTAGCTGCTTTCTGATGCAGGCAGCTCGGCCCATAACAAGCTTTTATTTATAAATACTTTCTTCTGTCTTTACTAAAAATTAAGCTCAGCGCTATCATTTATTATCAATTGCTGAAACCAAGCTATAATGTATATAAAATCTATGGAATTTCGGAGAACACACTGTCCTCAAACTCTTTTCCTGCCCCTTGCTGCCATAACCTTTTTTCTTTGTAAAACCATATTTGCCGAAAATCCAATTCAAAAATTTTTAAACTACATCGTAAATCTATAATAATCGTAGAATGAGTTTACTCTCTTAAAAAAGGAACCTACTTCAATCAATTGATTATTAGAGCGGAAAATCTGGGCTTGATAGTTTATTTATTATCTTCTTTCGAAACTAAAAACAGGAGAGTTGTGAGAATCTACAAAGTTGTTTAAAGTTTAGAAAGAAACACTGCTGCCTATATAATTCATCTGGTGGTAAACCTTGAGAATATTTGGAAGATACGACGTGGTTCCAGTAAAAGCAATCAAAGCAGATGATCGCAGATCTTCAAGTGATTATAGGTAGCTCCATAAAAATAGTTTATTAATAGTATAAGCCATATATATCACGATGATATTCCCTAAGTAATATATTACTTATATCTTGCAAGCGTATGATCAAATCCATCGTGGAAAAGATAATGATCAAGGAGTTTAGTAAATACATCAACGGCATTTAGTACAACAAACTCACCATTGAAGTCCTTGGAGGATATTTCAGCATCGAAAACATATCTCTCAACCAGGACTTTTTCAATTCCCTCGAAACTCCCTTCCTAATCGCTTATAGTCACATCGGCAAACTAAGCATCGAAGTAATACCATTTAGACTTAGGCTCCTCTCACAAAGCTGTCTTCAGTGCCTGTCTCATGCACAATCGAGGATGTATATGTGATCGGGCAGCTAAAAAAACATGCAAAGCATCTAAACTAAATCCCTAAAGAGTAACTTCTCGCCAAATACATTCACTAAACCTTCGATCTTTTGATAAACAAGATAAAATAGGCCAACAAGGAAGAGGGTATGATGGACAAGCTGGGAAAAAAAGTTATTGATAATCTGAAGTTTCAGGTCAAAAACATACATGTACGATTTGAAGAGTCGAATCAGGCACATTCTTACAGTTTTGGAGTCTCACTTAAATCTTTGACTTTTGGAACCACTGACAAAAACTGGCAACCCATTTTCGTCGAAAGAGACAAAGTCAAAGAAGAAGAGCCTGTCTACAAAAGTATGCACATTTAAAACTTTAAAATCTACTGGCAGTCAATCGATAAAAAGCATGAGAAATAATGGCTGTTTCTCAACAAGTAGTCTGCAACTGCCAAAATATAAGCTATGAAAAGTTACGTAACTATAGATAATGACTCTATCATAAACATAAACTCTTTGATAAAATTGAAGATAAACCCCTCTTCATATGTGAATGTGCCTTTAATAGAGCTCTAGATTTCTCTTCAACCTATCGATATTAAGTTTTCAAAGCAAAAAATGGTTTAGGTTCTTGATTTTACCACATCTTGTATCAAACATAATGAAATAATGCTCAAAACTTTGTTGGAGAAAGCGAACAAAAAGATTAACTCAGACCAATAAAAAAGACTCAAACCTATATGTCATCAATTTGTTGATGAGGTAATACTCAAAGAGATGGAGAGTAAGTCAGCTAAAGGCAAAGAAAAGTAAAAACCAAAAATGGTCCCAAAATATGAAGAACTTTTCAATTTGATACCTATTGAAACTTTGTATGAATGGAGCATAACCTCAATCAAATAGATTACAAAGCAAATTAGAGAAAAGGAGATGAAAAAAGAAAAGAAGGGATGGTTCAGTAGTGCAGAAGTGTAGCTTACCAACTAATAAAAAGGCTAATTACAAAAACTTTTAGATTAGTTAGCTGAAGACAGCATTGCTGGAAAAGGCCGGCCAGCCGAATGCATAATCCTCAAACTAAAACTAAAACTACAGTCCATTTCTCTGTTCTTCTATGATTAAAATTCAAACAACAATCTCAAAACAATTGAAATCAAAATTTAGGAAATAGTTTGTAGTTTAGAGAAAAGCAAAAACAACAGCTATTTTTGCGTAGAGAATCGGATAAAACGAATGACAGCTGACCTACAAATCAAATAAGGCCCATCTTTAAAAAGGATAAAGCTGATGGAAAACATAAATGAGGGTAAAAATGAACCTCTTATTGAATTTGTCTACAGGTAAGCCGTTAAAGTAGATAAAAAGACTGAAATGACCTTTTACTCAGATATTGTGCTTCGTAAGACACTATTCACATACAAAAAAGAGTACTGGAGTATGTTTAATTCATTCTTTTCACTGCCCCAAATAGATCAGCAACTGCAAAACTAGGCAATGGGAAAGTTGGAACTGCTTAAAAAGGAAAGTTCAGATGACGAATAGTCCGTTTAAATCGAAAAGCAATATTTTATTAGCCTGAGCTTGGATAGTCCTTCTTTCATTTTACCCCTTACTGATAGCACTTGCTGGTACCTTGATTTAGGGAACATTATAATGAAGAGCTAAACAAAAAATCAATAATTTACCTACCCATTCAAACTCAGAAACCTCAATATGAGGTTTATTAATCTCAATAAGCAAGCCATTTCTTCAGAGCTTGTCGTTAAATTCGATCAGTTCTTCCCCATCATTAAAGATATCAACGTGGATGTGAATATGACTACAAATATGGCTATGCACACTGTAAACATTGATATTCAACTTCAAAAGATTTAGTTGAGTGCTACTCGCCAATAATTTATCAACTTTTTGAATGTCAAGAAATTTCTATTAGGATAATAGGCTGATCAGCTCTTTCGTATTTAAGAGCAGAAGAAAGCGAAGAAATAAATAGCCAGCAAGGCGAAATACACAACAAAGCTACTGAAAAGAAGAAAATATTTACATAGCTGGGTATAATACTAAGCATTCTTTTCGAATAACTCCATTTATCTTTATCTCAATGAAAAGTAACTTATACCTGAATGCATTATCTCTTTAAGAGGAATGAAAATAACAAAGCACATTATCGATGGTTAAAACCCCATATTTGAACTAGAATTAAAGCAAGGAGAATAAATTACTTACTTGCAGTTTCAAAATCTCAAAGAACTTTAAGCATGGTAGGTTTAAATAAACAAGGCAAAAAGAGAGCTTAAAGATATAAGTGCTCTTCTCCTTTAAGGATAGGCCTAAGTGCCAAGAAAAAAAAGAGTCAAAAATTAAGAGTTTATTAATGTGAATCTAAATCTAAAGGAATTAACATGGAATTACTTGAACTAAAAAGGTTAATCCTTCTTGAAAATATAGCTAAATAACTTAAATTTTAAGGCTGTTTAGAAATAATAAAAAGTAAGCACCTTGTTCCGGGTATCTAAGATCGGTATTTACGATAAGGTGTTCGAATACAGTAACAAAAAGTACCAGCATCTTTTCAAAAGTTAGAATCTTTCTTGGGAAATATAGAAGGTAAAGTAAAAAATCACTAAAATCACTACTGTCTTAGTCCACGTAAAGATAGAATTTCTTGATATAAATTGGAAACCGGATGTACTCTTGGTAATCATCCAAAACTATAAAGAGTTCATGGACATTAAACCTATTTCTGAAAATAGAGGTAAAAGTAAACAACAAATTCTTTAAGAAATCAGCAAAGACAAAGCCTTTTACAAGTTTATTACTGAATATGACCAAATTGCAGCTGGAAAATCAATAAAGTAGGAAAGGGAGCAATACCTTCAAATGAAGGCAAAAAAAGACTAAATTTATCTTAACTTTCAAACTTAAATAAGCAGCCTCAAAATCGCATTTATCCATCGTCAAAGCCACATGCCTATGTATTCCCTCAATTGCTAAACGTTATCTACTAATGTAATTTTAGCGGAGAGTCAAAAATTTGTAGATGGATCAATAAATTCACTGCAAATATTTGAGATTTCAGGCTATCCTCAAAAGAGATATGACATCAATAAAGACTATGAACCCTTTTGTCTGATAAGTAAACAGAATTCTGCTTAACATCTTAATACTCTTACCTTCAAGTATAGCGCTTTTGAGCCTTAATAAATTCCAAATATAGAAAGAGTTAATAGCTTCTTGTATTTGAATTTCTCACCTCTTACTATCAACTATTTTCAAGAAATTTTCATGAGATTCATTGACTATGTTCAAATTCAAATATTATTGCTTCTCAACAAACCTGAAATGATTACGGTCAATTAAGATATATTGAAGCAGTTGTTACAAAACTAAAGCCGCTTGATATAAAAGCCCAAAAATTTTCCTGACGATACTTTCTAAGAAGTAGTTAAAAGTTACTTCAATCCATACTTTATGGATCTCTACATAGTGCTAGATAAACCTTAAGTGATACTATCTCCTTCAAAAGGTAATCAATAATATTTTTCTGCTAATCTAGCAAAGGTAGTAGTCACAAATAGGCAATTAAAATAAAGCAGAAGGTTCAACAATGCCAGGTTGGGTTTTAAAGGCTCACTATATGAGGATTAAATGATTATAAAAGGTACAAATATCACCCTCTTTACTATCAATAATGGCAAAAGAATGAATTTGATCGAGAAAACTTTCAATTGTGATGTTTTTGTCAATAGGCTTCTCTTTTAAGAAGAAATCAATGAGATAAGTTCTGATATTTAGCGCTATGATAGGTCTATAAAGATAAATAACTGCATTGAGGCCATAAGAATTCCTTAGCTTTCAAAGGTCATTTATTAAAACTTAGTCAGATTGCCCAACTTCAACTTGAATTTTTAAGATAGCCAGAATTAGCTCTTTATACACAACTATAGAATCACAAAGATACTTTCTCCCCGCCCCATAGAATATGTACTGACAATTACGGAAGTTTCTGCTACTGCCCAACATTCAATAGATAGCTCAATTTCTCAGGAACTCAAGCTTCTAAAAGCTACTATATAAAACTTTCAATTATCTTTTAAAAGAGACGAAAAACTGAATTCTCTTGTATAGATAAGTGTGTAATCTGCGTTAGCGAACATCTACTAGTATGCTGATTTTTAAGGTGAACCAAAATAAAAAATATTGGGAAGAATCGCGCAACAAAAAAAGAAACAAAACGGCTGTATTTTTATTATCAAGCTACCTAATAATGGCACCATAGATATTCAAGCTATTATATAAGAATGTTAACTTTTTCCAGATCTCGGAATAGTGCCTTTGATTGCTGACTGGGTCCAACTCTAATAATCAGTTTTTCCTATGAGTTCATAGAAAAATACATTCATACACTTACTCTTGAGTGCTCCTGCTGTTGTGGTCAACCTATAGAGCTACGGCTAAAATGCAAATTTAAAGACGAAAGGTTAACTGATTCTCGATGTAACTCGCTTTGACGGATATTCTGAACATTTTTTGAGGGAAGGCTACGCCAGCAAAAGAATCAAACCTTAATACCTATAATCCTTAAAGGAGTTTATGTCAATAAAATTGAGTCTTGGCTTCTAATTCTTTAGCAGATACAAGAACAAAGATAGGAAACTGATATAAAACTCAAAAATTGAGTTCAGAGAACAAAACTTTTTCAAAATTAGAAATAACTAGTTCAAAAAAACAGCCCTTCGAAAGCTAATGATGTCTAGCCTTAGCGGATCGATTTCTATTGATGATATTCTGATGTTCAAAGGCATAGCAGAAGTTGTCAAGAATAGTAAATTTTACTAAAAAAGATGCAAGTAGCTTTTACAATCATAGTTCTCAAAATCCAAACTTCAGAATGAAGCCTCCATTTATAAAGATATCTTCAGAGAAGAGACTTTACTCTAAGAAATGGTTTTCAAAGTGTAATCAATCAAGCTGTACATTATCTCCAGCCAAAATAAAGAGTACATCCCCATATTCAAAATCTTTTTGAGTAGGTGTGAGATAAATGAGTATGTGAATATGTCAAACCAAGTCTTTTCTGGTGACTTCGGATTTGAACTTAACTACTTCAATGATAAAATATTCAGGTGGGAGCCCCTCATTTAGCCCATATTATTCAAAGCCAACCTCATGAATAACAATGAAACTCAATGTTTCATTGAGTTTGACGCTAGCAACTAAATCTATGTGAATCTTTCCAAATAAAACGCAATCAGCATCAAAAAGTTTCTGAAGCTAATCGAGTAGAAGTTTTAACTTCAAAAGAAAGGGAAGTTTGTATTAGATTAGGCTTGCTAATTTGTTTCTCGCTATGCAATCAAAAATTTAGTAGGCTATCCAATCGAAATATTTAACACCGAAAACGTTTCTCAGTATGTTTTAATGCACGATTAAACGATAAACTACAACTCAAAAACCATTATGGATTCCTTTTTCTAAGAGAATAAGATACATGAAACTATCTCCTTTGTTATTTTGCATCCTAAGCAAGCCTTTTTGAAAATTCAGGGAATTGCACTTTAAAGTCATAAATCATTCGATATCGACCTATATACAGCTAAGGGAGTGAAAATGCCCTATTCTTTGGGACTTTATCTTTAGAATTAAGTCCAAGGATGCAAAAAAATTCTCACGATTCGTTCTAAAAAATGTATTACAGACTATTCTTCTAACAGCCTAATAAAAAAGTACTATCCTTTTGACAACGAATAATATGTAGCACTAGCCGAAAACCAGCACAAAGGATTTAAAGCTAGCTTCTTCAAGAAGCTTCAAAGCTAAAGATTTCTTTATAATGGATACAATGGCAATCTAATCATCAGAAAGATATATTTAGTATACAACTACACTATGATTCCTCTCAAGGTTTCAAGTTATGTAGTTATTCCAGGCTAATTTGTCGGAATAAATGAATCTCTCACCATTTAAGAGTTACCTTATGAGTAATCATACCTAAAAGTGGTGTTCAATTAAAGAAAGGCTGAATATTACATCTACAGCATTTGCTATCTTATAGATTACTCCAACTTAAATTTCTTCTTTGATACTTAAGAAGAAAACAAAAAACCTTATAGCTATAGGTTTAGCTAGAAAGGAAGAGATGCGACGATCTATCTCTTACCAGATATAAATACCTCTTTTACAGTTCAAGCAGGAACACACTCATCCGCTCAGAAGCTGTTAGGCAAGCTTACTCGCGAGTTATTCTCACTTGCTGTAGGAAATGAAATATTTATGTATTCTTGCTACGGAAGACTTTAAAGCTTTTGCCAAAATAACATTAAAGACTTCAAGAAAGTGATTTAAATTACTTGCAACTACACCATTTGCAACGATACACCATTCAAGATCACTTACAACCAGGAAGGATTTAAAGAAAAACAAATCGTCTTAGAACCCTTCTCCAATAGTCCTTTTAAATGGTTTCATAGATATGTGAAACAATTTATTGATGTTTCTATCATTGAATAAGGATAAAATTGGAATACTTGCAGAGGTTTGCCAATTAATGCTGAGACCTAAACTTTTGTCATCAGAAGTAATAAATATGAGGGCAAATTTAGGATCTTAGGTATTTAATTGGAGTAAACTAACAACATTACTTTCATCCATATAGTGGATGCCTCAAAAAAGATTGAAGTCATGAATGCCATCCCTCACTCAACTCTAACTCTTTACCAGACCGTAATATTTTAAAACAATAACGTTCCTGTTAATGATCCAAGCAACTATTTCTACCAACTCAAATACAACTCACGCAGAAACTTTGGCTATGAACTTCCCAGGCATTCCCATACCATCACGGTTCAGATCTAGCTCGACAACTAGTTCTACAAATGGAGATGCCCGGCATTCTCTATTGAAGATATTGAAGACAATTTGATAGAAAACGAGCTTGATTAAAAAGTAAAGGGGAAATAGTTTCATCAAAAAATTATCATTTCTTTGGAATTCATAAATAACACAAAAATCGTCAAATTCACATTGAAAAAGCACGATATCTTCAAAAAAGCTTTGTAATTTAGGATGACTTGTAGACTGAAAACGATTTCTCTAAGTCTAATCGGCTTCCATGAATAAATGAGGAAAGAAATAATAAACGCTTGTATTGAAGGAGTGATTATAAATTACCACTAAACTCAAAAATACAAAGAAACCAGTGTTTCGGTCAAATCTCTCAGAATTGAGAACACTCTGAAAGCAGAGCCTTACTTTATTTCTCTCCTTAGGCAAGCCAGCTAATAGACTAATAAATCAGCTCTCCAATTTGCACTAAAAAAATCGAGCACCAATCCTAGACTTGTTTACTATGTTGGCTTCTCCATGTTAAGCTCAATTGTTTCTGTGACTTCTGAGGAACTCCAAATTTTATAAGAAAACATTACGGGCATTCTTCTAAGTCTTAACCAAAAGTCAGATACCAATTACAATATCAATCTTTTAGAGATCTTCACACCAAAAGCAAATAGAAGTGATTAGCGAATCTATTTTGCTGAAGCCTAGCTGCATCCTTTAAGGCTCATAATGACATATAAGCATGTTAACAATTGGGGAGGAGTTTTGCTCAAAGCACTCTCTATAAACTAATGTAAGATTAAAGTTGATGGCAAAAAGATTACCAATTTCGTTTCTCCCAACCTTTTGGACTTTTTTAGCAACGTTGGCGGACATTTCAAAGAAGGACTATCAAACGAAATATTCTCGATGATCGGAAGTTTAGCGATTTTAGGTAGTCCTCTAAATCTTGCATCTAAAATAGGCTGTGGATTTCAGAACTTAATTACTTTGCCTGCGGACGGATTTGAAGATGAAGGAGTTTTAGGAGTAGGCAAAGGTTTGGCCCTAGGCGCTGGTTCACTGGTCTCGAATACTGTTGAAGGTGCCTTTGGTAGTGTTGAATCAATCACTGGTACAATAGGTAACGGCATATCTGGCCTCGCAAGCTACGACTAAGATTTCAACAAGCGAAGGCAATAGATAAAAAATTAACGAGTTCAGCATGTTGGAGAGGGCTTGTTGAGTGGAGGCAAAAGCATATTTAATGGGCTGTTTACTGGAATCACTGGGCTTGTTACCGAACCCTTCAAAGGGGCTTAAAAGTAAGGTTTAGGTGGGTTTTTAAAAGGTGGATTTAAAGGTCTAACAGGTTTGATAGTCAAACCTGTTTCTGGTGTGATAGATGCCACTTCAAAAACAGCTGAGGGCATTAAAAACACAACAAAGGTGTTCAGTAAGTAGACAAAGTAACTTCGTACCAGAAAATACAATCCACGCCCTTTTTATAGCTACTAACGAGAAATCAGGAACTATGATAAAAATTTAGCCAAATGGAATCAGCATTTGAGTCTGTACTCACCTCGCTATGAAAATCTTAGCTGGTCCGGCATCTTCTAGCTCGGCAGCGGCGACATCCTGATACGTAATTTGTCGATAACGTAGTAACATATGAGTATATTCTGGTGATAAGGAAAGGGTAATTCGATATCCAAAAGTAAATCTTATCATCTGACATCCAAGCAGTGGGTCGATAGGGTGACAAACTTTGGTTTTCGGTTTGCACGTAAGAGAAGCAAAAGATTAAGATAAGTGTAGATCCGATCAAAAGAGAAGAATGCTTTGCAGAGTTGAAGAGAGTATACAGCTTTTACCAAAAGAACTATTAAATCGGTGTATAGAATCCGAAAACCAATAGGTGATACTCTTAAAATTTATTGCTACCTATATCTATTGGAAAGAGTGCCTAAATTTAAACTTTATTGTGTTGCACTTTATCGAGATAGAATAATTTATCCGGATTGTTTTAATACTAGTTTTCACTGTAAACTATCTAATGTTTTCAAAGAAGATAAGAGCTTAGGCAGGATCAGAGATCTAAGGAAAACCAAAATTATTAATTATTCAATAGATCTAACATAATCAATTAGAGCTATATTCTGACGATGAATGATTATTGCTGAGATAGATTATATTTGACATG
>Ga0316217_10003041_pt1 | contig 19546 bp, 11 predicted proteins | sample 1anoAmetaG_FD_203633 | JGI IMG/M metagenome (GOLD analysis project Ga0316217, IMG submission 203633) | Freshwater microbial communities from Trout Bog Lake, Wisconsin, USA - 1anoA | ecosystem: Environmental > Aquatic > Freshwater > Lake > Hypolimnion/Profundal zone | place: USA: Wisconsin...
GACTCATTTTATCAGCCAACGACCCGCGCGCAGGGAACCTGGACTATAGGGCGGTATGGACAGCCCATTAAAGGGTTGGGCAGGGTGGGTGATTGGATTTCGCAATTCTGAAATCATCCGAGGGAAAGGTGAACTGCATCTGCTTCCAGACCGCTGGTGCGCTTCTGGATTTCATTTTTCAAGGAGAGGGCTGAAGCCCGCGAACCGCCGCGCGTTACTTTTTCCCGGCTTCGCTTCGGTACTTACTTGGATGGGGGATGAACTGAACAAATGACTGAACGTTATGAAAACCTTCCTGAACCAATCCTGTTTGATGATCGGCTTGCTGGCGCTGATCCCGACCACCCGGGCCGCCAGCGTGCTCCAGTTTCCGATTAGTACGTGCATGGTCACCGAGGGCGCCTGGTCGCTGGAGGTGCCGGTCCAGCGCGCCAACGACCTCGATACCGTGGTCACCGTGGTCGTTTCGACTGTCCCGGGAACGGCGACCCCGGGAGTGGATTACACTTCCATTGCGACGAACCTCACCTTCCAGGCCGGCCAAACCAATGGGACCGCGCGCCTACCCATCCTCAAACACGGTCGCGTGGGCCCCGCCACCAGTTTCCAAGTGCGGCTCAGCGGGCCGACCGGGGGAGCCGTGCTCGGATCTGTCACGAACTTGACCGTTAACATCTGGAACGGGAACACGGGGCTACATTTTTATCCTGCGCCCCTTTCGGTCAACGAGGATGCCGGCGAGGTGAGTGTTCGAGTGGCCCGCGGGGATGACGGGGACGGCGAGGTGAGTGTGGATTACGCCACCAGAGATGGGACGGCCAAAGCGGGCCAGGACTACACCGCCACCAGCGGCACCCTGGTGTTTGAACCCGGCGAGGTCATGAAATTGTTCACGGTGCCGATCCTCAACGACGCCCTCCCCGAGCCTTCCAGAGTTTTTAGCGTGATCCTCAGCAACGCCACCGGCGGCGCGGTGTTGGGTTCGCCCTCCGTAGCCGGCATGACCATCACGGACACGGACCGAGTCTTGCGGTTGGACGCCACAAACTACCCCGCGCGGAGAGAAGCTCAGTTTGTCCAGTTTGCGATAACCCAGGGAGAAAACCACTCAGCGGCTACCGTTGATTTCAAGACCCTCGATGGCACCGCCAAAGCCGGGCTGGATTACGCCGGGGTGACCAATACGGTTCCGTTCGAGTCGGGTGACCGCTTGCAGTGGGTAAGGGTTCCGCTCCTCAAGGATCCCGTGAATGGCTCCAGCACTACCTTCCATGTCATGCTGGTCAACCCCACCGGGGGCGCCGTTTTGGGAACTCAACGCGATGCGGTCGTTACCCTCACGGACCACGCTCCGGGCGTTGGCTTCACTACGAACACCTTCTGGGCTTGGGAGAGCGCGGGTTCGGCGAACGTCACCGTGGTTCGGGACAGCGACGACCTCGCGAGTACATTAACCGTGGCTTATCGAACGAGCAATGGCACAGCCCTGGCGGGCCGGGACTACCAGGCCGTTTCCAACACGTTTGAATTCGGGGCCAACGAGACCCTTAAAGCGATCACGGTTCCCCTCCTGGAAAACCCTGGGGCAAAGGGACAGAAGACTTTCTTCGTCACGTTGAGCTACGTCTCGGCTGGGGTTCCCTTGCGCCTCGCGACCACGCAGGTCAAGATCCCCCACCCGCAAGGCTACTACCCCATACTACCGTGGATCAACGCCCAGCCGAAGTTGCGGCAAGAAGGCGGCGTGAACCTCCTGACTTGGGAGGGCGACGGTGTACTGCAGCGCGCCGGCCAGGTGACCGGGCCGTGGGAGGACCTGCCCGGGGCGGCGAGCCCTTACGCGACCGTGCCAAACTCGCCCGGGGGTTTTTACCGCATTCGGCATTCGCGGCCCGCGGAGGTTTATGTGCCTTCCGGCTATGACGGGCGGACACCGTTGCCTTTAATCGTGGTGTTGCACGCCATGGGTTCTGCCTCCGATTTTCCCGATGCGGTCGCCACGGTGCGCGATGCCTTCCCGCTTGCGCCTCTGGCCGAGTCCCGAGGATTCCTCCTGTGCTACCCGAGCGGAACCATCGACGCCGCGGGGAATTGGTGGTGGAACGGCACCGACGTCCTGAACTTATATGGATCGACCGTGGATGATTCGGGCTATCTGCGCGGAGTCATCGAGGAAATCGCGCGTCAATTCGCGGTTGATCCCAAGCGCATTTACGTTACCGGGTATTCGAATGGGGGCAACATGTGCCACCGCCTCGCCTGCGACCATGCCGATGTGATCGCCGCCATCGCCCCCATGAGCGGGGCGGGGATCTACTATGATCCCAGCGCTTGTCACCCCACCCAACCCGTGAACGTGCTGCAGATGGTAGGCACTCTCGACGCGTACCTAGGGGGGACCTTCACCGGCGTGCCCGTGGTCGGCGAGTCACCTGGCGCGACCAGAACCGTCCAGATTTGGGCGGCTCTAAACGGCTGCCAGGATCCGGTGGTCGAAGTCGTGCCTTCGCTGGACGTGACCCAGGAGGTGACGGGACTCGACACCACCGTGCTGCGCTACACGCAATGCCCACCTGGCGGATCGGTCGAACTGTGGACCGTCAACGGCGGCGACCATTACCTCTTTTGGCAGGTCCTTTCGCCACACTTTCTTGAGTATCTCGTGGATTGGCTCCTGGCGCATCCTAAACCGTGAGCGCCCTAGGCTTTCATCATCGCACTCGGCAGGCAGCCCGACCTTTACGGTTGAGCCGCGAGCCGCCGCCTGCGCCACAAGGCTGCTGCCGCTACTCTGGCTGCTGGCGCTGCCTACCGTGGCGCAAGCCCAATTCAATTACGGCCCAATTCAATGGCGAGACCAATAACGGCGCGATCACCGCCACGGGCTACACCGGTCCTGGCGGGGCGGTGACCATCCCCCAGCACGACCATCGACCTGCTGGTCATAAGCATCGGGGACTTTGCGAACGCATTTTCTAGCAGTGGCTAGTGATGGGCGAACCACTCGCCCATAGAAACCAAAAACATAAGCGGTAAATGACCGACGAAACCATGAGTTAGGATCACACATTATGAAAACTAGGATTGTTTATTCAAATCGCGCCGGACTCTGGTTCGGCACAGGATGCACGATGAAACCCAATAGTCTTGTCCAGCGGCTGGCCGGGAGTGTGCCGGGGATCCTGCTCTGGCTGGCCGTCCTGCCTGTGGCCACCCTGGGCCAGGCAAATTATTCCACTCCTTACACCTTCATCACCCTGGCCGGAAAGGCGGGCGCCGCTGGCAGCGCCGACGGGACGAACAGCAGCGCGCGCTTTGATAGTCCTGACGGGGTGGCGGTGGACAGCGCGGGTAACTTGTATGTGGCGGACGGCAACAATAACACCATCCGCAGGGTGACGCCCGCGGGTGTGGTGACGACCCTGGCCGGATCGGCGGGCATGCCTGGCAGCACGGATGGGACGAACAGCGACGCGCGGTTTGCTTTTCCCGCGGGCGTGCTGGCGGTTGACGGCGTGGGTAACGTGTATGTGACGGACTGTGGCAACAACACAGTCCGCAAACTGACCCCAGTCGGAACGGATTGGGTGGTGACGACCCTGGCCGGACGCGCCGGTGTTAGTGGCGGCGTGGACGGGACGAACAGCGCCGCGCGCTTCAATGGTCCCTTTGGGGTTGCGGCGGACAGCACGGGCAACCTCTATGTGGGGGACGGCAACAATAACACCATCCGCAAACTGACCCCGGTCGGGACGAATTGGGTGGTCACGACCCTGGCCGGACGGGCCGGGAATGCTAGCAGTGCGGACGGGACTAACAGCGCCGCACGCTTTAATGGTCCTCTTAACCCGGCGGTGGACAGCGCGGGTAGCTTGTATGTGGCGGACTATTCCAATGACACCATTCGGAAAGTGACCCCGGTTGGGACGAACTGGGTGGTAACGACGCTGGCAGGCGTCGCGGGTAGTGATGGGAATGCCGACGGGACGAACAGCGAGGCGCGCTTCTTCTGGCCGTTCACCGCGGCGGTGGACAGCGCGGGTAACTTGTATGTGGCGGACTATTCCAACGACACCATTCGGAAAGTGACCCCGGTTGGCACGAACTGGGTGGTAACGACGCTGGCAGGCCTGACGGAGAATCATGGCAGTGCCGATTGGACGGGCAGCGCCGCGCGGTTTAGTGGACCTGGTGAAATAGCGTTGGACAGCGCGGGCAACCTCTATGTGACCGACTATAACAACAACACCATCCGCAAAGGATTTCCCGCCAACGCCGTACCGGCGCCGATGTTACAGGCCCCGAGCCTGAGTGCCAGCCGCTTCGGTTTTGAAATTATCGGTGTTCCCGGCCTAGCGGTAAACATCGAGTCTTCGACCAATCTCTCCCAGTGGCAGGTGTTCGGCCCTATTCTCACCCTCGTGGGCGGGTCGAATACATTTGTCAATCCCACTCCATCCCAGGGCGCCCAGTTCTACCGTGCCCACGTGCGCTAACCACTCTTAAGTTCGGCCGGGGTTAATGGCCACGGGGCGTTTCCGAAAACGGCCAGGGCGCTTTGGGCGCGCGTACTGGCGTTATGGCAGCCAGGGTTAGATGGCCAGTCGCGGCGGATCGCTCTGGGGTCCGCATACACGGCTTGGTCCTATTGGGTTGACGTCAACGCCGGCCGGGATGGCAGCCTGACCTTCACGGGCAGCGAACCGAACCGCCCAGCGGAGATTTACTATGCGCCCAGTTGCAGCGCGCCGTTTCGACGCCTGACGGACTTCAACCACGAGCTCGCGGCGCTCGAATAGGGTCCAGTCGAGACGCCGCAGTGGGCGGGACCGGACGGCTTCCGCGAGGATGGCGTCATGGTGTATTCTCCCGGTTACCCCCTGGAACGTACGCGACCAACGCGAGGACCCCAACGCTCATCCTGCGCCGCCAGATTCGCTTGCTCCGCCCGGACGCGCCAGCCATGATGTCGCCATGCGCAACTTAGCTTTGCTCTCTCTTTCGTGCGCCGTGCTCGGCGCCGCCATCGCCTCGGCGCCGGGGGCTGAAACCCAAGCTCTTCCCCGGCTCAAGGTGCTGATCGTGGACGGCCAAAACAATCACGGGTGGCAGAAGACGACCCCCATCCTCAAGGCCGCCCTGGAGAGCGCCGGCCTGTTCGTGGTGGACGTCGCCACCAGCCCGGCCGCCGGCCAGAACCTGGCGGGATTCAAACCCGACTTCGCCAAATACCGCGCCATCGTCTCGAACTATAATGGCGAGGATTGGCCCGAGCCCACCCGGCGCGCCTTCGAGACTTACGTGAAAAACGGCGGCGGCTTCGTGTCGGTTCACGCCGCGGACAACGCGTTCCCCAAATGGGCCGAGTACAACCGGATGATCGCCGTGGGCGGCTGGGGCAATCGCAACGACCAAAGCGGGCCAATGCTCCGCTGGCGCGACGGCCAGGTGGTCCGGGATGTCCACGGCGGCGCGGGCACCCACGGCCAGTTCTTCTCTTTCGTGGTCGAGACCCGGGATGCCAGGCATCCCATCACCAAGGGTTTGCCCGAAAAATGGCTGCACGCCCGCGACGAGCTCTACTCCACCCTGTGCGGGCCGGCTGAAAACGTGACCGTCCTGGCCACGGCCCAGTCGGATGTGACCCACGAGCATGAGCCGATGTTGATGGCGATCCGCTACGGCCAGGGACGGGTATTCCACACGACGCTGGGCCACAGCGAAGAATCCATGCGGGATGTTGGTTTCGTCGTGACCCTCAACCGCGGGACCGAATGGGTCGCCACCGGCCGGGTCACCCAGAAAGTCCCGGACAATTTCCCGACCGCCGACAAGTTAAGCCCCTGGTCAGCCCCGGGCGCGCAATAGCGCGGCCGCGCGTTGGGCATTAACGGGGAATCCGGCTAAAAGGAGGCGCCGGTGGTCGCCTCCAGGCAATCCACGGGGACGCGGCCGGCTTTCACCGCCAGCACGACCGCGTGGAATGTGTCCGGCAGATCCGCTTGAGACCAGACGGGCTGGGAGTTGACCTCCTGGTCCGCGTGGAGATCGAGCGTCGCCACGACCCGGCCGTCCACTCGCAGTTCCGCGCTTCCATAATTGGGACCGCGAGGCGACCACAGCCGCAGGCCGCCGCCCGCGATATTCCACTTGGCCCGAGCCTCGGGCAATTTCGACACTACGCCGGAGGAATAACGAAAACTCCCCTCGCGGCTCTCCGTCCAATCCGCCGGCGATTCCCCGGCGCCGAGCAGGGCTTCGGTCCAGAGATAGCTCCAACAGGCGGGTTTCGACTTGCCCGCAATGCGAAAACGCTCAACGAAAGCATGGCTATCCTCGTCCAGCCGTAATCCCAGCGCGCCGGCCAGGCCGGGGCTTTCACCGGACGGAGGCCGGCCCGCCCAAAGCGCCCGTCCATCCACCGCGAGGGCCAGCCGGCCCTCCTGGCGTTGGACCCGGAGGGTTCGCCGCGGCCGCTGATCGAGCGGACCCGACGCCAGCATCTCCCCCTGCCCTGCCGCCGTCTGCCGGAGCAGGCGCCATTGCCCCGAGGCCAATTCCAGGGCGAGATAGCGAGTGTTCATCAACGGATGCAGGGTGGCGTCGGAGGCGGGCGCGCTGGGGCCCAGGGGCGCCGCGTAGTCCAGCAGCAACCGGCAAGCGCCGCGCAAGCGCAGCTCCGCATCGAGCGTAAAGTCGTCGTAAGCCCGCCGCAACAAAGTGAGCGAAGGTCCCTGGTGTCCGCTCAGGACAAAGCCGCGCTTGCGCAACGGCGTCTTCCAGGGGCGCTGGGCGAGGTTGATGGTGCCGCGTCCCGCCGCGTCGCGACTGGGAAACATCGCCTGCAACGCGCCCCGCGCATCGACGCAACCGGAAAAGGTCTGCCCCCAGATCCCGAAATGCTCCGCCTCGCAGTCCTCGGCATGCCACACGGAGCCGCACTGGAATAAGGTCCAGGCCCCGGGCTCATCGGCGCGCTCCAGCGGGGCGCGAAACACCGCGTTGAAATCGCGGTTAAGGGCCACCGACGTAGCCGGCGCGTAAACAAACCCCTCGCGCTGAAACGCCGGGAAGAACTCGAGCAAGGGAGGGTGGAAGTAGTCCCCCTCCACCTGGCGTACCAAACGCCGCTCCGAATACGGGCCCGCGGGCTGCGGCGCCGTCATGGCGAACAACGCCCAACTGCTCGGCGCGTGATCCATCATGCCGAGGATGAGCCAATCGTCCTTGCGGCGCAGCAGGGTGGCGGCGTAGGTTCGCTGATAGCGCCCCCCCAACTTGGACAGTTTGGAATTACGCGTGATCGGCTGCGGGGCGCGGCGCCAGGGACCTTCCGGTTGCTCAGCCCAGGCGTAAGCCAGTCCCCCTTCGGCGTTGAAATCAGGCTCGCCCCAATCATAGACCATGTGATAACGGCCCTCAGCATAGACCACGCTCACATCGGGCGTATGACCGCCGTGGTCGAAAAGTTGCGGATCGCCGCGCAAGACGACGCCCAGGTTGGTCCAACTGAGGCCGTGGTCGACGGATCGATAAAGCAGACAGCGGCTGGGCGGCGTCATATAGCCCCGGCCATACTCGCCCACAAAGACATACCAACGCCCGCTGATCGGGTCGGCGAACAGAAACCCATTGACCGGCCACTCGAACGGCGGGGTCCCGCGATGAATCGGATTGCCCGGCAACCGTTCGAAAGCATCAAAGGAAGGATCGCCATAGACCGGGTGCCGCAACCAATCGTCGGCGCGCCGCCCTTCGGCGAAATCCACGGTTTCCGCCCTTGCCGCCGCCGAGAGCAGAATGGCGACGCCAACCGCAGCCCAACCGGTCGCCAGCTTCCAAGCCCGGCGAGTCCAGCGCGCGGGGACGAAGGTGATAAAGTGAAGTCTTGGCGCGGGCGGAGGCGTCACATACCCCCCAATGCCGCGGACCGGGGGCCGCGGCCGAACGGGGCCAGGAGTTGGGCGGCGCCATCGGCCATGAGCTCCAGGTCGGTGGCGGTCATGAAGAACTGAAATCCCTGTTGCTCAAATCGGCGGATGTCGTCCGGCGTCCGCGCCGGGCGCCCCAGAGCTTTGCCGTGGAGCTTCCCCGCCGCGGCGATGCGCGCGACGGCTTCGTCCAGTCGGGGCTCGTTCTGCCGGCCGCGCAGGCCCAGCGAGAACGAGAGGTCGCTCGTGCCGATGAAGAGCACGTCGATGCCCGGGGTCGCTGCGATCTCGTCGATGTGCGACAGCGCGGTGGCGTCCTCCACGACGGCCACCACCAGGACATTCTCATCGGCGAAATCGTAATAATCGGCCGGCTCGGACCAGCGGAACTGGGCCAGGGTGGCGCCCGAACCGCGCAAGCCACGCGGCGGATACCGGCAGGCGGCCACGGCCTGCCGCGCCAATTGGGGCGTGCTGGTGAACGGGAAAATCACCCCCAGCACCCCGGCGTCCAGGAGGCGTTTGGCGGTCCACAGTTCATTGACCGGCGGGCGGGCGAACGGAACCGCCCCCAGCCCGCGCGTGGCCAGCACGATGTTGCGCACCGTCTCCAGGCTCAGCGGGGTATGTTCCATCTCCATCCACAGGAAATCAAAGCCCAGGCTCGCGGCCTGGGCCGCCGCTTCGACGCTGTTCACGCTGATGACCACGCCGATGACGGACTCGCCCTTTTTCAGTTTGGTTTTGACGGGGTTGGACCACGCCGCGGCGGCGGGGGTGGTTTTCTTCGATGGCATAGGCTTTAGAATGTGTTTCGTGTTTGATTGATTTATGGCGCGGAGGAAGCCGGCTCTTTAATCAGCCACACTTCCGAAACCTGGCAATTACGGCCGTTCCCGCCCAGGCCGGGTTCCCCATACCAATTGAGGGTCAGCTCGCCCTTGGCGGCGGCCCCCGGTGGAAGCTCAAATTCCAGCGGCCGGAAAGGAACGGGTTTGGGGATGTAACCATGAATGGGGACGTCGTCGTTGATGGCCAGGCGGAGCTTCCGCTTCGGATTGTCGCCGCCATAGATCACGCGCAATTTGTAGCGCCCCTGGGGATCCAGGCCGGCGTAATGCATCCGCAGGGGCTCATCGTAAAGGCTCTCGACATGGTCCATCCACGAGATCCGCCGCGCGATGCCGGCCGTCTCGTCCGGCTCGTCCACCACCAGGTCTTCCTCGAAATCGGCGCGAGAGGAGGCGAACCGGCCCGGGTCCTGGTCGAAGCTGAGCCCCGGAACCCAATGCGGTTGCCGGGCGGGGTTCCCCAAGTCATCGTAGAACCCGCCCGGGCCGGGATCGGTCCATTGCACGATCTCCTGGAGGGCCTTGAGCCGATCCGGTTCCTGGGGGAGCTTGCGGATGGCCCGGAAGCGCTCCTTGAGCCAGGCCCGGTTGTTGAGCGGGTAATCGAGGGTGTCCAGGCTGGCCCCGCGATCCACGGCGATAGCCTGGTAATACTTGACGCTCAATTGCATGCCAATGCTCTGGAAAAGCGCTTCGCCCAACTGGAGAATGCGCTCGCGCCAATCGGCGTTGACGCGCTCCGTCATCGCCCGATTCAGCATCGCTTCGGCGCCATTCATCGCCATCGGCGCGCCGATATCCGGGGCCGCCCGCAGTCGCTCCATGGCTCTCGACTCGAGCTCGGTCTCCCAAATCAACCGATGCCGGATGTAGGCGTCGTAATAGGCGCGGAACAAGGCCTGTTGAAAACGCCAGTTCTTCAAGTCGGCGGGCGAGGCCGCGCGCTCCAGGTCCTGGAACTGGGCGAGCGTGGTCTCGACCCCTTGGTTGGCAAGCAGCGGACCTTTCCAGTTGCGTTCCAGGCTCAACAGACCCTGGGCGAAAGCATCGGTGTAGCGTTCCCCGATGAAATAGCGGCTGAATTGACGGAGGATATCGATGACCGGCGTCTCGGGGTCCCAACCCAGGGCGCTCCACACCATCTTGTTCACGTCGTCATTGCATCCCTCCGAGTAGCTAAGGAAACCGATGGTAGAGGGTTGGGTTTGCTTGAAGATCGTCGCCTCGCCCTCCGGCCGGGGATTGATGCACTCGCGCGCCTCCGTGAGGGCGTAGGCGACATCCCAATCCGGCACCGGGTACTGGCATTGCCGGGAATGGGTGATATCGGGGTAGTGGCGGATGGGGTAGCGCGCGGGAACGAGTTCGCGCAACCGGGCCGCGCTGACGCGGACCTGCGGGCCAAAGACCACCCCGCTCAGCCAATCGGGCGAGTCGCGTTTGAGGATCTCGATGAATTCATCCAGCCATTGCTGGTTGAAACCCTGCGGCGACATCCACATCTGGGCCTTGGGGTGATAGCGATGGAGGTTCTCGGTTTGTTTGGCCAGCAAGGCCATCATAACTTTGGGCGCGGTATGACCGGGATCGCCGCCGGGAACGAATACGGCATCGACGCGGCTCAAGGCGGCGAACACCTCGCCCCATTCGCGCAGGGCGGACTCGACGGTTTTGGGGTCCGCGTAATCTTTTTCCATGGCTGGGTACCAGACCCAAACATCGAGACCATAGGCATCGGCCACGCGCGACATGCCGCGCATCATGTCCATCTGGGAGCGGGGGAAATGCGGGCTGTCCGGATCGTCATCGGAGCGAGGCGGGATGAGTTCGATGGCGTTGCAGCCAAACACCGCCAGGTCGCGAAAGTACTGTTCCCACACGGGAAGATCCCAGGCGTCATAGGAGTTGCACTTGGGCCGGTAGCCCAATTGGTGTCCGCGCAGCGCGTAACGCGGCGCGGTGGCCACCGCCAAATCACTGGCCGCGCTCACTCGCCCGCGACTCATGCGAAGCTCGCGGAGCAACCGCCCGGCGCCAAACAGCAGGCCGCGCGAATCGTTGCCCAGGATGAAAACCGCCGCGCTTTGCGCGTTGGTTCGGACGGACAACCGGAAGCCCTCAGCGCCTTTGCACTCCGGCAGGGCCTTCAGTTCGGTGGCGTAAGCGCCGGCAAAAGCCTCCAGCCCGGAGGCCAATCCAGCGGCGATGACGGGAACCGCGGGCGCCGGCCAGTTGGTGGCCGTTTCCCAGCGGATGCCCGTCCGCTTTTCCACCTCTTCCACCAGCATGACCAAGGCCTTTTGCTCGGGACCGGTGAGACCGGGCGCGGAAACGAGCACCGCGCGGCTGAAATCCAGTTCGGCGCCCCGGACGTGGCCGCAAGCCAGCAGGAGCAGAAGCCCGGCGCCCAGCGGCGCTAGGTGGACATAGCAGGGGTTGCCTTTCCCGCTTGGGCTTTGAGGCTTGGCCGCGCGCGCGCACAGAAGTTGCGCTCCATCAGGGCCGGCCAAAAAAGCGCGTTCTAGGTCGTTCATATAAGCTAAGTTGGTTGATAAATACCACAAATCCCGAGGATCGCCACCCTTTTAGGCGGTCCTTGGCCACGGCGAAATTTACCGGCGGCTTTTTACTCGTGCTCCCTGGATTTGAGCAACGGCTTCACCCGCCAGTCGGCATTGGGCCCGAAGCGCAGGTTATTGCCGCCCCACCCGGTCGCGCGATCCCCGTAGATGGCTCGCACCCCGGTGGTATAGAGGGCGGTCGTCGCAACCAGGAGAGCCAACGCGGCCAGGATGGCTTTCCGCGTGAATCGGCCATAATCCGCGCCCTCGGTCGCGGCTGCGGCCTCCGCAGGCGGCGCCCAGCCCAAAATTAGCACGGTGCATACCAGGGCATTGAACATGATCACGCCTTCCGTGGCGATGCGGCCATCGCCAAAAGCCACCAAGGCCTTGCTAAAGTTGGCGATGACGATGAGCCAAAGGAACATGAGATAGAAGAGCTGGCCTTTGCCCAGCCAGGAGGGGGGAATAAGCGCCACCGGCTGGCGGCGGTGACGCAACAACACCACGAGCGTCCCGGCCGTAAAGGCGAGCCACATAAGAGTGAACCACGACCAGGCGGAGAGGTTAACGCTCTCAAACAGCGGGGCGCGGAGCACCTCCGCCACGGAGCGAAACACTCCGGCCGCGCCGCCGGCGCCAACGTGGCGCGGGGCCGTCCAGTCCTCCAGATTCTTCACGACGTTCAAGTAGGTCAGGAGGTTGAAGATAAACACCACCGCGAAGATCTCCGTCCACGGCCGGCAGCGCGGTTCCGCCCGGCGCGCGGGGAGTTTGACGGCGAGAATGCCGATGGGCACGACGATCGCCAGGCCGTAAAGGACGCCGGCAAACTGTTCCAGGACCAGGCTGTGCCAATTGGCGCTGCGCCAGTGCTGCCAGGCCTGGATGACCAGCGGATTATCCGTCAGCCGGGGATTCCCGGGGGAGTAGCACAGGATCTTAAGAAATTGCGCCGTGGTCAGGGCCAGCCCCCCGAAAGCCCCCGCCAGCCACGTCGCAAACACCACGGGCTTTTGGCCGGTCTTGCGGAAGTAAAGGAGCAGACCGATCAGGCAACCGAGGGTGTTCGCCCAGCTATCGCCCCGGGGCGGCGTGAGCCGGAAGCCGCCCACCTCGCGGAAGAACGGCAGATTCGACAACAGCACCGGACCGGCCAGGAAGATGATCATGCTCCAACTCGCCATGCGGATGAGCAAGGCGGAGCCCGAACGCCAGGCGCCATAGCGGTAAAAATAGAGGGCCAAGCCGGCCACGGCGCCGAAGAACCAGCCCAGATGCGCGCTGTGCTGGCTAAAGATCGCGGGCCAATTCGTCAGCAAGTCGTTCGCCGCGAATTTCGGCGCGCCTGTGGCGGCGTCCAGCAGCGTTGTGTCGCCTTGCGGCTGCACCAAGGCCGCGATCACGGCATCCTGCCAGCCCGTGACGGCCAGCAGCTTTTGGACGCCCAAGCCGATCAGGGCGCCGATGAGGCCGAAAGCCGCCAATTGAGGAAGCTTGCTGAACCGCCGGTCCCAGAGGTCGAACAGGCACAAAGCGGTCAGGGCGTAGCTCGCCTCGATCCATTCGCTATCGAGCCAGTAAAGTGGGTCGCGCTGCCGGTGCCAGGTGCGGTCCGCGCCTTGGCCGGGGAATAAGACGCCCTGGAGGTCAAACGGCGTATCCTGAAACACGTATTGGATGGTCCAAAACCCGAACACCCAGATCAGCGGCCGGAAGATGGCGGTGAGTTTTTCGCGGTCTTCGGTGGCGGCGTAGGCGGTCCCGGCCCCGCCGAGAGCCGCCCAGGCGAAGGCTTCGAAAAAGGTCGAAGCGAACCCATAAACCTGCGTGGGCAGGTGGCCGGTCTCCGTGTAACTGGGAGGGTGCATGTAGGCGATCGACCCGCCAAAAGCCCAACCCAACGCGCCAAAGAAGGCGAAATAGGGCGCCCGCTGCCGCCAGTCTTCCCGCCCGGACATCAGGGCGGCGGCGATGGCGGCCAGCGCGCCCGGCATCATGGCCCCGTATTCGTGCCCATAGTTGCCACGAATGCCCCAGCCAATGGACAGCGACAGGAGGACCAAGAGAACGGACGAGGTTCGGAAAGAAGGGGGCTTCATTACGGTTTCAAGTCTATCACAAAAATCTGGTTGGCCGGCTGTTGGGGTGATGGAAGGCGGCGAACAAAGGCAACGCTCCCGCCGTCGGGCGAGAACACGCAGGCCTCCGGGCGGGGCGCCGAGGCATCGTCGCTGCGGGCCGTGAGCCGACGAGTTTGGCCCGAAGCCGCTTCGGTCAAGCAAACGCTATGGTCCATCACATGCGCCACCAGGCGGCCATTGGGGCTCCAGGTAAACGTGGAAGCAACGGGCCAGGAGTTTCGCGTGACTTGACGGGGCGCGCCGCCGTTGGGGGAGATTGTCCAGAGCTGAGCGACGCCATCGTCGTCTTTCATAAGGAAGGCGATTTGAGACCCGTCGGGCGAACTGCGCAACCAGTGACGCGGACCTTGAATGCCGGGGAACCGCCGCTCGGCCGTGAAGGTGAGCCGCCGCTGTACCGTCCCCCGCGGAGGATAGGGCGCGCGCGTCTCCGTGCCGCACAACGGCCCGTCGCCGGCTTGGGTAGCGTCGTCGGGCAAATCGACGATGAACACTTCGGAGAGGGGCACGCCTTGCGCGCTCAGCACTTGACCCTGGAACGCTAGAGCGCGCCGCTGCCGCGCGCCATTGGGGCGGACATAACCGCGCGCGCCGACCCACCCCTCCTCGCAAGCGCGGTTGATCTCATCGGAGCCGGGCTTAGGATGGGCGACGGTGCGAGTGGCCAGGAAAGTGAAGTAAGCCCCGTCGTAGTTGCGCGGGTGGGCGCGGCTGACGCGCACCTCATGACCGGGCGCGCTCACCCCCACGTTCCGTTGATTGATGTCGTTGGTCGGCGAGGCGGACTCGAACCGCGCCAGGACGTGGTCTTCATAGGTGAAACTCACCCACTGTCCGGCGGCATCCCAGACATGCACGTGCGAACCGCCGCGGAGCGCCCCCGGGGTGAATGGGGGGACAATATCGAGCGCGTCGAGGTTGGTCTTGAGCCCCGGAGCGCTGACGTTCACGATCACTCCCTGCCGATGCCAGAAGCCGTACTGCCAATCCGCGGCGGGATGTTCCGGGCCCAAGATGAACACGACTTCCTCCTCGCGTGGGTGGAAGGTGACGACGCCGCAATGGGCGCCGTTGCCGGCGCGATAGAGCTCATTCACCTCTCCTGTCCGGACATGGACCCGGTTGATGGTGTCGCCGTCAAATACCGATCCCGAAGGATCCGAGCGCGTGTCGTACGCGATCCACTGGCCGTCGGGCGACCATACCCCGGCATTGGAAATGATCCGGCCTCCCGGCCCCGTGGTGATCTGACGGCCCCAACCGGAGGGCGAATTCGCCGGCGCGGCGCCTGCGTTGTCGGAGAGGGCGGGATGGACAATCATAAGCGTGACCGCAACCAATCGCAACGGGTCGAATAGGGGGCGGCAAGTCACGCTTGCACCAATAAACACTCCCCTCTTGTAGAGCAAGTTCAAACACGTCCAAATGCCCCGCGCGGGTCAGTTCTGCCGCCGCATTCCGGCGACCGGCCCCAACGCGGGAAGAAACGCGTCGCGCGACTTAGAATGCCGCCAATGCCTGGATTGGAGTGGAACGGTTCCGGATTGCGCCTAATATAGGACCTATGAAACGGCTCATTCGCGTCAGTTTGTACAGCCTCGCCGGCCTGGCGGTGTTGGCGGGCCTTTCCGCCGTGCCGTGCCTCGACGGCGTGGATACCCGGCCTTACTTCCATGAAGCCTACTACGCCCAGACCACGGCGGAGCTGCGAGCTCGCTCGGAAACCAACCGACTGGCCTGCGGCGCGCTGTCCGCCGGTTTCGGCCGGGCGCGATTGAGTCCCACGATCAACGCGGCCCAGGACGCGCCGGAGGAGGGGAAGTTCCGGTCCCTGCCGCTGGCGGGCTACGGCGACCGGCGCGGCAAACCCGCCCGAGGCGTACATGACGACGTTTACGTCAAGGCGCTCGCCCTCAAGGTCGGCGACCGCGTGGGCGTGATGGTGGGCGCGGATGCCTTGATCATCCCGCCGGAAGTGGCGGACCTTGCCGCGCGACAACTTTCCGCGGAGTTCGGCTTGACGCGCGAGCAGATCTACCTGGGGGCCACCCACACCCATTCGAGCCTTGGCGGCTGGGGCGAGGGAATCGTGGCGGAAGCGTTTGCCGGCGGCTTTCGCCCAGGGGCGGCGCTTTGGTTTTCCGACCGCATTGTCGCCGCGGCGCGAGACGCGCTGCGCGACCTAAAGCCCGCGCAGTTCGGTCACGGCCGCTTTGCCGCGCCGCAATTCATCCGGAACCGGCTGGTCGGCGCCCTCGGCCGGGTGGATCCGGAATTCAGTTTCGCCGTCTTCCGCCAGGAGGGCGGCAAGCTGGGAGTGCTGGGAGTCTATGGGGCGCACGCGACCCTCCTCTCGGGCAACATGATGGAATTCAGCGCGGACTACCCGGGCTGCTGGCAACGCGCGGTCGAAGAAGCCACCGGCGGCGCCGCCATGTTTATCGCGGGGGGCGTGGGGAGCCATTCGCCGGTAGCGGGAGGAAGCGGCTTCGCCGGCGCCGATCTGATGGGGCGGGCCCTGGCGCGCCTACTGGTCGAACAACTGCCGCGGACGCCCCTGACGAACTCCGTCACCTTCGGCATGCTCGGCCTCGACCTCCGCCTGCCCCCGCTCAACGTGCGTCTGACCGACAGCGCGCGACTCCGGCCCTGGCTGGCGGCAAGACTCCTGCGCCACACGGACCGGAGCTTTATCCAGGTGTTCCGCCTGGACGACTCGCTGTGGGTCTCGACCCCCTGTGATTTTAGCGGCGAGCTGGCCTTGGGCATCAAGGATTTCCTCCGGGTCCGCGGCGGCAACGCCACGATCACCAGCTTCAACGGCGACTACGTCGGCTACGTGATTCTCCCGCGCTACTATCACCTGGACGGATACGAACCCCGGCTCATGTCGTTCTTTGGGCCGAACGTCCCGGACTATTTCGACGAGTTGATTCGGAAGATGACGGTGACGCTGCTCGAGAACTGAGTTAGCGCAGTTCAATGGGGTTGGCATAAACCCACGGAACCCATTCGTTCAGCACCGAGAGCTCCGCTTCGACGCGGTACTTGCCCGGTCCGGGAGGCGACCAGGCCAACGCCCGCCCAGCCTCCTGATCCACAACGTTGCCGTCTTTGAGGATCGTGAAGCGGCACGGCAGCGGCGAGAGCGCGCGCAGACGCAACGCGCTGGAAAACGGAGCGGCTTCGCCCATAACCGTCCGGGTGGCGCCGTCGTCGGCAAACCAGCGAAAGCTGGAGCTGTCGGCCATCATATCGAACCCCACAAACACGCGTCCCGCCTTCAGCGCTTCCTTGACGGCCGGTTCGCTCAAGTTACGCGCCAGGACATGCGTATTCACAAAGCGCGCCATCCGTTCGTAGGGATCCAGTTGGAAATGGAAGAGCGGCCGGTTGGGCTGGAGCGGGCCGAAGAGCAGGCGCGCCAAGGGTCGCGTCAACCAATTCAGCTTGATCTCCTTCAGCGTCCGGGGGCTCGTGTCCTCTACCCGAATCGTGTCCGATGTCGTGTAAACGGCGCGGACGCCGACATTCTGGTGACAGTCGCTGCCGGAGATCCCCGTAATGTGCCGCGTCCGATTCAACTCGTCCCAGCGGCGAAGGAACTCCGTCGGTCGACGGAAGATCGTGCGGAATACCTGTTCCGGGTAGCGGCGCTGGCTGAGGAGCAACTCCGGGAGCATAGATCTAAACCCGGCAACGCGTTTGAAATCGGTATGGATATTGTAGATTTCCATACCCGCCAACTCGGGGCGATCCCAGTCCCGCGGCTCCTCGGGATGGGCGTAAAACAGCAAACCGTCGTGGTCGGAAATCTGTTTGGCCAGCGTCGCGGAATCGGTCTGGTTGGTCAGCACGACGTCGGAGGAGACGCCGAAGGGCATGATGCCTTCCTTCATCTCAAAGCCCGGAATGAACAACTTGCCGTCATGAACACCCCGCCATTGCCAGGAGAAATCGGCGCGGCCATCGATGCAGTGATCGCTCAGGCAGATGAAATCCAGCCGCGCGGTCTTCAGGACCCGCAGGATTTCCTCCAAGGGCACCGCGCTGTCGTGCGAGAACTTGGAGTGACTGTGCAGGATGCCCCGGTACTCGCTCCAACCGGCATCCTCCCGGACGAGCTGGCGCTGGCTCCCCAGGGCGCGCCACTCGGCCTCTTCGCGGGGGAACCGCGCCCACCGGTGGTAGAGCGCCGCGCGCAACCAGATCAAAAGCAGGATCGCTGCCACGACGATCGCCCCGCCGGCGACCCGGGCGACGCGCCGCAGCCACTTTCGCCGGCGGGACTGAGGAGGGGCGTCTGGCATATAAGACGACTAAGGAGGCGTCGGTTCAGACCGCGGCGCGAGCAGCGCGTCCGCGCCCTGGAATTCGATTGGTTTCCGACGTTTCTTGGGATTCATGGACACAGGGGCCCGCGAACGGCCCCGCCGGCTAATGCGCGCCGGCCGACTTGCGCTCCTTGTGCTGCAACTCTCGCAACGGCCGGTAGCCGATGAGAATGACGCCTCGGTCCGCTACCAGGCGTTTCATATCCTCATCGCGCGTGAACACTTCGGCCTCCTGCGAGCGGGTGGACCAGGAACCGGTAATGGCCTTCAGCTCCTCCGTCGGGACGGCGGCGTGGATATACAGCTCGGTCACGCCCGGCTTCAGGTTCTTTACTACGTCCAGCCAGAAAGCCTTCACATCCCGCTTTTCGTTCTGGAGCTCCTCATAGACGAAATAATCGGGAAAGACGATCCCTTGGGCGGCAAATTGATCGCGCAACTGGGGGAAGCCGAAACGCTCGAGGGTTTCCCGCGAGGCCATGCGCACGGGAAGATCAAACTCAACCGCAAGCTGCAAATAGCTTTTCACATAACGCGGATCCAACTGCAACGCGCCCATGTGAGAATCCAGGTGGGTGACATCCACCCCCGCGGCCAGCGCCCGCCGGACCTGGGCCTGGCCTTCGATGAGCGCCTCCTCAGGCGTGGCGTGGGCGTAAACATCCTCCACCTCATGCCACAGATAGCCCTCGGGGTCCACCAATCCCGGCACCCGGTCCCGGCTGGCCACCGGGCCCCAGCGGTACTTCCCCCACTCCGACGTGTGGCAAAGGTGAATGCCGAAGTCTTTGTCGGCATGCTCCTTCGCGTAAGCGGCGATCTCCGGAAACCACGGACAGGGCACCATCATCGTCGAACAACGCATCAGCCCCTTCTCGAGGCACTCTATGGTCGCCAGGTTGGCCGGGTGGCACATGCCCGCGTCGTCTCCATTTACGATGAGCAGACGGTCGGCAGCCTTATACCCCAACCGCTCCGCCAGCGACGCCTTTTCGGCGGCAAAACTCGAAGATCCCGTAAACAGCAAACTCATCGTGACGAGCGACAGTCCCAAAACCAGAAAGGGTTGAAATCGCATGGCGCTTACCTTAGCGCCGCGAAAGCGAATGGGCAATACCAGTTTAGGGAGCTGATTTTCTCTCCCACGCGCTGGACAATCGAAACATGATGTGATAAACGAATGATACCCATGAGTCATACAAATGATGCCGCGTCTCGAGTCATTCCGATTGAAATGGCCCGGCATCATGGGGATCTCGCGAGGCGCGGGGCTCGAATACCCCGCGCCGCGATGAACGCGACGCTTATCAACCGTATTATTAACCCTCGCAAGTAAACGCGGCAGACCCTTAATCCAAGACGCCCATGACGAAACGCTATTGCTTTCATTTTGATCTGTCCCACGTGGATTCCCGCCATGAGGCTTTCCTGCACATCGCGCGAAAGGTCCATCCGTTGAAGCCGCATTCGGCGGAAACGCGGAAAATAGCGGGAGACGCCATAACGGCCAGTCATCCTCACGCCCGGCGAATAGCCCTCGCCACCCATTACACGGAGAACGTCGAGGTCCACGCTCGCAACCTTTCGTCCTATTACGTCAGCTCCGGCGCCGCCGGAACTCCGTTGGAAACGCGTGATCTCGCCTGTTTTGGCATTCATTTTCCCGCGTTGGCAATGCCGCCCGAGGCCCATAGCCCGGCGGCCGCGCCCGCTTTATTCGCCGTC
>Ga0316217_10003042_pt1 | contig 19545 bp, 11 predicted proteins | sample 1anoAmetaG_FD_203633 | JGI IMG/M metagenome (GOLD analysis project Ga0316217, IMG submission 203633) | Freshwater microbial communities from Trout Bog Lake, Wisconsin, USA - 1anoA | ecosystem: Environmental > Aquatic > Freshwater > Lake > Hypolimnion/Profundal zone | place: USA: Wisconsin...
CGGGCAGAGTTTTTTAGCATCAATGGGCTTAAATAACAAGATTTTCTTCAAAAACCTAAATTTAAGAAGTCTTCGGGTCAGCTTCCAGAAACTTCAATAGCATCGGGTTGAATATTCCTGTGTTTTCCGCACAGTATATCGAAATTGAGTTGAATTTCACCTAGACTGGGATCATTTGTCATCAAAATGAGAGTTCTAAAGTGCCTCAAGTTGATATTTTGCCATAACTGTATGGATTTGAAATAGGAAAAGCACTATAAACCTCTACTTATGACTGGATTTTCGAAAGCAAACCTGAAGATATGTTTTTCCTGTCGGTAAGTACTCTTGGAAAGTTGCCCATGCAAAAGTTTTCAGTTACAAAAGATAAAAATATAGAGTTTCTTTTCTACAACATCCCGAAGTAGGATTTAGGCTTAATCAAAAAGACTCTTTAGTAAAAGATATAAAAAAGCTAATTTGATTCGATTGTAAGCCTACAAAAGAAATTGATCAGAAATGGAGCTTTCAGTCATAAAGTGTCCTTAGACTATCTTTATACACTATTTATTTTGATCGTAGACTAGCTTCAAAAGAGAGGAGAAAAAGTAGAAGATAGTGTTTGTGATGAGATTTACAATCTAATCGTAATAGCTACGCAAGGACCGATAAAAGTTGCTGGTTTTAGAGCTATATCTCATAAAATTCCTTTGCTACTCAAGTCTCTTCAATACATTTAGTCATAGCTTCCCTCATTAGGGGTGATTTCATTTTCTTACGAACAACTCCTTTAAGTTTTAGACTTTAACAATCAAGAATTGTGTAAATCACTAAGTCGCTTAATTTTGAGAGGAGTGGCTTATTAGCCAAAATGGGTTGAACTTTTGATCAAGATATCTCAGCTAACACAAAACCATAGCTAAATCATTAACTACTTTATAACCAAAGACGATTGGCTAAAGAACAATATTGTACTTGATTACATTTTCGGCTTACCTGAAGAAATCTTTGTGAATGACTTTTTGTAATCAATTTCGTACAAACAACTTTGCAAACTTGTTTTAACGCCAAATGCGAAATCTTCTTTGGAAATGCTCTTAGAAGTTATTGTCTAGAGAGCTTCAGCAAATAACCCTGTAGACTTGGATGTCGTAAGCTTGCTTTTCCAACAAGAATAGGTGAGATGGGAGCAACTTTAAAGAGTTATCGTTTGTTATCCTGAAGCCACAGACATTGTAATACATCAATATCTACAAACTGATACGCCCTAAAAACTAGCCTCAAATCATCAAATACTTCTCTCAACTGCAGCCTTGCCCAAATACGCAGAAGAGTTTTCTGATTTTTTGGACAAAATTTACAAGAATAATAAAAAAGCTCTTGGAGAAATATTCCTAAGCCTTAGTGGTAAGTGCACTTCTCTTCATTACGATTTCCTTGAAACGATTGTAAACTTTATTGTGGAGTTATGTAACTTTGGAGGTGTTTAAGGTGTAATTTTAGTAACTTAAGCTGGACTGATAAACCTTAATGCAGCAGTTTAGATGTTAAAAGTTGTCCAAAAGTTGCCAGAAGGAGCTGAATTGCCAAACGAAGATTCTTTGATTTAGTGGTATCTTAAAAATAATGATTACTAGTTCACCAATGGAAATCCTGCAAACAAATCGGCTGGATATCAATTAATGCGCACTTTGGTTGAGCAAGTTTTGAATCTCCTCAAGTATTCTTTGCCTGTAAAAGTTCTGAATAAATACACTTCATAAATCAAACTAATCAAGCAGTCAAGGAAGCTATCGTTGATTAAAAGGCATCTTTTGTTCAATCAGGTTCATCATGGGGCTACACAACTCTTATCTCACACTTTAACTCCAGGTTCCTTGGCTAATGTTTTAGTTGGCTCTTAAAATCCACTTTTATCAACTGTCATCAATGAACTAAAAGCTAGCACTATCAAAAAATCGAAAAAAGGAGATAAATGGAAGCCTAGCAAAGAAATTGATATTACTGAAAAATTTGTGGTAGTGAATGAGAGTGGAAGCTAAGTAAAAGATATTCAATTGGGAAAGGCCGGAAGTAAAGCACCAGCTCATAAGATTTTTACTAGCCAAAAAAGCCTTAAAATGGTAGCTTAATAGGTACAGCACCCTTCAAAATTTGTTATCGGATTCGCAATGAATGATCACACAGAAAATAAAACCTCTATACTTCCATCAAAGGTAGAACTGATTACAGGAAATGGCAAAGCCACAGCTAAGGTGGGAGAAATGTCTCTTTTAGAAGATCAGCATTTTCTGCAGTTTGGTGTAAAAGTTTTCGGCTTGAATCTCAATAACATAGATTCTTTTGCAATAAATTCAATAAAGAATCTAGAATTCCGCCTTCATGAGCCAAATTTTGCTTCAGTTAGTGATTTGCTTTAAAGTGGGCAAAAGTTCAAAAAAGGCGCAACTTATTCAGTTTCTTTTGTTGGTGTTTTCGCCTATGATCAACAACCTGTCTAATAGCCAGATTATTCACATCTTTATGTCACTCTCTTAGGATTTTTGGGTCAAAAGAAATACCAAAAGGATTTGAAAGCAGTATTAAGTTCCTCACAGTTCGACCAAAAACTTTAGCTAATCATTCAAGTTCTAAATGATTTGCTTCCAAATTAGATGATTTAAAACTTACTTTTAGCGCTTAACAGAGAAGGAGAAAGCATTCTGTAACATATTTTGAGGTCAAAAGGGGCAAATCCTCGTCTGGTTTCAATGCTAGTGCTAGGTAGATTAGTAAAATAGAACATCAACAAGCTAATTGTTTATACATTAGAAAATCTCTCCACATAATTTGTAAACATTGTAGTCCAAAGCTTAAGATTGGCAAGCTACTCAGTAGAGGCAAAATAACCTCAGAACATTTCCAACTTTGACAATCTGATTTTACTTATTTAAAAATGGGAAAAGGCTCAAGGAGAAACCAAGGAGTTATACCTTAGAATTTTGACTTCAATTGCTACTGTGCCAAACATCTACAATTACTAGATTAGTAAACTTATTGAATTCGCATGGAATAAGCCTGACAGACAGAAATACTATCTTTTACTTGCTGCTATTCTTCCCTATTACCCAATCTAGCTGAGTTCGATGGCTACAAAAGGCTATACTGAACAACTATTTGAATAACTAGTTGTTATCCTCAAGAATAATCAAAACACTTCCTCAAGTTTAACCTAGCCTTACAATTATATAGCTCTTCTTTGTACCCTTATACTGTAAAGTTCATCAAAGAAAATTATTTTAGATAAAAAGGCTCCTATAAAGCTTGTGTAACTTTTGAAAAGTGAGAGCAGTCTCTTAACTAAGTACTAGAACAAAACCATGAAACTTTTCATTAACTTCTTCCAGTCAACCTGCATTGGTACTAACTGCCAAGAAGAATTCGGATAAATCTTGATTTCCCTCATGACTTCACTCAACGACTTTAACCCCATTCATCATGATTACTTCATTCATAGCTTTTTTTTCCCACTTATCAACGCTTTCAAAGGAGTTCCAATTATCTTTGTTTGGAGGTATAGCAAACATTATTTGAAACAAATCAATGATATCTTTAAAGAAAATCCTATCAAAAGCAATTTGGATGTTCTTAAATATGAAGATGACTTTTACCACCCAATAGAGACCTTAGATGCAAATAACCTCTCTCAGCCTATAATTTTCCTGTAAAAAGAATCAAAGAAAGTAGCTTATAAGTTAGCTGAAGGAGCCCTTATAGACTTGACAATCAACAAAAATCGAAAATTCAGCTCTAACGAAGGTAAGATATTAGTTGAGGTTGATGGTGACCAAAAAGTAACAATTTCAAATGAAAAATACTCAGCTTATCAGCTAAATTAATGGGAAAAACATCTCTTGACGAATGCTACTCTATTAAATCTAGATAATCCTTGGATTCTTGAAGAAAACTATAGAAGTGTGCTTCCAATCCAACAATCTACCCCTTAAAGATGCTACTTTTTACCATTGTAAATGAAACTCAGCCAGATTTTTTAGCAGTTTAATGTAGGTGGCTTAACTATCTCTTCGTCAGATATTTAAAAGATTACTCCCTACAACAAACAAAATGGTAAATAATTGGTTCTTTCAACCACTCTCTCACAAATCATTGAATCTCAGGATCAGCCATATATCAAAATTGAAATCTAGGCCTCAAATTTGTTTAGTCATACAACTATCGAAACTTTAGCGAAATAAAGTTTAGTTAAATAATCATTTGTCGCACAATAAACCATATTTAAAGCATTTTAGGAGAAAAAAGGATTAGAAAAAATGATCACTGTGCTCAAGGGATGTGTGAAAAACTGGATTAATAACGAGCAAAGCAATATTTGGGGTCAGTACCTAAAGGAACTATAAAGTTACTCATGTTTCCCAGTATTCAGTTCGCTTTATATGACCAGGCAAAATAACGTAAGCTTGTTATTTGACTTGCTTTTGGGCTTACCTGACAGACAAGAGAACAAAAAATGGTTGCAAAAATAGAAATAATCAGTAAAAGAACTTTACATGATCATAAAGGATGTATTCGCAGTAAAAGGCGAACAGGCAAAAATTGTGAGAGAGTATGCTGTAAAAAGCGGATTTTACTCAACAATGCTAGATAGACTGCATCTGATAACAAAATAGACTAAAAGATTTAAAAACGAAGAAGAAAAAGTTGAGGAATAATAAGTTCTGCCAGTTTTTGAGAAAAAAAATTCAGAATAAGAAGTCAAAAAAACTTTAACCAAGAAGAAGGGAGTTGGATACGGTACTGATAGCTCCACTAATCAAAAATGGGACTTGACTGGACACTAATAAGCAAGAAAAGAAAAATCAGACCAAATTTTGGGATTACTTAGAATTCTAGAGCAATTTTTGGATTTCAGAGATTTTGAATACCCCCCATAGTTACTAGACCAAACTTTGTAAAGCTCTTTACTTCCAATCATTTAATCATCTTTGAGAGGTGGATCCCTATTGTAAATATCAAAGTACGCCGAACTATTCCAAGGAGAACTCAGTTTTATACAAGTTATCGCTAAATGCAAAAGCTTAATTCCAACACTGATGCCCATTCCAAAGTGCTATGAGCCAAAACAAATCTAATCAATCCATTCTCTTCTGAAAACTTTAGCTAACACTTCAAAAATCTTCCTTTCTTGTCTTACTGGCTCAGCTTCGGAAAAGCTTTCAGAGTAAATAGCCAAAAAGACAATCCAAACATTCTAAACCATAGAAGAAGCAATTGAGTCATATTAGGTCACCCACAATGATGAGTAAGAGGATAAAAAGATCTTATAGTTGCCTTTACCCAAGAAGTATCCTTTACTTTTGAAAGACTTGAGATTTGACTACATTGATATGAAAGATAGCTCTGGAAAGATAGCCAAACATCATTACGCTGGCAGCTATCAAGCAGGCCACAAACCTCCTGTAGAGAAAACCATCAGACTTGCACAATAACTTGCAGATATATCTCACGCTTTGCCTATTGACCATACCAACGCTATTTATGTTCGTTGTGATAAAGAGAGGGTTGATTTCATGCAGGCCCTTATTATGGGATCCAATGGAACACCTTATGGCCATGGAGCCTATCTGTTCGATATACACTTTGAAGATAACTACCCCAACGGGCCTCCTAAGGTAAATCTTACAACTACAGGTAATGGGCAAATCAGATTCAATCCAAATTTGTACGCATGTGGAAAGGTTTGTCTTAGCTTATTGGGAACTTGGAGAGGAAATGCAACCTAAAACTGGGATCCTAAGGTATCTACTCTATTGCAAGTCCTAGTTTCTATTCAATCCATTATTATGAGTGAAGACATTTATTTTAATGAACCAGGCTTTGAACATTAGCAAGGTACTCCTGAAGGATAGAAAAAGAACGAAGCATATGCCAACATAGTTAGATATGGAAACATCAAATTCGCAATGATTGAAAACATCAAAAATCCGCCAAAAGGCTTTGAATCGATCATAAGAAGGCATTTCTATCTCAAGAAATAAGAAATTTTGGAAGAATGCAGAAAATGGATGAAACTGGCCTAAAAAAGATAAGCATCATACAACGGTTTAGTAAATGACCATAACTACAATTGGTGTAACAACTTCAAGAAATCAAAGACCTAATACAAGACAATGCTTGAAAAGGCTATCAAAGAACTAGAAGTTTAATTAAGCAAACTACCTCCTCCGACACACTAAGATTTCAAAAAAGAAACTTCTCCAAAACAGAAAAAGAAAGCTTTGAAAAAATAAAAAATCAATGGAAACTAACAACTAATTTAAGAAATAGACGTAAGCTATGGAGGCGCTAAAAATTTTGAAGAGCTCGACATCAATGATTAAAGAGTAAAGGATCGTTGGAGTAGGTACATTGGCGCAATGGGAGTTGAAGCAGTTTCTAAACAAAGCAAAGCCAACATTTTGATCTTGGGTGTTGGAGCACTAGGAGTTTAAATCGCAAAGAATATTGTTCTAAGCGGATGCCGTGAGCTTGGGCTCTGGGATGACAAAATTGTCGATTGGGCTGATTTGAGTGGTCAATTTTTCTTGGGGGAAGCTGACATTGGAAAACTAAGGCTATAATCAACCTTCTACAAGCTACAATAGTTGAATCACTATGTAAAGCTTTCAAAATTTGAATATAATCCTTCAGATTTTGCAAACATTTCTCGCTTCCAAGTCGTGATCGCAACTTAAAGGAATCATGAGTAGTTACTTAGGTTAAATGCCTTCTGTAGGTCCAATAAAATCCATTTTTTGACAGCTGATTGCTATGGTCCTTATGGTCAAATATTCAACGATTTCGGAGACAATTTTGAAGTTTTGGACAAAAACGGAGAAGATACAATTGAAGTTATACTTGATGAAATCACGATTGGAGAAAAAGCTATTGTAAAACTTCCAAAGGGCCAACGCCATCCTTTCTAAGATGGTTAGACAATTAGAATTTCAGGAGTAAAAGGAATGAAATCTTTGACTAATGAAAACGCTAGTATTAATGGAACTTTGTACAAAATTAAAGTTATTGATCAAAACAGTTTTGAAATTGGCGACACCACATCCTATGCTCCGTATTAAGGAGATGGCATTGCTAGAAACCTCAAAACACCAACTTCTTATAGCTTTAAATCTCTGTAAGTCTCAGTACAAGAGCAAAATATCGACTCAAACTTGGAGTATTATGATTGGGCAAAATGTGGCAAATTGAAGCTTCTACAATCTGCTTTCATAGCATTAAGCAGCTTTAGATTATAAAACAAAAGATTGCCATCAGCATGGAACAAATAAGACGCCGAAAAACTGATTGAAATCGTCAAAAAAGCTAAAGCATAGCTAACTTAAGATTAATTAAAGTATCTTCGACTTTTCAGTTACACATGCTCAGGAAACTTAGGGACGATTTGCGCCTTTTTTGGTGGTGTTGCTTCTCAGTAGGCCTTTAAAGCAATTACAGGAAAGTATGCTCCTATAAATCAGTATTTCCTTGCTGAATTTTCATAAATTATTGAAACCCCACCAGAAGATTAGCCATCTTGGAACTAGTTTGTAGCAAAATATTCAACAGTTTCTGATCGTAGTGAAGGACTAAGGAGAGTAATTGGTTCTGAACTTTTGAAAAAGTTAGAAAATAGCAGAATTTTCATGGTTGGTTCTGGGGCGATTGGGTGTGAGCTGCTGAAAAACTTTGCTATGCTAGAAATAGGCGCGGGCGAAAGTGGAAGTATTATTGTTACAGACCCTGACCATATTGAGAACTCAAATTTAAACAGGCAGTTCCTTTTCCGTGAAAAGCATATTCGTAAACCCAAAAGTGCAACAGCTATAGCTGCAGTTTCTCAAATGAATCCAAGACTAAAAGGACACATTAAAGCTCGTCTTGACAAAGTTTCTTAAGCAACTAAAGACATTTTCACAAACGAATTCTTTGAGAGTCAAACTATGATAACAAATGCTTTAGATAATGTTGAAGCAAGGCGATATATTGACAGTAGATGCGTCTAAAACAAAGTGCCTTTACTCTAGAGTGGAACTTTGAGCTCTAAGGGTCATGTTCAAGTCATCATTCCTTACAAAACTTAAACCTATGGAAGTAAGCTCGACCCTAACGATTCTCAAGGAGATATTCCACAGTGCACTTTAAAAATGTTCCCATAGGAAACACTTCATTGTGTTGAATGGGCAAGAGACTTGTTTGGAAAGGAGTTCACGCTTGGTCCTAAAGCTCTTAGTAAGTTACTTTAGTAAGGCTAAAAGTATGTGCCAACACCTTCAGATATACCAATGCTTAAAGACTGTTTAAAACTAGTCGAAAGAAGGCCTTCGACTTTCGATGATGCAATTGAAGTAGCAGCAAAACTTTTCTATCAGCTATTTAGAAACGATATCTTGCAATTACTTTACACTTATCCTTTAGACGCAAAGACTAAAGATGGAAAACCATTTTGGAAGCTACCAAAAAGACCCCCAACAGCAATAGAGTAAATTTTACCAGAAGACTCACTTCACGCAACATTTATCTCTTCATTTTCAGTCCTATTAGCTCGTGTGTACAACATTCCTTATCCCAAAGACTTTAGGGATTCAAAGAAAAGAGAGGAAGTGGCTAAACTTGCTAGTCGAATAAAAGTAGAACCCTTTGTCCCATCAGACAAATTAGCTCTATAAATGGCTTCATAAGTAAATAAGGAAGCAGTAAATCAAGAAAGCTAACCAAAAACATAAAATGTGGAAAATCTATAAAACTAAAGCTAAGAAAGCGAAAGTGCGTTATACAAGAAATTCAAGGTTATTCTATAAGAGATCAAAGGAAATGGGGAGTTAATAGAATCAAAGCCTTAAGAGTTTTAAAAAGATGAAGATCAAAATGGTCATATTGACTTGATCTACTCCATGGCTAACCTCCGAGCTAGAAACTACAAACTTTAAGAGATGGAATGGATTGCAGTCAAACTTAAAGCTGGAAGAATTATGCCTGCCTTATCAACTACGACAAGCTGCATTGCTGCCTTGCAAACCATAGAATTAGTCAAGTATCTTAGAGGTTGTCCACTAGAAGTAATGAGAAATGCTTTCATTAATCTCGCAGTCCCTATAATGCAGCTAACCGAACCAGGTTCAGTTTAGAAAATCAAAGTACATTAAAATCTGGAAACAACTCTTTGGGAAAGATGGAGCATTGGGCCCATCTCAAGCTCAACAACTCTTGGGTAGTTTATGAAGCTAGTTGAAGCAAAATATGGAATAGTAGTCAAAGGACTAAGCTTTACTGAAGGAGGTCAAATATACTCCGATTTCGTGCTGAGCCTTTAGAGCAAAAAAGACTAAAAAGAAAAGTTACTAAAGAAAAGCCTTCAAGCGATACTGAGCTAGTAAAATGGAGAATAGGTAGGCAAATTTGCTGATTTTACTTTAGTAATGGGAGTAGGATAGACACTGATAAAGCATGCACCTACTTTAAGGTTGTAGCTTGAACCTTGATCGTTCAAACTTTAGTAATTTGTTAAAAGCTATTAATTGAGAAATAGCAGAGAAATTTAAATTTATTTGTGAATGTCCTCTTCATTTTTATGGTTTTAGCTTTAAGAAGAAAACTGTATTTAGAACTCAGATAAGAACTTTTTTTAAAAGAATGGGCTTTTAATTTATTTACCATCTTGTAAAGGATACAAAGTTTTAATGAGAAACGGTGATTTATATTGTTCTTTATAATTATTTAGTGAATGATAGGACGAAAGGCTTGGACTTAAGAAGAAGACAAAATATTGAGGCTACTCAAGGAGTAAAGGTTAGAGAGCAAATGGTCAACAATTGCTAGAAAAATGTCGGCTTAGTTTTCTATAAAAGGGAGAACAGGAAAACAATGTAGATAAAGGTACGAAAGATCTAAAATAGATATCAAAATCATTTGAACACTTAAGTGGTGAAGGACAAGTGGACAGTTTAAGAGTAAAAGATACTGGAGAGGAAGCATGATTAAATAGGGAATAAATGGGTGCTGATTGCTAAGAAATTGCCCGGTAGGTAAAAGTATGTTCATTTAGATCAGATAACTGCGTTAAAAATCATTTTTATTCAAAGCTGAGAAGAGGAATGAGACAGCTTAACAAGGCAATTCAGAAGTACTTTCTGAAAGAGAAAAAAATCATTAGATTAAGTATATTGAGCAAAATCATTGAAGAGACTGAGAAGCGTTTCGAAAATCCTGAAAAAGATACAGTCATGCTTAGTATTAGTACTTCTTCTTCTAAGCAGAAATCAAAAATATCTTGTTTAGCTCCTAGTTTTGTTAGCTTAGCTAATAGGTTGCCAAAAATAAAGCCCAACACATAATTGAGATGATTTAGACTCTAGAGGCAAAGCTTAAGAAAGAAAACAAAAGACACAAAGAATCTCTTTAAACCACTTATCATCAAACAAAACCTTAGCTAATTTGTAACAAGGAAACTTAGTAGCCTTTTTATGTGATTTTGAAAAGAGTGTGTGACGAAATCATGCTCTAACCCAAGTGATTGTTTAACTATTACTTGAATACTTATTTACTATAAAAAATAGGTGAGATTATGAGTATTTGAAAAAAAGAAGAATGAGAAAAGGATTTAATATCTTTTTCTTTGCTTTAGTTTAAATGGGTTATTTCGAAAAATTCCATTATTACAGCAAATCATCAAATAAATGATAGCAAACAGCTGAATTAGTGTTTTTATCTTCATAAGAGAAAAAAATCAGCTGTTTTGCTGACAAAAGAATTGAAACAGAGTTGCTAGACTTTTTTTTAAGACATTTATAATCAAAAAGTATAAGTAACCTAAATCAACAAAAATGATAGATTAGTTAAGCATAGAGGAAGCAAATTACCACTAAGGAGATTAAGTTTTTAGAAAAAAATCAATAACGATATAAGCGGAGAATAGTCTGAAGCCAAAAAGAGATAACTTATTGCTAATGCACGAAAACTATTAGGCATCACTTCCAAAACCATTTTATGTCGATTTCGGCAATGATTTAGAATAAAGCCATTTGCTGCAGGTTATAAATCTTTTGAAAAGTCCTAATTAAGCTCTTTAAAATAGTTCTAAAAGCAGCCAATTTATTACTGATTCTAAAAAGGAAGGAAATGATCAACAGAGAAGGAAACAAAGAAACAATAACTCTATAAAAAAGTTAGGCTGGATCATTATGGACCATATTAAGTAATACTGGAGGGATCTGAAGCCCAATTTTGGAGTCATTAAAATGATGAAAATGCTCAATCGTGACTCAAGACATGGGCGTTTTGAGTTTCAAAAGAGAGACAAATTCAATACCTATCATTTAAATGAACTGCTCAATTCCAACGATAGCCGGACTAACTGTATAAACAAAAGAATAACCAGAAAGCTTCTGTGTACCTATTTGAGAAAAAACGTCCTCTTTAGCCTGCAGATAAGCCAGTAAAGCAAACTAATTTACCTGAATAGCCTGAAATGCTCAGCATTAAGATGTTGCAATGGGTATCTGGCTGTCAGGCTCCAAATGACTTCTTGAGTTGGTTTGATATATAAAAAATCCTTTAAAGTAAATTGCAATTTTTATATATATATCTTAATGGAACTTTCCCCAGTCAATTGTCCTTAGATTCCTAAGGATTTTCACAGGAATCTTAGAGCTAGATTTTTGACAAAACTTAAGCAAGCTGCTAATGATTAGCATATCGATAGTTCTGTGAGCCTTTATAAAGGAATCCCAACCATAGCAAAAAACTATGATGACATTGATTATTTAGTTGAACAAGAATCAACTTTTTGGTACTTTTTCGGAGTAAAAGAAGCAGATTGCTATGCAGTCATTCATCATGGCTCAGGAAAAGCAGTACTTTTTGTGCCCTAATTATCTGAAGACTACAAACTGTGGATGATTGTGAAGAGTCATTAGCAGTTAAAGTAAGAATACTAAGTAGATTAGGTTCTTTTGACCAAAGATTTGAAAAGTTATCTCTAGTTTGTAAAGCCTAGTACAATCTACTTATTCTCCGGGCTTGATTCTGACTCAAGCATAAAAGTTGAAGAGCCAAGTGAAGACTATACAAAAGGATTTACAGTAAACAGGGAACTTCTTTGGCCTGTGATATCCAATCTCCGAGCAATTAAGACTCCATAAGAAATAGAAATACTCAGGTACGTGTGTAAAGTTACAAGTTAAGCCTAAATCATCGCAGCAAAGTCAGCAAAACCGGGGTTGAAGGAAAATCAGCTCCACTCTGTTTTTCATTTTCAGCACTCAGTGAAATCTGGGTCTATTCAACTTGGATTTAATTCGATTTGCTCCAGTGGTAGAGACTGCGCTACTTTGCATTACATAGAAAATGATAAGATCATACAGCCAAACCAAATGATTCTTTTAGATTTAGGTGGACGTTGGTACGGTTATGTAGCGGATCAAGCAATGACATTTCCAGTGTCAGGGAAGTTTGATGACAAGCAAAGAAGTGTGTATAGTGCTGTGCTATAGGCCCAGAAAGCAGTTAAGGCTCAGGTCAAGCCTGGAGTGAGTTGGGAAGATATGCATTTGTTGGCCGAAAAGATTATCCTTCAGCACTTGATCAAAATAGGAATAGTCCACGAATACCCTCTTGAAGAATTAGTTGAGCATAGAGTTGGCGCTATCTTTTTCCCTCACGGCTTAGGACATTTGTTTGGACTGAAGGTACACGACTTGGGTGGGTATACAGAAGGCCCAGCTCGGAGCCAAAAATAAGGTCTGGCCAAATTACGAACGAGAAGAGTTTTGGAGGAAGGTATGTGCATTACAGTTGAGCCAGGACTTTACTTTATTGACTTTAAGATTGAAAAAAGTCTGAACGACCCCATTTTGAGCAAATATCTGAATAAAGCTAAGATAGACGAATACAAAGTCGTTGGAGGAGTACGTTTGTAAGATGACATCGTCATAACCAAAGACGGTTATGAGCTATTGAGTGCCCTGCCTCGTGAGATCGAGGACGTTGAGAAAATGTTAGCAAAAGAGTGATAAAGCTTAGAATGAAATATTGTCTTTTTTGTAAAATGGTTAAATTTAGACTTTACGGTCTGTTGTGGTTAAAATCGAAAATATTTGTTCGCAATGATCCAATAGTGGGTATTAAATTTATCTCATGGGTAGTATTGCTGATTTTTGCTGTCAATAAAAAACGTAGCGACAAAATAGACTGTAAAAAATTCCGAAGCTGAGATAATTTAAGGATAAAGGAGTGCTTTCATCCTTAAAACAACCATCTGGAACAAAAAGCAAGTAAAAAATTACTTCGAAACCATCTCTTAAATTCTCTGATGAATATTCACCAACAAAGTAGAGCGAGCTCATGATTGAGGAGATTATTCATGAGAAGTAGGCGGAGAGAGACGACAAGAAGGTAGTTTTTGATGATTTCGAGATAAGAGGTAAACTTGGTTCAGGCAACTATGGAGCAGTATTCAAAGTAAACTACTTGAAAGAAGTCAAATCAGGCAAAAGCACTGATTACGCAATGAAAAGGATAGCCATATCACGGCTGAACAACAAAAGGTCGGAATAAAATGTGAGGCTAGAAAGGTTCATATTGTCATAAATGTAAAACCCCTTTATCACACAATTAAAATTCGCTTTTAAAGACTAAAATTATATTTACCTTGTGATGGAATGTGGCAACGGAGGCTCTCTTGACTCCTTTCTAAACATCAAGAAAACAACGAACCCCAAAAAGAACATGAGAGCAGTCAAGTTTAAAAACTTGGGGGAGTTTGGCATCAAGTTCGTGGCAGCCAATATTATTCTTGGGATTTAGCATCTGCATAATCACAATATTATGTATAGAGATCTCAAACCCTAAAATATCATTGTGTTCGATGATGGGTTCGTCAAGCTTACAGATTTTGGTCTCTCTAAAATTGTTAAAGATGAAGACACAGCCAACACGGAAGCAGGCACTATTGTCTACTTTGCTCCTGAAATGGTTTAGAGGAAAAACTACACAAAAATGATAGATTTTTGGGCTATAGGAGTCTTTTTGTATGAGTTACTCACTTCCTAAACGCCGTTTAAGGAAACTCAAATACTTTTGAGAAAAAAGTTTAGAGAAATCGTCAAGCAGCATGAAACTAATAGAGATTGGAAGAACCAATCTGTGAGCGGATAGCTGAAAGACTTAATAAACCGACTATTGGTCTTTTAGCCAGATGAGAGACTAGGATTTAAGGGATTTGTTGAAATAAAGGCTCATCCTTTTTTCAAGTAGATTGATTGGCAGGAACTGAGTGAAAAAAAGATATAGTCTCCCCTCAAAAAGATCATAGAATAACACCCTAACAGAGTTATTTAGGCAAATCCTTACCATTTTAAGAGTATTAATTCGCTGAAGAGTACAAGCAAATAGGATTAAGAGTGGAATTTTATCCATACCGACTCAATGCCTTTCATAAAGGAGCAAAGATAACAGTGATTCATTATTTATTCTTTGAAAAAATCAGCCAAATTTTCATTTCAACAATTCTGACACTTTGCCTATAATTAATGTCCAACTAAGAAATATTCCACGACATTCGGAAAAAGCTCTAAGACTTTGAAAATAAGGTAAACATTAGCAAAAAGCTAAAGGGGCTTTCCAAAGAGGAGGCAGTATCAAAGCATGAAAAATATGCCAAAAGTATTCGTCACTAATTGGATTCCTACAAATGCTTAATCCAATCCGGACCATTTCAGATGGACACTGAACCACATAAATCTCAGTACAAGTAGTTTGAGATGAAATTAGCAGGTCTCGAACGAAAGTTGTATTCCTAGAAGAACGACACTGCCACTTAAGAATAGCTGTTCAGACATAGGAATCAACCAAGGGAAAAGGTAGATTTGAACAACAGAGAGTTAGTTATAAGATAGGGAGATAAAAAACAGCAATAGGGGGTTGATGCTTTGAAAAGGATGCAGCAAAATGTTGCAGGGATGAACATGCGGGCGGACGAAGTTCTCACCTAAATGGACAGGCAAATCCAGAAGCTGGACCAAGTCTACGAAGAACTCAACGATACCAGAGAAACATTAAGAAGGTACGAATCTTTTAATTTAGGGCTGAGTAGCATTTGAAGAACTTTTCTAGGCAAGTATACTCAGACCGATGTCTAGTTTTTATAATTGTCCTGATAGCTGTCACCATAATAGTCATAATCGGTTTGTCAATAGCAGGAAAGACACCTAAACAGCAAAGCACTCTAGTGGCCAATAGCACGAATATTGGTAAATCGTATAATGGATGATTTATTACATGATTTTATTGGATTAAAAGTAATAGCAAGTTGCGCAAGGAAATATGTTGAATATGAAAGAAGATAAGAAAGAATTTGTGTGTGTTAATATATAAATAACTTTTCCTCGTGTCCCAATTGATAGATATAATAGAAAATGGATTGTACATAATCGAAGAATAATAGGAGAGTTTCTTTCTGGGCTGTGCACCAGCAAGTCAGCAATTTATAAGACATTCTCGACAAAATATAATCTACTTTCCGCAATCACTCCATTTCAATACCTCACTAATTTGCCTCCAACTGCTCTCTGGATACGAGCCAATAAGATTCACCTCGCCAGAGATCCTTGAAGTCAATCTGGAAATAAGTCAACCAGGCTCTGAGTTCAGTCCAGAAACTGCTGAAGAAGGAGCTCACTGACAGTTTGGTTGTTATTTTGGAGTAAACCTTTTAAGAAAATGATTCTGACGACGAAGGCGATTTCGATACTGAAGTAAAGCTGCTGATGATATTCTACGGTCTGCTGAAACTGGCAGGGGCGCAGTAAGAGAATTCCTTCAAACTGCTGAAATGGGTCAATGATATCATAGTTATGGGCTCTTTGCCGCTCTGCATGGAACTCGGCAACGTCATTTCCTCCATTAAGAAAAAATTGATGAAATTGGGCTTCTCTATCATCGAAAAGCTTATGAGTGTGGAAATCAACTAACAAGAAAGAGAGTGCGGAGAATAGCATTTCAGAAACTTAGTTTCAAAACTTATAAAGCACAAGGAGAGAGAAGTTAACGAACTGCGATTTGAGTTGTGCAGAGTGTGCTAGAGCTACCAGCCTTTGAATAGCATGGCAGCCCATTTAAAGGAGTGCGAAAGAAAGCACCAAATCAGGTATAACTAAACTAAGCTTGAAGAAAAAGGAAATGAAATGATAGGAGTCATAACCAAAAAGGACTCATAGGCCAGCTAAAAGGCAAGAGATCTGTTCGGTCGCATATTCTAGTCTTTTAACGGTAAGAATGTAACTTTCAGGCTTAAAAATAACCAGGAGGAGATCAAAGATATATTTCTGGAGTATTAAATGTAAAATATACAGTCTTTTAATAGTATCATCGATTTGCTGAAAAAGTATGAAGAACTGCTCAAGAAAGATGCAGGTGGGGAAACTTTGAGTGACTATGATTCAAAAACAGCCATCAAATCCAAAAGATACGTGAGTATCAAAGGTCTATTACCCTCTTCTTCATCCTTTGAACCATAGTCTCAAAGGACCATGTTCCTATCCCATTCTTAGAAAACTATCAATAGCGAAACAGAGTCTCAAGGCAGGATCGCAGGTTGCCGTCTGGCTGACTTTGAAGTCATAAAGAAGTTAGGAAAAGGTTCATATAGTGAAGTCTACTTAGTTCGAAAGAAGAACACCAGAGACCTTTACGCAATGAAGGTTATATAGTTCAAAGATTTGAATGAGGAGAGGATGGAGGCTTTCAAAAAATAGCAAAAAATATACAAAAGCATCAATGGCAACTTCAATGTCAAACTCTATTACTCATTCAGGTAGGAAAATCTTTACTTCTTGATCTTGGATTTCGGCCATGGAGGCAGCTTTAGGACCCTTCTCGAAAACGAGGTCTACGTTTAAGAGAAATATGCGAAGTTATACATTGCCAATCTTGTGCTGGCAGTGCAAGCTATTCATTCGATGGGAATCGTACATCGTGACCTTAAGCCTGTAAAAATTTGATGATTTAGGACAATATTGTTATAGCTGAAGATGGGCATCTTATACTCACAGATTTCAACCTTTCCAAACTCATCAAAGAACCGGAAAATGGGAAATCCAATACTTTCTTTGGCACTCCTGACTATATCGCTCCTGAAGTGTTGAGAGGGTAGCAAGTAACTGAAGCTATTGATTGGTTTTCTGTTGGAGTTATAGCTTATGAGATGATCATAGGGGTGACTCCCTTCACTGACTTTCATTAGCAAGCTGTTTTCCAAAACATTCTCAAGGGATAAATAGTTTGGCCTTAAGTAGGAGCAGGAGAGGATCAGATATCAGCTGAGTGCAAAGATTTTCTCGAAAAGATGCTAAACCCTGACCCAAAGTTAAGATTTGGTGCCAACGGGATTGAGTAAATCAAAAAGCACATTTTCTTCACCGGAATAAATTGGGACAAAATTTGCCAAAGTTAGTTCATGTTTGTTCCTGAAAAGAATTGTGTTTATGAGTAGAATAGTTAGTTGCTGGAGTATATTGAGAGCAAAAAGAAGGAGATCAGCCTACAGGTAATATCCAGTGACATTTCAATTGTGAGATATGACATTTTGAAGGAGGCAACCAATATGAAGGCGAGGTCACATCGTAACTCACGATTCAAGATAGAGAAATAGCTGTAGTTGCTGAAAGTGCAACCTGGTATTGATGGTTACAAGGTGAAAAAGCAGTATTCTTACAATAGCTTTAATATCAATTTCTAGGATAGCAAGGGACAAAGTTGCAAGGAGTTCATCGAATAAAAGCTGAAAGAAGAGAGAAAGCAGTGATCTAACCTACTTATTACTTTGGTGATTGTGTGCTAAAGAAATTTCGAAAGATGTTCCTAGATTCATCTTCACTTTTATCAAATATTGAAACAAGAAATAAGCATAAATTCCATATTAATAAGCAATCTAATCATTGAATTTGTTTCTCGATGTTTCTTCTTGTTTGGTACACAATTGCATCTAAGTCTTCATTGTTTCCTTTCCACTGGTAGTCTCCAATTCGAGAGAAGATTCCAGTTAAGTTGGGAGAAGGACACAAGGGCGTCCAGTTTCGTCCTGCAGAGTTGGGTGAAGTAAAATTGTTGAGGAAGCCAGGGTTTGACTGGTTGTTAGGGGTAAAACCAGGTGAAAAGCTAAAGAAGCTGTTATTTTTGCTAAATCTCTTGGAATCATTCGAGTTTGTTGAGTTCTTTCTAAAAGAATGGAGAGATTATATTTCAAACAAGTCTGGAGGGAGATTCAGCTCTTCGCCTGCAAAAAGAGACTGTTCAGATGTTTTCCTTTTGAGCCTAGTCATATAGCCAGTTAGATCGCGATTCACCTCTTAAGGCTAAATCATCATTTATTGCTTTAGCTGCTATGGAGCAAGTAACTTAGATATTGGAGTCTAATGCTTATTATTTTTTGCCTCACTTCTTTACTTTGCCTTATTTTTGCGTGTTTTTGGCGTCTCTACCTGCTTCAAATTTTTGTCCTGTCCTTACTATCGTTTTTTTCTTTAGGGACGTTTAATCTTTTTAAAACTTGTAATACTGGACCTTCTAAGATTTGCTCGTTATTGCAGTTCAATTCGATTTCTAGCCCCTTCTGCTGCTTAAATTGTATTTCCAATCCTCTAGAGAGACTAGTTTCTGCTCTTTTCAGAGTTCCTACTTTCCCTTCTCTTAAATTGAGATTGTTAATACTCTTCGCTATGTTAGTTGTAAGCTACTTATAATGGGAAAGTTTTTCTATAAGTTCTTCGAATTTTCTCTTGTTTTCCAAATCTATGCTATCTGTCAAATTTGTGATGGTTTTGGCTTTGGAAAGTTCAAAAAGAGCTTCGGCAATTTCTGACTAGACTATAAATTACTTTTTCCGTCTTCTGACACCTCTCCATTATCTTTGGTCTCTTTGGCAAATACTTTAGAGAGCACTGCAGGTTTGATGACTTTTATTTTTTGAGTACTGTTCCTTTTTCCTAGCAGTTTGTTGATCCTCCTCAAGCTGCGCCTGAGCATGGAATAGAAATGGTTTTTGATGTCATTGTCAGTCCTGCCTTCGAAAAGTTTGGCGATCAAAGTCCATTTGTTTCCATACTTCTGGTGCGCTTAAAACATTATCTGCTCGTCTTTTTCGCTCCAGGATTGCTTGTTTACTGAGGGGTCTAAGTGGTTATGCCATCTAAGTGTGGATTGTCGGATACCTCTAGCGACATTGTTTGCCGGTCCTCACATCTATGCCATACTTCGATGACATTTTTTAGCTGATCTCTGCCCAATTTTTAGTGCCGTATCGCTTGACAAGGGTGGTGATGGCTTTGTCTTCCTGAGTTTATGGGGAGTTACGAAGTCAGACCAGTTCTTTCTGGTTTCGGCCATGTGGTATTTGTGTAACGAGTTGATTATTATCGAAATGATTTAGGAAGCGCGATTTATAGCCCAGTTAGTGAAAAGTGAATGTAAGATGGCCGGTGAATAGGCAAATGTTCCAAATGATGGTGTCAATATGTTGCTATTTTAAAACAACAATCCGGG
>Ga0316217_10003043_pt1 | contig 19539 bp, 14 predicted proteins | sample 1anoAmetaG_FD_203633 | JGI IMG/M metagenome (GOLD analysis project Ga0316217, IMG submission 203633) | Freshwater microbial communities from Trout Bog Lake, Wisconsin, USA - 1anoA | ecosystem: Environmental > Aquatic > Freshwater > Lake > Hypolimnion/Profundal zone | place: USA: Wisconsin...
AGTCACGCGTTCGGCCTTGCAGAACGCGGCCAGCATCGCGGGCCTGCTGCTCACGACCGAATGCCTCATCACCGACGCTCCGGAAAAGGACAAGCCCGCCCCGATGGGCGGCGGTCACGGCGGCGGCATGGGTGACATGGGCGGCATGGGCGGATATTGATCCGTCGGAAAAATTAGAGGAACCGAATCAAGCGCGGTCGGGAGCAATCCCGGCCGCGTTTTTTTGTTTGGCAGCGAAAATTTTCATTCGCCCGGCGGCTTGACCATTTCTGAAAATCGGCGATGATAGGGATGTTCGCTTGTGGGGGCGCACTGGTTTCGACCATGTGAACACGCCAGAGGCGGCATGCCGAGGACGATGCGTTGGCCTCGTTAATCATTCGCATCAAAACAAAACAGCTAATCAAGAACTAGCTCTCGCGGCCTAAGTGCCACGACGTTCGCCACTGGACACCTGCTACGGTGGAGGAACGCAACAGCAGGCGTGATTGACGGCGGAGACCGCGCGCTGTCAGTCGAGATCTTATCATGCGGACTAGGCAGTGCGACTCGAGCCCAGGCGCCATCGCATAGCAGAAAAAATTACCTGGGATAAGCATGTAGTCGCGGCTGGTTGGTCTGCTTGGGACGCGGGTTCAACTCCCGCCGCCTCCACCATATTTTATTGGTGTTTTAAGATAGTGCTTGACAAGACGGGACAAAGACGGGACAGTGTTCGCATGAAAACGAACCTGTCCGAAGTCGAAAATTGCAAAGCCAACCGGCCATTGGAAATTGTCAAACAGGGTAGCATTTCAATTCCAATCTACGCCCACACCAACATCATTCCCCAGCGCGACCCGCAGACGGGAGCAATTCTTTACGAGAGCCTGCCAGAAGGCAAACGCAAGGCGCTGGTCAAATACCAGAGCGCCATTTACACCGTCGCCTACTACGCGGGCACGAAGCGCGTCCGACAGAAATTCTCCGATCTGGCAAAGGCCCGGCGCGAAGCCGAGTTGATCGCCGTCAAACTTGCCAATGGGGAAACCGAAGCCCTCAAACTGACTGGCGGCGACCGTGCCGACTACGTTCGCGCCATGCAAAAACTCCACGCATGGAAGCCCGACGTTGATCTAAATCTGGCCGTTACCGATTACGTCGCTGCCGTCCGCCGCCTGCCGGAAAACGTCAGCTTGAGCGAAGTCATTGAGTTTTTCCTCAAGCGCCATCCCATCGGCCTGCCGGCGAAAACAGTCCGCGAAGTCGTGGACGAATTGATTGTGTCCAAGGCCAGCGCCGGCAAGAGCGACGTTTATATCAAAGACCTGACCTTGCGCCTTGGCGCATTCGCCGACAAATTCAATATCCTCATTTCCACCGTCACCGGCGCGCAGATCGAAACATACATTCGCGGATTGAAGACTTCTAACAGCGACGAAAGCCAGCGGCGTCAGCTTTCCGGGCGGACACAAAACAACATCCGCCGCCTGATCAACACCCTGTTCAAGTTCGCCATCAAGCGCGGCTACCTGCCCAAAGACCACGACGAAATGAGTGGTGTCGAAACAGCGACGGTGGACAGCGGTGAAATCGAAGTGTTCAGCCCCGTCGAACTGCAAAAACTGTTCGCCGCCTGCCTGACACCCGTAAAAGAGCGCGGCAAATGGCGCACCCGCGAGGAAATGATTCCGTATCTGGCCGTCGCCGCGTTCTGTGGCCTGCGCGCCGCTGAAATCATGCGGCTCGACTGGTCGGAAGTTCATCTGACCGGCACTGAGAAATTTGTCGAGGTCAAGGCGGGCAATGCCAAGACTGCCTCACGCCGCACTGTGCCGATTTCTGAAAACTGCGCCGCGTGGCTCGAACGCTACGTCAAACCTTCCGGCCCGGTCATCAATCTATCCCGCGCCGACAAACAGCTATTCCTGTATCTGGCGGGAAAATCCGGCGTGAAATGGAAACACAACGGTCTGCGCCACTCATTCATCAGTTACCGGCTCGCCGTGGTGAAAGACGTGGGCCAGGTCAGCCTTGAGGCGGGCAATTCGCCGCAAATGGTGTTCAAACATTACCGCCAGCTTGTCCGCGAAAGCGAAGCGAAAGAATGGTTTGCCATCCAGCCGCCCAAGTCATCCGCGACCTTGCCGACTGTCACAGTGACAGCATTGAGCGATGCAAAAGTCGCTGGCATCCGTCGCGAAGCTGGCGACGCATGGACAAACCAGCGGAACTGAAACGCCGCCTCCATTCGGTATTTTTACCCAGGACACGCCTTACTCCTCATCAAAATGAGGTTTTTGCGTCCGCGCAACGGTCGCGCTTTGGCTGCGAAATGTCCGCGCCAAAATCCGGTCAGCCGACTGTGTCCGTGTCCAGTCCGCGACCGTGTCCAGTCCGAAAGCCGTCCGCATCCGCGCCGTGACCGTGGCCGCGTCCAGTCCGCGTCCTTGTCCTAGCCGAGTCCGTAACCGCAACCAGTCCACGTCCGAGTCCCGCCCGCAGTCAGTCCGTGATCGTGTCCAGTCCACAGTCGCACAGCGTCCACCGCCAGTCCGCGTCCGTATTCAGTCCACGACCAATCCGGGGACATGACACACGGTAGCCGTTCGATTTCAAACCGCGACGGTCAGCCAGACATTTCGTGAACCGCCACGCGCAAATGATTCAAGCTGTATCCACCGCGCGGTTTTGCCCAAGTCCATTACCGTTGTCGTCGCCAGCCTCCTGAACCTTAAATCTCACAGTTTTATCCAAGGCACGCGTTACCCCTTACCAAGCTAATTTTTTTCGTCCGCGATATGATCGCGGTTCAGACGCGCAATCGCCGCGCGAGAGCCTCATCCGGCTTCCGCGTTCAGTCCGCGACCAGTCCGGGGAAATGACGCGCGGAAGCCGGTTCGATTGTGTGGCGTCGGCGGTCGCGTCAATCTCTTGCTCGCCCCTTCACCCTGCTGCGCTCCAAATTGACCCGCCCGCCGCCGCCGGGATTTTGCCTCTAGGCTTCCGGCGCGTGAACCTTTGGCGTCACCGGGCCAATACATCTTGTGCGCGTCGCACACCTTCACCCGACGACGCCGCGACAGAATCCGGCTAAAACATGGAGTGCTAACATGGACGCCGAACCATCAGGATTTTTCACTACACCGGATTACGAAACCAAGTCGCAAGTCGCCCGGCGCTTGAACGTCAGCCGGCGAACGATTGACAATCTCATGCGGCAGCGTCGCCTGCCGTTTATCAAACTCACGTCGAAGATCGTCCGTTTCCCCAAAGCCGAGGTGGACGCCTACCTCGCGCAACAATTCCGCATCAATGCTCGCGGCCAGGAATTAGGCTAGGCTGTCGGCGTGTGGTTTTGCACCGCGCACGATTGCGTTCGTCACGCGCGCGAGTAACATCGGAATGTTATTCATGGCTCACGCGCCGCAACATCCGCACAACCCGTGCTCGCTCGACGAGAATCAGCAAACCCCTGCGAAGATTTGGGAACTTCTTCGCCACAATGAAAGATTCGGACGCGCTGTTAGAAAACTCCAAAGCCACGACGCCACTGAAAAAGCCAATCGCGTGTATGGACCGTTCCGCACTTCCTGTCGCATCGTTGAAACTCTGAAGAGCCATCACGCCTTCGCAGCGTATGCTCTCCAATGGCTGGTGCCGGAGCCTGAATTTATCGTTTGGCACGTTGCTGTGCCAAAAACTTGGGATTCAAGCGGACGCTTCGCGCTCGACATTGTTGCCGAGGGGCGCGGCACGACACCAGACCCAGCGAAATTGGGTTGGGAAAATCGAATCAAGGGTCAGCCGCGCGGCGCGGTGGGAGAATCGTATTTGCGCGGCCCGGTAGTTTTTCGGCAAACGTGCGATGACCCGCGTTTTTGCAGTTTTCGTAACGAGATTGATCCGCTGCAAGAATGGCGAGAGTTTTTTGAAGTGAACAAGCGCAATTTCACGCTGGAAACGCCGTGGCTTGAAGCGCCGCCGGGATTTCGGCGAGACTTTTGTTGGCTGTGGCGGCAGCGAGACAATCGCGCCGTCAGCCCTGATACCGGCTTGCGCCACGACGCACCAGAGCCGCACGAAACCGATTTTTTCCTAAATTGGCACTTGGGCAAGGCTCTCGTCTGTGGCTGCAAGACCGGCCAGTTGGATTCAGAAGACCTTGGCAGAATTTTTCAATTCGATGAGCTTGCCAACGACTATCGCGTTTTTGCTTTCCCGAAAACAATCCGCACACGCATGGAAGCATGGCGCATAGCCAACCAGCTCGTCAAACAACTCTGCCGCTTGCCGGACGGCTCCGAGCTACCCAAACGAGAATGCGAAGTCTTTGGCAGTCCGCTGCTGTGGGACATGCTCCTGGTGTATGAGGATCGCCGAAATAAAGGTGACGAGCATTTGGCCGCCCTCCAATACACCTTCGACACTCTCTACTTGCGCTTGCCAACTGCTCGCCGACATGCGGAAGCACCAACCGAAAGGTCTCTGGATGCAGTCCTCCAGCACCGCGTAGCGGAGAAACTTCTTACTGAGGCAGAATCCACGCGGTGGCACTCGTGGCAGGACGATTTTGCGCGCATCCATTCACCGACTTCCGGCCAAGGTTTGGTTCAGTTGATTTTCCCATCACCCCAAGCGGCAATCGCCAAATCTTCCTCACCATCAGCGACTTAACGCTAATTAAAACAGCGTTTCGGAGTTGTTGCTCTCTGTTCTGGTTCACTTGTCACTGACGCGCAAGCTGTCACCAGCAGCAGCCTCGGAGCGCCGGTAGTCCCGGCTCGGCGAATAAACGCATCCGATACCGCGCTGGCGCACAACGAGCGTCATTACAAGACATGAACGAAAAGATTGAGATTGTGCCTGACCACGGCCTAGGCCGAAACAGTGAGCCAGAATTCGACCGCAAAAAACAATTCGCGCGACGCGCCTCGGTTAGCACTCGCTGCGTGGATAACTGGTTACATGACCGCCGAATTCCATTTTTGCGCATAAACCGCACAGTGCTGATCCCGTGGCGCGAGGCGTTGGAAAAACTGAAACGCGATTATCAAATCAACGCCCGTGGCGATTAAGGAGGCATGGCCATGAGCAATCGTGAAATCCTAAACAGCGTCATCGGTGATCGCGTCCTGTGTGCCTGGCAGCCAGTCCCAGGCATTACATGGGTTCAAACTCGGTCGCCCGCACACGCGAAACGGTTGGCCAAACGGCGGGACGCGCGGCCAGTGGTGGTCGGTGTGGCCGGCGGTTATCTGCGGACTTTTGAGTTTCGTCACTCTTTAGCTTGGGCGCGGAAGCTCATCGCCCGTTACACGATTTCGGAAGCGTCCGCTAATGCGCCAAAAATTGTCGCCGCTGCCGCCGGGGGATCTCGCAATACCCGGACATGAGTGCAACCCTGCCCCAATTTCTCCGCGACCTGATCGCCAGCCCGCCCCGGCACGGCGAGGGTGTGCATTTGTGGTTGTTCCGTGTCGCCCGGCAGCTTCATTCGCATTATCAGGACAAGCAGGAACTCACCAAACTTCTCGCGGCTGCCGTTGCTGGTTGTGGCCGTGCCGTCAGCCGCCACGAAATCGAGGAGGCCGTCAATAATTCCGCCAACTGTGCCTGGCAACCCGATTTTAAGGAAACCAACTTTTCGAGGTCGCCGGCCTGGCCGAAACCGAATCTGGAACAAATCGAAGCAATTGTCCGTGTGGGTGGCGGTCTGGCTGATCTTTGGGAGGCTTCTGCCATCCGAATCGAGGACAGCATGGCCCACACCGAAAAGGTGATTGACCATTTGTTCCCCGGCAATCTGCTCCTGTGCTGCGGGGCGTCACAATCGGATTTTGACACCATGCCGCGTGGTGATTGGCGGGGCGAGCTTACCAGCCTGCAATTCATCGTGCCGTCGCCGATGTCCGCTGTTACCGGTTTGACCAAGGAAGGCCGCACCTCCAAACACACGCTGTCCAACACAGGTCCACGCCGGTTTCTGATTTGTGAATTTGACCAGGGCGCTGCCGATGCACACGCCGCGCTGCTGTTGCATCTGGGGCAGTTCGCAGCGCTCGTCTGCGTGGTTCACAGTGGCGGGAAAAGTCTCCACGGCTGGTATTTCGTAGCGGGCCAGCCGGACGCCAAAGTGGAAAGGTTTTTCCGGTATGCGGTTTCGCTCGGCGCGGATCGCGCGACGTGGACGCGCTCCCAATTTGTGCGGATGCCCGACGGCACGCGGGACAATGGCCGCCGTCAAACCATCTATTTTTTGAATTTCAACCCTTTGGAGACAACCCCATGAATGAACTGCTCAACCGACCAACCATTCTCGACGTGCCGGATGTGAGCGCAGACGAGGTGATAAAACCTGAAACACCTGACTGGCCCGGCATCTTGACTGTCGCCACCGTCACAGCGAGCGAGTTGCAAACTTTGCCGATAACTCCCCGCGAAGCGATCCTGGGCAAGTGGTTTCGGCAAGGCGACCAAGGTTTTATTTTCGCGCCGCGCGGTGTGGGCAAGACCTGGCTGGCCATGCTGTTCGCGCACGCCATCGCTATTGGCGGCAAGGCTGGTCCGTGGGATGCGCCCAAGCCGCGCCGCGTTCTCTACGTTGACGGAGAAATGGCGCTCGACCTCACGCAGATTCGTTACCGGGCGCTTTCCGCGACTCCCGGCGACAACCTCATGTTTCTCCATCACGAAGTCGTTTTTCAGCGGACGGGCAAGGTTTTGAATCTCACGTCGTCCTTGGTGCAGGAATCTTTGCTCCAACACGCCATTGAAAACAAAATGGAAGTGCTGATCCTCGACAACCTTTCCTGCCTTTTTTCCGGCGTGAAAGAGAACGACGCCGACGCCTGGGAAATGATTTTGCCGTGGCTCTTGCAACTGCGCCGTCATCGGATTGCCGTCGTCTTTGTCGCCCATGCCGGGCGCAATGGTTTCATGCGCGGCACGTCCCGGCGCGAGGATGCCGCCGTGTGGATACTTTCCCTGTCCGAACCCGTCGAGGCCAGCACCGTCACCACCGGCGCACGTTTCGTGGCCCGTTTTACCAAGTGTCGGAACACACCCAGCGAGGACGCGCCAGCCTTGGAATGGCATTTCCAGCGTGAGGATGCTGATGGTGTCAGCGTGAAATGGAGCGTGGCCGATCCGCTGATGATTTTCCGGGGCTGGATTGAGGAGGGACTGAATACTTGCAGCGATCTGGCAGCCGAAATGCAGGTGAGCAAGGGGCAAATCAGCAAACTCGCCCGCCGCGCCCAGAAAGCAGGCTGGCTCAACATCACAGGCCGTCGTTACGTCTTGACGACGCCTGACGGCCCGCGTCAGCCGTATCCTGACTGATAACGGTGTTGTTTCCTGTTTACTCACCTATGGATGGAAACCAGAAACGAGCGCGCTTCAGTTGCTTCAGAACTGCCAATTCATTTGGAAATTCGCGTGCTTTTGGCAATCAACCAGGAAACGAGGCCGTGTCGCCGTCCCTTTGGGGAAAACTTTTCCCACGACCTGACCCATCTAGGCAGCGGGTATCCTTTTATAGTGAGCTACTTTTACTAAACCTTCTGTCCTGACGCATGGAAACTGAATGGCCAAGACCCTACATGCCGACTCATTACGCGAGGCTGGGCGCGGAACACCCGCGCCGAAGGCACTGGTCGTATATCAAGCAACGCAAGAACCCGACTGGCAAAATGGGCCGTCCCAAATCAACCGTTCCGATGGCTGACCGTCGCCGAAAGGCGCGGCAGCAGTATCAAGCCAACCTTGCCGGGCGCGGACAGCGCCTCATCCGGCTTCTGGTTTCGACGGCGGCTGCCGACCGCCTGGCCCGTCTCGCCGAGGCGCGCGGCCTCACTCCCGGTCAAATTGTGGAAGACCTGCTCTCGTCACGCCCTGATCAGCCCTGAAGACCTCTTTCATCTGTCCCAAAACTGCCGCCGCACCGCTCCTGCTTCATTTCTGGCTCGCCGCGACCGGCGAATTGATTTGAAACGCAACGTGGCGGCGCGGTGCGTGAAATCGCATGAAACAAAAAATCGCGCGGCGGGCTTTTCATTGGTAGTCTTTTCCGTGTTCCATGAGCCAACACGAGTCTGATACCGGGTTGAGAGACTTGGCTGAAAACAAGGCCAGGTTTGAGCGTTTCTTCGAGCAACTGCACTTCAAGTATTGGCAGGAGCCGACGACCGACAGCGTCCGCAAGGTTTGCTGGCTGTATCACTTCCCCGCTTTCGAGTTGCCCGACAACAACAACCCGGACGAGCCGACGGCGCCGTTTCTGTTGGTGCTATCAGTTGATTACGACCTTTGCATCGGCGACGCGCCGGACGTGCCGAGTTCTGCCAACTTTGATTTCTGCTTCGAAGGCGTGCGACTCGAACTCCGGGACACCCGCACAGATGAAACACTTGGAACGCTGCCCTTGGAGATCACCACCACCGGCGGACTCAAAGCCTTTCTATCCAAGTTCCCGTCCTACCCTTACTCACGCCGCCACTTCCTGCCTGCTTGATGACATCGCGCTTCTGGCCGCGCACCCGCTGATTGATTTGAAACATTTTCCCGTGCGCATTTTGCGCAACCGCTTGAAACAAAAAAACGCCGCGCGATTTTTCCGCCCTGGCGTCAGCGCTTATCCCTCGTCGCCCGCCGAGCCTTCGTGAAGCACCCGGCCCGTGCGCTTGCACACCACCACCACGTTCGACGATTTGAGCGCGAACTCTTTCGGATTTTTATACACCACCCAGGTATCCGCGCGCCGCACGTTGTAAAGGTTGCCGCCGGCCTCCGTGCCGTCCCGCACCGTCGCGCCTTTGAACATCCGGTTCAGGACGTGCCGTTCCGCCCGCCGCCGCGCCTCGGCGCGCGTGATGAATTTTGCTTTGTGCGGCTTCGGTCGCCTGGCTGATTTGCCAGCGGCCGTTTTCAGTTTCTTCCGGGCTTTGCTCTTAACGCTCATGGTTTGGGCTTTTCAAGGTCACGTTCCAACTCGGCCTGCACCTGGAACTGGAGTCCAAAAGGGAGTCCGGCATCGAGCGGCCACTGGTTTCTGGGGACGCCTTCGGCGCGAAGTTTGGCCCAAACAAATTTCATGTCCTCCAATCTTTGGAACTCATCTTCCGCCTCCATCGCTCCGGTCGTCGAATCAACATCGCTTTCGGTCTGGTAAGCATCCCCCGAAAGTCGTTCGCGCTCCTGTTCCAACTGTTTCAAAAAGGATGGCATATCGTGCTGACCTGACCACGCGATGTCGAGCAGTTGCTCGAATTGTGCCTGCTTCGCCACGACCCAGGCCGCGAACGCCTCGCGCAAATCAGCGACGGCGGCGTCAAACCGGCGGCGGGCTTCCTCTGGGTTGTCGTAGAGTTCTTCAGCGGACATTTCGACCGCTTCAGGCGCAGCCGGTGGCGGCGGGGCGGCAGCCGCAGCCTCTTCCGCGGCGGCTATGGCTTTCAATTGCGCAAGCGCGGCTTCCGCCTCGGCATCACTGAAGATTCCCGGCGGCAGCACAGGCGCGGGCGCAGGCGGCGGGTTTCCGGGATTCACACCATCTTGGTCACTGTCAGGCGTCATGTGCTTCCTCATAGTTCAGGATGAAGTTGCTTTGATTTCTCCCGTTGCGACCGCGCGATAGGCGGCGAGTGCGGCGTCTTTTACGCCTTGGGCGACGAGGGGGAACGTGGTCAGGATATGGGCGAACTCGGATTCGGTCAGGGCGTAGAGGTGGGCGATGAGACCATCGAGTTCGGCGCGGAGTTGGGCTCGGGCGCCGGCGGCGGTGACGCCTTTCACAGCAGCGGCGGGCAATTTGAGCGCGGTGCTGACTTCTTTGGCGAGCGCGTCAAATTCCGGCGTGGTGCAAATTAACTTTGTCGCCCGCTGCACGATTGGAGCGAACGCCGCGTCCGTAGCCGTCAGACGCGGAATTGGAAGCTGATAGACGAAAAACATATTTATGTTTGTCGTAACTTTTTGACGGAGCAGCCAATCAATTGCAAATGAGTCCAGCACCGCGACGCAAAAAATTTGAGTTACAGAATCCAGACTTTCGCAAACATTCATCGAGTTTCCGGTAAAGCTCGGCGGAATGATTGTCGCAATCATACTGCGTTCGTTCGTGTTTGAAGCGACCGAACGATATGCCAACCGATACTTCTGATAACCAATTTTTTGGCCGGCATCTGGTTGTCTGCCAAGTAGTGCGCGCCTGCCTTTTTTTGCATCAACCCAAAATCGTGGCTCGGCGAGTGTGTGGCTAAAATGCCAGATCATCTTGCCTTCAAACAGCGGGATTGAATTTTCCCCGGGTTCCTTTTGGAAAAGGGGAGCGTCGTCGGTCATGTTAAACTCGCGATGCAATTCCATCCGCCAACCGGCGACGGAACTGTCTCCAATAAGAGGGTGGGCGAGCATTTTCTCGGCAACGAGAATGTCGCTCTCGTTTTTGAACTCCATGACGGAAAGCGAATCTGGCGAGAGCCGTTTCACCAAGTTCACTGAAATATTGACTGCGCCTTCGGCTGGAAACCGTGTTAGTTCTGCGACTTCATGGCGCATAAAGGCGGCAGGGAAATGTTCCGTGTGACCGCCTTTCTCGAATGTCAGGACTACAAATTTGAACATCCTGTGAACACCTTCAAAAATTTCCTTACGGTTCTCAAAGCAGATTAGCCCCGTGATTTCTGTTTGCGAAAAAAGAACTTCGCGGAGTTTCATCGCGCCCAAGTCCGTATAGATGCCACTCGGCATGACAATTCCACATTGTCCACCCGGACGCAGAAGGTGAAGACTTTGCTCAAGAAACAGTTTGAAAAGATTTACATCCTTGCCATGCCGCTTCCCGTCAATGATTGGCACTTGGTTTTGATACTGCGGCGCGAAACGGAAATAATTACGCTGGTGATTGAAGCTGCTTTGATAGGCGAGCCAAGCTGCCATGATTTCCGGGTCTCGAAGCAACTTTTTTAGTTCCTTCTGGAAATCCTTGATGTCCATTTTCTTCTTTGTAACAAGGTCGCTGTAATCAGAAAAAAACTCTTTGGCATCGGGCTGAAATGTTTCCCACGGCGGATTTGTGATGATGCCATCGAAGCCGCCTTCGGCCATGACCTTGTCGAACTCGTAACCCCAATGAAAAGGAATCAATTCGTCAATGTCGGAGACCTTGAGCGTCCGTTTAATCGGTTTGCCCTCGACATTGTTTCTTTCGTCCCAAGTCGCTTCTTCAAACTGGATTCCGAGCGCCCGGAACTCATGCAAATATAAAACATTCAAGGTCTGGTATGCCTCCGCACGCACTTTTTCGATGTGTTCGCGGAGACGAAGAACACGTTCTTCCTGATCAAGACCATCTTTTTCGCCGGGCTGAAAGGCGTGCCTGCGATAACGTTCAATAGATTTGTTTTTGTCGTCGAGAATCGCGGCGAAACGTGCGGCGGTCTGTTGGGCGACGAACGCAGTTGTCTTTTCGGCTCTTGTGGGTGCGGTCTTGGATTCAACTGCGAAACCAAGATCGCTTTTGTGCTGCAAGGTCATCCGTTCCTGTGCTCCGCCGGTCTTGGTCTGCCCGGCATCGAACTTGGTTGCATCCACGCGCAACAAGCCGATGAGCGAATTACCGGCAAGGATGTTGAAATCAATGTTCGGCAGCGGTTCAAGCTGGTCTTCGGTTTGCGCGGACGCGACGAGGGCAAGGAAGAGGCGCAAGCGGGCGATTTCCGTGGCTTCCTCCATGATGTCCACGCCAAACAGATTGTTTGTGATGATTTGCTTTTTGATGAAATAAAGGACGGACGGATGCTCGGCCTGGGTCTGTTTGTGCCATTTTGTCAATTCCGTGTCGTTCAGAAATTGAATCTTGCCGATAGCGGCGGAGTAAATGGCGATGAGCACCTTCATGGCCGCGACCAGGAACGCGGCGGAACCGCACGCGGGATCTAGCAGCCGCAACGACGGTAGAATCTCGAACAGGAGCGCGCGGCACAGGTTGGCATCGAGGTTCAACAGCAGATCGGCGATGGTGGCGAAGCGGCGGTTGAGCGCCTTGTTCACACGGTCGAGGATGAGCTTGTGAATGGTGCGCTCGCAGAGGTAGCCGGTCATTTCCGGCCGGGTATAATAAGCGCCGAATTCCTTTTGATTGATGTATTTTTCGAAGATGTAACCGAGCACGTCGGGATTGATTTCCTGATCATCGCCGCCGGGCGTGTCATTCAGATTCCACGAATAGCGGTTGAACAGCGTGAAAATGTTGTCGAAGGCAACATCGGGAATCTTAATTTGCAGCTTGCCGGGGAAACCGTGGTTAAGTTCAACGCGATGCGGCAAAAACAAACCGCCATTGAGGTAGCGGATTTTTCCAAGCAAGGCACGGGTGTCCGGACTGCGAGCCGGTTCGGGCTTGGCGAAACCTTCAAAGAAAAGCGATTTCAGGAAAACGGAATAAAATTTATCCGCGCCGCGTTTCTTGGACGCGGCGAGTTTGTTGGTGAGATAGCCGCGATCCGCGCCGTCAAGAAATCCCTTGCGCTGAAGAAACCAGATAAACATGAGGCGGTTCATCAGCACGGACGCATACCAGCGGCGCTGGTGGTCGTCGTTAATGCCATCAATGAGTTCGATGAACGCGAGACGTTGCGTGTCGAACTCGCCGTAGAATTTCTTGGTGACGCGCTCGACATCGAGCGCGGCCTTTAGACGCCCGGCAACTTCGGTGACAGGGATATTGCCCTCGGCATCCAATTCGCTGATGTCCACGACCATCGCCGCGAGCTTGCTCAAGAAAAGGTCGCCCGGCTGGCCTTTGACGTAAATATGGTCACGGGCGTGGGCCTTGCCGGACTCGCGCTTGACCCAATACCAAAGGCTTTGCGTGCGGGCGGCATCCAGAAAAATGATGAGATTCTCGACGTGTTCCTCGGCAACGTGCTTTTGAATGGCAGCGCGGGTCTTTGCGTCGGGGATGCCATCGCCGGTAGTGACTTCAAAGGCAACGACGCCGGAAAGCTGGGCGATGGGGGTGCGCGTGTAGGCCGCATCCTTGACCTGGGCCTTGACCGGATTGCGCGACTTGGGATTTGACCAGCCGAGGTCTTCGATAAACAGCCGCGCAAACTCAAATTTTTGGAGCCGGTCTCGGGTGCTGGCGATGTTGAGGGGCATGGCTCAAGATTTTTTAATACCGAGCGAGCAAATGATGCGCGGCTCACGGGTGTCAGCATCTTCCTCATGGACGCACAGGCGGTCTTCCTCGTGCAAGGCGAGAACGAGGTCGGCCAATTTTTCGTCGCTGATGCCGGTGCGGAGTTCGCGGCTCAAGGTTTCGCGCGCCGCCTCCTGCAAAGGCCGCAAGAAAATGGATTCGATGGCGCGATGAAGCGGCTTGATATCGAACAGCGTGCCGCGCATGGATTCGGCATAATCCTTTAGGCGCTCATAGACGCGGCGGCGGGCACTGGATGGACGACCCAGCGCGCCGCCCTCGGTGCGCTGCTCGGCGGCAACCAATTCGACACCGGCGCGAACGAGTTCGTGGTGTTTTTCCAGCCGGGGCAACGCGGGCGTTTCCGGCTCGCACGCAGCGGCACGAAGAATCTCATGCTGCGATTCCGTGACGGTGCGGCCTTCCTCGTCAACCCAGGCGAGCGCGTCGTTGTCGTCGGCGGTGCGGACATAGACCATGACGCCAGTAGCGGCGGTTTTGCCGGGCGCAACCGGCACGGCGGAAAGCGGCTTGGTGGCGAAAATGACGTTGGGCAGGTCGGGCACGGACTTTTTCAACGCCGGATTGCGGTCGGTGGCGTTTTTCCAAATCTGGTAAGCCTGCGATGCCAAATCAACCTCGTTGTCGTCGGCGTCGTCAAGCACGCCGGATTTCTCGGTGAACAAATCGAGAATCGTGTGGTCGTGCTTCTCATCCTCGAAAAAGGTTTCGTCCGTGCCGACGACCTCGGCGTTTTCGTGCAACCGCTGGCGCACGCGCGAGCGCAATCGGATGAGGCGCTCGACGCCATCGGCGGGCAGAAACGAATAGCACTGGATTTCCTCGGCACGCTGGCCGATACGATCCACGCGTCCGGCACGCTGGATGAGGCGGATGATTGCCCAGGGCAAATCGTAGTTTACGACGATGGCGGCGTCCTGGAGGTTCTGGCCTTCACTCAAGACATCGGTGGCGACCAGCACGCGCAATTCCTCGGCGGCGGAAATTTTCTCACGGCAGCGGTTGCTATTGGGACTGAACCGCCGGGCGAACGCGGACGGGTCATCATTGTCGCCGGTCACAGAGGCGAGTTCCTTCACGCCCCGTTTCTTCAACTCCGTGTTCAAGTAGTCCACGGTGTCGGCGAACTGGCTGAAGATGATGATTTTTTCCTTCGGATGCTTCTTGGTGATGAGTTTGTGAAGTTCGCCAAGTTTGGTGTCCGTGCTGGCCTGCCAGTGGCCGGAAAGCGTGATGATGGAAAAGAGACGGTCAATGTCGTGCTGCAAATGCTTGACGAGGTCTTCGACAAACAGGCCGGGGCGCAACCAGTCGAAGCGGTTGCGATGATGGCGCGTGAGGAAATCATAACCGGCGACGGCTTGCTTGCGGAAATCGTCGAGGGAACTGCAATCCGCAAGATTCAGCGAGTGATTGGTGCTGTCCGCGCCGCCGTCAAAGATGTCGGCGGGGGTGGTCGTGGTGTCGCCGTCCGCGTCTTCGCCGCGCGTGTCAAAAAGCGCGGCGTCCTGCGTGCCGATGGGCAACAGCTGGCCGGATTCAATGGCGTGCAAATAAAGGTAGTTGCGGAGAATGTGACGCTGGACGGATTGCAGAAACGCCGACCCGCTGCTTTCCAGCCGCTTGAAAAGGTTTGTGCGGCAGAAACCAATGAGCCGCTTGCCGGCGCGGGACAAATTTTTAATAACCTCCGCTTCGTCATTGGTCGGCGGCACGTCGAGCGTGGCCTTGAGGTAGTTCGCGAGGCCATAGCGCGGCAGGTGAAGCACGCGGATGGTGTCCACGACAGCATTGGAATAGAGCCGGGCATATTGATCGTCCGGGTCTTTGTCACGGATGCGGAACGCGAGCGTGCGTGGACGGCGCTTGGGGAAATAAAATTTTGTGCCGTCTTCCAAGAGCAAAAAGGAACGGCCTTGCGCGGGCTTGGGTTCCTTGCAGGACTGGCACTCTGTCTGCCGCGCAAGGATGGGGCTGCCGCACTTTGGGCAATCGGTGGTGGCGTAGTTTTTCTGAATAAACGATCGCGTGCGCCGGACCATGAACAGGCGCATGAGTTCGCGCCAGTCGTCGGCGTGTTCGCTTTTCTCGAACGCGGCGAGACAATTTACGGGGCATTGATGTTTTTTGGTGAATTCCTCGACGCGGTTATCGCACTCGCGGCGAATGTATTCCTCCGGGCGCAAGCCGAGCGCCTGATCGGCATTGAGGAAAAGGCGAATCTGATTCGCCAGATCGAGATAGGCTTTGTTGTAGGGCGTCGCCGAAAGCAGGATGCAACGCGAGTCATTGCGCTGGATGTAATCGCGGACAACGGCGTAGGTTTTTCCCTCGCGATTGCGGAGATTGTGGCTTTCGTCGAGGAGCACGATGCGGTAGCGGCGCAATTCAGGAAGCTGGTTGCGCGCCTGCGACAGTGGCACAATTTTCGCAAGCAAGCGGAATCGGGCGGCGTGGTCTTCCCACATGCCAACAAGGTTCTTGGGGCAGATTATGAGGGTTTCCAACGAATGCGGCGGGTCTTGGAAGACACGGGAAAGCGCCGTGGCCATCAGGGTTTTGCCGAGTCCAACGACGTCGCCGATGATGACGCCACCGCGTTTTTCCAAATGGCGCGCGGCAATCTTGACGGCGGCAGACTGGAAATCAAAAAGGGTATCGTGAAAATCCGAGGGGATTGAAAATTCGGACAAGCCAGCGCGGGCTTCCTCGGCCAAGTGATACGCCATTTTGACGTAAATCAGATACGGCGCGATGAGGTCGGGACGCGCCCAGCTTTCTTCAATCACCTGAATCAATTCGGTGGTGATATCGAGACACCAGCGGTCGCCCCAACGATCTTCAAACCATTTGGCGAGCTTGGCTGTGGCGTCGTGATCCAACACGTCCACATTCAATTCGCCCTGATGCGAGAGGCCCGAAAAGGTAAGATTACTGCTGCCGACGTAGCCGCAACGCGGATTGTTAAAATCATTGCGGAAGCAGAGATAAAGTTTGGCGTGAAGCGTGTGGCGGAGAAACAACTTCACCGCCAACTTGCCGGATTTGAGTTGGGCGGCGAGGCGGCGCAGACCTTTTTCGTCAATGTCGGACGGCGTGCCATAGGCAAGCTGATTGCGAAATTCCTCGGCGAGTTTGCGTTTAAGCCGAACGGAAGTCTGATTGTCCATCGGCTCATCCTTGCGGACAAGACTCATACACTGTCGCAATTCGTCCTGGGGCAACCGCTGCATTCCGACAAGCAGACGGCACTGGTGTTCCGCGCCGCCTGTCCATTTTTCGACGTGGGAATCAATCTGTTTCCAACCGCGCAGATTGAAGTAGCCGACGCAAAAATCGGCGCGCGCGGAAACGAGAAGCGTTTGCTCCAACGCGGGGAGCAGGTCGGCTTCGATGTTGTCGAAGATACGGGGCATGGCTGTTCGCTCGCGCGCGAATCAGCCCTGTCGGGATGGCTTCCCTTCAAAAGCCAGCAGTGCCAAAAAAAGTGGGACGTGCCTACACACGTCCCACCACAGGCACCGCTAAGGGCCTTCGAAGGGACGCTTTCAACACGCCCCAGGTGGGGTGTGCTTTCAAGCGTTGTCCTTCGAGTAACGAAATTTAGCGGTTTCGTGGTGGACAGCAGCCGAAGCTACGCGAAATGATTTTGGTTAAATTTGTTCTGGTCGTTTTATTTTTTGCTGACACGGCGAGATTAGCGCAATCGCGCCGCGCCGTCAGCAATTTGTTCGCCTGCACCTTCGTCGCGCCGGGCGGGACAAGGCTGGCGGTTCAGGCTAGAATCCACGCTTTACTTTTAGCCGTCTAAACGCAAAGTGTGGTTGCCATCAGCATCGCGTGTGTTCCTGGCTTGAATAACATGAAATTCCCGCGTTGACTGCCGGATTTTCATGGTTATACTTGGGGCATGATTAACCGTAAATCCGACTTGGAGCTGGTTCGCGCCGCGTTGAAACGCAGCCGCGTTGTTGCACTGCTCGGCCCGCGTCAAAGCGGTAAAACCACGCTCGCCCGCCAATTTGTTCCGGCGGACTCGCTCAATTATTTCGATTTGGAAGACCCGCAAAGTCTCGCGCGCCTCTCCGAACCGGACACCGCGCTGCGTCCACTCAAGCGGCTGGTGGTGATTGACGAAGTCCAGCGCCGCCCGGATTTGTTCCCGTTGCTGCGAGTGCTGGCGGATCGAAAGCCGTTGCCCGCGCGATTCCTGATTCTCGGCAGCGCCTCGCCGGATTTATTGAAGCAATCTTCCGAAACACTCGCCGGACGGCTGGAAACGGTTTCACTTGAAGGTTTCCGGCTCGCCGACCTCGGCGCGGCTGCACAGACGCGGCATTGGGTGCGCGGCGGCTTTCCACTGTCTTACACGGCGCACACCGAAACCGATTCGCTCGCGTGGCGTCGTCAGTTTCTCCAAACATTTTTGGAACGCGACATTCCGCAGTTGGGTATCACCATTCCGGCGGTCGCGCTGCGACGGTTTTGGAACATGGTCGCCCATTATCACGGGCAGATTTGGAACGCCGCCGAACTCGCCCGCGCTCTCGCCATCAACGAATCCACCGTGCGCCGTTACCTCGACCTGATGACTGGCGTGTTTATGGTTCGGCAACTGCCGCCGTGGTTCGAGAACTTGGGCAAACGCCAGGTCAAAGCGCCAAAGGTTTATGTCCGCGACACGGGGCTGCTTCACGCATTGCTCGGCATCGCCAACCAACGCGACCTCGAACTGCATCCCAAAGTCGGCGCGTCGTGGGAAGGCTACGCCGTCGAGGAAGTTCTCAAGGCGCTGCGGCCCGACGAAGCCTATTTTTGGGCGACGCATCAGGGCGCGGAATTGGACTTATTGCTGTTCAAACGCGGACGGCGCATCGGTATCGAGTGCAAACGCGCGGACGCGCCTACCCTTACGCCGTCCATGCACATCGCGCTGGCGGATTTGAAGCTCGACGAACTGCGCGTCGTATATCCCGGCAAGAAACGTTATACGCTGGCGAAGAAAGTCGAAGTCGTGCCGTTGGCGGAATTGGTGGACGCGAAGTAACCTCCAAGCGGCTGTGGACACGAGGACCGCGATGACGCTGCGCGACGCACGTTGCTGTCAATCCAAAACTCCTTTTGCCAAAAATTCCGCGCGGACGAACCCATCTCGCACATTCAACCCGCCCACCGCGAGCTACCCCCCCCGCCCCCCTGCCGAGGACGGGACAAGACGGGACACGCAAGCGGTCATTTCATGCGTTGCGATGCGTGATGACCGGCGAGCGACAAAAAATCAAAACACGCACGACCACCTTTATTGACACCGACTTTGTGACGCACCACGCACGATTACGAAAAATTATTTTTCTTCCCTGTTGAATTCAATTCCCGCCGCCTCCACCATCTCGAATTTCTTTCAAATTCGGACGCGGCGAGTTGCGCCGCGACTGTGGTTTCAGCCAATAAATCAAAGGGTTTTTTGAAGGAAACGGTTAAGGTTTGAGCGCGTAATACGCGGTCCGATCCGTTCTCCTTAAGAAATGGCTTCATAACCCCAGTTGTCCGAAGAAATCCGACCGGACTGGGCCGCTCCTGCGCATCACTGGCGAGCATTTCAAGCTGGTCATAAACCCTGAAATCGGGCGGCGGACAATAATCTCCAGCACCGGCCAACGATTGCCATTTCCACGTTGCCCGCTCGAAGGTATCATGGGCAGGTTCACATGGAGATGCCGCTGGCCGGCAGGCTCAAAAATCAACGCGAACAGGAAGCACATTTATGCAAGAAAAGAAACGCATCGTGGAAAAAGACGCCCCGCTGAAGAAGGACGATTTGATCGTCATCACCGGCGCGGGCGGATTCATCGGCGGCAACCTGGCCCGCCATTTCACCAAGAAGGGTTTCACCAACATTCGCGCAGTGGACAAGAAGCCGCTTTACGAATGGTATCTGCACGTCCCCGGCGTTCAGAACCTCTGTCTTGATGTGAGCCTTGAGGAAAACTGCCGGCGCGTTTGCGAAGGCGCGGTGGAAGTCTATAACCTCGCCGCCGACATGGGCGGCATGGGGTTCATTGAGCGCTTCCGCGTGGAATGTCTGCGCTCCATTCTCATCAACACGCACATGATCGAGGCCGCATATCGTGCGGGCGCACGGCGCTATTTTTATTCCAGTTCCGCCTGCGCCTACAACACGCTGCTGCAAAAAGACCCGAACGTCAGAGCGTTGAAGGAATCCGACGCGTATCCCGCGATGGCCGAACGCGGCTACGGCTGGGAGAAATTGATTTCCGAAATGTTCTGCGAGGAATACTGGCACGAGCGCGGCTTGAAGACGGCGATTGCGCGCT
>Ga0316217_10003045_pt1 | contig 19534 bp, 16 predicted proteins | sample 1anoAmetaG_FD_203633 | JGI IMG/M metagenome (GOLD analysis project Ga0316217, IMG submission 203633) | Freshwater microbial communities from Trout Bog Lake, Wisconsin, USA - 1anoA | ecosystem: Environmental > Aquatic > Freshwater > Lake > Hypolimnion/Profundal zone | place: USA: Wisconsin...
GACGACCGGTTCACTTTCCACCCGCGGCACAAGTTTCTCTGGCTGGCCCTGTTCTCCCTGCTGGCGGCATGGCCCTGGGCTTTCGCCGGACCGGACGGCTCGCCCTATACCGCCCATCTGGGCGCCTTGGGCCTGCAGGTTTCCCGGTGGGTCGCGTTCCCGGTGCTCGCCCTCTGGTTCCTTGCCGTTCCCAACGCGGTGAACATCGAGGACGCCATCAACGGCTACATGGCCGGGTTCACCTTCATCCTGCTCGGGGTGGCCCTGATCCAGGGGGTGGACGTCCTGATCCCCATGGGCGCCCTGGCCGGCTTCCTGCTCCTGAACTGGCCCAGGGCCAAACATTTCCTGGGCGACACCGGAAGCCTCGGGTGCGGGTTCGTGATCGCCGAGGCGCTGCTCAGGGCGGGAGGAAGCCAGCGTCCGCTCCTGGCCCTGGCGCTCACGGCGCCGATCTCGCTGGATGTGTCCATGGGCATCGTCCGCAGGATCCGGCAGAACATGAGCCTGTTCGCGGCGGACCGCCTGACCTGTCCCCACCATCTGGCGCATCTGTGCGGCCAGTCCCATGGCTGGGCGGCTTTCATCCTCTGGACCAACACCGCGGTGATCGCCTTCCTCACCTTCTGCGCTCCAGCCTTCGCGATGGGCTGGCTGGGCTTCTACGCCCTCACCCTGGTGCTGTTCAACCGGGCCAGCCTGTTCAAGCCGCACTCACTGTTCGATCCAGACAAACAGCCGGACCCCCTGGAATGAATTCACCGTTTATAAGTAAGGCCGAGACCCTGCTGGAGGTCGAAGGGCGGGACCCACCCCAGTTCGGCTTCGATGGCGCCGGTGTCCGCATAGAAGTCGCCGAGGAGTTTGTGCTGCGTTTCGGTGCTCCATGGGACCGGGACGCCCAGTCGCCGGCACAGGTCTCCGGCCCGGGCGGCGAGGGAAAGCACCGGCCGGGGGAAGCGGACCACCCTGGCCCTGAGCCCCATGGCCTCGGCCATCGCGCGGACCAGACGCTCGGTGGAGATCACCTGGCCGTCCGCCACGATCCAGGTCCTGCCGGAGGGCGGATCGGGGGTGAGCATGAACTTCTCAATGGCCGATACCAGATTTCCCAGATAGACAAAGCTGCGCCTGTTCTCGTGCCGCCCCGCCGGCACGGGAATCCCCCGGCGCAGCAACCCTTCCAGAAGGGCCATGTTCCCGCGGTTTCCAGGGCCGTACACCAAGGCTGGCCGCAGGATCGCCCATGGCCAGGTTTCGGCCCCAAGCCATTCCCTGACGGCCGCCTCCGCGTCCGCCTTGCTGCGATCATAGGGCGTGGCGGGAGCCAGGGGGGAATCCCGGCTCACCGGCAGCCTCTCGGGATCGCCATGAACCCGGATCGTGCTGATGAACGCGAACCGGCGCACGCTCGGATGTCCGCGCAAAGCCCTGGCCAGGGAGCGGGTCGCCTGATGGTTGACCTGGTCATACAGGGCCTGGTCAGCGGGGGCGAGGGACCCGGAACGGTGGGCGAGCCCGGCCAGATGGACCACGCCGTCCATGCCTTCCAGTGCCGGGAACCAGTCCAACTCCCTGGACAGATCGGGCATGGCGAACCATTCCGCGCCCAGTCCTTCCAGCCCCAGGGCGCGGGCGCGCCCGGTCATCCGCACCTGGACGCCCCGCTCCAGCAGGGACCGGGTCAAGGCCCCGCCCACAAAACCGCTGGCGCCGGTGATCAATATCCGTCTGGTTTCCGCCATCGCCTAGCTCGCAACAACCTGCCGTCAGACCCGACCTGCGACCCCATGCCATTCTGAACGCCATTCCCAATATTCAATTCTTAAATACCTGGACATTCATTCAAACACCCTACCTATAGAATAGATTTCTTTAGAAAAACATCCTTATTTTTTGGGATTTTTCTCAATACCTTGTTTTGATTGTCGATCAAACCTATTATTCAATTGCTCTGGGTATCAACTCGATTTTGAATTACCTAAAAAATATATGATAACCACAATCATCAAGGGATGGGGTAATTGATGCTGTTGTCGATTATTGTGCCATGTTTTTGTAGCAAATCTGAATTATTGAGTTTCTTAAAAGCCTTTTCTGACACAACCATCCAAGCCCACGAAATCGAACTCATCGTCGTCGATGACGCCTCGCCGGATGACCTCAAGGAGACGTTCGACAGCTTCAGGTTCCGCCCGCCCATCGCGGCAGCCAGGTACCTGCGCAACGCCCGGAACAGCGGCAGGGCCGCCACCCGCAATGCCGGGATCCGCCAGGCCAAAGGCGAAATCATCTTCATGATCGACGTCGACAACCTGCCTTCACCTTCGTTCCTGGCCAATATCATGGCCAGGTTCCAATCGGCCGGGGATATCCACGGCCTCGCGGTGCGAGGGCACACCAATGTCGACGCGGGCTGGCGCCGGCGCAGCCTGTACGCCCGCTACCACCACACCCGGTTCCTGGGCAACCGGAAGCCTGGGGCCGTCGCGAATCTGGACATGGCGGACCTGCCGCCCCGGTTCTTCGCCACGGGTTCCATCGCGGTGTCCAAGGCCAACCTGGATCGGGCGGGGTTGTTTGATGAAAACTTCAAATATTACGGCTGCGAGGACGAGGACCTGGGAATACGGCTCTGGAAACTGGGCGTCAAGATCCATTATGCCAATAATGCGGTTGTTGTTGACAACGATGGCAACAGCAACCTCTCCGGCATCACTACCAAGATGGAGGAATACGCGCGTCACTCACTGCCCCTGCTGCTGGCCAAACATCCAGATTACATCGGCAGCACGATCATCCCGGAACTCGAGATGACCTATCGCCACCTGGGCCTTCCCGGGAAATTCAAGAAACTCGCCATGACGCTTTTACTCAGGCCCGCCCTGGGGAATTTATTGAAGACATTTTTGATTGCCATTGACGGATTGGCCCCGCGCAATGCCACGCTGGCCATGGCTTTTCAGATCATGATCGGGTGCTACTACAACAAGGGACGCCTTTCCAGGCCATCGATGCCATAGCGAGGAGCCATGGACCTGTTTCGACTCTTATGTGCGGACGTCACGCGGCAGAGGCAGTTCACCGGCAAGGCCCAGACCCGGGTCGGCGGGTGGGACGTGCTCAAGGCGCTCGCTTCTCCGAGATTCCTGCCCATCGCGCTCTACCGGGCCGCCTACGCCTGCGGCCGCCACCGTCTGCGCGCCCTGGGCAAGGTCTTTTCCCTGATCAACTTCATCGTTTTCGGCATGGAGATAGGCATCGATGTCGAGATCGGACCGGGCCTGTACTTCCCCCACACGCTTGGAATCGTGCTCGGAGCCACCAAGATCGGCCGGAATGCGGTCATCTACCATGGGGTGACCGTGGGCGCCAAGGAGCCCGACTTCGCCTTCAACCCGGAAGCCCGGCCCAGGATCGGGGATGACGCGTTCCTCGGATCCGGAGCCAAGGTGCTGGGGGGAATCACCCTGGGGGACCGGGTGGTGGTGGCGGCCAACGCCGTCGTGGTCCGGGATGTGCCGGACGGCTGCACCGTCGCGGGCGTTCCGGCCCGGATCATCAAAGGCGCCGCATCGGCCCCTGGACTGGGAGCGGCCCCATGCTCGATCTGAGCGTCTGCATCGTCGCCTTCCGGAATCCGCCTTCCCAGCTCCTCGCCGCGGTCCAGAGCGTCCTCGGCAGCAGGCTGGACCTCCACCTCGTGATCATGGACCATTCTCCCGAACGGGGCCTGGAGGCGGCCATGCCCCGGGACCCCCGACTCTCCTACCTGCACAACCCGGCCAACCCGGGGTTCGGGGCCGGCCACAACGCCGTGGCCAGGATGTATGCCGGCACCTCCCGGTTCCATCTGATCCTGAACCCGGATGTCATCTTCGACCCGGCCATCCTGGCGGAAATGGTCACCTTCCTGGACCACCATCCCGAAGTCGGCCTGATCGCTCCCAAGGTGGTCTTCCCTTCGGGAGAACTGCAGCCGCTCTGCAAACTGCTGCCTTCCCCCATCAACATGATCCTGCGCATGCTGCTGCCCAACAGCCGGCTGGTGCGCAGGCGCGACCAGCATTTCCACCTGGAATGGACCGGCTACCAGCAAATAATGAATGTGCCGTTTCTTTCCGGCTGTTTCATGCTGGTGCCCATGGCGGTTTTCTGTGAAGTCGGGCTGTTTGATGAATCCTACTTTGTCTACTACGAAGACCTGGATCTCTGCCGAAGGATCCACGCCCGCTACCAGACCCTCTTCTATCCCTGGACGACCATCACCCACGAGTTCGGCCGGGCCTCGTTCAAGAACAGGAAGATGCTCAAGATCCACATCGCCTCAGCCTTGTACTACTTCAACAAGTGGGGCTGGATCCTGGACCCGGAACGGAAAAGGATCAATACCGCCTTCATGAAACGGTATGCCTGTTTGCGATCCAGATAGCCGCGATCAGATCAGATCCGGTCCAGCACCGTGAACCGGCCGAGCCTGGCCCACTCCCGGGGCTCGAGCGGATCGCCCAGGGGCAGCCACATCTGCAGGCCGGCGGGGCGCAGGTCCGCCGTCATGCCCGCCCGGGCGAGCGCCGCCAGGAGGGGGTCGTCCCGGAAGGTGTTCAGGCGCCAATGGCCGGGCAGCGCCCGCCGCAGCAATCCGGCGGCGGCATCCGGGTCTCCGCGGTAGTCCGCGACGATGGGTCCGGCCGCGTCCCGGATGAGGGTGCAGGCGGCGCCGGGCCCGGTCAGCACCGCCACGTCCCTGGCGAAGGGCGGCACCGGCAGCCCTGGCGCCGGTTCCAGGTCCGCTCCCGAAGGGACGCCGGCGGACCGCCCAGGCGGGTTCTCCACCCAGCCGAACAGGGCGGGATCCTGGAGGGTGAAGCCGAGGGGTTCATACACGCCCCATTTGCCCGTCCAGAGCGTCAGGGCGCCGAATCCCTCCTCCCGCCCGCGCTCGATGGCCTGGGCCAGGAGGACCCGGCTCAACCCCCGGCCCCGCTGCTCCGCCTTGACGCAGACCAGCCCGATGCAGGCCGCGCGCCTGCCGTCTCCGCGCACCAGGCCGGAGCAGTCTTTCAGGACCAGGCCTCCGGCCAGTTCCCCGCCCTCGGCCAGCTCCGCGTAGCAGACCCCCGGGGACGGCCGCGACATCCATGGGAAATGGGTCCCGAGCGCCAGGCCCCGCTGGCGGGAACGGAAGAATTCCTCCCATACGAGGTTCAGGTACTGCGGGCTTGCGCTCCTGGAGAAGGTGACTTCGGCCATGGCCTAGGCTTCCGCCCGATGGGCACCCAGATACCATTCCACGGTCCTGGCCAGGCCGCCCCGGAAGCTCTCCTGGGGTTCCCAGCCCAGTTCGCGGCGGATCCGGGAGGCGTCGATGGCGTATCGGCGGTCATGGCCGGCCCGGTCCTGAACGAAGGTCTGCAGGGCCCGGCTGGTGCCCGCCGGGCGGCCCATGGCCTCATCCACCAGGTCGCCCAGGTGATCCAGCAGGTCCAGGTTCTTCTGTTCGTTCCCGGCGCCGATGCAGTACGTCTCCCCGGGCCGGCCGGCGCTGATCACCGTCTCGATGGCCGCGCAGTGGTCTTCCACGTAGAGCCAGTCCCGCACCTGCCGGCCGTCGCCGTAGACCGGGATGGGCTGGTTCCGGATCATCCGGGAGATGGCGAGGGGGATCAGCTTCTCCCGGTGCTGCCGGGGTCCGTAGTTGTTGGAGCAGTTGGTGGTGAGGGTCGGCAGGGCGTAGGTGTGGTGGTAGGCCCGCACCAGGTGGTCGCTCCCGGCCTTGCTGGCGCTGTAAGGGCTGTTGGGGGCATAGGCCGTGCCTTCGCTGAACTGGCCGACGGCACCCAGCGAACCGAACACTTCGTCGGTCGACACGTGCAGGAACCGGCAGTCCCGGTCCCCGGCCCAGACCTTGCGGGTCGCTTCCAGCAGGGCGAAGGTGCCCAGGAGGTTGGTCTCGATGAATGCCGCCGGCCCGGTGATGCTGTTGTCCACATGGCTTTCGGCGGCGAAATGGACGAGGGTCCGGACCTGGTGCCGCTCCAGCAGGTGGATGGCCAGCTCCTGGTTGCGGATATCGCCCACGATCAGCTCCACCCCTTGCAGCCCCTGGATCTGGGAGGGATCGGCGGCGTAGGTGAGCTTGTCCAGGACCAGGATCGCGCTGTCCGGGTGGTTCCGGCGCCAGCGGTGGACGAAATTGGCGCCGATGAAACCGCAGCCGCCGGTGATGAGAATGGTTCCGTTCATGGTGTCCCCTTGGAAGTGATCATGGTGTCGGCAACGACCTCCGCCAGCGCGTCCCGCCAGCCGGGCATCCGGTCGGTGCCCAGCCGGGCACGCTTCTCGCCGGAAAGGACGGAGTAGGCCGGACGCGCGGCGGGCAGAGGGTATCCGGCGGTGGCGCAGGGGCTGAGGTCGGCCTCGATCCGGCATTGCCGGAAGATCTCGGCGGCGAATCCGTGCCAGCTGGTTTCGCCCCGGCAGGTGGCGTGCACCAGCCCCCGCCAGCCTTCCTCCACCGCGGTCTGGAGTTGCCGGGCCAGGGCCCGGCATGAGGTGGGCGAGCCGGTCTGGTCGACCACGACCTTCAGGGCCCGTCCCTGGGCCGCCGCGCCGCGCATGGCGTTGAAGAAGTTCCGTCCCCAGGCGTCGTAGAGCCAGGCGGTCCGGACGATGAGGTGGTGCGGCGCCCGGGCCGCCTCTTCCTCCCCCCTCAGCTTGGAGCGCCCATAGGCCGAAACCGGCCCCACCGGGTCGTCCTCCCCGTAGGGCCGCAAGCCCTGCCCGGCAAACACGTAATCCGTGGATATCTGCACCAGCAGCGCCCCGCGCTCGGCGCAGGCCCGGGCCAGGAACCCCACCGCTTCGCCGTTCACCCGCATGGCGGTTTCCGGCTCCGCCTCGCACCGGTCCACCTGGGTGAACGCGCCGGCGTTCAGCACCACGTCCGGCGCCGCAGTGCGCACGCTCCGAACCACCGACCCGAAGTCCGCCAGGTCCAGCTCCGATCGGGGCGGGAGCAGCAGTTCATGGCCGTGCCAGCAGGTCTGCACCGCCCGGGCCAGCTGGCCGGAAGCGCCGGTCACGAGGATTCTCATCCGGCCACCTGCCCTTCGACGGACCGGGGGGCGGGCGGGATGGCGGTTCGGGACATGATGGCTCCAAGCACGGACCAGAAGTACAGGTTGGCCGGGAACACGTTCAGGAAGTTCCCGGTGAGGAAGAAGACCGCGTACATGCACAAGACCGGCGCCCCGGCCCGCCGGATCAGATCCATCCGCGGCGAGGGCCGCCGATGATTCAAGGCACGGACCATGACCAGCAGGAACGCCGCCAGGCCCAGCGCGCCCAGCTGGCCGTAGATGGCGAAGTACTGGTTGTCCGCGAGCTTGTTGTCCTTGTCCTGGAAGGCGACGGTCATGGAACCGCCCCGGCCGGTGCCGTTTCCCACCAGGTAGTTCAGCGGGGTCCCGTTCCGGAGGATCCGGTTCCAGGCCTCGAGCCGGTCCCCGAAGGACTGGTCGCGGCCGCTGGCGACCGTCCTGATCCGGTCGACCGCCAAGCCACCCACCTGGTACCCGCCCACCGCGGCCAGGGCGAGCAGGACGGCCAGGGCGAGGCTGGTCTTGTGCCGCCGCCTGATCGCGGCCCAGAGCAGCAGCGCCAGGATGGCCACCAGGTAGGTGGTCATGGAGATGGTGAACAGGATTCCCCCGAGCACCGCCGAGAGACCGGCCCTGCGGAACCATCCGGCCAGGTCATCCCAGGCCGCGAGGATCAGCACCAGGGTGAAATCGAGGAGCACCCCGAGGTTGTTCGGACTGCCCAGAGTGGAGATCGCCCGCTTCATCCCCAGGTAGTCCCCGCTCACGTATGAAAACAGGGCGGCGGATCCGAACAGCCACTGGTAGACCCCCAGCATGGCGACCCCGCCGCCGAGCGTGATGGACCAGCGCAGAACCTTGAGGGCGCGCTGCTCATTCCAGCGCATCTCCTTGACGGCGAAGTAGGCGAACATGGTGCCCACGTTCTGCCAAAGGGCGGTGGCCCCAAGAGAAAACCCATCAAGCAGGAAGGTGGGGACGCTCATGGCCAGGAAGCAGCCCAGCAGCAAGGCCACTGGCAGGTCCCTCCGCCGGATGATCAGCCGCTTGCGCTTGATCACCCAGACCAGCATGATGATCAGGAGTATCACATCCTTGTAATACTTCACCGAGGGGGGCACGCCTTCGCCCACCCCGCCGTCGCTGGTCCAGGACACCGTCCAGCCAAAGGCCCAGACATAGAAGTAGTTGAATGGCGCCAAGAGCAGATACAGGAAGAAGGCATCCTCGGAATTGCGGATGGCGAGGAGCAGGAAGACCAGCCCGAGCGTCAGGTAGCATGCGGAAAGCATCCCCGCGCCTCCCTACAGGTCCGGAGCGGGATGGGATCGGGCGACGGCTTCGACGCAATCGCGGATCGTGCGCAGGCCCATGGCATGAGTCGCCCGCTGGCCCCTGATCGCCCAGGCACGGGCCAGCAGGTAGCCCAGCCGGAGTCCGGATTCCCGGATGCATCCGGCCAGGAAACCGCTCCACACGGCGGCCCTGCCGTCCCCGGACCTGGCCAGGTCCCCCAACGCCCGCCGCACCGGACCGAAATCGCCGGGGTGGCGGACCAGGTAATAGGCGTTCAAGGCCGCCAGATCCAGCTTCCCGACGGCCTCCTCGCCGCCCAGGCTGCGCATCGCCTCCACCGCCGATTCCGCCCAGACCGTTTCCACCGAAAAGCGTTCCGGGATCCCGGGCGGCCATGCCAGGTCCTCGTAGCCGCGCATGTGCGGATCGCGGCGCAGCTCCCCGTAGTGCTTTCCGCTGGCGCCCCGCCCGGAGCTGCTGGTGCTGCAGGCGCCGGGAATGGTGAACGGGAAATCGATCAGGGCCGCCTTCCGGATGTGGTGGGCGATCAGCACCGCGCTGGAGACGTCCGGGCTCACGCCGCAGAAACAGGAGCCGTGGTCCGCCCGGATGGCGTCCAGGGCGCTGCGTTTGACGATTCCATGGTACAGGCGCGGCAATCCCAGCATGCCTTTCCCCAGGTTCCGGCGGAACCGCTCGAACTCCCCGGGGATGTCGATGACCCGGACGGCACCGGTGAACGCGTCCTTGATCAGGGTTCCCTGGATCTGGTCGCCCCAGTGGCCTGAAACCACGTCCGGCCAATAGTAGTTGATTTTCATCGTGTGATGAACCGCTTCAATGCCTTCCCGGGCCGCCCACTGGACGATGGGCAGGATGGCGGGCGTGACCCCATCGTCATCGCCGATCATCACCACGTAGTCGCCCCGGGCCATGGCCACGGCGCGGTCGAAGTGCTCCACGTGGTTCTTCACCTCCGGGTCGTGGACATAGGTGATCCTCGGGTCGCCGGCCAGAAGCTCGGCGACGGCCCCGAGATCCGCGGTCCGGCTCTGGTCCCTCACGAGGATCTCGATGCCGGGATGGTCGATGAGCCGGAGCGAGGCCAGGGAGCTCCGCAGGAACACCATCCGGTCCTTGGTCGGGATGACGACACTCAGCAGCGGCATGCCGCTCCTCCCACCTTGAAGGACAAGGCGCCCACCGCCACGCTGGCGGCGTAGAGCAGCAGCAGGCAGGTGACCAGGAACAGGCCGCCGGCGGCGGCGGGTATCAGCAGCCTGCCCGCCAGCAGGACGGTCAAGCTGAGCCCCATGGGAAGGCCGAAGTCATACCGCAGCCAGTCGAAGGTGGCTCCGGACATGAATTTCCTGTGGATGCATACGACCAGGACTGGCAGCACGGTCAAGTTCAGGGCAAACCAGGCCATCGCGCCGCCCACGCCGCTGAACCGGCGGACCGCCAGCAGCAGCATCGGCACCAGCAACACCAGGCAGGCTGCGCTCACGATCAGGTTGATCCGGGTATGGCCGTGGGCCAGGGCCAGGTGGTAGGGAATGACCTGGAGCGCCAGCAGCAGCGAACCGAGGATGAACCAGCGGGCGATGGGGGCGACGTTCTCCGCGGTGCTGGCGGACCGGGTCCAGAACAGGATGATCGGGTAGGCGTAGGCGAACAGGATCAGGCAGGCGGGGATCACCGCCACAGCCAGTCCGCGGCAGGCATACCGGTAGAGGCGGCGCAATTCGGCGAGCTCGTTGCGGGAGATGAACCCGGCGAACTTGGGAAAGACCGTGATGGCGATCGCGCTGGTGACGATCATCGGCGCCTGGGCGATCATGCTGGCCAGAGCGTAGTATCCGAATTCCTTCAGTGTCAGTAACTTACTAACAATCATCTTATCGACCTGCATCATCGAAACCGAAAGGATGGACAGGCCCGCCATGCCGGCCGCGTACTTCCAGATGGCCCGGATGGAGGCCAGGCTGAACCGGGCGCGGACCGGATCCAGCGGCAGGCTGGCCCACAGGAAGCGGGCCGTGGCCAGTGAATACATCAGGTTCCAGGCCAGCTGCCAGGTGAAGAACACGGTCAGGTCGGCCTTGATGAAGACCAGCGCGAGCACCACCCCGCCATTGCGTCCCAGGTTCCAGGTGATCTGCATGGCGTTGGCGGCGACCTGCTTCTGCAGGCCGAGGATCCCGCCCTGGTACAGGGTGGCCGGCAGCTGCAGGGCGACCGCCCACCCCATGAGCTTCAGCACCCGGGCGAGTTCCGCCGGGCCGATGCCGCCGGGCCTGATCCAGTGGACCGCGATCGTGTCGCCGGCCGCGGCGAATCCCAGGGCGCAGCCTATCGCCACGGTCCAATAGAGGATTTCGATGGATCTGACCAGGGTCCGCATTTCCCTCGCCTGGCCGGGCATTTGGGAACGCCACGCCATCTCCCGGTTCAAAGTGGCCGTGAACCCCATGTCGGCGATGGCCAGGATGCCCTGGAGCACGGCGTAGAAGCCGACCACACCGTAGGCTTCGATCCCCAGGTAGCGGAGATAGAGGGGCACGAACAGGTACAGCGACAGGGCGTTGAACGCGCGCCCGGCGGCGTTGGCCAGCAAGTTCAGCCGCAGCGGCAAGCTCCTGATCGAATCCATCGTCACCCTGTCCACCCCCGTCCTTGACGCTGCAGCCCGGTCCTGTCCCGCTCGGCGGGCGGTCAGAAGCCTGCGGCGGCGATCTCCTGGACAATCCTTTCCCGGTCCTGGTCGGCCACCCACCACCCGCAGGGAATGCTCAAGGACCGGGCGGCGAACCGGTCCACGCCCGGCAGCCTCGAGCCCGGGGACGGGAAGCAGGAATACCGGTCGTTGCGCAGATGCACCCTTGACGCGGCGATCCCCTTGCTCCGCAGCCTCCGGCCCAGGCGGTCCGGGTCATCGGTCAGCAGGGTGAAGACCCAGTAGGCCGGGGTGCAGTCCGCCGGGACGGCGAGCGGTTCGACGTGCCCCATCCCGGCCAGGCGTTCCCGGTAGAACCGGCCGTTTTCCCGGTGCCGCTGCAGGATGCCCGGAAGGCTTTCGAGCTGGCGGAGCCCGATGCAGGCGGCAACCTGATTCATGTAGGAATTGAATCCGGCCACCCGGATATCCGATTCCGGATCGATCTCCCCTTCCGCTGTGCGGAACGTGGGCTGGTGGATGCCGTAGCGTTTCTGCCAGCGCAGGTATTCCCAGTCAGCTTCGCTGCCGAGGGCCACGGCGGCACCGTCGATCGTGGTGATGTGCCGGTTCGGATAGAAGGAGAACACGGCGAAGCCGCTGCCTGGCCCGCCGATTTTCGCGCCGCGGTAGTCTGCCCCCAGAGCTTCCCCGGCATCTTCGATGAGCGCGATCCCATGGCTGGCGGCCAGGGCGCGCACAGGTCCGAGTTCGGCTGGATATCCGGCCCAATGGTACAGGATGATGGCCCGGGTCCTGGGCGTCAGGGCCGCGGCGATGGTCGCGGCGGTCGGGTTGCCGGTCCAGGGGTCCACGTCGCACCAGCGGATGGTCGCCGAAACGTTGGCGATGGGACAGGTGGTGGCGAGACAGACCATCGGCGACACCACCACCTCGTCCCCGGGGCGGACCCCGGCGGCCAGCAGACAGAGCGCCAGGGCCGTTGAGCAGTCGCCGGCGGAAGTGAGGAACGGGCTTTGCAGGAAGGCCTGGAGATTCCGCTCGAACTCCGCCACCTTCGGCCCGCCGGAGATCTGCCCGGACTCGAGCAGAGCCTGGATTTCAGGCCCCAGTCCCTTCGGCATGTGCACCTTGTAGAGTGGAATCCCGCTCACCACGCGCCCCCTACCAGCCCTTCCGGATGGTCTCGACCATCCTGCTCCGGTCCTCGTCGGTCACCCACCACCCGCAGGGCAGGTGCAGGACCTTCCGGCAGTATTCATCCAGGCCCGGGAGCGGGGCCAGGCTGTGGGCGAACACTGGGTGGAGGTCGTTGCGCTTGTGGACCGTCGAGCTGTCGATGCCGGCCTGCGCCAGGCAGCGGGAGAGGTCATCCCTCCGCTCGGCGAGCACCGTGTAGAACCAATGGCTCGGGTCGCCCCTGGGATCCCCGCAGGCCGGCTCCAGGCCCGGGACCCCGGCCAGCTCCCGGTCGAAGAAGCGTCCGTTGTCCTTGTGCCTGGCGACCAGCTGGTGGATGTAGTCCAGCTGGACCAGACCCAGGGTCGCGTTGACATTATTCATGTGATATTTATACCCAATTTCGTGGACCGCCACCGTGGTCCGCGGCGCCTGCCGGTCGATCCCGAACCATTTGACCCTGCGCCCTTTGCCCATGACTTCCGGGTCCCGGCAGACGAGCATGCCGCCATCCACCGTGGTCAGGTGCTTGATGGCCTGGAGGGAATACATGGTGTAATCCGATCGGCTGCCCAGCGGCTTGCCGTCATAGCCGGCGCCCATGGCGTGGGCCGCGTCTTCGATGACGGGCAGAGCATGTTCATCGGCCAGATCGTTGATCGCGGCCATGTTCGCGAGCAGGCCGCCGTAGTGGACCACCATCACCGCCCGGGTCCTGGCGGTGATCCGGCGCCTGATCGCCTCCGGGTCCAGCAGGCCGTTGCGGGGATCGACATCGGCCCACACGATCTTTCCGCCCGCATGGCAGATGGCCATGTTGGTGGGCTCTGCGGTCATCGCCGTGGTGATCACCTCGTCCCCGGGCTGCACCCCGGCCAGGATCAGGGCCAGGTGCAGGGCGGCGGTCCCGCTGTACAGGGAGAGCACGTTGGCGCTGCCCACGTAGGCCCCGAATCCGGCCTCGAACGCCTGGACCGGCTGCCCCTCGCTGACCTGCCCGCTGTACAGGACGTCCCGGAGCCGGGGCATCAGGATCTCCTCAGGGGGCATGAACACCTTGAACAGGGGGACGCTATTTCCCATAGTAGCTCCGCACTTTGGGGCCGGGCCCCGGGTCATCGGCGATCCACCCGTCCTGCTTCAGCATGGCGGTGATCTCCTCGTCCGTAAGCTGATGGACATCGCTGGAGGCGTATTCCTTCAGCTCCTTCACGGAAAGGCCGGAGACCTCCTGGGATTTTTCCCAGGAAGGTATCTTGAAATGGTCATCGAATTCTGCGGCACGCCACATCTCCTCCTCGGAGACGAGCACCTCGTGCATTTTTTCGCCCGGGCGGATGCCCACATCGGCGAAGGGGTAGTCCGTCCGGCCGGTGAGGCCATGGGCCAGGGCCCTGCCCAGATCCACCACCCGCGCCGCCGGCATCTTCCGTACCCACAGGTCACCGCTCTGCCCCTTGACGGTTGCCCAGAACACCAGCTCCACCGCCTCTTCCAGAGTCAGCTGGAACCGGGTCATCATGCCGTGGGTGATGGGAATCGGCTTGCCCTGCAGGATCATTTCGCAGAACAGCGGCACCACGCTGCCCCGGCTGCCCAGGACATTGCCGTAGCGGACGCAGACGAATCGGGTTCCGCAGCCATTGTGGACAGGATTCAGGATGATCTTCTCCTGCAGCGCCTTGGTCATTCCCATGACGTTGACGGGTTTCACGGCCTTGTCGGTGCTGATGGCCAGCACCAGGCCGACCTCGTTGGCCATGGCCGCCCTGCGGACATTCTCGGCTCCGGCGATGTTGGTCTGGACCGCTTCGTACGGCCCCCATTCGCAGTGCGGGACCTGCTTGAGCGCCGCGGCATGGTACAGGATGTCGCAGCCCCGGGTGACTTCCCGGAGCCGCGGATAGTCCCGCACATCGCCCACGACGTAGCGCACTCCCTCGTTTTCGTAGAACCGCTGCTGCATGTCGTACTGCTTCTTCTCGTCCCGGCTGAAAACGACGATTTCCGCCGGATTGAAAGGGATCAGCTGGCTGATGATCTCGTTCCCGAAACTGCCCGTGCCGCCGGTCACCAGGACCTTCCTGCCTTCGAGCTTCTTGACGATCTCCTGCTTCTTCATTGATTTCTCCAAGACCTTGTTCCGGGATCCGGATCGCCACGTCAGTGGATGCGGGCTCTCCGGGCGAGCTCATCCTTGACGAACGGGTTTTCCGGATCGTCCTCGTGGCGGATCTCGTCGATGGGCTCCTGCCTGCCGCGTCCGGCGAACAGCTGGTTGGGAAAGTTGAGGACCATGCCCGGGCCGTGGCTGACGCAGCGGTAGCAATGCACCACGCCTTTGGGGACGAGCACCGATCCGGGGTGGTTCACCCCCATCATCAGTTCGAGCCGGTTCAGGTAGGTGGGGCTCTCCTCGCGGTTGTCCCACAGGCTGACCTTGAAATCGCCGGGGCCGATCCAGGCGAACAGGTCGGCCTGGTCCACGTGCTCGTGGGGGCCCCGGAGCACCCCCGGGTTGGTCAGGCTGGCGTAGCCCATCGCCGGGTGGAAGAGCCGGTCGAGTTCATCATTGCGGAACAGTTCCACCAGCCATCCCCGCTCGTCCAGGAATTTCCGGAAAGAGGTCACCACCACGCCCTCGATCGGTCCTTTTTGGAAATCCATCACGGTCTCCCCGAAAGGCCGGAAAAGGGCATGGCGCACTGGCTGGCCAGCTGGCTGGCCACGGCCAGGCTGGGGAAGGTGCCGGCGTCCGTCCACCACCCCCTGAGACACCCGAAACTCATCAAACCCCTGCTGATATAGGTATTGTTGACATCAGTGATTTCCATTTCACCCCGGCCGGATGGCTTGACGGTCCGGATGATGTCGAACACCTCCCGGTCGTAGAAGTAGATTCCCGTGACCGAGAAATTGGACCGGGGGTGCCTGGGCTTCTCCTCGATACCGACGACCCGGTCGCCCACGATCTCCGCGACCCCGTAGCGTTCCGGGTCGCAGACCTCCTTCACCAGGATCCGGGCGCCGGATCCCTGGCGGGTGAAGGCCTCGGCCTCGGCCTGGAGACCTTCCTGGAAGATGTTGTCGCCCAGGATCACGCAGATGGACTCGCCCGCGGCGAAATGCTCGCCGAGCGCCAGGGCCTGGGCGATGCCGCCGGCCTCATCCTGGACTTTGTAGGTGAACCGGCAGCCGAAGTCCTTGCCTGAGCCCAGGCAGCGCACCACATCGCCCATGTGCTCGGTGCCGGTGACGATCAGGATCTCCTCGAGTCCGGACTCCTTGAGCTTCCAGACCGGGTGCCAGAGCATCGGCACCTCGCCGACCGGCAGCAGATGCTTGTTGGTCACTTTGGTCAGGGGGAACAGCCGCGACCCGGTTCCTCCCGCGAGAACGATTCCCTTCATGCCAGCCCCCTGTCTGCTTTAAACGTTGTCTGGATCGACATCGGTGGTGAAGTTTCTGATCAGGCTCCGGTTTTCCCAGGCAAACACCCCCAGGCCCGCCAGGAAGAAGGCGACCAGGACCATCCTGGATCGGGCCGGGCCGCTTTTCTCCACTGGCAGGTTGCCCGGATCCATGACGTTCAGGATCGGAAGGTCATTCTTCTCTTCCAGCAGCGCCTGCTCCCGATTCATCGACAGGGTCATCACCATCTGGGTGCGGAGCTTCCATTCCGCCTCCAGGCCGGCCCCGGTGATCCGGATCGACGGATCGCTGCTGGTCGCGTAATTGCGGTTCACGTTGAGGAAGGTCCTGAACGCTTCCTGGGCCTGGGCCAGTTCGTCCCGCGCCTCGGCGAGGCGCGCCTCGGCGAAGGCAGCCTGGGCGCCGCCCCGGGTCCGGCCCTTCTTATGCACGAATTCCTCGAGCAGGGCTTCAGCCTTGCGGACGATCTGCTGGGAGAGTTCGGGCGACCGGGTCTCGGCGGAGATCAGCAGGATCTTGCTCTTGGTGTCCCGGGAGGCCGCCAGGACCGCCTGGACCTTGCGGGCCGCATCATCCGGGTTCCGGGCGTCGAGGTACTCGGACAGGGTCTGGTCCATGGCCCTTTCGGCGCCGAACTTCCAGCTCCGGACCTGGAAGCGGAACCGCTCTTTCAGCAGGCTCTCCGCCATCCATCGGCTGGCCAGGATATCCGCGTAGTTGCCTTCGGCGCCCTCCTGGCCGGGCAGGTTGACGCCGAAGGCGGCGGCGGTGGAGATGAGCTGGCCCAGCCCGGACCCGGGGGGCTTCGCCTCCACCGGCAGGATCCGGGCAACGGACCGGTAGCGGTCGGGAAGGGCGAGGGAAAGGAGCGCGGCCAGGAGCGCAGCCACCCCACCCCACTTGACGGGTCCCTTGATTGATGAAATACAAATAGAAAGAGTGGGCATCAGGCTCGTCGAGAAGACCGTATAGTGCCCATTCTAAGCAAAATCAGGCGGCAGGCTCAAATGTTTTATTCATTTGATGCCTGCCGCCTGATTGTCTGTTCCCGAAGGGTTGGGGACTACAAGTCCTCGCCTTCGACCTCGCTCATGCCCTGCAGTTCTTCAACATGCTGGGCCATCCGGCTGTACTCGTCATCGAAGTCGTCCAGGCCCAGGTGGTCCGTATCGGACGCCTCGGGGTACTGGCCTTCCTCGATCTCCAGGTTGCGGTAGAGGGCCATGCCGGTGCCGGCGGGGATGAGCCGGCCCAGGATGACGTTCTCCTTCAGGCCGCGCAGGTAGTCCACGCGTCCTTCCAGCGCCGCTTCGGTGAGCACCCGGGTCGTTTCCTGGAAGGAAGCGGCCGAGATGAACGACTCGGAGGTGAGGGCGGCCTTGGTGATGCCCAGCAGCTGCGGTTCGCAGGTGGCGGGCAGGCCGTTGTCCTTGAACGCGGCTTCGTTGATCTCCTTGAAGCGGTGCTTGTCCACCTTCTCGTCGACGATGAGCGGGGTGTCGCCCACATCGGTGATCTGCACCCAGCGCATCATCTGCCGGATGATCGTCTCGATGTGCTTATCGTTGATGGTCACGCCCTGGGCCCGGTAGACTTCCTGGACCTCGTTGAGCAGGAAGGCCTGGAGGGCCTTGTCGCCCTGGATTTCCAGGATGTCGTGGGGGGAGACGGCGCCTTCGGTGAGCTTTTCGCCCGCTCCGATCTCGTCGCCGTCCTGGACCTGGATGTGCTTGCCGCGGGGGATGAGGTACTCCTCGTGATCCCCGTGCTCGTTCTCGACGATCACCTTCTGGTTGCCGCGCACCCGGTTGCCGTACTTGACGGTGCCGGTGACCTTGCTGATGATGGCCGGATCCTTGGGCTTGCGGCCTTCGAACAGCTCGGTGACGCGGGGCAGACCGCCGGTGATGTCCGAGGTCTTGGCCTGCTGGCGGGGGGTCTTGGCCAGCACGTCGCCCTGCTGGATGGCCTGGCCGTCCTCCACTTCGATGTAGGCGCCGGTGGGGATGTTGTAGCGCTGCAGCACCTTGTGGTTCTCGCCCTTGATGTTGATATGCGGGTGGAGCTTGTCGTCGGTGGGATCGATGACCCGCTTGCGGAAGCGGCCGGTGATCTGGTCCTTTTCTTCCTGGTAGCTGGCGTTCAGATCGAATTCCTTGAAGTCGGCGATGCCGGCCTTCTCGGAGATGAGGTAGTCGTTGTACGGATCCCACTCGGCCAGGACGGTCTTGGGCTCGCACTCTTCGCCGTCGCGGACGCGGATGGTGGCGCCGGGGGCTATCTTGTAGCTTTCCCGCATCTTGCCGCTGGCGTCGACCACGAGGATGCTGCCGGCGCGGCTGATGGCGATGAGCTCGGCCGGGGCTTCGGCCGTGGCGGCCTTTTCCACGTACTTGATGCCGTCCAAGCGGACGATGCCCTGGATCTGGGCTTCGTGGGTGGACTTCTCGGAGGTGCGGCTGGCCGCGCCGCCCACGTGGAAGGTCCGCATGGTCAGCTGGGTGCCCGGCTCGCCGATGGACTGGGCGGCGATGACGCCCACGGCTTCACCAAGGTCGACCAGCCGGCCGCTGGACAGGTTGAGGCCGTAGCACTGGGCGCAGACCCCGCGCCTGGCTTCGCAGGTGAGCACCGAGCGGATCTTGACGCTGACGATGCCGGAGGTCTCGATGTGGAAGGCCAGCTCTTCGGAGAGCAGGGTGCCGGCCGGGACGAGGATTTCGCCGGAGTAGGGATCCAGCACGTCGTCCAGCACCACCCGGCCCATGATCCGGTCCCGGAGGCGGGAGCGGATGGTCCCGTCGCTGTTGACGATGGCCTTGACTTCGATGCCGTCCAGGGTGCCGCAGTTGTCCTCGTTGATGATCACGTCCTGGGCCACGTCCACCAGCTTGCGGGTGAGATATCCCGAGTCGGCGGTCTTGAGCGCGGTGTCGGCCAGGCCCTTGCGGGCGCCGTGGGTCGAGGTGAAGTACTGGAGGACGCTGAGGCCCTCCTTGAAGTTGGCGGTGATCGGGGTCTCGATGATGTCGCCGGAAGGCTTGGCCATCAGACCGCGCATGCCCGCCACCTGGCGGATCTGGGTCTTGGAACCGCGGGCGCCGGAATCGGCCATGATGTAGACCGAGTTGAGGAACTCGCCGGTCTCGTTGCGCTTTTCCAGTTCCTTCATCATGTCCGTGGCCACCGTCTCGGCGGTGCGGCCCCAGACTTCCAGGATGCGGTTGTAGCGGGTGGCGGCGTCCAGCTTGCCTTCATGGTAGTACTCGTGCTCGATGGCCCGGACTTCCTTGTTGGCTTCCTCGATCAGGCGAGTCTTGGAGGGCGGCACCACCAGGTCGTCGATACCGACGCTCACTCCGGCCTTCATGGCCCAGAGGAAGCCGACGTCCTTCATGGCGTCCAGCAGCTTGATGGTGAGTTCGGGGCCGTTGAGCTTGTAGGCCCGGTTCACCAGGGACAGCAGGCCTTCCTTCTTGAGCAGGCCGTTGATGAACGGCAGCCCTTCGGGCATGGCCCGGTTGAAGATGACCCGGCCGACGGTGGTGGTGATCAGTTCGTGCTTGACCTCGTGCGAGGGGCATTCGAACACGTCCTGCTCGGAGCGCTTCTTGGGATCCTTCTTGTGCCAGGCTTCGGTGTCCACCACTTCGCAGGTGAGCCGGAGCTGGATGATGGCGTGGGTCTCCACCACCTTGGCGGCGTGGGCGGCGATCACTTCGTCGATGCTGCCGAACACCATGCCCTCGCCCTTGCGGTTCAGCCGCTTCTTGGTGAGGTAGTAGCCGCCGAGCACGATGTCCTGGCTGGGCACCACGTTGGGCCGGCCGTTGGCCGGGTTCAGGAT
>Ga0316217_10003046_pt1 | contig 19534 bp, 12 predicted proteins | sample 1anoAmetaG_FD_203633 | JGI IMG/M metagenome (GOLD analysis project Ga0316217, IMG submission 203633) | Freshwater microbial communities from Trout Bog Lake, Wisconsin, USA - 1anoA | ecosystem: Environmental > Aquatic > Freshwater > Lake > Hypolimnion/Profundal zone | place: USA: Wisconsin...
ATTTTCAGGTCATCGCCTTCTTTAGCTACAAACTTTACTATACCGGCAACAGTAGCAGGTATTTCCTGGCTTGCTTTATCTGTTTCAAGCTCGCAAATTGGCTGATCCAGCTCTACATAATCTCCATCCTTCACCAGAAACTTTGATAAAGTTACTTCGGTAATAGATTCTGCAACTGAGGGCACTTTTAATTCTGTCATATCTTGTTTATTGAACTTCGTTAATCACTGTTTCTACTTCAATTTTAATTAGTCGTAATGGGCAAATCGCTTTTCTCTCCCTGCACCCCCTCCGGAAGGGGGCACTACTTTTCGCAATACAAAAAGTAGTTATTCAAAAGCACGGGTCAGAATTACTTCCTGTTCCTGCAAATGCACTTTTTTAAAGCCAGTGGCAGTTGAAGCTGCGTTTTTGCGGGCAATACCTTTCATAGGCAATTTATCGTGCAAACGGGCTAATAAAAAGTACCAAGCGCCCATATTTTCTGATTCTTCCTGCACCCACCATACTTCTGCTTTCGGATATTTTTTAGACAGGGCTATCATTTTATCCTGTGGTAATGGATACAACTGCTCAACACGTGCAATTACCACATCATCATGCTTATCTCTTTCTTTTCTTTCCAGCAGATCGTAATAAATCTTACCACTGCAGAAAAGGATCTTGCGCACCTTCTTGCTTGCAGGTTCATCAACTATCAGTTCCCGGAAACCTCCTTTCAGAATATTTTCGATAGGCGATACACAACGTGGATGGCGAAGCAATGATTTAGGACTCATTACAACCAACGGCTTGCGGAAAGGCCAGGTCATTTGTCTTCTTAATGCATGGAAGAAATTTGCGGGGTCACTGATATTTACTACCACCATATTCATCTCGGCACACATTTGCAGGTAGCGTTCAAGCCTTGCACTGGAGTGTTCCGGCCCTTGCCCTTCGTATCCATGCGGCAATAAAAGTACCAGGCCCGAACTGCGTTGCCATTTCGATTCACCCGATGCTATGAATTGGTCAATTACAGTCTGAGCTCCGTTGGCAAAATCGCCGTATTGAGCTTCCCATAAAACCAGTGCTTCGGGATGCGGCAGGGTGTATCCATACTCAAATCCTAATACACCGTACTCGCTCAGGTGCGAGTTATAAATAAAGAACCTACCCTGATCTTTACCCAGGTTGCAGAGCCTGCAATATTCCTTATCGGTATTCTCGTCGGTAATTACTGCGTGGCGTTGCGTAAAGGTTCCGCGCTTAACATCTTCTCCGCTTAAACGCACATCTTTTCCTTCCAGCAAAATTGAGCCGTAGGCCATTAATTCAGCTGCGGGCCAATCTAATTTGCCTTGCTCCTGCATTAACTTATTGCGGTCATCAAGATATTTTTTTACCTTTTTTAAAGGCACAAAACCTTCGGGATATTTATTCAGCCCTTCTGCCAGTTGAGTAGCGGTTGCCTTTGAAATAAAAGTATCAGGCGAATCCTGAAAATCCTGGATAGTTGCCTTCCTTAATTTCTGCCATGCCAGCTCAGTTTTTTGTGGCTGATATGGCAGCGGATTCTGCTTTACCTGATCAAGACGTTCCTGTAAAAAATCCCAGAACTCCTTCTCTTTACGTTTCGCAATTTCGGCTGTAACCGAACCTTCATTGATCAATTGCTCTGAATAAATATCGCGCGGGTTTTTATGCCCGTCTATCAGCTTATACATTAAAGGCTGGGTATACTTAGGGTCGTCACTTTCGTTGTGGCCGTGCTTACGGTAACACACCATATCAACAAAAATATCCTTGTTGAATTTCTGGCGGTACTCTGCTGCCAGTTCGCAAACAAATACGGTGGCTTCGATATCATCGCCATTAACATGCAGCACCGGCGCCTCGATGGTAGCAGCAATAGAGGTGCAATAATCTGATGAGCGTGCTTCATCAAAATCGGTTGTAAAACCAATCTGGTTATTAATTACGAAATGGAAAGTGCCGCCGGTATAATATCCATTCAGCTTGGCCATTTGCAACACCTCATAAATAATACCCTGCCCGGCAACTGCCGCATCGCCGTGTATCAGTATAGGCAATATTTTATCGTAGTCTGATTTATATATGGCATCGGCCTTGGCGCGGGTAAATCCTTCAACTATAGGGTTCACAGCCTCCAGGTGCGAAGGGTTAGGCATCAGTTTCATATAAACTGATTTGCCGTTTTCTGTTTTATATTGCGATGAAAACCCAAGGTGATATTTAACGTCGCCATCGCCCATGGTAAGGTCGAAAGAGGCGTTGCCTTCAAACTCATTAAATATCTCATCATAGGTTTTGCCCATAATGTTTACCAGCACATTCAAGCGTCCGCGGTGGGCCATACCTATTACGACTTCCTCAACACCCATATTTGAGGCGGTTTGAATTACCGCATCTAAACCCGGTATGGTAGTTTCGCCACCTTCCAGCGAGAAACGCTTTTCGCCGATATATTTGGTTCCGAGAAATTTTTCAAATACCACGGCCTTGTTCAAGCGGCTTAGTATATATTCTTTCTTTTCAGGCGAGTAATTGATAACCGACGTTCCTTTTTCAATACGTTCTCTGAAAAAATCTACTTCCTCTTTTACCCGCAGGTAACCATACTCAAAGCCAATGCTTTCAGTGTAAATTTTCTTTAGCTTGCTAATAATTTCATTTAATGTGCCATTTGGCAGGCCAATTTCAGCGCCAATGGCAAATTTCCGGTCCAGGTCCTTATCGCTGAGACCAAAGTTTTCAAGGCTCAGATCAGCGTGGCGGTCTTTACGCGGCTTTAAAGGGTTAGTATGGGCAATTAAATGGCCCTTTCTTCTGTATCCCTCAATTAAGGCATACACTTTCCACTCGTCGGTTGAAGCGGTTGTTGATTTGCCGTTGTAGTTAATCTGCGCAAAATCAAAGCCTTCAAAAAACTTTCTGAATTCGGGGTCAACCGAATCGGGTTTATTTTTAAAATCGCGATAGAGGTTTTCCAGGTATTCAGGGGTGGCGTTGGCCAGATAGGTGTATTTATCCATTTCTTAATCCAAAAATTTGAGTGCAAACGTAATTCATAACAACAAGAAGGAAAAGCAAAAAAAGCAATATCACAGACAATAAGTGTTCAAAACACACAAAAAGTGACCTGAGTTAGCTATTTTAGCGGGTTTGAGGCTAAATGTCAAAAAATCTTAAAGGCCCTTAACCTGCTACACGGATATGAAAACACCCCTAAAACCATTAAAGTTGATTTTTTAAGTAGATTTTTGGAAATAAGCGAAGGAACGCTATATTTGCAGTCCTTTTTAAAAGAAATAAGAAAATGGCACACCACAAATCAGCTATCAAACGTATCCGTCAAACGGCTAAAAGAAGACTTTCTAACAGGTATTATGCAAAGACTACCCGTAATGAAATACGTGATCTGAGAGCAGAAACAAAACCGGCAGAAGCTAAAAAAGCTCTTTCGCTGGTGTTTTCATCTATCGACAAATTGGCTAAGAGAGGCTATATCCACCAAAACAAAGCGGCTAACCTTAAATCTGGTTTAGCAACTAAAGTGGCTGGTTTAAAGTAAGCTCTGTTTTATAAAATTGCGAAGGCACCCTCTTTGAGGGTGCCTTTTGTTTTTGTATGCTTCCAAAAGCTACGATCGCTGATGCTTTGCAAGGTCATTAAAAATTAAATTCATTCAAATCTTGCCTTTAAAACCAAAAATTGCAATTTTCATGCATGGAAGAACCTAAAGAGTTTTTATCAATTAAAAGCTGGGCAGAGGAAGACCGGCCGCGCGAAAAGCTGCTATTAAAGGGCAAATCAGCGCTCAGCGATGCTGAGTTAATTACCATTTTACTGCGTACCGGCGTTAAAGGCAACTCGGCGTTGGATATTGCCAAAAAGATACTGAACCGGGTAAACGGCGATTTAAATGAGCTGGGCAAACTTTCGGTTAATGATATTAAAAAGATGGAAAAGGGTCTGGGCGAAACCAAGGCCATTACCATAGTGGCCGCCCTTGAACTGGGCCGCAGAAGGCAAAGCAGCGAGGTACGAGAAAAGCCGGTTATTAAAAGCAGCCGGGATTCATTTGATTACATATACCCCGAACTGGCAGACCTTGCACACGAGGAATTTTACGTTATTTACCTGAACCGTGCCAATAAAGTAATAGCCCACAAGCATATCAGTTCGGGTGGGGTAACAGGCACTATTGCCGACACCAAGATCATTTTAAAATACGGAATAGAGGCCCTGGCCTCTTCCATGATTGCCGTGCATAATCACCCTTCGGGGCAAATTAAGCCCAGCCAGGCAGACATTGAATTAACCAAGAGGATCAAAGACGCCGCCAAACTGATTGAGATACTACTTGTAGACCACCTGATAATAGGCGAAAAAAAATATTACAGCTTTGCTGATGAAGGAATGATTTAAACAGGCTTTGGCTTGATTCACATAGCTGCGCAAAAGTCCCCTTGACAGAGCTATTGGGTAAAAATCAAATTCTTTTTTATTTTTGGCTTCACCCCAACGATTTAGAAGACTCATTTTTCTATATAAACAATTAACATGAAAAAACTAGTTACCCTCAGTTTTGCCTTTATTATTACAATACTAACCTTCGGACAAGGAGTTCAAAGGGTTGTGTTATTTGAAGAATTTACTGGCGAAAACTGCCCGCCATGTGCTTCAGTGAACCCTTATGTTGACGCACTGGCAGCCACCAGGCCGAATGAGGTAGTACTTATTCACTACCTGGCACCGGTTCCAACGCCGGGTATATTATCGGCACAGGTTAGTGCCCTTGTGAATGGAAGAATGAATTATTACGGAGTAAACAGTACTCCATGGGGCCAGGAAGATGGCTTTATGTGGGATTCGACCCTGTTAAGCAACTGGGGCAACTCGCCTATTACATGGGCTGCCGATACCCTGACCGGGGCTGTAAATACTTATTACCTTGATAAAGAATATGCGCAACCTGCACCTTTTACCATTTCAATTACAGATACGTTAACCGCGGCAACCGATTCGTTTTATGCAACCGTAACTGTTACTGCAGCTGAAAGCATTACTTTACCCGGTGTTCTTAAACTACAAATGGCCATGGTTGAGAACCTGCAATTTGCAACCGCCCCGGGCAATAACGGCGAAACTGCCTGGAGTAATGCCGTAAGGGCCATGTATCCTACCTATAGCGGTACAACCATACCATCTACCTGGGTTAACGGACACGTGCAGTCTTACTTTTTTAAAGGTAAATTGCCTTCATTCATCCGCGATAAAACGCAGGTTCGTTTCGTAGCATTTATACAGGATGCTACTTCAAAGCTTGTGCAGCAAACTGCTATAAGCAATTATTATAACTTCGACCTTAACATCAGTACCACAGGTATACAAGGTGGTTTTGGTACCTGTAACTCATCGCAATATACCCCGGTTATTAACCTGACCAACACCGGTAATCAGACAATCACCTCATGCTATATTTCTGAATACCTGGATAATGTTTTTATTGACAGCTTGCCATGGACCGGCAGCCTTGCATCGGCAGCCTCGGTAAATTATTCATTACCGGCTTTAAATGTTACCCAGGGCATTCATAAACTTACGCTTAAAATAACCAGCCCTAATAATACAATAACTCCGAACCCGGCCAGCGATTCAGCCTCCATCAATCTGAATATTCCGGGTACTGAAGTTACTACTCCTTTAATTGAAGGATTTGAAAACGGTGACCCAACTATAACAGCAGGATGGGCCATTGAAAATCCCGATCACGATTCAACATGGAGATTGGTTAACGTGGGTGATGGTTCATCTCATAGTTTTATGGTGAGGTATTTTTACTCTAACTTTTATAATGATTTTGTAGGGCCGCAAAATAACCTTTACGCCCCACCTATTAACCTTACTTACGCAGCACACGCTACGGTTAAATTCAGCTATGCCAATCAATGGATAAACTTTGGTAATGGTTATGGCCTGGACTCTGTTTATGTGGATGTATCAAGCGATTGCGGAAATACATGGACCACCGTTTTAGCAGAAGGCGGCGCAACAGCCCCTGCACAAACTTATGGTAATAACATGACCGAGTTTTCTCCCAGTTCAACAGCGCAATGGAAAAATGACACTGCCGATATTTCAGTAGTAGCCAACCACGATGAAGTATTATTAAGGTTTAGAACCACATCGATTGATGGTAACGATTTATACCTTGATAACATCAATATCTACAAATACGACTCTGTGCCTTATTACGCGGCAGGGATCCAGGCAATAAGCAACATTCAGTCAGTTTCTGTTTATCCTAATCCGGCTAATGCCCAGCTAAACGTATCTGTTCAGCTTCAGAACAATAATACAGTTAGCTACATGTTAACCGATCTGATAGGCAATGTTGTGGCCAACCGGTCAGCTGAAACCGGAAATGCCGGCGAAAATACTTTCTCAATTAACACTTCTAACCTGGCTGACGGAACCTATTTTGTAACTGTTAGCGCAGGTAATGACAAGGTTTCGAAGTTAGTGACCATAACCCATTAATATTTTCAATTAAACAATAACCAATATTCACAATGCTTAAAAAATTATTTCCGTTTGCTATTGCTTTGTTATTATCATCTCTTGCTTTTTCACAGGCACCCCGGCTAGTGTTGTTTGAAGAGTTTACAGGTGAAAACTGTGGCCCTTGTGCGGGCACTAATCCTTATGTTCAAACACTGATAGACGCGTATCCAACGTCAGTAGTGTGGGTTAGATATCAATGTAATATCCCTACCCCGGGAACGCTTTACTACCAGGATCAAACTGATGTAAATACACGTCTTGACTATTATGGTGTTAACTCAGCACCCTGGGGGCAGCAGGATGGTGCCATGTGGGATTCATCATTAATAAGCAACTGGGGCAACCAACCAATTACCTGGTGTGCCGATACCAATACCGGCGCGTTAAACACAGTTTACCTGGATCATGAAAAGACTGTTGTTTCTCCGTTTACTATTGCGGTTAATTATCACCTGAGCGCAAGCGCCGACTCATTCTATACTACTGTTACAGTAACCGGCGCAAGCAACTACATGGTTTCAGCCACAGGAAAATTGAAGTTGCGTGTTGCCATGCTTGAAAATCTTTCATTTCTGACCCCTCCGGGCGATAATGGCGAAACACAGTTTCCTGATGCAGTAAGAAAGATGTATCCAAGCGCAGCCGGAACCAGCATGCCCGACAGCTCTTATACCGGATTGGTACAAACATTCAACTTCTCAGGAAAGATACCTGCCTATATTTATGATAAGAGCCAAATACGTTTTGTTGCTTTTGTGCAGGACGACAATACTTTCCATGTTCAACAGGCCGGCATAAGTTTATACGATACCCTGGCCCTGGATGCTAAAGCTATTGCCGTTCAAGGCAATTACCTGGTATGCGATACTCCTTATCTTACTTCTTTTAACTTCACCAATAACGGTAGCCAGACACTTACCAGCGCACAAATACAAGTAAAACTGGATGGCACCCTGCTTGATACCATTAACTGGACAGGCTCTTTAGCACCAGCTGCCGTGGGCACAGTAAATGTTCCGGGCTTATCGGCAGCTACCGGCGCTCATAATCTGATTGCCATAGTTACCAAGCCAAATGGTTCGGCAGATGTTAACCCGGGCAATGACAGTTCTTCGCTTAGTTTTGCTATAACAGCACCGCAAGCGAGCCTGCCATTAGTTCAAGGTTTTGAAAATGCAAGTATCCCGGGCTGGTTTGTTCAGGACCCAACCGGTTCTGCAGCCACCTGGTTACGCGCACCTTACGGCGATAGTTCTTCATACAGCTATGAAATGGATTTCTGGGATGCCCCGGCCGGCGCTGTTAATAATTTATATGCTCCTACACTTAACTTTACCGGTGTTTCAAGTCCTAAACTGAAATTCAGCCATGCTGATGCACAATATGATTTTGGCGCCGGAAACGGAGGTTTAAGCCAGGATTCGTTATACATCAACGCTTCAACTGATTGCGGCAATACCTGGACCACAGTATACGCTAATGGTGGCACCACCCTCGCTACCGTAGCTGCAGATGCAAACTCTTACACTCCGGTGCAAGCCGATTGGGTAAACGATACTGTAGACCTTTCAGCTGTTGGCAATAACCCGAATGTAATACTGCAGTTTAATGCTGTAAGTGCCAACGGAAACGTGCTTTATATCGACAACATAAACATTTTCAATGCCGGCGCTGTTGGTATCAAAACGATAAGCAATATCAATTCTATCGCTTTATTCCCTAACCCTGCAAATGACCTGGTAAATGTTCGTTTACAACTGGCACAATCTGCCGAAGTATCGTTTGAAGTTACCAATGCTTTAGGTCAGGTAGTTATGAGTGGTCCGGGTGAAATTCAAAGCGCAGGAAACAGTTCTTTGCTGATTCGTACTGATAAATTATCGAACGGAGCTTACTTCCTTTCTGTTATTTCAGGAAGCGAAAGAAGCTCTAAATTGTTTGCTGTTATTCACTAGTTATTTCAGGAATTGATAAAACCAGGTTTATGAAACACTTGTATATCCTATTGCTTGTATCAGCGCTGTGCGGTTTCAACCGTTCTTTTGCCCAAACCTTTACAGTATCGCCCGGCGATACTTTTACTTACAGCGGCACGCTTAATAGTATGACTGACAGTCATGAGCAGAACGGCTATTTTGTAAATAACTCAGGCGCATCGAATACTTTATACTGGAAAGTTATTGCCTCAAACATGGATTCAGTTTGGCAAATGTCTTTCTGCGATCCAGAAAACTGCTACTACTTTACTTCAGCAACTACAAGTTTTCCATCGCATCACTTCACAGCTGATACAGGAAGCAATCTGCTGCGCTTTGGGGTAAGCCCTTCATGCTCGGCTGACAGTGGAAGCCTGGTGGTTTTAGCCTGGTTTTCTAGCGATAGCGCAGCCTCGGTAAAAACACTTTATTTTTATGCCAATTATACCGGTAGCTGTGCCTTAGCTATACAGAATGTAGCAGCACCACGGTTAAGTATTTTCCCTAATCCGGTAAGTTCTAACCTGACCATTGACGGGTTAACCGGCTTTAGAAATGTAAAGCTTACTGTTTATGATGTGCTGGGTAACGTAGCAGTTGAAAAATATATTGCTCAGCCTTCAGAGGCTGCTACTTTAAACACCAGTGGCCTTCAAAACGGAGTTTACTTTGTAACGGTTGATAATGATGGCAACCGTTTACTAACCAAGCGTATTCAAAAGCTGGATTAGCAACTGGTTTAAAGAGATAAAAACGAAAAGGGCTTTCATAATATGAAAGCCCTTTTCGTTTTTATAAACTGTTGCTTTTTCTAGTGCGCCGGGGCAGCTGCCGCTAATTTCTGCAACTCCTCTTCCAGCACAAATTCATCACCTTCTACATAACCTGAATGCGTAGATACTACCTTACCGTTGGCATCAACTACTACGGTAAAAGGAACGCTTTGAATGTTCAATGCACGTTTCAGGTCCTGGTTCATATCCAGCAGCACTTCGTAGGTCCATCGCTGGCTCTCTACGTAAGGTTTTACTTTGCCGGCACTTCTGGAGTCGTCAATGGATACAGCCACCACCTGCACGTTATATTTCTTTTGCCACTCTTCGTACAGGTCGGCCACGTTGGTAAGCTCTTTTTTGCAGGGTATGCACCATGTAGCCCAGAAGCTAAGCACTGTAACCTTGCCCGATTTTCCGTAGTCGGCTACATTGATCTTTTTGCCATTTACGTCACTTAAACTAACCTCGGGCAGCTTTTGCTCGCCTAAAACCTTTTCAATCCCCTTTTTAGGTTCCTGCGCCTTTATAAAAAAGCCTGCGCCTACCAGTGCAATTATCAAGCCTATTCTCTTCATATTTAGAAATTTACAAACCGTTTTATATTTTGCTGCATGAAAACAATTAACTATCCAAATCTAAAGGATATTTTGAATAAAGCTACATTCGAATAAATTTGCAGCCTTTATTTATACTTAGCTAATGCATAAATTATACGCGCTTTTAACAGCATTACTGGTCACTTTGGGATTTAACGGTTATGGCCAGTGGGGTTACTTTTCAGGATCGCTGCAAACCAACACCAATTTCTTTATCCGTGACCCGAAGATAGGTGCTTATAACATGCCACAGTACGATAACTTTAAAGTAGGTACCGACGCCTGGTTAAATTTAAACTACACCAACGAAAAGTTTGGACTGGAGATAGGGGCACGCCTTGATTTCTTTTATAATTCCATTCTGCGGGTGCCTACATCACCCTACACAGGCGCAGGCCTGGGCAACTTCTTCATTAAAAAAAGAATTAAGGATTTCACCTTTACCGGGGGATACTTGTACGACCAGATAGGCAGCGGCATACTTTACCGCGCCTATGAAGAACGGACACTTGCAATTGACAACGCATTATTGGGTGTAAGGGCAGAATATGATTACAAAGGGCTTATAAAATTAAAAGCCTTTGGCGGCGTGCAGAAACTGAAATTCTCGTTTCAATCGCCCATTATTTTAGGATGCAGTGCCGAGGGCAACGTAAATATTGGCGATAAAGTTCGCTTAGTGCCGGGAGCAGGCATCATTGACCGCAGCGAAGACCAGAATACCATGAACCAGATCGTATCTACTATCGAATCGTACGATACCCTGGGCCGCTTTGTGCCTAAGTATAACACCTACGCATTTACGGTATATAACACCCTTACAGCCGGCGATTTCAGCTGGTATATTGAAGGTGCCTACAAAACCAAAGAAGCCATCAGAAACAATGAGCTGCATGAAGTGAACGACTCGCTTATAAACGCAGCAGGTAACTGCGTTTTTACATCAGTAAACTACTCGCATAAAGGATTTGGTATCACCCTTCAGTTTAAACGTACCCAGGATTTTTATTTCCACGTTTCACCAAACCCTACTGAATCTACCTTTGATGGCTCGATGAATTTTATCCCGCCCGTATCGCGCGAAAATTCATTGCGCCTGCCATCCAGATATTTTGCACCTTCACTGGAAAGCCATGAGCTTGCTTTTTCAGAAGATGCCAGTTATTCGCCCAGCAAAAAATTGACCTTCGAACTAAGCGGCTCTTATGTGCGCGATTTATTAATGAAACAGTTTGATCCGGTTTCGCTACCGTTTTTCGGCGAGGGTTTTATCTCTGCCACCTACAAACCTACACGTGCTTTAGAGCTTCAGTTTGGATTTCAATATGTGCGGTATAACAAATTCGTTTACCAGCAGGATGGGGCTCCCAATGTTGACTCGTACACCCCGTTTGCCGAGTGGCAGTATAAAATTGACAAGAAGAAATCTATCCGCATGGAACTGCAGTACCAACGCGTGCTGCTTGACTACGGCCAATGGCTTTATGGCTTGCTGGAGTTTAACGTGGCGCCGCATTTTTCGGTAGCGGTTTCAGATATGTGGAACTTTAAGCCTAACCCCGAGGTTAACCCCAATGCCAATCACTATTACTCAGTATTTGCAGGCTATACGCAGGGTTCGCTGGCCTTTACCCTCGCTTACGTTAAGCAGGTAGAGGGTATTGTTTGCACCGGAGGCGTTTGCCGTATAGAACCGGCCTTTAGCGGTGTTAAATTTGGAATAACAGCAACTTTTTAATTTTGCAGCGTATGAGGTATCTTTTTGTTAGTGTTTTAACGGCGGGTTATATATTGTTCCTTTCTTCCTGCCAGGAAGTGGGACCCAACATCAACCTGCACGGTAACGCCAATTCAGTTTCTGACTCGACTTATATTGAGTCACCAGTAGCAACTCCCAGTGCAAAAAATATATTGATTGAGGAGTTTACTGGTGTTAATTGCCCTAACTGCCCATCAGGCCACATTGTTGAAGCCGGAATTGAATCTCAATATCCGGGAAGAATATCCGGGATTGCACTTCATCCGACAAATTCACTGGGATCCCCCTTTCCTTTCAGTCTGCAAAATCTTGAAGATCCACTTTCGACCAGCCTTTATAGTTATCTGGGATTCGGTGGACCAGATGCAGAGCCCTGCGCAGCGATCGATCGTCAAGTTTTCCCCACGCAGTCGGGCATTTTAATGCTACGGGATTATTGGTCAACCGCAGTAGCCACCGACTTAACGTTGACACCGCAAGTAAACCTTACTTTAAGTGACATATATAATTCGACCAACCACCAAGTTACTGTAATAACTCAAATCCACTACACGCAAAATGTATCGCAACCTAACAATATAACTATTGCGCTTACTGAAGACAGTGTGGTAACTGCACAGCGAGACGGAGCAAATATTGATACCTTTTATGTGCACAATAATGTTCTACGCACTATTCTGACAGGCACTGACGGAGATAATGTCGCATATAACCCTAATGTTACTTTAACGGCAGGAAGGGTAATACAACTGGTCTATCAAACAACTTTAAACACATCCTGGAACCCTCTGAACATGCATATAATTGCCTTTGTGCATGAGCATGCTACTTCGCAAGTAGTTTATCAGTCTGCAAAAATAAAACTGACCAACTAACTTCTACATTTTTTAGATTTGCCCTTACTATGAAGATCTCTTACAACTGGCTGAAACAATACGTTGATTTCAATTTAACACCCAAAGACCTTGGTGAAGTACTAACCGGCGTGGGCCTTGAGGTGGAAGATATCATTCCCTTTGAAACCGTGCAGGGCGGGCTGGAAGGCGTTGTTGTGGGCGAAGTAAAAGAGTGTGGTAAACACCCTGACGCAGATAAACTATCGGTTACAAAAGTAGATGTGGGAAGCAGCGAGCTTTTACAAATTGTTTGCGGTGCGCCCAATGTTGCAGCCGGCCAAAAAGTACTGGTAGCTTTAGTGGGTTCAACCTTATACCCAACATCGGGAGATAAATTGCAGATCAAAAAAGCAAAGATACGGGGCGTGGAAAGCTTTGGTATGATATGCGCCGAGGACGAATTAGGCCTTGGCGAAAGCCATGCCGGTATTTTGGTATTACCTGCTGAAACGACAATAGGACTTAAAGCAGCCGAATACTTTAAAATTGAAAAGGATTATACCCTGGAGATTGGCCTTACCCCTAACAGGGCTGATGCCAATTCGCATATTGGTGTGGCCCGGGATTTGGCTACAGCTTTAAACATTGCCTATCAATCAAAGGTAAACTTTACAAAGCCCGACCTTTCGAAGTTTGCAGCCGCAACGGTCAATAACCCAAAAACAATTACGGTTGAGGTTTTGGATAAAGAAGCCTGCCCCAGATATTCAGCCATCAGCATTGCTGATGTTACCGTAAAAGAATCGCCCGATTGGTTAAAGAATAAATTGAAAGCCATTGGAACAAGGCCTATAAATAATATTGTAGATGCTACCAATTATGTGCTGCACGAATATGGCCAGCCTTTGCACGCCTTTGATGCCGATAAAATTGCTGGCGGCAAAGTAATTGTAAAGAAACTGGCAGCAGGAACTATATTTAAAACGCTGGATGATAAGGAAGTTAAACTGAGCGCTGAAGACCTGATGATATGCGATAGCGAAGGCGGACTTTGCATTGCAGGAGTTTTTGGTGGTGCAGACAGCGGTGTTACCGACTCCACAAAAAATATCTTTTTAGAGAGCGCATACTTTTCGGCTACCGGTATCAGAAAAACTGCCACCCGGCATGGACTGCGCACCGATGCAGCAACACATTATGAAAAGGGCTGCGACCCCAATATTACCGTAGATGCCCTTAAACGGGCAGCCAAATTAATTTGCGAAATAAGCGGCGGTAAAATTGCCAGCGAAATTACCGACCAGTATGCAGCCCCTATTGAAGGCTGGAGATTTGAAGTTTCGTACGACAGGATGTTCTGCCTGGCAGGATTTACTATTGCCAAAGAAGTAATTAAAGAGATACTTGAAAGGCTGGAGATAAAAATTGAAAAGGAGGAGGGTGATACCTTGCACCTTTTAGTACCTGCATTTAAAACAGATGTAAAGCGCGAAGCGGATGTAGTTGAAGAGTTGATAAGGATATACGGCTACAACAGCTTTACTATATCCAAAACATTAAAATCAAGCATTTCGTACAGCCCGGATATTGATGCGCAGAAGACCGAAAACCAGGTGGCCGATTTGCTGAGCGGTGCGGGCTTTAATGAAATATGGACCAACTCAATCAGCCAATCTAAATTTGAGGAAGACGAGCACTTGAAACAACAGCAGGTTAAACTACTGAACAGCGAAACATCTGAGCTGGATTCTCTGCGCACCTCTATGCTTTATTCAGGTCTTGAAGTAATAGCATACAACAACAACCGAAAGGCGACCAACCTGCGTTTATACGAATTTGGAAGAACCTACACCAAAACTGATGGCAAGTATGTTCAATCGCGCCATTTAACCATTTTCCTATCGGGCAAAACTGTTGAGGATAACTGGCTTGAAAAAGGAGCAGCAATCAGTTTCTATAGCCTGAAAAGTTTTGTATTGAATGTGCTGGGTAAATTGGGGCATCATCATTTCGAGATGGTGGTTACCGAAAATGCACCTTTTGCATTCAGCCTATCGCTTAAAAATGAAGGAATTGAAATTGCAAAGCTGGGAAGTATCTCGAAGCAAACCCTTGCAAAATTCGACATCAAAAACGAAGTTTTCTTCGCTGATCTGAACTGGGATTACCTGCTTGAAAAAACGCAGTTCCATAAGGTAGAGTTTAAGGAATTACCGAAGTTCCCTTCGGTAAGAAGAGACCTGGCGATGTTGTTAAATGAAGATGTGCGGTTTGAAGCCATCGAAAAAATCGCTTCGGAGGAGTCGAAAAAACTGCTGCAGGAGGTTTCGCTTTTTGACGTTTACAAAGGCGATAAAATAGAAAAAGGTAAAAAGAGCTACGCCGTTAGTTTCATCTTTCAACACCCCGACAAAACCCTTACTGACCAGGAAATTGAAAAACTAATGGCCAGGTTAATGGGTAAGTATGAGCATCAGTTAGGGGCGGTGATAAGGAAAGGATAATTTATTAGCCCTAAGCCGATAAGCAGGAGCTATGACCATAGTTATTAAAAAGAGATACTAAAGAGCTTATAGCAAGGTAAAGGGTTTCGAGGCAGCTGAATCAAAGGTAATCTGAAAGGAATTTACAGTAACGCTTCGGATTATAAAAACGGCAAAGGGATGAATGGTGACAATAGACCGATTGTTAACACCAACATGCTCTCTTCCCTCTAGAACATCTTAAACGAAAACGTATAGGTAATTCTATTTTATATTTACTAATTGTGCTTTTTCTTGTTTTCTTTATATTAAGTCCTAGTCTCGAAACCATGAAGCACATACTGCCAGTAATAATATTCCTCTGTTTTTTGTCTGCGTGTTCAATGGTGCAAATTTTATATGTCGCACCAAGTTCAACTGGGGTCAAACAAGAAAACAATCAGTTTGCTTATCAAAATGATACGCTAAAAATCACCTATAGCTTTTGGGAACAACAAGGTGTTATGTCTTTTGTAATCGAAAATAAACTAGAAATTCCGATATACATCGACTGGAAAAAGTCCTCTTTCATTAGCCTAAAAACAAAACTGGACTACTACTCGGAAACAGAGATAACTAAATCCAGTAGTGGCTCAGCTTCTGCTGCATTTATATTCAATAGTTACTATGATTGGGCCAAGTGGTATCCAGGAGTGTTCGGGTTATCCGAGAGCGTTGCAATCAAATATAAACAGGAAAGAATAACCTTCATTCCCCCACATGCTATAACGGAAAGAAGTATTTACAGAATTCTTCCTGGCCAGTTTGTAAATATGGATAACGCGCCAAAGACGAAATCTAATTATGAAGGAAAAGAATTAATAGCCACATCTGAAACGGCATTCATTACCTTCAGAAACTTCTTAACCTATTCAACAAAAGAAAATTTTGAAACCGAGAAGTATATTAATAATGAATTCTACGTTCGCAAAGTGCTTCAAACCACAGGTGATCACCTGGCAAATTATGAGGATGCTAAGAGGTTTTATCTAAAATTGCCGTGAAACTTACTTATCAAGTACTCCATGACCAACACAAAGTGAAAGCTTGCCACAGCCTTTTTTCCAAAATTAATTACCGGCACAGGCTTGGCAATGACATCTGCTGATTTTAGTACCCCAAAATCTTCAACATACTATCGGCAGTTTGCTCTTCGGCAAAAACCTTGTAAACAAACTCGCCCTTCTTCTTTTCATCTACCAAAATATGCGGCGGAGAAGGGAGGAGACAGTGTTTAATGCCACCATAGCCACTTAGGGTATCCTGGTAGGCACCGGTGTTAAAGAATCCGATATATAGCTTTTCGCCTTGCTTAATGTTAGGCAGGTAAACCTGGTTAATATGGGCATCGCTGTTATAATAATCGCCTACATCGCAGGTTATGCCGCCCAGGTTAACGTGTTTGTATTCATCATCCCATTTATTAACGGGCAGCATGATAAAGCGTTGCGACAGGCCCCATATATCGGGCAGGTTGTTCATTAACGAACCATCAAGCATATACCAGGTTTCGCGGTCGTTCTGGCGTTTTACGCCCAGTACACCGAAAATAACGCAGCCGCTTTCACCTACGGTATAACTACCGAATTCAGTAAAAATATCGGGTTCGTCAACCCCCTCGTTGTTACAGGTAGTTTTTATCTGAGTAACGATCTCGTTGATCATATATTCATAATCAAAATCGGCAGCTAACGAGTGTTTGATGGGCATTCCACCACCCAGGTTAATGGAATTCAGCTCCGGGCATATTTTTTTCAGGTCGCAATAGACTTCAAGCGCTTTGTGAAATTCCGTCCAGTAATAGTTAACGTCCTTAATACCTGTATCAATAAAAAAGTGAAGCATCTTCAGCTTATAGTTCGGGTTGTTCTGTATCTTCTGCTGGTAAAACGGAACTATATCATTGTAGCGTATGCCCAGGCGCGAGGTATAAAATTCATACTTCGGCTCCTCTTCGGCTGCTATACGCATACCAATATTAATAGGCTCTTTCAGCTTGTCATACTTTTCAAGCTCATCTAAATTATCGAGTATAGGGATGATATTTTTGTAGCCACTCTGATATGCTTTAATGATATTATCGATATAAGCCTGTGGTTTAAAGCCGTTGCAGATAATGTAATTCTCCTTCTTGATCTTCTTCTTTTCTTCCAGCTTTTTTATCAGGTCAAAATCGAAAGCGGAGGAGGTTTCTAGATGTACTTTGTTTTTAAGGGCTTCTTCAAGCACAAAGGCAAAGTGCGAACTTTTAGTGCAATAGCAGTAATTATAATCGCCGCGGTAGTCGTTATTGGCAATAGATGAGTTGAATAACCGGCGGGCTTTTTGTATCTGCTGGCTTATTTTAGGCAAAAAGGTAATACGCAGCGGGCTGCCGTATTTTTCGATGATATCCATCAGGGGCAGGCCGTTCCAGTTAAGGAAAGACTTCTCTGTTCTGAAATCCTTTTGCGGAAAGTCGAAAGTCTGCTCAATAAGTTCGCGGTATTTGGGGTTCTTTATCATTGTCGAAAAAATTGACCGCGAAGTTATATTTTTAGGCGCTATTAATGTGATTTTTATCATCCAAACCCCGAATCCCAATTTTTGCCACAAAGGCACGAGGAAAAATGCAGATAAATATATAATGAATTTTCAAAATAAATTATCATTGGCTTTGTCTTTCCTTAAAAAACCTAGTGTCTTAGTACCATTGTGGCTATATTTATTTTTTTAATTACCGGATAAGAAGCATAACGATAAGATGACACTTGAACAAACACTAAAGCAGGCCACTGTTGAAATAATTAACCAGCAATTCAATGCGGGTATTCCGGCTGATGCCGTAACCATAAATATTACCAATCCAGACCACCAGGGCGACTATACCATTGTGGCGTTTCCGCTGGTGAAATTCTCTAAAAAATCTCCTGAACAAACAGCGCAACTGCTTGGCGAGCAGCTAAAAGAAAAGGCAGGCATTATTGCGGGCTTTAATGTAATCAAGGGTTTTTTAAACCTTACCTTAACCGATAGTTACTGGCTGAACAGGCTGCATGAGATAATAGCCAACCCTGCTTTCGGCACTTTTGCACCTAACGGGCAAAAAGTTGTTATAGAATATTGCGGCCCCAACACCAATAAGCCACTTCACATTGGCCACGTAAGGAATATGCTGTTGGGATTTTCGATGAGCGAAATATTGAAAGCCACCGGCCATGAAGTAACCAAGGTGAATATCTATAACGACCGGGGCATTGCCATTTGCAAAAGTATGGTGGCTTATAAACGTTATGCCAATGGCGCTACCCCGCAATCGACTGGCATTAAGGGCGACCACTTTATGGGCGACTGGTATGTAAAGTTTAATGAAGTAGTGATTGAAGAAACCAGGGCCATACCCAATGCCCCAGCCGATAAAGACGAAGCGCAAAAGCTAACTCCGATTTTTAAAGAAGCTCAGGAGTTACTTTTAAAATGGGAAGCCGGCGACCCCGAAACTGTGGCCTTGTGGAAGAAGATGAACGACTGGGTATACGAGGGATTTCAGCAAACATTTAAACTGCTTGGCGTAGATTTTCAGAAGGATTATTACGAAAGTGAAACCTACAAGCTGGGTAAAGACCTGGTAAATGAAGGGCTTGAGAAAAATATCTTTTATAAAAGAAAAGACGGAGCCGTTGCCGTTGATTTAACGCCTGAAGGGTTAGATGAAAAGGTTTTGCTGCGTGCTGACGGGACATCGATATACATCACCCAGGATCTGGCTACTGCTAAGTTGCGCCACGAAGAGTTTAGCATGGATAAAATGGTATACGTTGTTGCCAACGAGCAGGACTACCATTTTAAAGTATTGAAACTGGCCCTGCAAAAGCTAGGATACAAATGGGCTGATGGAATCTATCATCTGAGCTACGCATTGGTTGAATCGCCAACCGGACGTTTTAAATCGCGCGAAGGGAAAACTGCAGATGCAGATGACCTGATATCGGAAGTGCTACGTATTGCTGAAGAGAAGACCAAAGAGCTGGGTAAGATAGAAGGCTTTACTGCTGAAGAGGCAAATGTGCTTTACCGGACCATAGGCCTGGGTGCTTTGAAGTATTTTGTGCTGCGCGTAAACCCTTATAAAAAGATAATTTTCAACCCGGAAGAGTCTATTGATTTTCATGGACACACAGGGCCTTTTATACAGTATACCAATGCACGTATTGCAGCTATAATGCGTAAGGCCGGTGGCTCTGCTTCATTAGATAACCTTTCGGGTTACAACCTTACCTCTGTTGAACGCGAACTGATCATATTGATGAGCGAATACGAGAACGTGGTGAAAAGTGCTTCGGATAAATACGACCCATCAGAAATAGCCAACTATGCTTACAACCTGGCCCGCGCTTACAATAAATTCTACCACGAATCGCCGATTTTAAGTGCGCCAACTGATGAGGAGAAACGAGTTCGCGTTGCCCTTTCGGGCCAAACAGGTGTTGTGCTTAAAAAAGCAATGCACTTACTTGGGA
>Ga0316217_10003049_pt1 | contig 19515 bp, 19 predicted proteins | sample 1anoAmetaG_FD_203633 | JGI IMG/M metagenome (GOLD analysis project Ga0316217, IMG submission 203633) | Freshwater microbial communities from Trout Bog Lake, Wisconsin, USA - 1anoA | ecosystem: Environmental > Aquatic > Freshwater > Lake > Hypolimnion/Profundal zone | place: USA: Wisconsin...
ATAATCCAGTGAGCTTATAGTATACTCAACTACCCAAAAAGCTTAATCTTGAAACGCCTGTTAGAAGAATAACTTCTTTGTTTGAATGTTAGCAGAAAATTTTGGTGAGTAAGGTTGCTCCTTTGAGTAGAAATTTGCCTAAAAACAACGAAGATATTAGCTAGGAAAGAGCATTTAAGACTAATCCTGTTAATAACACTGTCTAATCAAGACTAATGAATAATGAAATCAAGCAAAATTTTATTTTGGGGTAAAGTTGTAAACTGAGATAGACTAACCTCTACAACTTTTAATCTTTGAGACAGTAAACATCATAAGATACTGTCAAATAAACTCATTTTCAGCTAAACACCTTTAGGAAAAGAAAGGATTCAACTTTATAGAACAAAAACAACAATTCACTCTTGCCAGAATAGAATTCTTTGATTCATGGTTAAGAAAAATTTGCAGCATAAATCAAATCTTTCAATCTGAATGATATTTCATCAAAAAAGTAATCATAAAAACTTTTTGATCTCTTGATAAGCCAAATTGCTCTTGAGAACAAGTTGAGAGAATCAAAGTAGGATTTCGCTTTTCACAAAGTTTAGAACAAATGGAAAAAGCTTAAAGAATAAATAGGAAACTACGCTCTTTATATCTCTGATTAAGAGTTGCAAAACTGGATTACGCTGTGGCCTGAGGAATCAGATCCATTCAATCAAAGGCTAGCTGAACCTAATTTCAGTTAAAGATAGCTTGCAGCTCGTTTTGTGTGTGCTTGGAACCATTGGCACAAGAACTTGAAGTGCGCTCTTAAAATCAACAAACTTCAAGAAGAGAGGTTCAAGGTAGAAAAAATGGATTTAGGGGAAAAGGGCTATATAGCTATCTAGGATTTAGTGAGTTCTATTAATTTACACACAAACAGTTGTTTCAGAAACAGAGACATTTATTGTTTGTTCAAGCGATTGAGTGCTTAAAGCAAGGGTTAAAAAGTATAAAAGGGGCTGAAGTACTAGGCATTCCTGAGCTTTTTTGCTCAATGATTTGTGTAAACCCTCATTAAGAATCAATCTTTAAAACTAGTTGTTCATATATACACAGCCACGATATATCTATCAATCAAACTAGTGTTAGCTAAGTGTGCTATCCTTTGATCCCCAAACAGAACACCATCTCATCACTTTCTCTCTTCTGATACGGCAACTCGAATTTTTACTATTCCCAACCAAACGCCATCTTCGAAAATCGAATAACATCATTAAACACTTATACCTTCACTATATCGTTATGACTGTATTCGAAACCTAAAGGCTTACAGTTGTAATCTTCATCATGGTCAGAATAGCTCCAGCGATTGCTGTCTAGCAAATAGCAGCCATGTCCCACAGTTTTATAGTTATCGAATTCAAACTAATTTTTTTCAACTGCCCCTTTAAACATTACTCCTATCAGCACCCAAGAACCTACATCAAAGCGGGTCAATTTGACAAATATTTTGCCTTTAGCCTCACCTACTTCAATAAGGCCTGGCCAGTCCATCTCCTGATCTCCAGTTTTAACGACTCTGTCACTAACTCTAAACAGGTGTTTACTGGGGTAAGTGCCAAGAATGTTTTTGGTCTTGATCTCCCTGGCTTTGAGAATGGCTTCTTGTGCCTGTTAGTTATACTTAGTTGTCATTATCTTCAGCTTTTAGGTGGTTTCAGCCAGCGCAGCTTCCTTATTCTTCAGCTAATTGGTGGTTCTGGCAAGTTCATAAGACAGCTGTTTGTTCTACTAAGTTAGTTTTTCAATCCCATTGGTACTTTATGATAGCTTTTCCTTCAGAACTGCGATTTCTGTTTTTTGTGCCTTTATAATCTAACAGTATTCGTATTCTTTTGCCTTGACTAAAGCATTGAATTTGGGGTAGTCCATAAACATCTACTCTTTTATTTTGGCGAAAGCAATCAAAACTTCTTTCTAAAAGTTTTGCCTTTGAGTGTAAGTATCATTGACAAGCTTCTTAATGCCATAAATCTAAATAAAAAACTTGGCATCTTCGATCTCCTAATGCCTCAATTCCAGAAACCTCTCCTCCAAAGATTTAGAAATGCCAGTGAGTGCTGAACGAATTTTATCAACAGGTTTGCTATTGTAATACATTCCCATTTTTATGTCCAATTCCTTTCTCAGCAAGAAGAGATGTTCTTTGATTTTAAACATCAGCTAATCGATTATTCCATCCATATATTTCAAGATAGATTCTCTGGAGATGTTTTATTGAACTTATTTTGCATCTTTGCCGTAAAGTCCCCACTAGGAATGCACTTTGGAGATGTTTTCAAAGCGATGGTCAAGATGGTCATTGTACAGTTACAATGGGCACACTGCTTTCACTTTTTATTTGCAGCTTTAATCTATGCAAAGTGCCACAATTTACTGCTGATGTTATACGCAGCGATTTTGCTTCCTTTGATTCATTATGTAGTAGTTATATAATTATTAATAGCAATCACTGCCTCACTTTTTCGAAAGCTTTGAGCCTTTGCCAGGAACCAAATAGCTTATTCCTCCAGTTTTGCCTGCATACACATCTCCATCATAGTGGCCGAAGTCAGATGGGGATCGATATGAACCAGGACCAGGATTTATGTTTTTTCTGGCCTTGAAGTCGAAAGTGTTTTCTCTGGTTTCTTTGTCAAAGTAGCGTCTTCCAAAGCCATAAGATTTGGCAAGCGTATAGCGACCTCTATCACTTAACTTATTGATTTCCTCATAGTATCCAGGACCGGGGTTGACATTTTCTGCATAAAAGACGTCTTACTAAACTAAAAGAACCGAGAAGATCTCCGAGGACTGAAAAGAGTAGCCCCTGTTCCTTTGTGTTTAGAAACACTGTATCTTCCAGTCGGAGACAAGGATTCGGGGTTTTAGTATCTTCCTGAACCAGGGTTGTTGTTTTGGGGCTAGATTGACATTGTTTTGTTAAGCACTGGTAGCTTTTTTCTCATTGTAAAATTAGGACCCTTGTCAAGGTTTAGAGTGTCGTATTTACTTGGACCTGGAACTTTTAGTGGGCCTAAAGGAATGTATCCACGATCAGGAAGTTTCTAGATTAATGGAGTTTTTACCTATCGGCTTTCATAGATACTAAAGCCCTTGCGATTGGTTTTGTTGGCATCGAATATAGTCTTTAAAAAATATTTTGACGAGCCAGGTGAAACAGTAAGATCTTTCGTAAAATCACTTTTTTTGCCAAAACCAATGCCTGCTCCTGACTTCCTAAAAGTTGAGGGAATGTTATAGATGCTATCACAGCTGAGTAAATGCCAAGTTACTAGATTGTGGATTTCTTGAAGCGATCATCCTTACTGAAGGAGAAGAGTTGCTTGGAAGAAGAGTTGTTGAGAGGGGAAAGGCTGATTTGTTTGGCGCTTGAAACAGATTCAAGACAAAAGGAGGATCTCATGTAAATAAAATTATGTAATTAATGCTTGAAATTAATTTATGCAAACTAATGGACTCAATTCACAACATTAAGCTTTAACTTTAGCATCGAATATTTCAAGCTATTTTCAGCTTGCTTGGAGTCAAGGCTATAGTTCTCGCAAAATTGCTCAATAGAAAAATTATTTACAGATTGCATTTTTGAAATGAAAGAGAAAAGAATGTAGATTTCGTAGTAAAATAATGCTAGTTAACACCAGAATAAAGAAATGCTGCCGAGTAAACAAAATTAAGGTTATCAAAATTCGTTTATTTAGATCAAAGCAGACAATATAGTCTGACCTGCAAAGCTCAAATTAATCGAATTCAAGGCACTTTATATAGCTAAATCCTCAAAAGAATAAATCCATAGTCGGCTTGCTGCAAAGACTTTCTAAAGTAATTCGCTTCGAGTCAAATCAATTAAAATCCATTTTTCATAGTTCTTTAAGTTCGCAAAACTTTTGATTTTGAAGTCAATATTCTTCCTTTATAAAGCTCTCTTTCGTAATTTCTATAAACTGAAAGTTTTGAGTTATTTATTTTCTGAGATCTATTCAATTTGTGGCCTTTTTGATGATTGCACTTTAGATGACAGAAAATGAAGAATTTGGATGTAACACTAGGAGAAATTACTATAGCTTAATTCGTCCTAGAATTCTATTTGATATTTTTCTGAGAAATATGCTAATTTTTAAGGAAGATTACAAAGATTTTTGAGTAAGATTTCATAGAGTTGCTCTTTATTGCTTTATTCAGCTTTATACTTTGGTTTCTATAATATTTTACTGATCTATAATCTTTATTATTGAGCAGCTATGATGACACTTTACGTTTTCTTCAAAACTTTGGTCTTTAAGAAGTGCTATAATTCCGATAAATAAGCATTTTAGACGATTTACAGTAAATCATAATAGAATTTTTAGATTAAAACTGATTAATGATGATTAACTACCTCTATTAGTTGGCTTATTTTTGATGGTTTAACTTTCAAATCTTTAGCTTGGATGATTTATTCGTACTAAGAGTTATCAAAGCACTGACAATCAAATTTCATTTGATTCATTTACTACTTTCTTTTTTGCCTTTATACTTTCTTTTGATTAAAGCATTTGCTCAATTTTTACACAAAAACTTAATTCAAAATCTTTAGTTTTTGTGAGAATACAAAAGTTTAGCAACGACTGTGAGGCAAAAATTACAAACTGATCCTAGTTTCCATATGTTCCATACTTTTTACGATATTCTATTAAGTTAACATCAAATATACTTTTTCCCTGATTTGAACTGTTTCTTCTTTCAGTAAGCTAAATGTAAAATCTGAGTATTTTTTCGGGATGTTCAGAAATACGAAATTTCCGTCATACTTCTGCACTTAATACTAGTCAGGGACAAAGCTAAGAAGATGCTAAAACCCGACTTTTTTAAGATATTTTGCGGCGTATATGCCATTGTGTTTCAAGCTTGGCAAATTTGAAAATTATTTCAAATCTATTACTTCTCTTTCCCTCAATATTTTGCAAACATCCAGGTGATGATAGCTAGCTGCATAAATTTTTGCATCTCCGGCTAATAGTCCAATCAAAGGAGGATAGTCTTGCCGGGTTTACAGCAGTTTTCTCAAGATATTTCTACTTATTTTCCATTCTTACTCATTTCCGTTAATACCTGCTTTATACACCAAGAAAGCTAGGTAATCGACCAATTAAATTTTATCGATAAGAAACTAGATAATTTCATTTAAGCTTAGGTCTTTGAGGATTTGAAAGTATTAGAAATTGCTTTTTTTTGGACAAAAAAGTTCATTTTAGAAAGTTTTTCTAAATAAAGTCAAAACTCCAAACAGATTATCTTTCATACTGACTATCTTTTTGCGAACTTATGCGTCAATTTTGGGCTATTCCATCATAGGAGTTGAAATGAAGTTTTTTTCAAAGGCGATTTTGCATTCTTAGATGAGAAAAGATTGATTTATTATGAACTAAGGCTTGCAAGATGCATTTTAACTTTGAACATATTTCAAGAAGTGAAGAAGATAAATGAACACATAAGCATATTCCCTAAAAAGAGCATTTAGGCAGATATAGTTATCACCTTTAAGGCAACCAATCGACTGCTCTAATAGAGATTGAAAGTTTAAGATTTTAGGGCTCATCTTATTGCGCATAAATAGTTCATCGATTCCTTCTTGTATCTACTTCTATTCATGTAGTTTTGTACGAAAAATAGGAAAAGGCAGAAAATGAACTTATTTTCTTTTTGTTTCTTCTGAAAAAAGATAATCCTCATCTTCTAAATCCAAAGCTTCTTCTTCTTATTCCTAAACTTACACTTTGATAATAATACTATAAAGCTTAAGAATAGTAGGTAAAATGGCATAGGTCTCTTTTGATAACACTAAAAGTGGATATCCAGTAGATAATTTCATAAATCCCATAACTTAATCTGTTAAATCTCCGTCAGAATGTATCAATATTGGAGATAAAGCCATTTTCTTCAATAGCTACATCAAATCGTAACAGTAAACTACAGTGCTATTTTAGCTTCTAACTGCCATAAGTAAGGTTAGTTAGTATTTAGATTCGTTCTAAATGCCTATAATGTCCTTAACGTTCAATTAAATTGGCATTAGACCATAAACGTGAATCCCTTGTTCCCATCTTTTACAAAAGACTAAGTATTAACTTGTATAGATTATGATATAAAGCTAGCTAAAAGTCGTAATGCGCATCTTTTGGGTGCTATTCTATTCTTGAGATTGATGAGTATAGAGGAAATGATGAACGTATTTGGATTGCTTCCAAAGCAACTAAATAAGAAAGTATTTGTAGTCATCATTCTATGTGTGAATCTTTACTACTGCTAAAACTAGCTAATTTTGGCAATTTTGATTGAATAGCTGTTGGTGATTCACTGCAAACTCAACTATCTTATCATTTCTGCTGCATTCCAGGTCAAAAGCTGAAAGTTTTAAAGTTTTGGAGGAGTTGCATGGTATTTTATTGAAAATGATGCTATTATCTATCATTTCAACTAAGATTAACTCATCCTATATGTTCAGAAATCTCATGAAATCTCTTGATTAAAGCACAGTCTTTGAATCTGCTGAGAAAAGAGTGAAATCTTATTTTTCTAAGAGGATTGAGGAAAGTGTTGATTTTTGAAAGATATGCTATGTTTAAATACAGCCGAAATCTCTATCACTTAATATCAAAATCAACCATCTCAAGCGAAGAATCACCTCTCTTATTTTAACTTTACTAACTTTGATTTGCTTCTCTAACCTTTCTCCCGAATCCAACTCAATTTTCCTCAAATAAAACGCATCTTCCGAGATTATACAGCAGCTATAAAAGATATTACTCTAAATGGAGGTCGCTTATAGTCTAGATACTTTGGAGTTTTTGCGATGCTGAGAAACTAAATGGCGGATGCGCTATGGAACCTTAAGAATAGGTAGATTATAAAGATGCATATTAATGAAATTATAAAGTAGCAAAATTAGCGAAATGCAGGAATGTTCCAATTTCGATTTGGGCTAACTCCTTCAAAGTTTGATCACTCTTCCCCAGCCCTATACTTAGATAACTTTGCTAGCCCTCACTCCTGAGCTGCTGGAGTTCAAAGTTTTCAAGCCAGTTAAATCCAAACACAAAAAATACAAAATAATGTGCACTTCTGATCAAATTGTGAGCCAAGCTAGAGTGCTTGCGAGTGGGATGGCTAAATTTGCTGTCTGCAAGTTAGTGTTTAACAGGAACTTAGTTGAGCCAGTGTAACCTTAGCATTTGCCAATCAGGATTTAGTTGCTAGAAGTATTTAAATCTGTCACCTTCAATTAGATTTTGGTAGAGGAGTCTGCTAAAGACCTGTCTTGGATATTTGACCAAATCTTCACAAATTTTAGGTTCTTTAAGCTCACCTTTATATTCTGTCTTAGTCTCAGGATCATAGGAAGGTTTATATGTGAAGTTCATGAAAGACTTCTTTCGATCAACATTATTTTTTGCTTTCAAATTGCCGAATTTAATTAAAAAGAACTCATCTAGTTTTCTTAGTACTGGATAAACTCTCTGCCTCCTCACAGTCACCAGGACAAAGCCTCAGATCAGCTAAAGTTCGGGTATCCCTTCCCGAAACCCGAAAGAAGAAGCAGCCGAATCGGAAGAAAATAGCAAATAAGTCTTTTTCACAAATAGAGTTAAATTCTAACAGTGAGAGAGCTATAATAGTAAGGCAGATTTTTTATTTTAGCTTCGGAATATCCACTCCCTTTGTTGACATAGCTCATTCACCTGCTTTTCTTGGGCTAGAAGGGAGTCACCTTCGAAATCCCTCCTGTTCCGACCCACAAGCTCATTCAGATTGCAGAATACGCAGCCTACAATTTAAGCAAGGGCTATCGAATCAATATCGGCCATCAGCTTGAGCTTACCCACAATCGGATGATCCTGAACACCATCGATTTGGAGCAAAAGGAAGTGGAGAGACTGATGAAAATCGGGGGCAAATCAGGGATGCATGAGATCGTGATTTATTCTTAGCACAGGTACTTTGAGGTGGCGTTGGAACTGTATTTGCAGAAGCCGTTCATAAAGTTCAATTTCTTCATGGCCCTAGAAGAACTGACGCCTGAGGTTCAGCTTCTGATAAAAAAGATAGAAGCGCAGTGTTCAATTACGAGGATGAATGCTTACTCCTTTGCAGGGATACTCAAGCATCATGGAGAGAGGGGTTATGTTGTGGTCAACTCCATTTTTTGTGCATTGGCTGAGCACTCTGATTGATTTATTTATTAGGAAATATATTTGCTTTATGCCGTGATTTATCTTCTCTGGGAAATTGGCACTCAATAAATTACCAGCTACCCATTTATGGTGAAACTCTTGGAATGATCGCAAATAAAGAAACAAAGGTGAAAGGAAGCGGATGGAAGCTTCACTTTTTAGGTCATATTTCAATCAAGATTCAGCATCCATCAGAAATTCAATACTGAGGAGATGATTCCAAAAACAGTGGACTAAGCCAAAAAGTATAAATTATCAGAATTGGGATCAATTAGGTCATTATTTGAGTTACTTAGAATGAGATTTAAAGTATTCATTTGCTTCCCAGGGGACTTTCGCCCTTTGTTAAACCGGATCATACCTCTCCAATAGATACTCTATCACCTATTGCGGTCTGAAGCTTCTTAATAAGTTGAGTTCACATTGATACTTCTGTCCCTTCTTGAAATGCACAATAAACTTGTTTTAGTGCTCGGTAATGGCAGTGATCAGAATGGGCTGATGGGTCAATTAGAGTGCATTCTTTTAGATGGTAGCTGCTCTTACTATGACCTAGCCTGCTGGCTGAAGCTGCTCTTGCCACGTACCCTTGATGTGGTCATATCTTTCGACCTTGAGTAGCTGATTGGGAGCTAACGTAAGAAGAGATTAGAAAGTATTGATGGGCTATTTCTCCTTATCCATCTGCACTTCAGGCACTGGATTATGGTGCATAAGTTTTGCGCCCAGTACTTTCGCAAGTTATTCCTTTGTTGTGAGCTTTACCTCCTTTGTAATTTACAGCAACTATTAGTGGTGGTACTTGACTATTTTCGAGATAAAGGCTTACTTGCCTTTTCTCCTTTCGTTTTTCTAGCATTTCCGCAGCATCCATTGAGCGTTGTCTAAGTGCTCAATAGGCTACCAAGTTGCCCTGCCACTGTGATAGCCTTTCCAGTAGACTTTGTATTTCATTACACCATCAATTTTGCGTTTGTTGCTGATTTTTTAGACCTAGTATTCTGGCTCTTTAGCTTTCTTCCTACCCATCGTCGATTCTATTCTACTTCGATTTTAGTATTGAACTTTTTGATACCAATGCCTTAGTTAAATAGTGGGATGGTATTGCGTGATTAAATTTATAAACCAACACCATTATTTCAGGACTTCATTCTCGAATTTATTTTATTACTCGAATCCTTATACTTGGGCCATCGACGTTTTGTTTTTTTCTTGCGTAAATGCTGATTAATAAGATAAATGGCTGCTAGTGCTGTTTCTCTAGCCAGCATGAGAAGATTACTAAACAAATTCATCAGCTTAAAAATCAAGTCATAGTGTACCATCCATCGGTCTCCAGCGCATACTACAGTTTCTACGAGTAGCCTGCTTTTTTGGCTGCTGTTTTGAACTCTCCAAGCTCTGCGTCGTAGTCCTGCCCTCCAGATAGGATAAGCTTGCCTTTGAAATCTATTGCTTCCATTGCGCCCAGTAGCTACTCGAAGTTGGCTTTGGGAGGGTTCTTGATGAAGGGGTAAGAGTAAAAAACGTGTTCCAGTTTGTGTCCTTGCTCGAAAACGATCTCTCCCAGAGATAGACCTTTGAGTGCCACATCGCTGCTGACAGCTTTGTATCTTTTCTTGGTCTATTCGAGGTAGGCTGGGATGCCCAGGGACTCAGCGTTGATGAGGTAGGCAGTTTTGAGTCCCACTGCGTCTTGGAACAGTTTGTCGAGTTCAAGCATGTTCTTGGCAATCTGGTTTTCGGACTGCGAATCCACCCCACTGAAGATGGGCCGCTGCATAGCTATACTCATACGATGATGACAGTGGAGGGGTTTTCGACTAGTTGCTCCTTCTCGGCGGCAGACAGCTGCAGAAGTTGATTGAGGGAACTGCTTCTCTTCAGATGGTTGATATTGATATTCATGGAGGCGTCGGCCACGTTGGCTGCGAATACTACTCTGAAGATGCCCTTCTGTAGGGTGAATTCTCCAGAGAGTCCTGCTTCCAGTTTGTCCTACACGTAGTAGTCGTTGGGCCGAGGGTCGGATCCATTCCACCAGCGGGAAAGGGAGACGATGGACCTGCCGTTGCCGTAGAGGAGGGGAGTGAAGGGTGTGCGGCAGAAGGCGAAGATGTTTTTGCTGAGTAATTTCTGCTCGATTCTACTTCTCATTATTCAATCAATTATACCTGTAAATCTGAACATCAACACCCAATCGCATCATGCATCGGCTTTGCAGGATATATCATAGTTCCTCTTGATATTTGGGTGGCTAATTTAATGAGAGACGGGGCTGCAGTTATAAATAAAATTATCGATGAAGTTAAAAGCCCCAGTGCGTCACAATTTCTCAAGATCGGCCAAACTGTGTGACCAGACCTTCTATCATGACAGCCAGCCCCTCGAGCACCCCCACTCCGACCCCATCATCTAGCCCAAGCCCACCTTGCCCCGCAAAACATCAACTTACGCCTTTTCGTCGGTTTCCAGATAAAAACGGGGCAATTTCAGGTTTGACATTCGGCTGCCCGTTGGCGAATTCACGCAGTACCCCAACCACATCTTCGGCAGACGCAGCAGTCCCAATTGGTCTTTCTCCAAGACAGAAAGATACGCCAAGGTGCCGGTCTAAGAGTTCGAAGTATGCGAGAGACACCCAGTTCTTCAGTAGGACGAGCAGCTGAAGATGAGGGCTTCCTCGACATCAATAAGTGAGCTACTCAAGGACCAGATAAAAACATCTAGAAGCGGGTCCTACCTGTTGCTGAGGGACAAACACAGCATTTTGTCGCACTAGACCCAGGCCACCCGCAACTACTCCATCATCCAGCCGAGGTAGACCTCCCAGGTGGGGTTCTTCAGCAAGACCAAGATCCAGCACCCCCGCTACCTCTCCAGACAGGACCTCAACGAGATAGAGGGGCAGCTGGACGACAAGCACTACCAGCAGCGCATCCAGCCCTCTCCCAAGGGCTACATCGAGTTCTACAAGCGCAGGACGAGGCAGGCCAACAAGAATTCCAAGCGATTCCAAACCTACCTCTACAGCAACACCGACGAAAACCAGTTCAACAACTACTCCCTCACCCACTATCCTCTTGTCCCCACTGGCCACCTCAATATGCAGCGCCATTTGGACAGGCCCGACTATACTCCCGCTAGGCTCGGACCTAACACAGAACCATATAATATTGATCCCACCAGAATCAACTAGAATCACGTCGATTTACACTTTGACAAGTTCAGGGACCAGGTCAGGACACGGTATGACAGGGTGGGTGAGCAGCCCAACACCAGACTCGATTATCAGGTGCCAGATGCCTAACTGCCGGGACTTCTGTAGATGGATAGAATGTTAGGGCGTAACCCGGAGCTGTTTCCAGTGGTGGACCCAGCGATAAAGAAGGCTGGAGATGCTGAGATGCAGGAGTAGCTGAAACGGTGGATTCCGATCAAATAGATCAATGAAGCCCATAGACCCAAAAATGTGTAGAATTTCAGCAAAGTGGTGAAGGAAGGTTTGTGATCGTTAATTTTGGTGTAGTTCGTTTATTGGGCAGAAACAGCAGCGGAAGAGCGTGTTAGATGCGAATTGGTCCTAAAGCCGTTTCGAGGATGATTGAAGTTGAAGTAGGTGGGAATTGGGGTGTGATGGTGATTGGCGAGTAATTCCAATCAGCGATGGGAAGGCTACCCGAAGCGGTGGGTTTGACGGATGAGTAATCCTATCTGCAAACAAACTGGACTGGGTGGCTTAAGTAAGTTTATACTACTTAAATCGTTATATCAATATTATGTCACTCAATCTTAATGTGGCTCGGAAAGTCAACCCCTCCCCGACCCTCTCCCGCACCAAGCTCTCGCCCCCCAGCAAGGCCATCGGCCGCCTACACTCCCACACAAAGCAGCCCAAGCGCAGCGAACCCTAGACCCGGCCAGCCATCTAGAAAAAGGGAGATTGGTTGCAGTAAAAATAGCAAGGACTATCGTTTTACGACTTGCCCACCTCTATTGGCGAGTTCTAGGACTAGCCCGTGGATTTAGCACTGGCCATGCCTTCTTTCGGCCTGCTCCCCGACGAACACACGCTCAGCAAACAACATCATTGATATTTAATAGTTTTTCCCCTGCTCTTTTATAATATCAGAGGGCCGTCCGAGCCTGCCAGGATCAAATGGATGGAGATCCACGACCCCCAGAGTCAGTGGGGCGTTGAGATTATTGAGTTGGGGTGGGTCGGTTAGGTGATAATAAATCGAGGATACGACCTTTTTGGGGAATTACCCTAGCTCATCAAATAATCATTCATATAGTTATATTCCGCTGTTCTGAGCATCCAGTACTGACTATTCAAGATAATAAGAGATAAGCAAAATTTAACTCAATGGATGGCCAGACTCGCCCCGTAGTAGGTGGTGTTAGCTGTCGCTTCGGTGGTTCCCTCGCTCTTGCGAGTCCGGCTTTTGTCCGTAGTGGTGCTGTATGTGTAGTCGTAGGTCTAAAACATCTCTGGATAAGGGTTGTGGTACTCTGGATATCGTGCCTTTTGAGCAGGAGTATGTTTTCCCGCCACAAATCGTCAGGCTAAGTAATTTCTTGCAAACTCTGGCTGAATGCGACCTACAGAGGCTTGATCGGGCTACTGATTCTCTTCTAGAGGAATTAGTTCCTTTGCTACATCTTCAGTGCGAGCCAAGGGTGCATGAGTATTTCGCTGATTCCGCTGTAGCCTAGTCGCTTTCGGGAGGTCCTCTGCAGCAGCTACTTGCATTGATGGATACCTTGTTGACGAAATCAACGCCTTCCTTGGATATTTTGGAGTGGAAGTTGAGGGGGACCTTGGCCTCACGACCCAGCATCTCCTATCTTATCGCCTTCCGATCTCTCCCGTGATAAGGCCGCTTCCCCACCAGCAGCTCATAGGCAATCACTCCCAACGCATAGAAATCAGCGCAGAAGGAATGGTTCTGCCTCAGCAGCACCTCAGGAGCCATGTAGCCAGGGGTGCCACTGGTCTCATTACTATTTTCGGGCTTCCAGTATCTAGCAATGCCGAGATCGGTGATCCTGGCGTATCCATGTTTATCGAGTATGATATTTTCAGGTTTGATATCGCGGTGGATGATGTTCCTCTGGTGGAGATGGTTGAGTCCCTCGGCCAGGCACCTCACCAGGAACTCTACATGGAGGGAGGGGTACTGACTTGGTCCTCGGTGAAGGGGTAGTTGCGGTTGATGTAGTACCTGAGGTCGCCGCCTTCGAGGTAGTCCATGAGGAGGTAGAGGTTTTCTCGATCTTGGAAGGCGCATTTCATGTTGACGATGAACTGGGACTGGGCGTCGAGGAGGGCGGAGAGGATCTCTCGCTCGTTCATGACCGACTGGACACTCTTCTTGGTGATGACCCTGGCCTTGTCGATGACCTTGAGCGCGAAAACCTCCTTGCTCTTCTTGTCTGTCACTTTCCAGACCCGTCCGAACCCGCCCTTCCCGATTATGCGCAGGAAATTAAACATAGACTTATTATCTGTCTCGAACTAATCTTACATTCAGTGTTCGACTCGTATTTGCCCTTCGTGCATCCGTTCCCCATCTTATTATCAGAAATAATATACCGAAAACACAACATTACAAATTCAGAACAATCGTACGACCTCAACAGATTTCTAAAACCCTGCCAGCCCTAACCCGCTTGGAGTTTGGCAACAACTGCCTCGCTTATTCCAGATATGTGCTGAATACATTACAGTAGCATTCTAGATTATTTATAATGGGAAGTTTAGTAATAATAGAACCCGAAATATCTATTATGGCTCAAAGCATCTTGACTCGTTTAATTATCATCATAGACCAGTTATCAGTGGGTTTTAATGGGTGTTGGTTATCAGATGACAGTTATCATAGAGAAGAACAATCAGTTCCTAAAGCGCAGGCCGCAGAGACTGGCGTTGGGATTAGTGAACATCATTTCGGTTTAGTCCACATTCTTCTTCTTTTTGGGCTACTTGTTGGTAATGGCAGTCTGGGGAGCATTGGCTTTCTCTTTTTACTCTATTCTACTCATTATCTGCTCCAAATTGACTGAGACATTGTTGAGAGGCACATCCTTCTATGCAGCCAGGGTTGTCTATTCTTTGGGCTTCAGGTTCTCAACGAAAATGTTGTCTTTCTCGTAGAGGAAATGAGTTGACATAGTTCCATAAATCTGGAACACCTTTTAATAGAGCGACTTGGTTTTGAGTTTAGAGTTCAGCAAGTATTTCCACTACTTGATCTCAATGGGTTCCCTCTTGATTTTGACTGCCAAGTTGTTCAGCTTTTTAATGAACTTGAGCTAGTTGTCTTTGACTTATCTTCGCAGCTAGAGGTACTTCGCAAGGGCGGTTTGGAGCTCAGGGAAGGGCTCAACGATGATCTTCTTGGCGTAGAAGTAATCAGAGACCTCTTCGTTGAAGATGTACTTTTAGAGCTTGTCGCAGCCGACTGTCAGCAAATTGGCGTACTAATACTCCAGTAGATTATGAGCTTCCATCAATTTACGGTGGGCAGTTGCGATCCATTAGAAATCCAGCCCTAGAGAGCACTACTCAGTGGCTAGCCAAGCTCCCACTGCTTTGATCCATGTACGTTCCTAATTAAAAGCTTTTAGTAACTCACCCTCGACGATCAACTTTTGTTCGTTTAGTTACCACAGCTTTAGTACGCATTCTCGGCTGTCAAGTTTTAGCTGCTGTAAGTAAGAGCTGAATTTGAGCATTGTTAGGCAATCGTTTGCGCTCATTTTGTTAGTAAAGAGCGACAAGCAATGAAGTTTGGAAACACTACGAACCAAAGTGTCCCTTAGATAGAGGCTGAATTCATCTTAATTGAAATTTTACTCAGTTTTTGGTATCTTTTCCAAAACTTTAGACTGTAGATAATTGAAAAGCGTGATAAACCATGGGGCATGTTTGGAGGGTGATTTGAGATAAGGAAGAGCAAGTTTGACAATGTGGAATTTGGGCATGAGATACTCAATAACATTCCCTTGCTTATCATACTTGTGATCAATCTACAGCTTGATAGTGAAGACTAGATTCTCAGTCTCTTAGCCTTTTTCCCTAGCTTACTAAAGCCTCTTCATAAAGATCCTGATAATTTTGAGTGTGCTCTTCATATTACGGATGATGATCTCAGGTATTCCCACAAGCACGTCGCCTTAGATCAGATCCGAAGCGATCCAGTTGTAGAGATTGCTTTTCGGGCCAGTTCCATCCAGCAAGTCAGCAATTTTGCCCTACCTGTGCTCCCAACAGCTCAGCTTTATTGTCACTCGGTCCTACAGCTACCTTTCGTAGCAGGTTTGGAAGAGCTAGGATACGAATTGCAGCAGGAAGCCTGTGTTTTGGGACTCGCCAATCAACCTACGTTATTTTATTGCTACAATTTTTATTTTTTGCTCTCATCGTTCCCCAGAAACATTACTGTGCTACTTTCCCCTCGCAGAAAAGAATCTATGCCGCCTTTTATGATTGGGTTATAAACGTGTTTCTGAATATAGACTGCTTTACAAGCTTTTATGTTAGGAAGGAGACGGATTAGAAAGGGAAGTCTTTTTGGCGACGACCTTGGTCTTAGGTAAGGCCCTTGTAAATGACTTTTTTCTCGTTGACCTCCAAAAAGTTCAAGATTTTGAGGGTTTATGGCTATTCAAAGCAAGCGTGAACTCTACAGTCTCCGGAAAGTGAATGTTTAATTTCTTTTTCCATTTCTGCCGACTAAAAATAAATGAAAATACATAAAACACATAAACTAAACTAGCTGTAATAAAGTGGTAAAACTGACGAATTTCGATAAATCGAACAATCTTAGAGTGACTATGATTCAATAGCTTATGGCAGCTATATTAGGCCGACGAAAGTACTAAACTAAGATCAAAACAGACCAAAGTAATGAAGTTGCTCACTGATATGCAATCTGTGGGTAGGCATGGTAATTTGTCTATTAATTCTCCAAATCTTTCCACTATTGTTAATAATATTATTAATGGAGCTGCCTTCAAAATAAAAATATCTCAAACAATCAAATGCAGACTTAGTCTAGTCATTAGGCAGAGACTAGGTCATCATTCTCTAGAGGAAACAAGTTTTAAGCAATAAAAAGCAGAAAAGTCACCACAAAAAACGACATGACCGGCCTCAGAATGAAGCTATCTAGGTCAATGGCGCACTCAAATTGGCAGCAAGGGGCTACTCCAACAGCCAAAGACTCAAGCTTTAGGTGAGTTCCAAAGAAATCGTTTAGGATTTGCTGCAAAGAGAGAACCAAAACAAGAAAAAAGGAGTGTTTTTCTTATGCTGCTGATCGTGCGAGAAATCATAGTCAACCTTATTTACTTTTATGCATTATTTAAATTATTTTGGTTGGGATGGAGGCCAAACTGCGCAACATAGTTTTGCAGCTCAAAGACGGCAGCTACATACACCACTCCAAGGTGCAAAAATATAATAAATTTGGCTACCAGGCCGTATTCGTCAATCGAGATAAAGGCTCACAATTTCAGGTTCTTTGCTTTTCCAAATCAGTGTTAGAACTCAATGCGCTGACATAGCACCTAAACAAAACCATCACCAGATTCAAGACTCTCAACTCAAGGAAAATAACACCCATTCTCTAAGTGCAGTAGAAGAAGTAGGAGATATTTGTGATTTCTGCCAACTACCAGTTCAACCTGGCTGAGCTGATTGCCAAGAGGGAAGGGCTGAGCTAATTTGAAGCCGCTTATTTCTTGGGGGAAATGTATGAGCTCATGGGCTACCTTAAAAGCAGAGATGTGTTTGTGGAAAAGATAGCCGCTGAGGATCTTAGCCTCACTGAAGAGCTTAAGCTCACCATTGGATTTAGCTTGTTTTTGAATGGAGTTGGCTAACGCTCTATTATCAAAAGATTGCCTTTTAGAATCTAGTTCAGGAACCGCAACAACTGTCCTGACCTTTTCTTCAAGAAATAAATACTAACCACAACGATAGATTAAGTCAACTCATGGATTACAGGAATACTGACCTACCAAATCGTTTAAAACAAATTGCCTTTTCCTCACGTCAACGACGATCTCATCGGAAGAGTCAGAGGGCTGAAGAATGAGGAGCTCATTGACCTACTTAACAGAGAGTATGCGTTGAAATTCAAAGAAGCCGAAAACTATACTTAGCTTATCGATTTGATCAAAAAGCTACTCAAGCCCAATCCTTCAGATCGTCTTAAATTCTCTTTCGTCATCATTCATCCCTTCATCAAGAAATTTCCGATTCCTCCTCATATCCTTCCTACAACTGTATTCTCGTGTCCTCCATCTTAGAGCTACAAGGAGCAGTATTTTAAGAAGTTTTTGAAGGAGGATCGACAAAGAGGGACTGAAGTTATTAAGTAACTTAGAGCCTTGACAACCTAATAAAATCTTCGTAGCCAGAAAGAAATCAAAGGATTTGGCGATTTGGACAAATAAAAGTACATAAAATCACAGTTTGAGATCTGTTCATAAAGGGTCCTCAGCGAAAACTTCGTGATGATTGAGTAATTTGCAGACATAAGTGATGTATTCGGGTATGGATATCAAATGAACACAGGAATGGTGGGGTTTGTGTTCAACGACTAAACTGAATTCCTTTGTCTGAACGGTTCCCAGGAGATAAGGGCAAGGCACAAGGCCAAACGCAAGCAATAGACCATCTACTCTCAATAGAAGCTGCCGGAAGAGGACGAGATAAGAAAAAAGATACACATTCTTGAAGCCTTTGCCAAGACACTTAAAAGAAAGAAGATTTCGGCTTCCGAAAAGGAGAAGACGATAACTGTCAGTGATTACTGCAGAACAAAGTATGCCAGCATCTTTCTACTTACAAACAATGCCTTGCAGGTCTTTTTCAATGATAAGATAGTCTTCTACATAACGAAAGGCGATACCCACGTTCAGCTGAAAAATACTGATAAATTCTAAAAATTCGAGAAAGAAAACACTGACTAGGACCTCAAACTCCGCAGAGAATACTGCATAATAGTGGCCCAAAAGGTATTCCTGTGGCAAACTACTTTCTAGGCTACCCTGCTAGATAACTCGGATATTGATTTGCAGATTGATTGATTTTAATAGTGACATTAAATTGATTAATCCAAAAATGAAAGTGAGAACAATGAGGGAAATGTTTGTGCCTGAGCAAGATAAATACCTTATCTTGGATACGCAGGGAGGCCATGAGGATATACTGGGATTAGTGGTTGCGTTGAAGTTGGCACAGAGGTATAATAGGATTGTCTTGGGCATCACTTGTGTGGCAGGAAGGAGGAATCTTGACGAAGCAGCCCGTGATGCTTTGCTTGCTCAGCAGATAGCAGGAACCAAGTTTCCTGTGTACAAAGGTACCCACATTTTAACAAAGGTTCAGCCCAGAGTCTAATGCTGAGGAAAGAGTATCCGAAATGTATCAACTTTTCAAATGATTTTTAAACTTTGAATGACTATCCTTTAGACTAGTCACTCATTCAACTCATCCAAAAATAGAATGCAAGTTCCTTTATTTACGAATCAATAAAAAAATGCAGTAACCAACTTTGTTTCGTCAGTTTTGGCCCACTGACCAACTTAGCTTTGGCTTTCCATCTAACGCAGTGCACTGGATACAAATACTAACTAAGCACGGTTAGGATCAACGGGGGCTCTTATGACGGTGTGGGCAATGTGATAAGTAAAGCTTCCGTGGAAGGCAACTTCCATTACGATCCCGAAGCTGCGCATATAGTTTTTACGGTATCTTTTCTTTTATTAAGAATTACCTCAACATCTATGTCAATCCCATCTAAAGAACTTTGACGACAGACTTACGAAGAGAGTTGGAGGCCATTCTCCAAAAAAATACAAAAAACTCTCCAATAATCTTACTTAACTTACTTCAGGAGTTACTACAGAGGGACTATTGCATCAATGGCCCTGTTTTAACGATTCTGGGCATTTTTGATAGGCTGATAACTGACAAGGTAATGAGTGTTTACAGCGAGGTGGTAAGAAGTGGGTACGAGTTGGCAGGGATGATGGTTCCCAATTGGCTGAGACTGTAAGTTACTGAATCTGAGCAAATACCCAACACGCGAATCTACAGAGATATAAATCGAAACATTTTGTTTAAACTTTTGAAGTAGGCTTTTGATGATTGATTAAATACGCTTGTCAACGATTATCACTCAAGGATTCATATGATAATTGGGTTTACTTTGGTGCATTGATTGTGCATTATTGCTATTTTAATACAATAAATGGG
>Ga0316217_10003050_pt1 | contig 19511 bp, 20 predicted proteins | sample 1anoAmetaG_FD_203633 | JGI IMG/M metagenome (GOLD analysis project Ga0316217, IMG submission 203633) | Freshwater microbial communities from Trout Bog Lake, Wisconsin, USA - 1anoA | ecosystem: Environmental > Aquatic > Freshwater > Lake > Hypolimnion/Profundal zone | place: USA: Wisconsin...
GGTTCTTGAACTGCTGGGGGATGAAGTATTTCGCTGGATCGGAAGCGGCGATCTCCTCGGCCTTGGCAATGGCGCCTTTCATCCCTTCGGCTCCCGGCGTCAGGATCAGGTTGGCGCCCAGGGCGGCTAAGACCCGCCTGCGCTCGATACTCATGGTCTCGGGCATGGTCAGGGTCAGTTTGTAGCCGCGGGCCGCAGCCACGTAGGCCAGGGCGATGCCGGTGTTGCCGCTGGTCGGTTCGATGATCTCCACACCAGGCTTGAGCACCCCGCGTTTCTCGGCGTCCCAGATCATGTTGGCGCCGATGCGGCACTTGACGGAATAGGCCGGGTTGCGCCCTTCGATCTTGACCAGGACCGTGGCCTTGGCACCGTCAATGACATGGTTCAGCTTGATCAGGGGGGTATTGCCGATGGACTGGGAGTTGTCTGCGTAGAACTTCGTGCTCATGGTATTCTCCTTTCGGATGTGTGCTGTTTTATATAACCAATCCTTATAAAAATCAGATGCTATAGTCTATCACATCTGCCTGCTTGCTGCGTTCGGCAGCGCCGCGTTCGGAAATCAAGACCGGTTGCCCGTCAGTAGTGCCGGCGAGATGAATAAGAGTCTTAAAAGCGCATTTCCTCATTATATCTATGTATAAAGTAGCTAATGCATTTGTGCCAAAAGTGTCAAGTCGAAATAGTTAACGTAATAATTTAAGGAGTTTTTACTTTTTTGCATTTCAATAAAAGAAAGCAAGTCAGGCCTCCTTTGCGGTCGGCACTGAGCAAAAAAATTCGAGTACATTTTTGCACTTGTTATACTCTATTTTTCCAGTCTTCTGGCGTGCTATTGTCACATGGACTAAAACAGCGGCACGAATCGGACAGTGTTCGACAAAAGCCGCACTTTTCTGCGATGATGATGGAACCCGGCGGTGATAGAGCACCTGCAATACCAGGTGCCGATATCCAGTATCCTGATATCATGTTTCCTATGGCACAGAAGCAAAACAAAAGGAGAAAACCATGAAAACGTATTATGATCCGGACGACCTGGCAAAATTCGGCGATATCGGCAAGGATGCGCCGGAGTTGGCGGAGAAGTTTTTTGCCTATTACGGCGCCGTTTTCGCCGAGGGCGCCTTGACGGAGCGTGAAAAAGCTCTCATTGCACTTGCCGTAGCCCATGCGGTTCAGTGTCCCTACTGCATCGACGTCTATACCAGGGCAAGCCTCGAAAAAGGATCAAACCTCGAGGAGATGACCGAAGCGCTTCATGTAGTGGGCGCTATCCGCGGCGGTGCCTCGCTGGTTCACGGCGTTCAGATGCGCAAGATTGCTGAAAAACTTTCCATGTAAACCTTTCGGGAGCACTCATGACCTTTGCGGAAACTCTGAAGAAACATGGCTGTGAACTGCTGCGCGACACAACGACTACCTTGCAGGTCAACGTCGGGCTTGTCTGTGACCTGGCGTGCCGCCACTGCCATCACGAAGCAGGCCCGGCGCGTAGCGAAAGCATGACGGCTTCGGTCGTGGAGGACGTCATCGCCTGCGCGCAACGTTTCGGCTTTGCAACCATCGACATCACCGGGGGCGCACCGGAGCTCCTTCCCGCTCTGCCGCGCTTGATTACCGGCCTGGCGCCGGAGACGGAGCGACTGGTCGTAAGGACCAACCTGACGGCGTTGACCCAGCCACAGGCCAAGCCGCTCCTGGAGCTTTATCGCCGACACGGGGTAACTATCGCGGCCTCGTTCCCAGCCGTAAACCAGGCTCAAACCGATGCCCAGCGCGGACATGGGGTCTGGGAGAAGAACCTCAACGCACTCCGGTCACTGAACGGGATCGGCTACGGCATGGAGGGGACCGGATTGGAACTGCTGCTCATTTCCAATCCTTCCGGGGCGTTTCTTTCACCGGTCCAGTCCCAGGCCGAACGTAAGTACCGTTATGATCTGGCTCGCCGGTACGGCATTTCATTCAGCACGCTTCTGACCATGGTCAATGTCCCTCTCGGTCGTTTTCGGAAATGGCTGGAGAGCACCGGCAATTTGGATGGCTATCTTTTGCAACTCGCGGAAAGTTTCAATCCCGGCACGGTCAAGGGACTCATGTGCCGCTCATTTCTGTCAGTCGATTGGAACGGCTTTCTTTTTGACTGCGATTTCAACCTGGCAAACGGTCTCCCGCTCGGCGGCAGCCGGCGTCATATCCGCGACCTTCTTGCCTTGCCGGAGCCTGGAAGCGCCATCGCCACGTCAGACTACTGTTTCGCGTGCACAGCCGGCACCGGTTTCACCTGTGGCGGCAGTATCACCTGAGGGATTCTTTACTTTAACGAAAAGACCACAGCTTTCGGCAGTTCAGCTGCTTTGCTCCTACAGGTTGGCCGCAGAGAGGAATTCGGACGGTCCCATATTCATGAACCCCCTCGGAAATTACTTCCTTTTAGCTTGCAGTAGGCCTCTTTGCTGTCAATACGATGATAAGAAAAAAGCGCGCAATCTCAGGCCAGGGGAATTGGACGACGCAATTGACAAACAAACAAAGAATGTTACTTTTACTTTCTAAGACCCATGACAACACGGCTTAAGCCAAAAAGGAGGAAAGCATGAGAAAAATATCGGTCCTGACGGTACTTTCGCTGTTCGCTGTCGCTTGTTTCACCATGCCGGCCTTTGCCGCTCTCAGTGCCGCAGAGAAGAGCTTCATCAAGGACGCTGCCGGCGGCGGTCAGCTGGAGGTCGAGTTGGGCAAGGTAGCGCAGCAGAATGCGGCTTCCCAGGACGTAAAGGATTTCGGCGCGAAGATGGAAACCGATCACACCAAGGCCGGCGATGAACTGAAAACCATCGCGCAGAAGAACAACGTGGCCATCCCGACCGAACTCAGTCAAAAGCACAAGTCCAAGGTGGAGAAGTTCTCCAAGCTGAGCGGTGACAAGTTCGACAAGAAATATATGAAGGACATGGTGGCTGACCACAAGAAGGATATCGCCGAATTCAAGAAAGCTTCCAAGATGGCCAACGACCCGGAACTGAAGGCCTTTGTGGACAGGACCCTCCCGACCCTGGAGCATCACCTGGAAATGGCCAAGGAAACGGCGCAGAAGGTTGGGGTTAAATAATCAAGCGGGCGGACACCGATGGAGAGGCCCTTCAGCGGTTTCGAAAGGCCTCTCCTCTTAGCTTTTGTTGTTAAACTCCACTCTATTTCCTCCCTACAAAATACACCCTCACCCGCCCCTCGACAACCTCTCTAATTTCCACTTGTCCGGTCGCTGACCCGGCTGCTGGACCCGCTGCTGGACCGGTTCCCCTCTGCTTCTTTTGACCTTAGGCACTGCTGCCATTTGCCATAATGCACAAATTCGTTTAACTGCTTGCGCGGTGATTCCTAAAGTTAATTTGGAATTGAATATGATGTCTCCATAATTCCAACTTGACACCGCCGATTTTGGTGGTAGAGAATTATTAAAACTTTCTGTTTTTCTGTCAAGGCAAGCACGTTAAGGATTAGTTGGATATCAGTTTGGATTCTGGAAGCCTTGCTCTTAGGAGATGTGGAATACCATGAAAACAATCGATGTTCTTATTGCCGACGACGAACCTCATATTTTGAGGGCCCTCAGCTTCATATTTAGCAAAGCCGGGTTTGTCATTGACACCGCAGTGAATGGTGAGGAGGCTCTTTCAAAGTGTCGGTCGCTAACACCAAGAATTGCATTTTTTGACCTCGTCATGCCAAAAATGGACGGGATTCAGCTCTGTCAACTGATAAAGGCTGAATTTCGACAACAGCCTCCATATATTTTTATTCTGACCTGTAAAGGACAGGATATCGATAAGGAGATGTGCCTGAATGCCGGAGCTGACGACTTCCTGACCAAACCGTTCAGTCCGAAGGAAGTCATGGATAAAGTCAGATTCCTGCTTGCTGAAAAATCATTGTGAGTATGAAAAACCCTTGTAATCTTCTTCCGATAATTATTGCACCTCTGCTTGCGGTCTGTTTTTTTACTGGTGGTGCGCTTAGTCCCTTCAGGTTTGCCTACCTGCCTATCATGATTATGATATCCATTCGCCTTCCGCCAAGGGTTATTTTCCTTACAGGCACTTTATTCGCCTGCGGCTTTGCCGTTATGGTGACACTCAACAAACCTGCCGATATGCACACCATTGCGGCAGCTGCTACAGAGTTCGTTCTTTACCTTTTAACTGCCTGGACAGCTGCAAGCGTGGCAACGACTGTTTCTAAAGAACGGGCTCTGTTCAGAATTTCCCAATCGACATTCCAAGGCCTCTGCAACGATCTGACCATTAAAGCCAATAACCTGCAGGCAACTCTGGACACGTTAACTCTGGTTCAAAACAGACTGAAAAATACTGACCGTTGCAGAACCTTATTTCTCGGCAATATTGCCCATGAACTGCGAACTCCATTGTCAGGCATACGGGCATTCTCCGAGATACTGCTGACGCATGAAGATCTGGATATGAAGTCACAACGGGAATTTTTAAATTTCATCAATAATGATTGTATTCGCATGGCAACGCTTGTGAATGACATATTGACCAGCCTTAAAATACAAACAGGCAATCTCGAGCATACTCTCAATAAAGTAGGAACCTCTGAACTGATAAATGAGTGCATAATAGCTATGAGACCGATGGCAATAGCAAAGGGACTAACGTTGGAATCAAGCATTACATCTGACAACATCTTCATAAATGCTGACAAGAATCAAGTGATACAGGTGCTCATCAATCTCATAAACAATGCGATCAAGTATACAGATGAGGGGGGTGTTACTGTCGGAGTTGGCCTTAAGGGATGTTTTGCCGAATTTTTTGTAATCGACAGTGGGGAGGGAATTTTTCCGTCCGAGCAAAAGATGATCTTTGATGAGTTTTATCGAGTTCTTGATAATGCTGCAAACCGGCCAATCGGGTCAGGACTTGGCCTCTCTATTTGCAAGAAGATAGTCGAGGTCCACGGAGGGATGATAGGAGTTGAAAGCAGCATAGGGAATGGCAGCACCTTCCGTTTTACAATCCCCATTTTTAATGAAAAACCGTTTCAAATGGATGAATCCGGAGAAATGGTCACCCACCAGCATAAAGACAGCGGACGAATTCTTCTTATTGCAAGACATCTCGTTAAATGCTTGTGCCTGACGAGAAGTCTTGAAGATGCCGGCTATAAGGTTATTACAACATACAACTACGAGAAAGCACATGATATATTAATGTACACAAACGTTAATTTAATTATCTCGGATTTAGGTCTTACGATAGGTAATAATGATCCTCTGCTCTCTCAAGCTGCATCTAAAATGATACCTTTCTATCAGAGTTACTTTCATGTTGAACCGCCTGGAATCATCAATCAGTTTATAACCGGCTATATATGGAGCCCTTTCAACCGATCCCAGATTTTGCCCATTCTCGAAACACTCAATCTGCCGCGTAAAAAAATATGTATTATATCTTCCAATATGGAGGAATCGCGAATTTTGCAGACGGTTTTAAGCTTTGAAAACTATAAAACAGAACTTTTAAACAATAATGACGAGTTTTTTACTTCACGTAGATCATTCCTCCCGGAAGCAATCATAATTGGAACATTTGAAACTGACCAGATCGATCTGATTGTAGATAAAATCAAGTCCAACTCAACGGTTGCCAATGTCCCACTGATTCTTGCTCTAAAGGCTCCCCCCCCCAGAGATATCAAGCTGATAACTGCACCTGCCCAGGGAGACACATCTTTGTTGTTCGGAATTTCACCCCTCGTTCAGATAATCGAGGAAGAGATGTTAAAATAAGGAACGTTTTTTCCATGAAAAGACTCTGCATTGAAAAAATTCTCACCGGACTTTCTGAGAAAATTAAAATCCCCCTTGTTTTTACGGATCGGGACGGGAAGAGAATAAGGAGTTCCGTCGTTTCAGATGTTCCGATTGAATCGGCAAAGGATGAGATTACGTTTTGCAAGCAGGTTCCAGTCATGGCCAATGGACAGCTTTTAGGCAATCTCTCCAGTTCCTCAAAAAAAGCAGACCTGGAATTACTCCTTTATTCAGCAGCATACTGCATTGAAAATTCGCTTCGGCTGGAAGATGAGATCGAGGATCTCTCCGCTGAAATAATCAATGTATATCAGGAGCTTTCGCTCATATATTCCCTTTCTAACAAGCTGGGAGGCAAGCTAGACATTAGCTCCATCTGCAAGCAAGTTGTTGAAGAGATCAGTAGTGCATTAGACGTTAAGATCATTCTCATCCTATTACATGACGTAAAGAACGGAATGCTTACTGTTCAAGCTTGCACAGGATTGGAATGGGATAAGGTCAAAGGCTTTAGTGTGAATCTTGCAACCGAGCCTTTTGCCCGGCTATTCTCAGGAAAAAGAGCTTCAATAATCACTGACCAGAGAATAATAAGCTCATTGCCCGCCTCCCCTCAAACGGCGCTTAGTGTGCCACTTGTAACCGATAACAGGAACATCGGGTTGCTGATAGCACAGGACAAGACCTCGGGTGTAGAGTTCCTTTCACGAGAGATCAAGCTGTTGGACGCACTTTCAGGAGAAATAGCCGGGGCCATAAAGAAAGCCCAACTGTACGGTGAAATTGTAAAGAAGACTGAGGATTTGCAAAAGGCACTGGCTTTCTCCAGCAAGACTGAATTCGAGATAACCCTTCGCCTTGGTAAGGCGGCGGAATTCAGGGACTCCGAGACCGGCATGCACATCAAGCGGATAAGCGAATTCTCCAAGACACTCGGAATGCTGGCCGGGCTCTCCGACAGGGCATGCGAGGTGCTGCGTCATTCTTCGCTACTGCACGATGTCGGTAAGATCGGAATTCCGGACCGGATACTGCTGAAGCCCGGCAAGCTCAATAGCGGGGATTTCAGGATCATGCAGCTCCATACGGTAATCGGCAGCAAGATACTCTCAACGGCCGAACATTACCCGATCTTGACTGCGGGCCAGATCATCGCCCTCCAACATCACGAAAAGTGGGACGGCAGCGGATATCCCAACGGCGTGGCCGGAAAGGATATCCACATATTTAGTCGTATTGTCATGATCGTGGACGTCTTTGATTCACTGATGACGCAGAGGCCCTACAAGGAAGCCTTCACCTTGGATGAGACCGTGAGGGTCATGTCGGAGGGTTGCGGTACCTTTTTCGATCCGGCGCTCCTGGAGGTGTTTATCCAGCATATCGCTGTTTTTCAAGGATTGATGGACGAAATGAAGGACGATTGCTACCAATCTTCGTTGGAGGAGCTGGCCTTTGCTAATATTTGATCTGCACGAGTTTAAGGCTAAAAATTGGAAAAAATAGTGGGTAAGGCATGCAATCCTGCAATTAGTTGCAAGAGTATGATTATTTGGAGGACCTAGGTGCAGGCGGTGTATGGGTGGGGAACAAAAAAGGGCCTGTACGTTCTGCTAATGTTGACATTGCTATTAACCCAACCTTAAATTATTTCGCAACTATAACTTTTGATATAAATAACTGTAATTCCATAATTTTATTAAAGAAATTAAACAGTAATGGCTTTTGCCAAATTATATATAAACGGTAAGCTATATACGTCCAATAATAACATTTCATCATTTATATCAGCTATGTTAGCACTATCAGAGATATCAATGTCATGTTCGATATAATTATGCAATTTATTAGACAACCTAACAGATGCTACAAAATAATCATTTGAACCATTTTTCCAATTAACATCATCAAGTCTGCTTAATACGTCTGAATATATTTCAGGCATATTATAATGTTTTAACACCTTGATACCTTCCTGTATATTCAATTCCAACAGAACTTCTTCAATTACGCTATTATTTGGATGTATAACGCCTGTAATTATTAAATTATCGATTACTTTCAAAATATATAATTTGCCCACATCATGTAATAAACCAGCCAAGTATACTTCATCATGATTTAATTCTGTTAATTTTCTGTCATGCCTAATCTTTAATGCCAGATATGCACTCGTTTTTGCAACTGCACAACTATGATGATATAGATTTACCATATGTGCGTTAATCACTGGATTATTTGATTTGGCATGCGACATACTTGCAGAAAAAGCTAAATTGACAATCTGTTGTGCGCCAAGCCTGATAATTGCATTTTTAATTGTTGTAATTGGAGATTTCCCAGAATTAAAGGTACTGTTAGCTTGTTTTATCATTTGTAAGGATAATGCTTGATCTTCATGTATTAAACTTGAGACTTCTTCAATTGTGTATGAATTGTCATTCATCATTTGTAACAACTTTATCGCCACTTCATGAAAAACCGGTATGACAATAGGTTGTGAAGTTATTATGTTTTTAGTGATTTGTGGAACAGCCGTTTTTGTCACAATATCCTCCATATCGCCTATACATCTGGTAGGGGAATCATAATTCCCTGATTAAGAGTTCTTCTACAATTAATACCAGAATCGATATACCGGCTTGGAAAACCTGGCATTGGTATTATGAATGCAACAATATCACATTGGTCATTATTATTTGTACTCTGTGTATTTTTTGGCGCTTCCACGAACCTTATCCGCTGGATATTTTCCCTCGTTTATTTTGATCTTACGGTTAACTGCATCATATAAGTCGATCGCAAGTTTATCAGATATTCTAACCAGATATATAAGAATATCTGCTAATTCCTCTTCAACTGATTGTCGTGTCTTATCCTCCAGTATATGGCTATGGTCTCCATTAACCCATTGGAAGTGTTCAATGAGTTCGGCAGCTTCGGCAATAAGCGCCATCGAGAGGTTTTTGGGGGTATGGTATTGGTCCCAGTCACGCTCTTTAGCAAACGCACGTAATCGGTCCCGTAGTGATTCTAATGATTCAACCGGTAAATCAGAATTCATCACAACCTCAAAGCTTAAATATTAAATTGTTTTGGTTATATCACTCCCATATTAGCAGTCAATAACAATCATTCAAAAGGGTATCTCTTCGCATTGTTCCGATTGCCTCCAGGGTTCCCATGCGATTCCTTCTAATCAAATTCAATTGGGACACCAGCGTAGTTAGGCTTCCAAGACTCTGCCGCCTCCGTACAGACCTGACCGCCAGCCCTCCCGAAATGATTAGCTGTCAGGGGATGGAGTGGGATAACAAAGTAGCTTTACCGAAATTAATCAGACGTGGTATAAAAGACCATGCCTGAAATAAAGATCATTGACCAATCCATTATGGTATCGCGCAAGCGGGGGAATGGTACTGTCAGATACGAAGTATGGGAGGATAATGGTTTTGTCACCCGCTACAATCTGGCGTATATCAACCATCTGATTTTCAATGGTGATAATGGCCGGGTTATCGGATATGACAACAAACATGGGCACCATCGGCATTTCAAAGGGGCAATCGAACCGGTAGAGACGGCGAGCTTCGAAGAAATTGAAGAACGTTTCAAACAAGAATGGACAGTGGTGCTGGAGGAATACAATGCGCAACGTAATCGTTAAAACAGGAACAACCGAAGAATACTTCGCACGCATACGCGAGATTGCCAAGCAGATTGATCGCGGCGAAGTTCCACAGCCAGAGTTCACTCTGACATTTGAAGACCCGGCGGATATGTTTGCCGTCATGACTCCGGCAAGACTCGAACTGTTCCGGGCAGCAAAGGCAAAGGCAGCCTCCATTACCGCTATTGCACATCGTCTGCATCGCGATAGAAGCACGGTCAAGAAGGACATTGATATCCTGGTTGCCGCCGGCCTGCTTGATATCGAGGAAGTGCCTCTTCCCGGTCATGGGCGGCAGAAATTTGTCAGGGCAACAGCGGAAAGGATTCAGTTGCAAGCTGTGGTCGTTTAATCACTCCACCCCCACCAAGTACTCCCTCACCAGCCCCTCGACAACCTCTATAATTTCAGCTTGCCCGGTCGCTGCCCCAGCTGCCGGACCGGTTTCCCTCTACTTCTTTTGACCTTAGGCACTGCTACCATTTGCCATAATGCACAAATTCGTTTAACTGCTTGCGCGGTGAGCCGTTCTTTGTTCCACCGGCAGGATAGCCAAGAGGGAAAAGGCCGACAATCTTCATATCCGCTGGTATTCCGAGCAGAGTCTTAAGGGGCTCTTCATGATATACGCCGACAAAGACAGTACCAAGTCCTTGGTCATGTGCCGCCAGCATTAGATTCTCTGTAGCAATCCCCATATCAGCCATATAATACTGTTGATCGCGGAGATGGCCCGACTTCAAGGGGTCTGCACAGGCTATGATTACGATAGGGGCTTGAGCCAGTGCGTTTTGGGCGGGGTTTGATTTGTAACCATAGGTGGCAAAGAATGACTCTACGAAAGAAAGCTCGCTGATTTTCTGCTGAACTTCCTGATTATCGACAACAACCAGATGCCAGCACTGCGAGTTTGCCCATGAGGGAGCCAAGCGTACTGCCTCCAAAACTGCTTGGAGTTTTTCCGGTTCTACAGGTTGGTCGGAAAATTTCCTGATGCTACGTCTTGTTCTGATTGCCTCCAGGGTTTCCATGCGATTCCTCCTAATTAATTCAATTGGGACACCAGCGAGAGTAATACTACAAAGTTGGCCTAATAGAGGACAGGATTGTGTACAGTCCCCCTGAAAGCTAAACCCTCTTTTGTGCCGTTTCATAAATCTCATCATTTCGCCGTGGCCCGACAGCCACAATTAGCACTTCTATTGTTTCCGCATTGACCCGGTACACAATCCTCGTATCGCCCGTCCTGATCCTGCGGCACCCCGACAGATCGCCTGACAACGGTTTTCCGCTTTTATCCGGCTCACCGAGTCGAATCCGCTTTTCGATCACCCCCAGGATAGTCCTTGCTTCGCTGCGTCCAAGCGCTTCCAGGTCGTTAGCCACTTCGTGGTGATAGATTACATTCCACGCCATGGTCAGTCATTACCGGAAAAGCGTTTGATCATCTCATCATGGCTGATGGCCTTGGAGGTGTCAAAGCTATTCAGCCTCTCCCGCGCAGTCAGTTCAATTCTCAGATCTTCCAGTTCATCCATGAGGGATTCATAGACCTCAACCGACAGCATGACGGCAGCTGGGCTGTTATTACGCATAACGACATATTTCTGCTGTTTGCCGCTGCTCAACCGATCGAATATCGTCTTTGCCGAGCGGGAAACATCTGTTACGGATACAGCTTGGTCTGAACGTTCCAGAAGAGCACTCATGGCAACCTCTTATCTGATTTTTATATGATTATTATCATATAAAGTCGTGCATAGTACAAGTTAAAATCTGATATTTGCAGGTTATCTCACATTGCACGGTCAGCTCAGAGCGTCTTGAATGGTTAGACTAATTTAATATACTATCAGAAGGATCGAGGTGCAGGCGGTTTACGGGAGGCGGAACAAAAAAAGGGACCTGCATCTCTGCAAGTCCCTTTGAATTTTTTGGTTGCGGGGACAGGATTTGAACCTGTGACCTTCGGGTTATGCCCGTAACAAACCAATGTTAGCTGAAGCTACTTTCCTGCCGCATACCAGGTCCCCCGGCCGATACCGTGCTGCAACAGATGTCCGCTCTCCACCAGTTGACGAAAATGAAGCTTGGCCGTGTTCCGGTTAACCTTAAGCAAGGTGACTGCATCCGAGATCGTCAGCCTGCCACGCTCTCTGGCCAGTGCCAAAAGCTGTTCGGATACCGCAGGCAGCTTCTCAAGCCGCTGTTCCTGTTCTACCTTCCGCTGCAGCACGTCTTTCTGCTTCTTCAGACTTTGCAGGAAAAATCGACACCAGGGATCCAGGTTTTCGGCATCGGTCCGAATCTTATTCTGTGACATCCGCAGCGCCCGGTAATAACCTTCCTTGCTTTCTTCGATAATCCGTTCCATGGAACTATAGGGCACATAACGATAACCACAACGCAGGAGCAACAAGGTTGTCAGCACGCGGGACAGGCGACCGTTGCCATCCTGAAACGGGTGGATAGCCAGGAAATGGACCACGAATGCCGCCACGATCAACAGCGGGTGCAATTCCCGCTCGGTCAATGCTTGTCTGGTTGCCTCGACAAGCTCCATCATAAGGAGGGGTGTGTCGAACGGCGCGGCTGTTTCAAAGATAACGCCGATGCTCTTACCCTCGGCATCGAAAGCCTCGACGTTGTTTGACAGCTTTTTGTACTCACCTCTGTGCGCCGTATCCTTGGTACTATATTCCAGCAACATGCCGTGGAGTTGCTTGATATGGTTCTCAGTCAGCGAGATATGCTCCCATGAATCGAATACCGTACCCATTGCCTTGGCGTATCCGGCAACCTCTTCTTCATCGCGGCTCTGGAATGACTTTACATCCAGGTTTGCCAGCAGCGCCTCCACCTCACGGTCGGCCAATCTCGCCCCTTCGATTCGGGTGGATGAACCGACTGACTCGATGGTGGCGACTCGGCGCAGGGATTGCAAAGTGTCCGGTGCCAGGCGTCCCAGCATCTCCCAGCGGCCTTTGAATTCGTCCAGTTCTGCAATGATATTAAGTATAGCGGCATCAATGGTAATGGCTGTTGACTTGATCATGCGTTCAGCTCCTACCCATTATCATACCCAATAACACCCATAATGCAAGAAATAAACACCCGTAAATATACCCAATAATACCCGATAATGCCCATTGCAGGTTTTGCCCCTTGAGACTTGCCTTTGCACACTCCTTGTCCAGCTGCAAGTTCCTATGATTTTTTTTGGTTGCGGAGAGAGGATTACATGATGATTACATTCCACGCCATGGCTCAGAGTCTTGAATGGCGAGACTTAATCAAACATATTATTTGAAGGAACGAGGTGCAGGCGGTTTACGGGAGGTGGAACAAAAAAAGGGACTTGCATCTCTGCAAGTCCCTTTGAATTTTTTGGTTGCGGGGACAGGATTTGAACCTGTGACCTTCGGGTTATGAGCCCGACGAGCTACCAGACTGCTCCACCCCGCGACACGAAGAATCTTATTTATACCCGAACCCGCTGGCGCTGTCAATATAAAAATCGACAAGGTCGGTAAAAAGAGATGGCCTCAATCCTTGTCCGGGATGACGATGGCGCCCTTGCCGAGCTTGCTGCAGAGCTCCTTGGCTGCATCCTGTTCCAGCCTTCTGCCGACGCGCACGCGGTACCACGTCCCCTTGTCACCCTGGTTGGACTCGGAAACGATGACGTTGTAACCCTTGCCCGCCAGCTTGGTCCGCAGCGATTCCGCCTCGGATTTCAGGCTGTATGATGCGACCTGCACCGTGAAGCCGCCGGCCGTATCATGGCGGGCTGTTTTATCGCCCGTGCCCTGGGCCTTGTCGTTACCGGGTTTCGCCGCGTCGCTTGCCTGCTGGGACGGCCTGGCCACATTCGAAGGTATGGTGGCCTGAAGCTGCTGCTTGCCCTTTGCATCCGTGGTATTGATGCCACTGCCAAGGACGTTGTTCTTTTGCCCGCTGGGGAGCGTCTTGTAGAAGCTTAGCGGCGGTTCGGGCATACTCTGGGCATTGGGAGGCGCCGTGTCGCCCTGCTGCTGAGCCTGCTGGCTCTGCTGGTTTTGCGGCGGCTGGGCAGGCGCCGGGGTGGCCGCTTGTGGTGGAGGCACCCGCTTTTCCGGGGCGTTTTCCTGGCGCGGCGAGCTTTCAAGGCTTGTCTGTTCCATGGCTGCCTGGAACGATTTCTTCGCGGCTCGCTGGGAGAAGAACCAGCCGGTGGCGAAACCGGCGGCAAAGGTAGCGAGGCAGGTGACGACGATGATGATCGTGAACCGTCCCGCCGGCTCCTTGCGGGGACGGCCGCCGGCCAGGGGGGCGACGTACGATTTCTTTGGTTCGCTGTAATCGATCCTCATTGGATACTCCGCTACATCCGTTCGGGTGCTGATATCCCCAGGATTGCCAGGGCATTTTTCAGGGTCTGTGCGGTGCGTTTGAGCAGGTAGAGGCGCGCAGTGGTCAGGGCGGTGTCTTCGGTAATGACCCGGTTCTTGTTGTAGAAGCTGTGAAAGCAGCCAGCCAGTTCGGTCAGGTAGTAGGTGAGACGGTGCGGCTCGAAATGGACGGCACAGTCGTCGACGATGTCCGGCAGGGCGCACAGAAGTTTCATGAGCTGCAACTCCTCAGGGGTACAGAGGAGCGACAGCGTCTCGGGCAAAGGCTTCAGGGGCGCCGTGAACCCCTTTTCCGCGGCATTCTCGAAGATGCTGCAGATGCGGGCATGGGCGTACTGGACGTAGTAAACCGGGTTCTCGTTCGTCTGCTGCTTGGCCAGGTCGATGTCGAAGACCAGTTGGGCGTCGGGCCGGCGCATCAGGAAGAAGAAACGGGTGGCGTCGCGCCCCACCTCGTCGATCAGGTCCCGCAGGGTGACATAGCTGCCGGCCCGCTTGGAGATCTTTACCTCTTCGCCGCCGCGCATGACGGTCACCATCTGGTGCAGCACATACTCCGGCCATCCCTTGGGGATGCCCAGGCCAAGCGCCTGCAGACCGGCCCGCACCCTGGTGATGGTGCTGTGGTGGTCTGCCCCCTGTTCGTTGATGACGCGGGAGAAGCCGCGTTCCCATTTGTCCAGGTGATAGGCCACGTCCGGGACAAAGTAGGTGTAGCCGCCGTCCCCCTTGCGCATCACCCGGTCCTTGTCGTCGCCGAAATCGGTGGTGCGCAGCCATAGGGCGCCGTCCTGCTCGTATGCGTAATCATTGGCTATCAGCCGCTGCACCACTGCTGCCACGCTTCCCTTGGCATACAGGGCCGACTCCAGGGAATATACGTCGAATGCCACGTCAAAGGCGGCCAGATCCAGGTCCTGTTCCCGGCGCAGGTAGGCGACGGCAAAGCTGCGGATCGCATCCAGGTTCAAGGGATCGCCTTCGGCGGTTGTGTGCTGGTCGCTCGCCTCCACGGTCTCCCGGGCCAGGTAGGCCTGGGCCACGTCCTTGATATATTCTCCCTGGTAACCGTCGGCGGGCCAGCGGGGATCGTCCGGTTCGATACCCAGGCAGCGTGCCTGGACGGAGAGCGCCAGGTTGATGATCTGCTGGCCGGCGTCGTTATAGTAGAATTCGCGGGTCACTGCCCAGCCGGCAGCCGCCAGGATGCGGCAGAGGGTATCGCCGATGGCGGCCCCGCGGCCATGGCCGATGTGCAGGGGACCGGTGGGATTGGCGCTGACAAATTCGATCTGCACCTTCTGCCCGGCGCCGGAGGTGGTATTGCCGAAGGCCGTATCCCGGGCCTCGATCTCCAGAAGCGCGGACTGCCAGGCAGAGGGGGCGATGAACAGGTTGATGAAGCCGGGCCCGGCGATCTCGGTTTTGGCCAGAAGGCCCTTGCCGTCGCCCAGGTGCCTGATGATGATCTCGGCCACCTGACGCGGCGCCTTGCGCTCGCCTTTGGCCATCTGCATGGCTATATTGCAGGAGAAATCGCCGTGCTCCGGGTTATCTGGCGTTCCGATGATGACGGGGGGAAAGGGGGACGAAAGGAGTTCTACTGCTGAGGCAGCGTTGTGCAGGGCCGTTTCGACAAGGGCGGCAATTCGGTTTCGCATCATGATCTGGGTGTTTCCTTACGGTCAGCCTGTGTATTTCATTGAAAACAACAATTTCGCCGCTACCCCGGATCAGGGTTGTTTCTTTTCCTGGGGGAACTGGTAGATCACCTCGTTGTTGCGCACAAACCCGAAATCCTTGCGGGCGATGCTTTCCAGGTAGCGGCGGTCGGACTTGAGAGCGACGATCTCCTGCTTCAGCTTTTCGTTGTCGAGTCTGGTGCTGCTCAGCCGCTCCTCGACGCCGGCCGTGTCCTGGCGAAGTTCATAGATGCGCAGGAGTCCCCTGTCGCCGAAAACGGTAAAGAAAAGGATGAATGCGAGGCATCCGGCCAGGAAGAGATACATCCTTTTCCAAGAGGGAAGATTCACTTGGTCATCCTTTGCCGATCTGAGCGGAAAAATATTCGGCTGTCTTTACCAGTCCAGCTTCCAGGTCGATGAGGGGCTGCCATTCCAGCCGCTCCCTGGCCAGTGATATGTCCGGCTGGCGCTGCTTGGGGTCGTCCTGCGGCAGTGGCTTGAAGATCACCTTCGATCTGGACCCCGTAATTGTAATGATTTTTTCAGCAAACTCAAGGATTGTGTTTTCAACCGGATTTCCCAGGTTGACCGGACCTATGAAGTCATTGCATTCCATCATGCGGCACATCCCCTCCACCAGGTCGGAGACAAAGCAGAACGAGCGGGTTTGGGAACCGTCGCCGTAGACCGTAATATCCTCGTTGCGCAGTGCCTGGAGGATGAAATTGGACACCACCCGGCCATCCTCCTGAGCCATCCTGGGACCATAGGTGTTGAAGATGCGGATGATGCGGATATCCACCTCGTTCTGGCGGTGGTAGTCCATCATCAGTGTTTCTGCCACCCTCTTCCCCTCGTCGTAGCAGCTGCGGATGCCGATCGGGTTGACATTGCCCCAGTAGCTCTCGGTTTGGGGGTGCACCTTGGGGTCGCCGTAGACCTCCGAAGTGGACGCCTGGAGGATGCGGGCCTTGACCCGCTTAGCCATCCCGAGCATGTTGATCGTGCCCATGACATTGGTCTTGACGGTCTTGACCGGGTTGTACTGGTAGTGCACCGGCGAGGCCGGGCAGGCCAGGTTGTAGATGCGGTCAACCTCCAGCAGGATCGGCTCCACGATGTCGTGGCGCACCAGCTCGAAACGGTGGTTGTCCATCAGGTGGATGATGTTGTCCTTGCTCCCGGTAAAGAGGTTGTCAAGGCAGATGACGTCGTGCCCATCACAAAGGAGCCGCTCGCAAAGGTGCGAGCCGATAAAGCCGGCGCCGCCGGTAACGAGTATGCGCATTATTTCGCGTCTCCGCAGATTACGCCGCCGCAGCGGCCAAGGGGGATGTAGCTGAATCCGGAGGCCATCAAGCGGTCAGGTTTGTAGAGATTGCGGCCGTCGACGATTAGCGGGTTTTTCAGGGCGTCCTTGATGCGCTCGAAGTCCGGGTTACGGTATTCGCTCCAGTCGGTAATGACGGCCAGGGCATCGGCGTTTTTCAGGATCGCATACTGGTTCGTGCTGTATTCGATCCGGTCTCCGAAGATCTTTTGGGCCTCTTTGAGCGCTTCCGGATCATGGGCGCGCACGGTGGCGCCGGCCGCAAGCAGGCGCTCGATGATGGTAATGGCCGGCGCCTCCCGCATGTCGTCGGTGCGCGGCTTGAAGGAAAGCCCCCAACATGCCACGATGCGCCCGGTGAGCGGCTTCTCCTCGTCCGGGCTGCCCAGGGCACTGATGACCTTGCTGGCCAGGACCTCCTTCTGGCGCTCGTTGACCTCCTCCACGGCCTTGAGCAGCAGAAAATCGTAGCTGCATTCCTCGGCGGTCCTGATCAGGGCCTTCACATCCTTGGGAAAGCAGGAGCCGCCGTAGCCGGGACCGGGAAAAAGAAAATCGTAGCCGATGCGTGAGTCGGAGCCTATCCCCTCGCGCACGGCGGCCACGTCGGCCCCCATGCAATCGCAGAGGTTGGCGATCTGGTTCATGAAGGAGATGCGGGTGGCCAGCATGGCGTTGGCGGCATACTTGGTCATCTCGGCGCTGCGGATATCCATGACGATCATCCGGTTCTGCTTACGCATGAAGGGGTCGTACAGCTCTTTCATAATCTCGGCGGTGCGGACGTTGTCGGTGCCGATCACCACCCGGTCAGGTTTCATGAAGTCGTCGATGGCCGCCCCCTCCTTGAGGAATTCGGGGTTGGAGACCACATCGAACTCGAAGGAAGCGTTGCGGGCTGCCAATTCTTCCCGGACGGCTTCGCGGACCTTGTCGGCCGTGCCCACCGGGACAGTGGACTTGTCCACGATGATCTTGAAGCCGTCCATGGCGCGGCCGATATCCCTGGCCACCCCCAGGACGTATTTCAGGTCTGCCGAACCATCCTCGCCAGGAGGTGTGCCCACGGCGATGAAACAAACCAGGGACGCCTGCACCGCATCGGCCATCTCGGTGGTAAAGGAGAGACGTCCCTCGGCATGATTGCGCAGCACCATCTCTTTCAGACCAGGCTCATAGATCGGGATGATGCCCTGTTTGAGTCCTTCTATCCTGGCACTGTCCACATCCACGGCGATAACGTTATTGCCGCTCTCCGCAAAGCAGGCAGCAGCCACAAGACCGACATAACCGGCACCAAAAATACAGATCTTCATTCAATAACTCCAAAAGTCAGGGTTTGTCTTCTATAGCACATCAACCACCTCCAGTTCCAGCAGAATCGGCTATGGGAACTTGTCTATAACAAGCTTTGCAGTCTTGTTTTCCAGTATTCGGGAGGTTTTCCATGCCCTTCTGTCGTAAGACCTCGATGCATACCTGCTACGTCCCTGGTTCCACTCGAAAAATGCGCCCTAAATCCGGACATCGTTCAAACGTTTTAGAGGCAGGTCTAATCCCCGCCATTTCTCACCCGCAGGGCCTCGGCATAGGCCACATTCTTGGGGACGCCTGTCATCTCGGCAGCCTTTTTGGCGGCATCCTTCACAGTCAACCCCTCGTCGTGCAGCAGGCGCTCAAGCAGTTCGGGCAGCGGCAGGGCATCCTCCTTCGCTGCTTCACCAGGCGCGACCAGTATGACCACCTCTCCCCGCACCTTGCCTTTGGCAACCGTTGACAACACATCGCCGACCGTGCCCCGGATGAACTCTTCGTAGATCTTGGTCAGTTCGCGCGCCACCACCACCTGCCGCTCGCCCATCACCTCCCGGATATCCCGCAGCGTCTCCTCCAACCGGTGGGGAGCCTCGTAGAACAAAAGCGTTCCCGGCATGGAAGCCATTGCGTTCAGAAACGTGCGGCGCTTGCCTTGGCGGGATGGGGGAAAACCGGCAAAGGTGAAGGTGTCGCTGGGAAGGCCGGAGGCGGAGAGGGCTGTTACGGCGGCGCAGGGGCCGGGTATGGGAATGACCGCAATCCCCTCGGCCACTGCTGCGCGCACCAGATTGAAACCGGGGTCGGAGATGCATGGAGTCCCGGCGTCCGATATCAGGGCAACGCTCTTATCCCGGCGCAGCGCCTGGAGGATACGTTCCCCCTTGAGTTGCTGGTTATGGTCGAAATAGGAGGTAAGCGGTTTCGAGATGCCGAAATGGTTGAGCAGCTTTAAGGAGTGGCGGGTGTCCTCGGCGGCGATCAGGTCAACCTCTCCCAGGATCCGGACCGCCCGGAATGTCATGTCTTCCAGGTTGCCGATGGGGGTAGCCAGGATGTAGAGGGTGCCCGGCATCTATTTAAGACTTGTAATATAACCGCGGATGCCCTCCATGATGCCTTCCGCGGTCTGGTCCTGGTAGGCTGGGTCCGCGAGGCGGGACTCTTCCTGGGGGTTGCTGACAAAGGCGGTCTCCACGAGGATACTGGGCATGGTGGCGCCCACCAGGACATAGAAGGGACCCTGCTTGACCCCCAGGTTCCTGACGTCGGCGTGGCT
>Ga0316217_10003052_pt1 | contig 19508 bp, 22 predicted proteins | sample 1anoAmetaG_FD_203633 | JGI IMG/M metagenome (GOLD analysis project Ga0316217, IMG submission 203633) | Freshwater microbial communities from Trout Bog Lake, Wisconsin, USA - 1anoA | ecosystem: Environmental > Aquatic > Freshwater > Lake > Hypolimnion/Profundal zone | place: USA: Wisconsin...
GACTCGCCACGGGATTCACCTGTTTCAGTTATCTCTTTCTTCGCGATATGGGCGCGCCGGAATTCCACTCGGAATGGGCCTTCTACATGATGTTTGCTTACTACGGAATTGGACTGATTTTTTTCTGGCGGAGGTATAAATGAAAAATCGCCTGCGCGAACTGCGCGCGGCGAAGGCTTGGTCGCAAGCCGACCTAGCCGACCAACTCGGCGTCTCGCGCCAGACCGTCAACGCCATCGAGACGGAGAAATACGATCCCAGCCTGCCGCTGGCCTTCAAAGTCGCCCGCCTGTTCAAAAAGACCATCGAAGAAATATTTGAACTGGATAAAGATTAAGCAAAAATTATTTTCAAGCGCGGTCAGAAGCCAATTCTGGCCGTGGTTGTTTATTTTTCTACTTAAATAAAACACATATTGACTTTCATTTTGTCTATTTGTATAAATCAAAAGAACATTTCATTTTTATTAAATGAACGATTCCGACCAAAAGCACTGGATGAGTTTTCTGGAAGACGAGGATGTGGCTTTCGTCAAACGGTTCATTCTATTTTCCGGGTCGCTCAAGGAGCTGGCCGACGCCTACCAAGTTTCCTACCCGACGCTCCGGCTGCGCCTCGACCGGCTGATTGAAAAAATCAAGATCCTCGACAGCCAGAGAATTGACGACGATTTCGAACGCCAGCTCCGCGCGCACTTCGCCGACGGCAAGCTGGAGGCGCCGGTTTTCAAAAAATTGCTCGCCGCCTATCAAAACCAAAAGAAAGGAACCAAATGAAAAAGCTGTTTCCAATAAGTTTATGCCTGTGGTTTGTTTCATCCGCCGCCGCGCAACAGGCATGGCACGAGTATGACTGGAAAAACCTGCAGCAGCAGCACGCCTTGCTGAGCGGCGAAGTGGTCGTGGTGGCTGGCGCGCCGGTTTTGAAAATTGAAAACACCAACGACGCGCCAGTGACCTTCCATTTGTGCAAAATCTCAAATCCGCCGGTTGCCAGTTTGACTTATGCCGTGGCCGGCCAGGTGAAATATGAAAACGTTCAGGGCGACGGCTATTTGGAGATGTGGAATGTTTTCGCGCCGCGACAGCCCGGCGCGGCGGAAGCGCAATTCTTTTCCCGCACGCTTGGTGACGCCGGCGACATGGGCAAAATCACCGGCACATCGGATTGGAGAACATTTGTGCTGCCCTTCTACCGCACCGGCACTGCCGGGCCGCCCACGCGGCTGGAGATCAACCTGTTTTTGCCGGGGCACGGAACGGTTTATCTCCAGCCCATGAAATTGACGGACGCGGTCAGCGGCTGGTGGTCGGCCAAACAAGGCGGGTTGATTGGCGGTATCGGCGGCACGGTCATTGGCTGTTTCGGCGCGCTCATCGGCTGTTTGGCCGGGATGGGCAAAGCGCGCAAATTTGTTCTGACGGCGACAAAAGTTTTCATCGGGCTGGGAATTCTGCTGACGGGGGCGGGACTGGTTGCCGTCGTGGTCAAACAGCCTTATGCCGTTTGGTATTTGCTGTTGCTGACGGGCGTCATTCTCACTTCGGTGTTTGGCGCGAATTTACGTTCCATTCGGAAGCGCTATGATGATTTGGAAATGCGCCGGATGACGGCCATGGACGCGATGGAGAATTGACCGGGCGGCGGCGATTTTAAGTCCGCGCGGCCATCCTCCTTGAAAAATATCTTCGTGTTTCTCCGCGCTGATCGTGCTTAAATGGCCGCGCTCATGAACGAATGGAACATCCAGTCCCGCGCGCACGCCTGCGAGGCGTGCAGCCAGCCGTTTGCCGACCAGCAGCCATATCACACGCTGCTGCTGGACGAGCAGGCGGCGTTGCGGCGCTCGGATATTTGCGAGCCGTGCTGGCAAAAGCAGGCCGGCGGCGAGATCCGCAGCCGTGCCGGATTTATTTCGCACTGGCAGGGAATTTACGAAACGCCGCCCGCGCATCCGGTCGAGGCCATTCAAAAAGAAACGGCCGAAACCGTTTTGCGCAAGCTCATCGAGCAAAACGATCCGCGCCACGCGCCCGCCGCGTTCATCCTGGCCGTGATGCTGGAACGCAAACGTCTGCTCAAGGTGAAGGAACAATTCAAACGCGACTGCCAGCGGGTGTTTGTCTATGAACATCCAAAGACCGGCGACATTTTCACCATTGCCGATCCGAATCTGCATCTCAACCAGTTGGAACAAGTCCAGCATGACGTGGCGCAACTGCTGGAACACGGCCTGAATCCGCCGGCGCCGGCCAGTGAAACGCCCGCTCCGGCGGCGGAAAGTCAGCCGGCGGGCGAGCCGGCCAACACGGAAGCGGTCGCCGAACCGGTTGCGGAAAAGTGAAAAACTGCAACCTGCAACCTGTAACCTCGAATTTCCCCAAAGCCGGGCTTTGGATGTTAAAGATTGAAGGTTGGTTGTTCAGCGTTTCCCGTTTGCGGTTTTTCCATTGAGTTATGTCCAGCCTCGCCGACCTCCAATCGCGTCTCGGCTACACTTTCCGCGACGAAGCGCGGCTTCGGCTTGCGCTCACGCATCCGTCCATGGCGCACGAGACCAACACGCCGATGGCGCACAACCAGCGGTTGGAATTTCTCGGCGACGCGGTGCTCGGCCTCGTGCTCTCGCACCAGCTCCACGAACAATTTCCTGCCGCGGACGAGGGGGCGCTTTCCAAGTCGCGCGCCAAGCTGGCGAACGCCGGCTCGCTGGCCGCGCACGGCCGGCTCGCCGGCCTCGGCGCGCACCTGGTTTTGAGCCGGGGCGAGGAGCACAGCGGCGGTCGCGAACGCGCCTCGGCGCTCACGGACGCGTTCGAGGCGCTGCTCGGCGCGATTTTTCTCGACGGCGGTCTGGTGGCGGCGCGGGAATTTATTCTGCGCGAGTTCGCCGCCGATTTCAGCGCGTTGGCCGAGACGGCCAGCATTGACAATCCGAAAGGCGAATTGCAGGAGCTGCTGCAATCGCGGTCGCCGTCCGCGCCGCAGTATCAATTGCTATTCGCCGACGGGCCGGATCACGATCGCGTGTTTGAATGTGCCGTGTGGCACGACGGCGTGGAACTCGCGCGCGGCCGCGGCAAAAGCAAGAAGGCCGCCGAGAGCGCCGCCGCGCTGGTCGCGCTAAAAAAAATCCGGGGCGCGCCGCCGGCGTAATTTTTCGCCGCCGCGCGCGGCGGCCGCTTTCGCCTTTTCTTTCAACGGCCAGCAATTACGCTGTCGGCATGAGTCATTTGCAACGCGCCATTGAAGATTCCATCGCCACGCTGCGCAGTTTGTCCGCGCTGGAAGCGCCGCTGAGCCGCGCGGCGCAGCTCATTTTGCGCAGTTTGATTTCCGGCAAAAAACTTTTGGTCTGCGGCAACGGCGGCAGCGCGTCGGACGCCACGCATCTGGCCACGGAATTTCTCTGCCGCTTCATGGGCGACCGCCGGCCGTATCCCGCGATTTCGCTCACGGCCAACGGCGAGTTCATGACCGCCGTGTGCAACGATTACAGTGCCGACGAGATTTTTGCGCGGCAGGTTTGGGGGCTTGCGGAACCCGGCGACGTGCTCATCGCCCTCACCACGAGCGGCAAATCCAAAAATATTTTGCGCGCGCTGGAAGAAGCCAGACGCAAAGGTGTCGAGAGCGTGGCGATTCTGGGGCGCGACGGCGGGTTCACGAAAGGCGTGGCGACGATTGATTTGATTGTGCCCGGCAGCGTGACCGCGCGAATTCAGGAGGCGCAAAAGGTTTTGTTCCACGCGCTCTGCGAAATGGTCGAGGAAAAATTGCCGAAAGCTTGAAAAACCTAGTTGAGCCCGCGGGCTATCATCAGTGCGCGGATAACCGCCATTCCCAAAATTCCCGTTCCCAGAATGGTTCCGACCGCCGCGCATACCACGCCGGCAATCCGATGCGGCCGGGCCGGGTTCCAAAACCGCTTTTCGTCCTGCCGGATCCGGCCCGAAAACCACAGCGCCGCCAGTCCAAACGGCAGGCCGATGACCGGCAGCAGGCTCAGCGCCCCGAAGATGAGGCAGCGGATGGAGCCTTTCATCATCTTGATTTTGGCGGCGGGAAAGTCTTTCATTTGATTGCGGGAGTGAGGGTGGCCGGAGGATTCGGGGCCGGAGGATTCAGCCGTTTGAGCTGCTGCCGCTCCAGCAATTGCACCTCGCGGTGCAGTTGCCATAGCGCGCGGCTTTCCGCCGTGACGAGAATCAGCATGATGGCCAGCAGCACAATAAAAATAAACGACGCCATGCCGTCTTCATTGCGGCACGGCGCGGCGAAGTCGCGATCCAAATGGTCTGGTTTAATTTTCATGGTTTCGTCTGGGCGGCCTCGAAGGTGAACCGCAGCGGCAGATACGTTTCGTGGCGGCGCGGCGCCAATTCCAGCTCCCATTGCCACGCGGTCACCCCGTCGCGCAGCTCCCGTTTCATTTCCGAGGTCTTGACTTTTGGCAGCGCCAGCCGGGAGATTTTTGCGGTGGCGATTTCGCGGCGCACTTCGCCGGCCGCGAACCGGTAAACAATTTCGCTTCCCGTTTCCGGTATCCGCACCACTTCGCCCGTGGCGGTCGGCTCGACGGAAATGGTGCTGGTGGCGCCCCGCACATCCGCGCGCCAGCGTTCGCCCGCGCGCAGGGCGGCCGCGATGTCGTCCGTCGCAAAAATCACCGCCCGGGAATGATCCCAGCAGAAATAAAACGCCGCCGTGCCGATGCCCAGCAGGAGGGAGAACACGGCGAGATAGACGAGACATTCCGTCAGCAAAATGCCGGCGGTGCGGCGCGATTGCGCGATGGTCGAAAACAATTTCATTTGAGCGTGGTTTCGCGGACGATGGTGCCGAGGCCTTGTTTCTCATCGGCATGCCATTCGAGGCGCAGATGGTTGCCCGCCTTGGTCAGTTGAAAATGTCCCGGAGGCAGACCGGCGGCGGCGCGGGCGTGAACGGGATAATTTTGCGCGCCGTCGGGCAGGTTTCGGGCCGCGCCGGCAGCGAGAATTTCCATTTCGCCGTCCACCATTTCGTCAGCAACACAGCGGCAATATTCCATTTTCAAAACCTGCCGTTCGTGCGCGAAGGAATAGCCCAGCGGCACGACCGCCAGCGCGAGAATGGCCAGGCCGACGAGCAAATCCACTTCCAGAAAACCGCGTTCCCGGCCGGAGCCGGCGGGACGCGCCGCGGGTGCGTTTCCGCTTTCCGCCTTCCGCTTTCCGCTTGTGATGTTTGTTTTCATGTCGCGTCCAACGTGGCTTTCAAAATCATGACCAGCATGCCAAACATGCTGATGGCGATCAGCGCGACGACGAGGCCGTTCAGGATGACTAAGCCGCTGGTGAGAAGATGCGTGGCCGCCTCCTCCTGTTGGAACGCCTTGGCGTCGAGCGCCTCGTGCCAGCCGTGTAGCGCGTTCAAAAATCCGCCGTGCGCGTGCGTGGCGTTCGTGAGCCGCCAGTGAAATTCGCCGGTGTCGTCAAAGGCGCGGACGGCCTTGTCGAGCTTGGCCCCTTTTTCGAGCGCGGCAATGACGCGCCGGGCGCGGCGGCGGCAGATTTCGTTGGCGGTGGCGTCGCCCGCGAGCCGCACGGCCTCGGCTTCCGGCACGCCGCCGTCGAGCAGCACGGCGAGCATGGCGGAAAAGGTGCGCTGCAATTTTTTCTGTTTCCACGGAATGCGCCAAGTCATCCAGTCCACGACCGGCACGCTGCGGAATTGAAACCAGCGAACGAAGCCCGGCCCGCCGACGTAAATCGCCGCCACCGTCAGCAGCGCAAAAAACACCAGCAGCTCAAAAAGAACTAGGACGTGAAAATGATTGAGTTGAAAGACAAATACGGCGAGCGGCCACACCTGGACCCCCATGCCGGCGAACACTTCCTTGAATTTGGGAACGACGGCCACCGACAGCAGGGTGATGAGCAGGCACGCAATCGGCGCGAACATCAGCAGGATGGCCACCATGTAATGCGTCGTGCTGCGGACGGTGTCGGGCGCGATGCGCAGCACTTCGCGGCAGGCGGGCAGGACTTTTTTGAGGTCGCCCAGTTTTTCGCCGGCGCGGAAAATGGCGTTGATTTGCGGCGGCAGAAAACGCGGCTCTTTTGCCAGCGCGTCGCCCAGCCGCACGCCGCTTTCGACGTGCGCCGCCACCATGTAAAAGCGGACGCCGATGGCGCGGTCGTGATTTTCGGCGGCAGCCAGAATCGCCGGCTCCAGCGGCTGGCCGCGTTGCAGGACGGTTTCCACCAGATCGAGAAAAAACAGCGCGCGGTCGCGTCGGCGCATCGGCAGCGAGAGCAGAAAATGGATCACCACCGAAAGCGCCCCGCCCGGCAGCAGGATGAACACGCCATACCAAAACAGGCCGAATAAAAATTGTGCAAAGTCATTCATGGAATTTAGCGTCTGATGCCGGGCTAGCTTCCGCCCAGGCCGTTGAGCATGGCGACAAATGGCAAAAACATGCTGATGACCAGAAAAGCCTGGGACAAAACGACCGCGCCGAGAAACAGCGAGGCGATCGGCAGCACCGAATACAGCGCCACCTCGGTGCGGTAAATGGCGCGGGACTGGTAGATTTCCGCCGCGCGATTGAAGCCGGCAGTCAAGTCTTCACCCGCGCTGGCCACCACCCAGACGAACAGCGGCGGAATCATCCGGTTGCCGGCGGCGACTTCGGAAAATTTGCTGGTTCCGGTGGCGAGCAGTTTTTGCCAGCGCTGCAAATCGGCGGCGGCGGCGGTGCTGGTTTCCAGTTGCTCCACCAGACCGATGGCGTCCGGCAGGGTGACGCCGTTTTTCAGCAGCAGCGTCAGCGAGGACGCGACGCGCGCGACGGTGGCCTCCTTGAATGCCGGCAGCCGCCAGAGATATTTTCCGCGCAGGCCCGGCACAAAGATCACGGAGGCCACAATTAAAAACAGAATGCCCAGCACCACGGGAAACACCCAGATGACTTGCAATGAGCCAAGGGCAAACAGGGTGGCCCCGGGCAAGCAAATTCCCATGCCGGAAAAAACGGACATGAACGACGGGCCGATGACGCAAGTCCACACAAAGGCTAGCACCAGCGCAATCAAAAAGGCGACGAACATCACGATGAGCGGATAGGTCATCATGCTTTTGAGCCGCGTCCAGACGTTATTCTGGCGCTGGAAATAATCCGCCAGCATCGTTAGCGCGCCGGGCAGATCGCCGCTTTTGACGCCGACGAGAATCATGCGCTTGTAAAGCGCCGGCAATCGGCGCGGCGCGAGCGCCTCGGCCATCGGCGTGCCTTTGGCGAGATCGGCTTCAAGCGCCGACAACTCGTCGCGCAGGCTGCCGCGCCGCATTTCCTGGCAAAGCCGGCGCAGCGCGCCTTCGAGCGGGATGCCGTCGCGCAGCATCGCCGCGAGCTGCTGGTTGAAAAAGGCAAATTCGTCGTTTTTCATAAGCCAAAAATCCGTTTGAATTCCGCCTCGTTCGTCACGCCTTGGTTGACCAGCAGACGCGCCGAGGCTTCGAGCGTTTGCACCGGGGCTATGGCCGACAGTTCGCGCCGCCGGATTTGTTCGCGCAAAACTTCATTCATGCGCAGCCATTCGACGAGCGGCGCGCGGCCAGTGTAGCCGGTGCGCAAACATTTTTCACAGCCGGCCCCGTCGCACGCGGAACAGACTTTGCGGATGAGCCGCTGGTTCAACACCAATTCCACCGCGCTGGCCACGGCGGAATGATCGGCGCACATGGCGAGCAGCCGCTCGAAAACGCCTTTGCACGAACCGGCGTGCAGCGTGGAAATCACCAGATGCCCGGTGAGACCGGCGCGCACGGCGAGCTGCGCGGTGGCTTCGTCGCGGATTTCGCCGATGATCAGCACCTGCGGATCCTGCCGCAGCAGATGCCGCGCGGCGCGGGCAAAATCAAGGCCGATGGCTTCGTTGATTTCCGTCTGCATTGTGCCGGGAACAATCTGCTCCACCGGATCTTCGACGGTGATGATGTGCCGTCCGGCGCGTTCGGCCAGATGCCGTAAACAGGCGTAAATGGTGGTGGTTTTGCCGCTGCCGGCCGGGCCGGTGAGCAGCAGCAGACCGGTGGTTTGACGGAGAAATTTTTCCAGCTCGGTATTCGCGGCGGCGGGCAAAGACAATTCGCTGAGCGATTTTGCGGTTTCGGAATTGAATAGACGCAGCACGATTTTTTCGCCGGTGACGGTCGGGTAAGTCGCCACGCGAAGATCGTTTTTACTTTTGAGTTCGTCATGCGGAATGCGGCCATCCTGCGGCAGTGTTTCCTGATACGTTTTCAGCCGCGCGAGAAATTTGATGCGGCCAAAAACCCGCTCGGCCACCTCGGCGGACAGTTCCGCGCCGGGCGTGATGACACCGTCGAGCCGGAAAGAAACCTCCGCCACCTTGCCGCGCATTTGCAAATGAATGTCGCTCGCCCCGGCGCGCTCGGCTTGCTGGACGAGCTGCTCCAGAATTTTCGGCGCGGAAGCTTCCATCATTTTTTCGCCGCCCGTGGTCTGGTCCGTTTTTGAAATCATAAAAGGGCGCGGCTTCATTCCTTTTCGGCGATGAGATAATGCAGGCCGTGTTCGTCGGCCATGAGCACGCGCAGATGGCCGGGCAGCGCGGTCAATTGCTGCCGGACAAACTGTTCTTTTTGGAAAATGGCGCAGGAAACCGCGTTCAGCGGCTGGCTGAAAACTAGCAGGCCGACGACCAAGCCGGCGAAGCTCACGCCGAATTTCCAGGCAAAGGTCGGCAGCCAGCGTTCACAAATTGGTTGTGGCGACGCGGCGCGGCGCAATTGCCAGCGCACCTGCGCCGGGAAATGTTCCCAGTAATCGGCCGGCCGGTCCGGCAGCGGAACGCTTTTCAATTTGGCGTCGAGATCGGAATTGTTCATCGCGCGCCTCCGTTTTTGGAAAGCCAGCGTTTGAGTTTTCGCCGCGCAGAAAAAACACGCCAGGAAACAGTGGTTTCCGAACAGCCCAAAACTTGCGCGGCCTCGGCGTGGTTAAGTCCGTCGTAAATCGTCAGCACGATGGCGGCGCGCTGCTTGGCGGGCAGTTTCAGCAGCGCTTCCTGAACCTGCTGGTTTGCTTGGGTGTCGGCGGAAGAATTTTCACCGTTGCGATGTTGCACGGAAATTTCCTCGGCACAGTTCGCGTGGAGCTGAAACCGCCGCGCCTCGCTCTGCTTCCAGTTCAGGCAGGTGTTGACGGCGATGCGGTAAAGCCAGGTGGAAAATTTCGCCGAGCCACGAAACGCGCCGATCTGCGCGTAGGCGCGGATGAAAGTTTCCTGTGCGAGATCCTCGGCGTCGGCCAAAGATCCCGTCATCCGAAATGTCAGCGAATGAATCATGCGTTGATGCTGGCGAACCAGCTCTTCAAAGGCCGCCGGGCTGCCCTTTTGAGTCTGCAACACCAGTTCTGCGTCGGCGTCGGCCATGCGGCATTCTTTTACTGGGTCTGACAAACGCGCCGGCGAAATCCTTTGAATTATTTTTCCGCCGGGCAGGAAAACGTCCGCGCCGACACCGCCACCGTCGAGATTGGGACAGGCGAAGGTGGTCACAAAACGGAGTTTGCGTCCGACATTTTGCCGGGGTCAAGGTGTTTCCGCGCGCCGCCAGCCACGCCGGCAAACTGGCCGCGCACTTTTCAGCGGATGGCGACGATCAGAATTGCCTGAAATCAAAAAAAGGCGGCGACTGTTTTGACACAGCCGCCGCCGATGATTTTTAATGGCGTTCGGCTTTAGTTCGCCGAGGAATTGCCGGCGGTATCGCCGCCTTTGGCGGGCGTTTTGGCGGCAAACGGCTGGTAAGTGGTGTGCAATAATTCGTGGGCCAGATGGGAATTGGGCTGGCCATAAAATTCCCGATACAGCCGTAAAACATCCGGGTTTTCCTGTGATTTTCGCAGGGCGGCCGTGTTGTCAATGTCCACCAGCACGTTCTGCCGTTTCTCCAGCGTGTTCAGTTTTTCCGGCACCGGATGGCCGGCACCACAGATGCAGCCGCCGGGGCAGGCCATGACTTCAATCAGGGCATAGCCGGTGTTTTCGCCTTTGATGATTTTCTCAATGATCGGCTCGGCATTTTTCAAGCCGGAAATCACGGCCACCTTCAGCGTGGCGTGGTCGGTTTTGACCACGGCCTCCTTGACGCCGGCAAAACCGCGCACGGTTTCAAACACCAGGCCTTGCTGGCCGGTGGCGGGGTTGGCCACGAGCGGCTGGCCGGTCAGTTTTTCCACGGCCATGCGCAGCGCCGCCTCGGCCACGCCGCCGGACGCGCCGAACAAAACGCCGGCGCTGCTCACGGTTTTGTAGGGCAGATCAAATTCCGCCGGTTTCACATCCGCCGGGTTGAACCGGATCAGCTTGAGCATTTCCAGCATCTCCATCGTGGTCAACACCGCGTCCACATCGCGGATGCCGGCGGGCGCGAATTCCGGCCGCGCGGCCTCCTGTTTTTTGGCGAGGCAGGGCACGATGGAAACCACAAAGAGTTTTTCCTTCGGAATGTTCGCCCATTGGGCGAAATGGTTTTTCACCGTGGCTCCCATCATTTGCTGCGGCGATTTGCAGGATGAAAGATGCGGGATCAACTGCGGATATCGGCGTTCCACAAAATTGACCCAGCCCGGACAGCACGAGGTGAACTGCGGCATGACGCCTTTTTTCGCCACGCGGGTGAGGAATTCCGTCGTCTCCTCCACCACGGTCAGGTCGGCGGCGAAGCAGAAATCAAACACCTTGTCAAAGCCCAGCGCCTTGAGCAGGCCGGCCATGTGCGCCGAGGCCTCGGCGGGCGTGACGCCGAGCTGCGCGGAAATGACGCTGCGCACCGCCGGCGCGACAAAGCCGACGACGATTTTGTCCGGGTCGTTCAGCGCGCGGAAGACCTTGCCTTTTTCGCGGCGGTAATCCAGCGCGCCACACGGACAGGCGTTGACGCATTGGCCGCAACTGACACAATCGGTTTCCCACAGCGGTCGGCCGGAGCGGGTCCCGACCAGTTGCCGGCCATTTTTCAGGCGGAACGCGAGCACATCCACGCCTTCGATTTCGGCGCAGGCGGACACGCAGCGCCCGCAGGAAATGCACTTGTTGTCGTCGCGGATGATGAACGGATGATGGTCGTCAATCGGGAAATGCGGCCGGCTGTGGATGGGCTTCAGGAAGGCAATGCCGCTGCGGCGTGACTCCTTGCGGAGCGAGCAGTCGAACCGTTCGGTGCAACCGCACTTGAGGCAGCGATTGGCTTCGGCCTTGGCAGCGGCTTCGCTTAACCCGGTTTCAACTTCGGCAAATCCTTTGATTCGTTCGGCCGTCGCCAGGCCCGGCATCGCCGCGCGGGCCAGCCGGGGCAATTCTTCAAATTCCCATTTCGGCAAATCTTCCAGCGAGCCGCGCGAGCAGTTGTAATTGGCGTTTTCTTCCTTCACATAGCCGGTGGCCAGGAAAGAATCAATGGCTTCCGCCGCGCGGCGGCCGGCGCCAACGGCTTGAATGACCGTGGCCGGGCCGGTGACGCAATCACCGCCGGAAAACACCTTGTCCACCGAGGTCTGCAAGGTCTTGGGATTGATTTCAATGTCGCCCCACTTGTTCAGCTTCACCGGCAGGTCGTTGTAAAGAAACTGCGTGTTGGTGCTCTGGCCGATGGCCCCGATGATCGTGTCGGCCTCGACGGTGAAGTCGGAGCCGTCCACCGGCACCGGCCGGCGGCGGCCGGAACGGTCCGGTTCGCCCAACTGCATTTTGATGCAATTGATTTCTTTCCTGCCGTCGGCGCGGACGGAAATTTTTGTGGGCGCGGTGAGGAACACCATTTCCACGCCCTCATGCAGCGCTTCCTCGACTTCAAACGCTTCCGCCGGCATTTCCTCGCGCGTGCGGCGGTAAATGAGTTTGACCTTTTTGGCCCCTTTCCGCAGCGCGGTGCGGGCGCAATCAATGGCGGTGTTGCCGCCGCCGATTACCGCCACGGTCTCGCCCAAATTGATCGGCGTGCCCAGCGTCACCTGCTCCAGATAATTGATGCCCAGCCAGACGCCGGGAGAATTTTCCCCCTCGATTTGCAGCGCCGTGGCGCGCCAGGAGCCGATCGCGAGATAAACGGAATCGAAATCCCGCTGCAAATCTTCCAAACGAAGATGCACGCCGAGCGCCTTACCGGTTTGAAGCTTGACGCCCAAGCTGCGAATCAAATTAATTTCCTTGTCCAGCGTGGCCTTGGGCAGCCGGTATTCGGGAATGCCGAACCGCATCATGCCGCCGGCCGACGACTGCCGTTCAAACACCGTCACGGCATGGCCCTTGATCGCGAGATAATACGCGGCGGACAGGCCGGAAGGACCGGCGCCGACGACCGCAATTTTTTTACCGGTCGCCGGCGCGACGCGCGGTGTCCAGGGTTTTTCGCGGCTCATGTCCCAATCCGCCGCGAAGCGTTTGACGTAGTTGATGGCCACCGGCGAATCCACCAGCTTGCGCCGGCATTGCGCTTCACACGGATGCGGGCAGACCCGGCCGCAGGCGGAGGGAAACGGATTCCGGTCCTTGATGACGCGGATGGCCGCCTCGTAATTGCCGTTCCGCACCTGCCGCAAATAACTTTGAATATCAATGTTCGCCGGACAGGTCATCACGCACGGTGCCACGCAGTCGGCATTGTGATCGGACAGCAGTTGCTCCAGCCGGATTTTGCGGTAGCTCTCCAGCTCCGGACTGTGGGTGGTGATTTGCATGCCGGCCTTGATGGGCGTCTGGCACGCCTTGACTTCGCGCCCATCCGGCCCCAGCTCGACCACGCACAAGCCGCAGTTGCCGTTGGAACGCTCCAACCGCAAATCGTAGCAAAGATGCGGGATGTGCTGGCCCTCCTGAATCAGCGCCTGCAGGATGGTGACGTTGTCGTAAACTTCCAATTCACGGTTATTGACCGTGACTTTGATCCGGTTATGTTGCGGTGAAAAAAGCATATTGTTTGTGATCCATTCTCCGTCCGACGATTAAGGGCCGCCATGCGAACCGGTTCCCGGCCTTGAATATCCGGGCCGAGGCCGCACCGCCACGCCCCGAGAATACCTGGAAAATTAGTATATTCAATAAACTTGTAAGCAGATATAACAACAATTAGATATTATAAATATCAATTGAAGCGGCACTCCCGCTGGCGCGAAGCCCGGGTTGTCCGCAATAAACCGGTGATGGGCGGACGGAAGCGCGGCCCGGCAGCCGGCTTAAAAATAATCCGGCGCGTGGCCGGCCTGCCATTTGATGTTGCAGCCGAGGCTGGCAGTTTGATTTTCGGCCACCGGTTTGCCCGCGAGCACGGCGTCGAGCGCAGCGCGCAAATCTTGGCCCGTCACCGGAATTCCGTTGCCGGGCCGGCTGCCGTCAAACTGGCCGCGGTAAACCAGCTTCCGGTTTTTATCAAACAGAAAGAAGTCCGGCGTGCAGGCGGCGCGATAACTTTTGGCAACCGCCTGCGTCGCATCGTAAAGATATGGAAAAATGTAGCCGGCGATCTGCACTTCGTCTTTCATCCGAGCCGGGCTGTCAGCGGGATAATTATTCACGTCGTTGGCATTGATGCCGACAAGGCCGACGCCGCGCCGCGCGTAGTCGCGCGCGAGCTGCGCCAGACCGGCGCGAATGTGGATGACATACGGACAATGGTTGCACATGAAAATCACGACCAGCACGGCTTGATTCTTGAAGTCGGCGAGCGAAACAATTTTTCCCGTGGTGTCCGGCAGTTTGAAATCGGGCGCAACCGTGCCGAGCGGCAGCATGGTGGAAGGAGTGAGAGCCATGCGCGAAATATAAGTCCAATGTCCAAAGTTCAAAGTCCAAAATTGTTTGACCCACGCGGCCAGCGAGATCTGTGAAAAAGCTCGTAAATCGTAAATTGTAAATCGTAAATTGGGGCCGATGGCCAAGAACATTGTTTATTTCGACCTGGAAACGCAGCAGTCCGCTGATGAAGTTGGCGGCTGGGGCAACATTTCCAAAATGGGCATGAGCGTCGGCGTGACTTACAGCACGGCGCGCGGCGACTACAAAATTTACGGCGAGCCGCAGGTCAACGACCTTATCACCGAGTTGCAACGCGCCGATCTCGTGGTGGGTTTCAACAATCTCCGGTTCGATTACGAAGTGCTGCACGGCTACACGGCGTTTGATTTGAGTCAGGTGCCCACGCTCGACATGCTGGTGGTTTTGAGTGACACGCTCGGCCACCGGCTGTCGCTGGATTCGATTGCCACGGCGACGTTCGGCGTGGAAAAAACGGCGGAAGGGCTGCAGGCGATCCGCTGGTGGAAGGAAGGCAAGCTCGCGGAGATCGCCGAATATTGCTGCTACGACGTGAAAATCACCAAGCTCGTCCACGAATACGGCGCGCAGCACCGGCAGCTTCACTACACCAATCGGTTTGGCAAAAAACTGACCGTGCCGGTGCAGTGGTGAAACATCGGCTTGGCGCCGGCGGTTCCAGTCTTTGATCAGTGCGAAAACAAGACTCGGATTGCTTCCATCACTTTCGGGAGCCGCTCCAGCACGATCATCACCGAAAACAGCACCACCACCAAGGCCAGCGATGCCTGTTGCCAGCGGGTCGAGGCCGCGCGGGCCGGGGGAACCACAAAAATATCGCTTTCGGGTTTTTCGCCGATGGCTTTTTCGGCGGCGGGGATATTGCCGGCGCGAAATGCCTGCCAGGCAAATTTCACGGCGGTGGCCACCTGCGATTCCCATTGACCTTGCCGGGCCGCCGCCTCGGCATTTGGCTGGGGATCATTTTTCTCAAGCTGCAGCGCGGTTACGTCGCCGCTCCACGCCAGCAGCAGGTTGGAACTATCCCGGTGAGCCATGAACGGAAACAATCCGGCTTTGTTAAAATTCATGGGCCTGACAAATTTTTGGCGGAGCAGCAAGCCTTCCGGCAGCCAGCGATAATCGTTGACCAGCCAGCGGTCGCCGAGAAACCGGGCGAAGCGCATCAGGTCGGATTTTTCCAACCGAGTGGTTGAAAGGTTTGTCGTCGGAACGTCGGCTGGAATCTCCAGCATTCCCAAGCCGGCGCGGAAAAACAGGCTGGTATCCATCCGCCGGGGCTGTTTCTTGACGGCTTGCATCAGCCACACATTGGCGGCGATGAAGAAAAGCGGAAAGATGTCCGGCGTTACCAGACCGGTGGCCAGCAGCACCATGCCGCCCGTCAAAATCGCATACCAGATCGTCATGCCGTTTTGAAACCGGTTATGCTGGGTGAACCAAAAAAACACGAATATTCCCACCAAGAACACGGCCTCAATGGCGGAGGTTTTTTGCATTCCCACCTTCGACAGCAACAACATGATGCCAACAACTATCGGAATCACCGTGAGCGGAACCACCCAAAGAATTCTGCGGTGCATGGCGCGGCTCATCTGGGCGCGAAAACCTTCCGGCTCGCGGTAGTTGCGTTGTTCCGCTCGCGCCGCCGCCGCACTCATGGCCATGGCTGGCAAAGTGCCGATTCCAGCGGCACAGAATGGCAACAGCCACTTGAACGGCGACAGCTTGACCACCATGCCCAGCAGCGCCGCGCCGCCACCCGTGGCCAACTTGGAAGACGACACCACGCCCGCCATGACGGCCGGAACCAGCGAGGTGGCCGGGCGCAATTGTTGCAGCGAGCCGGCGAGTTTTTCCTCCAGCCGCTCGCGCAGCGCGGCGCGGGCGCGGTGCAGGCGCACGCGCAGAGCGGATTCGGAAATGCCCAGCGCCGCCGCCGCGTTCGCGCCGCTTTGGCCTTCGAGGTAAAACAGCACCAGGCATTCGCGGTGCGCCGCGGGCAGTTCCGCGAGCGTCTGCCGCAGGGTTTCCGGCGAGTGGAGCGATTCGTTTTCGGCCGGAACATTTTCTGCCGCCGCAGCGGAATAATTTTCCAGCGCCCAGCGTTCGCGCTTGTTGAGTTCGCGGCGGTGGTGCCGGCCGAAGTTAATGGCAACGCGGCGGGCGATGGTGTTGACCCAGCCGGAAAATTTCGCGCCGTCGCCCAGCAGCCACAGCCGCCGATACGCGCGGATAAACGCTTCCTGCGTGACTTCCTCCGCCAACGCCGCATCGCCGAGCCGGCTCCACGCGACGGCATAGACGCGGCGCTCGTGGCGCTCGACGAGTTCGCGGTAGCGCTCGACATCGCCGCCGCGCACGGCGGTCACGGCGGATTCGTCTTGCTGCGCGCTGGGATTGGCGCGGTCGGTCATTTTGGCTGGCATCATTCAAACGCAAGACAGCCGCGCCGGGAATTTGTTACACGCGGGAATTTTTCAATTCCAAAACGGCGGCGTGCAGTTGCTGCGCCAGTTCCTTGCGGTCGTCGGTGGTGCGGTGGAATTTCCCGAACCGCAGCGTGGCGCGGACGCGGCGCTTGCCCATCAGATTGATCAGATGCGGAAAAAACGAGTGGTCGCCCCAGTAGCAGACTTCGTTGCCCGCGTCGCCGTCGTCCAGGTCGTAATGAATCCAGCCGACGGAAATTTCATGGCCGCCGCGCGCGGCCGGTTCCAGCAGCGAGGTGCGGAAGGGCAAAACCGTTTTGCCGTCGGAGCTGGTGCCTTCGGGAAACACCACGACCAGCACGCCGGCGGCGAGCGCCGTTTCGATCTCGCGGTTCACGTCGCCGACGTGCAGGCGGCGCTCCCGCTCGACAAACACCGTTCCCGCAATCGCCGCGAACCAGCCGAACAGCGGCCAGCGCCGCACCTCCGACTTGGACACGAACACCGCCGGCGTGGTCGCGGAAATCGCCAGAATGTCGAGGTAGCTCAAGTGATTGCTGACGAGCAGCCCGCTTTGGGGAATCTCGCCAGCGACGGTCGCGGAGTAGCCGAAAATTTTCAGGTGCCGGCGGGAGGATCGGCTCAACCACGCGGCGCGCTCGTAGCGCTGGGTTTTTTTGGGGGCAAAGGCGGCGGTGAACAGGTAGTTGAGGATGATCACCACCACTTCCCAAGCGAACCAGCAGAGTCTTCCGGCGGCGCGTAGCGTCATGAGTTATTTCGGTTCAGGTGAAATAACGCTCGCGGGTTTTCGCGGACATCGTCGCCAAATCCATCAGGGTCAGAAAATCAATGGTCTTGAACTGCCGGTCCAGCGCCGGCGGTCCGCAAATTTTGGCGCCGACAGTCAGGTAGGCGCGCAGGAGCTTGGGGATGTCGGCGGAGGATTTCTGGTCCAGCGGACACGCGTAGGCCGGCAAGGGCACGGTGCGCCAGGCCGGTTCCGGCAGATGTTTGCGCGAAATTTCCTCATACGCCGCCGCGCCCTCAGCCGGATCCTGCGAAGTCAGCGAACTGCAGCCGAGCAGATACCGTCCGCCGCGCTCCGTGGCATAATCCGCAATGCCTTTCCACAGCCGGCCCAGCACGACGAGGTTGCGGTGCTGTTTTTCCACGCAGGCCCGGCCCAGTTCCACGATTTGTTTGCGGAACGGCTCAAACGGCCGGAAATCAAACTCCTGCTCGCTGTAGTAGCCGAGATTTTTTTGCGCCGCCACGCCGGTTTGCAGCCGGTAGGTGCCGACGATTTGCCGCGTGGGCAGATGTTCGACCAGCAGATGGTCGCACACCGGGTCGTAGGCGTCCGCATCCAGCCCGGTGGCATTGGATTGCGGGAGGCCCTCGTTGAGTTCGATGTTGAAAACCTGAAACCGCAACGCCTGCGCCGCCCGCACCTCCTCGACCGAGCCGGCCAAGCGCACCGTGTAGTGCGCCGACGAACCCGCCAGCAGGCGGACGGAATCTTTAATAATACCCATGACTTCAGATTTTTTGAATCAACCCGATTCTCTTAAGGCAACGGCCATTTTACAAGCGCGGAAACGCACCGGCTTCACCTTTTTCGGGCCGCGAGAAATTTCTCCACGTATTTGCCGAGCAAATCCGCTTCCAGATTCACCGCGTCGCCGACGTTTCGTTCGCGCAAAACCGTCACATCAAACGTGTGCGGAATGATCCAGATGCGGAAACTTTTTTTCTGCACGGCGGCCACCGTCAGGCTGATGCCGTCCACCGCCACCGAACCTTTGAAGACCAGATATTTCATCACCTCCGCCGGCGCGGCAATGTCGAGCACGTGATCCTTGCCGGCGCGTTCCCAGCGGCTGATTTTGCCGAGGCCGTCCACATGGCCGGTGACGAAATGCCCGCCCAGCTCGCCGTTGGCGCGCAACGAGCGTTCCAGATTCACGAGCGAACCCGGCCTGGCGAATTGGAAATTGGTCCGCTGCCAGCTTTCCTGCAACAGGTCGAATTGAATCAATTTGGATTTGCCGCGCGGCGTGATCTTCACCGCCGTCAGGCAGCAGCCGTTGACGGCCACGCTGTCGCCGACTTTCACGCCGCGGCCGCAGACGCTGGCGCGCACAGTCAACTCAATGGATTTTTGGGTCGGCGTGATTTTTTCAATGACGCCCGCTTCTTCAACAATGCCGGTGAACATAACGGCGTAATGTTGCCGGTTGCCGGTTGAAAGTTACAAGTTGAAAAACCGGCAACCTTCACCGTTCAACCACGCTGGCCGTCAGCAGCAAATCGTCACCGAGCCGCCGCCACGCGACGTCGCGCAATTGGATGACCTCGCTCAATTTTTTCACGCCCGCGCCCGCCACGCCTTTGCGCGCGTCGCGGCCGCCCAAAATTTTCGGCGCGTAACAAAACGCCACGCGCTGCGCCAGCCCGCCGAGCAGGAACGACGCGTTCACCTCGCCGCCGCCCTCGACCAGCAGGCTCGTCACGTTTTCCGCGCCGAGTTTTTTGAGCAGCCAGCGCAAATTTAGTTTTGAATTTTTAGTTTTGAATTTTGAGTTGGCGGTCGGCGCGACCAGCACGTTCACTTTTTTTGCCAGCGCCGCCACGCGGCTTTTGGGCGCGAGCTGGCTGACGACAATGGTGGTCAGCGGTGCCAATTCATCGCTGACGACTTTTGCCGCCAGCGGCGTCCGCGCCCGCGAATCTAGAATGATCCGGCGGAGATTTTTCCGCTTTCCGCTTTCCGCTTTCCGCTTTCGGAATGTCAGGCTTGGATCATCCGCCAGAATGGTGTTCACGCCGACGAGAATCGCGTCGCTGCCTTGGCGCAGCTTCATGCCGTGCGCCCGCGCCTTTTCGCCGGTGATCCATTTCGATTCGCCGCTGGCGGTGGCAATTTTCCCGTCCAGCGTCATCGCCGCTTTCACCGTGACGAACGGCGTGCGGTGGACAATCCAATGATTGAAAGCCGCGTTCAGCCGTGCACATTGTTTGGCCAGTGCGGTAATTCCGGGAGCGCCGGCGTCGCGCCGGCGTGCGGCGTGCGTGCCGGTCGCTGAACTCGCCGGCGAGACGCTGGCGCTCCCGGAAGCTATAACTTCAATCCCCGCGCGGCGCAAAATTGTAAATCCTTTGCCCGCGTGCTGCGGATTCGGATCGGCCGTGCCGACGACCACTTTTTTTATTCCGGCGGCAA